>Ga0316188_10001528_pt1 | contig 10983 bp, 10 predicted proteins | sample Phiworburrow1_MG_FD_204933 | JGI IMG/M metagenome (GOLD analysis project Ga0316188, IMG submission 204933) | Coastal sediment microbial communities from Maine, United States - Phippsburg worm burrow 1 | ecosystem: Environmental > Aquatic > Marine > Coastal > Sediment | place: USA: Maine... | reverse complement strand
CAAAGCGGCGTATCTCCGAACGAACCTCGAACGCGAATCGGGCGGAACGCGGAGCGTGATCAAGGTACGGGGTTTCAACCCCGCACACCGCGAGGTACGTATCGCCCATCACCTTGACTCGCTCCAACCCGGAGGCACCAGCGATCTCGTCGGTCCTGTCCACGATGGAGTGCATCAGATCGCGGTTTGCTGCGGCGTCGCGTGTCCGGAAGAGCTCATCCAGTCCATCGAACACAAGGACGACGACGCTGGCATGCGGAACGGTCTCCACCAGCTGGCGGTCCCCTCCGACGACAGCGTCCGCAACCGCCGGGGGCAGCAGTGCGAGAAGAACGTTGGTCTTCTTCGAGAGTGCATCCGATACGGCCTGTTTCCGGCTCGAGAGATCGTCGACCATCGCCCGCAGATGTCCGGCAAGAACACGGAACTCCCACGCTCCGCCCGATGGCACGGTCGTGTAGTCGTCGCCGTCCCTGATGCGGGCGAGCGCCGACGACATGGCCCGCAGCGGATTGACGAATGAACTCGCCCACGCCACGGCAAGGAATGTCAGGGCGATCACAATGACCGTGGTCAGCAGGAGGTTGCCACGCACGTAGTCGTTGACCGGCTCGTCGACTGATGCCCGGTCCTGTTGCACGAGGATGACCCATCGGAAGGTCTCGAAGTCAACCGGCCCGTAGGCCGTGTAGACCTCCTCACCCAGGTAGCTCGTGTCAGAGACGATGCCGGATTCACCCTGCAGTGCGGCGCGAACCGCGGGGCTGTCGACCTTCTGGAAGAGAACCGTCGTGCCGAGCGTGGCCATCTGGTTCCGTTCCTCAGCGGTCGCGGAACCGATCTCCTCGACTCGGGCAAGGTACGCCTCGGGGTCTTCCAGGAATGCCCGGGAGTTCGACCGCATGCGCGCATCAGACCCAACGAGGAAGATCTCGCCGGTCTCGCCGAGGCGACCGTCCCTCCAATCGCGCGTCATGATCTCGTCGATCGTGTCGTCGGAGAGACTCGCGGCCAGCACGCCGACGAGCGTGTCGCCGTCGAACAGCGGCGTCGCGGCGAATGCCGTCGGGTCGTCGAATCCAGGCGTGTAGGTGGTGAAGTCCACGCCGTCCACCACCCCGGCTTCGCCCGACGAAACCACCCGTCTCACGAGGTTGGCGAGCGCCGTGCCGCTGTGGGGGCCGTTATCGAGGCTGGTGCCGAAGTCGATTCTTTTGTTGGACGAGTAGACGATCGTCTTGTTCTCCGGTTCGATCAGATAGAGATCGGCGAAACCGAGGCGGTCGGCACTGGCTCGGAAGAGCGGGTGCAGTTCCTTGTGGACCTCGGTCCACGAACTGCCATCCTCCGCGTCGGTCAAGAGCCGCTTCTCATCGATCGCCAGGGGACTCCTGGCGATATACGCAGCCTGGAGGTACACCGCAGCCGCATCCAGCCCGGAGGAGACGTCGAGGACATCCACCGGCACGCCGCGAGCCTCCTCGAGGATCGGGACGAACTCGTTGAGGTAGAAACCGGTAAGTTCGTGTCGTTCGGTATCAACATCGTCGAAGGTGAGCCGATCAAGTTCGTCATAGCCTGCCGCGAACTTCTGCACGCCGTCAATTGCCATCGACCCGGATCCCAGCGCCTCGAGCGCCGACACGACTTGCCTGAGGTAGGCATTGACCTCAGCCTCTCTCGCCCCCACGGTGGAGGAGAGCCGTTGGTGGAGGAGATCCTCACCATCGCTCCCGGAACCGGAGACGGCGATGACTACCGAACCGACGAGGGAGACCACGCTGACAAGAAGGATCCCGATCGCGAGGCGCGTAGCGACCGATGTGTGGCGTGCCCACCACCCGGACTGCTCGCTCTTCGCTACTTCGGCCGCTTCCGGCTGCTCGGTCGCTGTGCCCTCTGTCACGAGAGGGAGGTTAGTAGCACCCGGTTCTCGGGCTGGAAGCCCGGGTCAACCTCCGGCCGGGTCGCTCTCGATGCCCTCGAGCGCGACCGCCAGGGCCTGGAGAGCCCGGGCCCGATGCGACATCTCATTCTTCTCGTCGTCAGCCATCTCGGCGTAGGTCCTCCCCTCCACGGCGAAGATCGGGTCGTATCCGAACCCGCCCTCGCCCCTCCGCTCATCAGTAATCGTTCCCTCGACGACACCTTCGACGATGATCGGGTCGTACCCTGGGACGATGAACGCGATGGCTGTGCGGAAGCGTGCCGAACGGTCGGCGACTCCGCTGAGATCGGCCAGGAGACGATCCACGTTCTGTTCGTAGGTCGCCTCGGGTCCGGCGAATCGAGCACTGAAGACCCCCGGCCTGCCGTCGAGCGCATCGACTTCAAGGCCGGTGTCATCGGCGAGCGCAGGGAGGCCCGTGGCCTCGGCGACGGCAACAGCCTTGAGCACAGCATTGCCTTCGAGCGTGAGTTCCGTCTCGTCGACGTCCGGCCAATCGAGTCCCCGAACGATCTCCCACGGATGCTCCATCCGGGCGAGGACCGCCTCGACCTCGCGGATCTTGTCCGAGTTCTTCGATGCGACGACGACGCGGTGCGGGACGGCGGTCACGCCCTGGCGTTTCGCTGTTCGTCGACGAGTTCACCGATCCCCTTCGCCGCAAGATCGAGCATCCGGTCGAGCTGCTCGCGATCAAATGGACTTCCCTCGGCCGTGCCCTGCACCTCGATGATCTTTCCAGCGCCGGTCATCACGACGTTGGCGTCGACAGCTGCACTCACGTCCTCGGTGTATTGGAGATCCAGCAGCGCCTCGTCACCTACGAGCCCGACGGAGATCGCAGCCACATGGTCGGTCAACGGCGAGGTCGCCATCTTCCCCTCAGCGATCCGCACGTCGAATGCGTCGGCAAGCGCGATCCAAGCCCCGGTGATGGAAGCCGTTCTGGTTCCACCGTCGGCCTGGAGCACGTCGCAGTCGACACGAACCGTCAGCGGGCCCATCACCTTCATGTCCACAACCGCGCGAAGCGAGCGACCGATGAGCCGTTGGATCTCCTTCGTCCGACCTCCCTCGATGGCGCTGCGACGGACGCGTTGGGGGCTGGAACCAGGGAGCATTGCATATTCGGCCGTCACCCACCCTTTGCCGCTGTCCCGCATCCACCGTGGAACTTCCTCTTCGAACGCCGCGGTGCACAACACCTGCGTCTTCCCCATCTCGATGAGGACCGAACCCGGCGTCATCTCGGTGAACCCCCGCCGGATCCGGACGGGCCTCAGTGCGTCGACTGCTCGGTCTTCTCTCATGGTTCCTCCCCGATCGTGATCTTTGTTCCCGGCATGGCCAGAACGAGATCGCCGTCGAACTCGTCGGCCGCCTCTTCGAGCACTCGGTCGGGATCGATCCCGGAGGCGAGGTGCGTGACGACCAGCGTCCCGACCCCGGCTTCGGATGCAATCCGGCCGGCTTCACGTGCCGTGAGATGGTATTGGTACGTCTGCTGATCCCGCTCACCGGCGATTGAGGCCTCGCACAGCAGGACGTCGGCGTCGTGCGCAAGATCGAGAAGGTCGGATCCCGGTCCGGTATCACCCGAGTACACGACCGATCCTCCCGGCGTGTCGAATCGGGTGATGAGAGCTGGCACCGGATGAATCGCTCGGCCGAATCGAATCGACGTGTCGTCCGTCTTCACCGTCGACCCAGCGTCAACCTCGATGAGGTCGAGCACCGTGTGAAAGACATGCTCCTCGGCAGCGCGAGCGAAAGCGGAGAGGTGTTCAGAAGCTCCCGGCGGAACGAACACCGGGATTGGAACCGAACCCGACGGGCCGAAAGCGAGGTAGCCGTAGAGACCGAAGAGGTCGGTGCAGTGATCGGCATGCGTGTGGCTCAGCACAACCCCGTCGAGTGTTCCGGGATCGAGGTGTTTTGCGAGCTCCATGAACGTCCCGGTTCCAGCGTCGAGCCAGAACGACATCCCCGCGTTCGTCAGCAGGTACCCCGACGCCGGGTTCGTGCGGGTCGGCGCCCCTCCCGATGATCCAAGGACGGTGAGGGCCGTCACGAGAACACCGTCAGCGCCACGATCCAACACACAGCAATGAACGTTCCTGCAACCAGTGGGACCCAGGACCGGACCGGGTACGCCTTCCACGACCACACCGTCGTGATGAGCCAGATCGCAACGAGCACCGTCACCATCCACCACGGCGCGACGCGGACCGACGCCAGAATGAAGAACAACACCGTCGCTTGCAGCGCACCGGCGATCACCGCGAACAGTCGACGGTAGGTCTCGGGGTTGTGTTCGTCGGAGGTCATCGCGGCGAGGTTACCGCCGCTCGATCTCGACGGGTGATGCCACGCCGCCGCCGTATCGATAGGCGCGAGCTGCAAGACGACCGTTCTCGACACCGACGATGAGGTTCACCCATGCCGGATCGCCGCCGCCTTCGAGGTCGGCGGTCGATGGGATCGGAGGAGCCGTCGGATGTGAGTGGAACAGTCCGACGATCCCCCATCCATGGGCGGTGGCGTCCCGCCACGCAGAGAAATGCTCTTCGGGGTCAATCGTGAATCGGTTAGGCCCCGGGTCGGCGTTGGCGAGTTGGTAGGTCTTCGTCACGCCACCGTTGGCACCCGCGATGAGCCCGCACGCCTCGTTCGGCGCCCACGCCCTGGCGTGATCGATCATTGCCTGCATCGCCTCGTCCGGGATCACGATGACTTCCACGCCGACGGAATCGCGTGCATCCGCAAGATCTTCGGATGCCACAACGACCCGGACGCCGTAGCGCGAGTAGAAACCCGGGTTCAATCCGCCCTCGTCGTCCGGAATCACGATCGCCTCGATCCCATCCGAGGCGAGCCGCGCCCGGACGATCTCGGCATCAGAGCGGGTCGGGTAGACGGCGACAGTGACGAGATCGGTCATGACAGAGGGTCTCGGAGAATCGGCTGGCTCATGCCGCGGCTGCGGCTGTGGCCTCGACCGAGTTCGGAAGCATCGAGTGCTGCGACTTCGATGCCGCGGTGCTGCAAACGCCAGTTCGTCTCCTGGTTGCACTGGGAGGCGATTGCCACGCCGGGAGCGATGGCAAAGGTGCTGTTGCCGTCGTCCCCATGCTCTCGGAGCCGCCCGATCTCAGATCCGATGATCGGGGTGGTCACTGTGTGGCCTCCTCGGCAACGGTCCGCACGGCTTCGGCGATGGCGCGATCGCCGCTAACCGAGAGGTCGTCAAGACTCCCTCTCCCCCACAGCCATCGATCCATGTCGCCCGCCGTCCCGTGGATCTCGACATGCGACGAGGCCTCGCCATCAACGAACTCGAGGGCCGGGAGATCCGCGTACGTGTTACCGGTAGCCGGCGACCTACCGGAGAACCGACCCAGCCGCAGCGACCACGATCGTCCCGGTACCGCGAGTCGCGCACTGCGATCTTCAAGGGTGATGTTCCCCCAGGCTGGAGCTCCGGACACGTACACATGGAGGACTTCATCGACGCCATCCGCCGCCAGGTCCTCGTCCATGGTCGATTGATAGGCGTGTGCCTGTTCAGCATCGATGCGGTGGATCAGGGTCTCATGGGCGAGGCGGCGGTACCAGAAGCCGACCGTCTGATCGGGGTCGAACCAAGTCCACACCTTCTCGGCCGGGTCGTGAGCGGACAACACGTCCAGCAGCCGAGCAGCAGCGGCGTCGAACCACTCAATGATCGGTTCCCCAGGCGCGCTGAGTCGCCGGTCCTGTCGCTCGATCCAACCTTCCTCGACGATCTTCGCCTTCTCGGTGTAGATGTCGCCGACGTGTTCGACGACGGTGCGGACGGTCCACCTGTCGCAGCACGGCGCGTCTGCATCAAGTCCGAGACGAGCCGCATCCGAGATGAGGTCGGCGTCGGCGCGTATGTGTTCGAGGTAGCTCTTCCACTCCATGGCGACGACCCTACAGGGTCTTCAGATATTCGATCTGCGCGTGTTCTCGTTCGAATCCGAGCCGATCGTTGACGGCGAGCATCGCGGCGTTCGATTGGGCGTTGTACGTGCGGATTGACGCGTAGCCCTGCTGCTTGGCCCAGGCCGCAGACGCTGCCTTGAGTGCCGTGGCAATGCCGCGGCCTCGGTACGCGCGCTGAACGCCCGTGAGTTCCTGAGCGATCGCCGTGGGATCGTCATCGACGGGTTGGGGCTCGGTGAACCCCACCATGTCGTCACCGTCCATCGCGACGACGAAGCCGTCAGCCAACAGATGGCGACCGAGCATCATCGCGTCGAAGTCCTCGAACGGCACTTCGAGGATCTGCAGCGGCGTCGGGACATCGCGCTCAACGTCGATGTACAACCGGTGAAGGTTCGACTTCCATTGAGGATGCGACTCGCTCAGGGTCGCGACGGAGATGATCCGAATTCCGCTCGACTCTACCCGATCGAGAGCGGGCCCCCACGAAGCCGGATCGAAGGCACCGAGATCGAGAGTTGATCGCCACTCCCGATCGATTTCTCGGAAGTCCGCTCGTTCGAGAAATCGGATCGTGCGTTCGTCCCGCTCCTCCGCTTGTCCCAGCAATCGGCTGGCTTCACGCTCGATCGCTGTGGTCTCCAGTCGTTCGAGGAGCGTCCGGCCGTAGCCGCGCCGTTGGTGATCGGGGTGCACCATGACATGGACATACAGCGTCGTCGGTTCGATCCATGGCGTCTGACCGAAATAGGCGGATCCCGCGACAGCACCTGCAACAGAAACGAGCCATCGCGCGGCAAACCGGCCGGCCCGTCGCTGGTTCTCCTCCCAATCCTGAATGTCGGCGACAGAGATGTAATCGTCGGGCCGGATCGCACGCCCGATGCGCACGATGGCCTCATGGTCGTAGTCGCCGTCTTCCACCAGCCTGAACTCAACAGTCATCTTCCCCCAGACAAGGTGAAACCCGGAGACACTTCAGCGAGGTCTTCGCTGCCGTGGGAGGACCAGCCCACGGGTCTCCGGGTATCGGTGGTCCGAGTGGGAGTCGCTACCTTCCTCATGCGAGGAACAGCCACTCCTTTCGTACGGTGCGGCCGTTAGCGCTCGGCCACCTCCAGGGTCCTATACGAACATTCAGTCAATGTGGACCACCTCCCTTCTCTGGTACTCAGGATTCTGCCACACATTCGGGATTTCGGCTACGACGGTATTGTGAACGTCACCAGCACGAAGGGAAGGCGGCGTGGCGAGAGGTATCGGCATTCTGACCGCAGGGGGTGACTCCCCGGGCCTCAACGCGGCGATCCGGGCAATCGGCAAGTCGGCGATCCGAAGCCACGGAATGAACGTCATCGGGTTTCGAGACGGCTTTCGCGGTCTGATGCAGAATCGCTACATCCGCCTCGACGAGGACAACCTCTCCGGGATTCTGACCGTCGGAGGAACCGTCCTCGGGACGAGTCGGGACAAGCCACATCGGATGGACATCGCCGGCGAACGCATGGACATGACGGGCGTCATGGTCGACAATGCCGCCGCGCTCGGTCTCGACGTCCTCATCGCTATCGGCGGCGGCGGAACTCAGAAGAACGCTCGGCAGCTCTGCGGTCGGGGCCTGTCGGTGATCACCCTGCCGAAGACGATCGACAACGACGTATTCGGAACCGACACCACTATCGGGTTCGATACGGCGCTGGGAATCGCGACCGAGGCGGTCGACCGCCTTCACTCGACGGCCCATTCGCACCACCGAATCATCGTCGTGGAGATCATGGGGCACAACGCCGGATGGTTGACGCTCGGGTCGGGTCTCGCTGGTGGAGCCGACGTGATTCTCATCCCCGAGATCCCGTACGACATCGATCGCGTCGCTGCGTCGATCGACGATCGAAGAACCGCCGGGAGCACGTTCTCGATCGTCGCCGTGGCCGAAGGCAGCAGGCCCATCGAGTACCGCGTTCAGCAGCAGGAACTGCGCGATCGGCTCGCCGCTTCCAGCGGTGCGCAGAAGGCGGCCGCGAATGCCGAGCTGACGAATCTCAGACGTTCTGCCATGCACCACACTGCAGGTCTGACTCGCTCCCTCGAGGCGTTGACCGGCCTCGAGGCGCGGGTGACCATCCTCGGTCACGTCCAGCGCGGCGGAGCACCCTCGTCGACCGACCGGACCCTTGCCACGATTCTCGGAACGGAAGCCACCCGGCTCGCGGACTCAGGCGCCACCGACGTCATGGTCGCGGTGCGCGACCAAGACCTGATCTCGCTACCGCTGGATGACGTCGCGGGACGACGCAAGGTCGTCCCGCGCGACCATCCGTGGATTGTGTCGGCGCGGACGCTCGGCATCAGCTTCGGTGACTAGCCGGTCCGTCAAGATCCGCCGACATCGCTCCGATTGTCCGGGGGCTACGCCTGATCCACCCGGGCGTTGAAGGACTCGATCATCTCGTCGATCGGATCCGCCATTGCCTGAATGCTGGTCCAGTAGTCCGGGTCGTACCACTGGGCCTGGATCTCTTCGTAGGTCTTGCCCTGCTGCTCGACCCACGTGTAGTACTTCAGGTTGTGGATCCGCTTCTTGTCGTAGTACCCGAGTTCCTGGACATGCGCGATGCTCTGCCCCATCAGGTGCTGTCCGTACGAGGCGGCCGCGTCGAGCGACGTGAACTCGCCGCGTTCCGCGTTGAGCTCCGTCAACCGTGATTCGTACATCTCCATCGAATCCGTTCCGAGTGTCATCACGACGTCTTCGCCGGTGAGCTCGTAGAACTTGGCGAACTTGATCGCCATCAGCATGTTCGCCACGCCGGAGATTCCGAGGAGCGGAGCCTTCTCAAGGAAGTCCGACGGGACGCCCTGGTCGGCGAGGTACTCGAGGCCTGCCGGCTCGTTGAACAACCGGATGATGCTGATCGATGACTCGTCGTCGATCCCCATCGCCATGTCGGTGTTTCGGACGTTGTGGATCCACGGGATGTGCTTGTCGCCGATCCCCTCGATGCGGTGCTCGCCGAACCCGTTGTAGATCATCGTCGGGCATTCGGTCGCCTCGCCCGCGGCGATCTTCGAATTCGGGTAGCGCTGCTTGAGGTAGTCCCCGGAGCCGATCGTGCCAGCCGAACCCGTGGTCAGCGTCACGCCGGCAAACCGGTCGTTCGGGCCCATGACCTCGTTGAGGACCTCTTCCATCGCCGGTCCGGTCACGGTGTAGTGCCACAGGTAGTTCCCGAACTCGTCGAACTGGTTGAAGATGACGAGGTCCTGCCCGGAGACTCGCAGCTCGTTGCACTTGTCGAAGATCTCCTTGACGTTGGACTCGGTCCCGGGCGTACGGATGATCTCGCCGGCCACGCTCTCGAGCCAGTGGAACCGCTCGGCGCTCATACCCTCGGGGAGAATCGCGATCGATTCACAGGCAAGCAGGTTCGAGTCGTAGGCGCCGCCTCGGCAGTAGTTGCCGGTCGACGGCCAGACGGCCTTCTGCGTGACAGGATCGAACTGACCGCTCACGAGCCGCGGGACAAGGCAACCGAAGGCTGCGCCAACCTTGTGGGCACCGGTTGGGAACCACTTGCCCTCGAGCATGATGATCCGGGCATCGACACCGCTGATCTCCGAGGGAACCTCGAGATAGTTGACGCCCCCAAACCCACCGCCGGTCGGAGTCGGGTCGTTGTGCCAGTTGATGCGATAGAGATTGATGGGATCCAGATCCCACAGCCCAACGCTCCCAAGCCGCGCCTTGACGGCGTCGGGAATGAGGCCGGGATCCTTCATCTGCTTGAACGTGGGAATCTTGAAGTCGCGGGCTTTGGCCTGCTGGACGGCAGACTTCAGTACGGCTTCGTTGACGGTGAGATCGATCATGACCGGTGGTCCTTTCAGTCTTCGAGTGCTGCTTTGAGTGCTTCGAGGTTTGGGTCGACCCGCATGGGTTCGGTTCCGACCGCCGCGACGGCTTTCATCGCCGAGGCGACATCTTTGAGTCCGCTGCCGGTCGCGAGGATCACGATCCGATCGTCTGGCCCCACGAGTCCGCGCTCCACCGCTGTGACCAATCCGGCGTAGGGGGTCGCTCCTGCAGGTTCGGCGAACACACCCGAGCCGCGTGCAAGGGTCGGGATGGCCGCCAGGATCTCATCGTCTGATACACGGAGATACGCCCCCCCGGTCTCCGTAACGGCAGCCATCGCCTTGATGCGGTCACGAGGCAGATCGGCGCTGATCGAATCGGCCACGGTGTCTGCGGAGATCGGTGCCTTGGTCAGCACGTCCTCACCGCTCTCGAACGCCTGGACGAGATAGTCGCTGCCCGCGGCCTGGATCCCGAAGATACGAGGCATCCGGTCAATCCACCCGAGGGCGACAGCATCCTTCATGGCCTTGTGCACGCCTCCGATGATGGAGCCGTCACCGACGCTCACGAAGATGGCATCCGGGGCCTCCCATCCGAGGTCCTCGAGGATCTCGAGACCGGCGGTCTTCTTGCCCTCAGTCATGAACGGGTTGTATCCCGTGTTGCGGTTGTACCAGCCGTACTCGGCCGAGGCTTCCATGCACAGTTCGAACGCATCGCCGTAGTTGCCGTTGACGAGTGCGACGGTCGATCCATACGCAAGGAGCTGAGCGATCTTCGCCTCGGGTGCGGATGCAGGGACGAAGATGACGTTCTTCTGGCCGACGCTTGCCGAGATGCCGGAGAGCGCCGCAGCGGCATTCCCGGTCGAGGCCGTGGTCACGACCTCGGCGTTGCGTTCCTGGGCCTTCACGACCGCCATCGCCGAAGCCCGATCCTTGAGCGAGGCGGTCGGTTCGCGACCCTCGTCCTTGACCCACACCTGCGCAACTCCGACTTCCGCAGCTAGCGAAGGAGCATCGTAGAGGGGTGTCCCTCCGACGGTGAGCGGCGGAACGGCGGCGTCGTGCTCGATCGGCAACAGCGGTCGAAATCGCCACATCGTCCGATCGGGATCAGCAGCGAGTGACTCCTTCGTGAACGTCTCGCCGATCCGCTCGTAGTCGTACTTGACATCGAGGATTCCCTCGCTGCCGTGGTCCGGGCAGAC
>Ga0316188_10001527_pt1 | contig 10984 bp, 7 predicted proteins | sample Phiworburrow1_MG_FD_204933 | JGI IMG/M metagenome (GOLD analysis project Ga0316188, IMG submission 204933) | Coastal sediment microbial communities from Maine, United States - Phippsburg worm burrow 1 | ecosystem: Environmental > Aquatic > Marine > Coastal > Sediment | place: USA: Maine... | reverse complement strand
ACAGACACGGTTCATGATGTACGGACCGGATCGCAGCAACATGACCATGAGCACGCTGTTCATTATGCCGCGCGTGTCCACCACCCAATCCATGGCCTGGACCATGGACTTCGAGAAGCTTATGAAACGCGGCGTCAAAGGCATTCGTGCGGAGGCCCGGGCAAGACTTGACGCCCTCACGGATCCCCTGGACCTGACCGTCAAGAAGCCATTCTACGACGCCGTCGTCATGTGCTGCGATGCCATGACGTTGTGGGCGAAGCGTTATGCCGATCACGCGCGCGCACTCGCCGCCAAAGAAAAAAATGCAGCACGCAAACAGGAACTGCTCGCGATTGCCGAGATCTGCGAATGGGTGCCGGAGAATCCGGCACGCACGTTCCAGGAAGCGCTGCAGATGCATCACTTCGCGTCGTCCTGGGCGCGTTTCGAAGTCACCACGGCCTCGCAGGGTCAGGGACGGATGGATCAGTTCCTGTACCCCTATTACCAGAAGGATCTGGCGGACGGGCGTATCACCCGGGAGTCTGCGAAGGAGCTTCTCCAGTGCCTGTGGGTTCAGCTGCAGCAGGTTGCCGAGGTCAAACTGAATCCGCAGGTTTCCAAGGCATTCGACGGTTATGCCAATTTCATGGATGTCTCCATGGGTGGCGTGACACCGGGGGGCAAAGACGCTACCAATGAGCTTACCTTTCTGATGCTGGAATCGTTGCGTGCGCTCAAGATTGCCGGTTTGGATCCCTGCGTGCGGATTCACGCCAATACGCCGGATGCCCTGCTGCACGCGGTTGCCGAGTACGTCAAGGATGGCTGCGGCTTTCCCAAGCTGATCAACGACGAGATGATCATCCCGTTCTACCTGGCCAATGGTGTTTCGTTTCAGGAAGCCAACGATTACGCCGTCACGGGTTGCGTTGAGCAGCGGATACCGAATCGGGAAACACATGTCACCCCCAACACGGGCATCAACTATGGCGGCGCCATTGAGGTGACCTTGCGCAACGGCAGATTCAAGAGCGCGAAGGATGCCGTGCTTGGCCTGGAAACCGGCGACCCGCGCACCTGGACGACGTGGGACCAGGTCTGGAATGCCTTCTCCGCGCAGATCCTGCATATGGTGAAGCACGCGATGCAATCGCAATACACGGCCTATTCATTGAAGCCGGCCTATTTCGCCGAGCCAGTCACCTCGATGGTCAGCGATCTGGCGATGGAAGCGGGGCGTGACCTGCAGACGCACGGCGATCCCTTCCCCGGCGGGCTCGACCACTCCTGCATGGAGGGCATCGGCAAAGGCACCGCGGTCGACAGTCTGGCCGCGATCAAGCACCTGATCTTCGATACGAAACGGCTCACCTGGGACCAGTTGCTGACTGCGCTGGAGGCCAACTGGGAGGGCCACGAAGCCATCCGGCAGCTGTGCCTGAATGCGCCGAAATACGGCAACGGCATCGACTGGGTGGACAACATCGGCTATCAGATCGAGACCCTGATCATGGAGTATCTGGATCAGCACCCCAGGCCGGGCGGCCAGACCTTCATCTTGCGCCAGGTCCCGGTCACCTACCACAATCCGGCCGGGCGAGTGTGTGGGGCGACGCCAAACGGCAGACATGCCGGCATCTACCTCTCCGAAGGCATATCGCCATCGCACGGTTGCGATGTGAAGGGGCCCACTGTTTCCCTTGCTTCTATGACGAACTCGCGCAACAGGAGCTTCAAGCAAAAAGGCCCCGACTTGATCAACATGAAGTTCAGTCCCGCGTCAGTCGCCGGGGAAGAAGGCACGATGCGCCTGATGCAGCTTATCCGCACCTGGTCTAGCCTGAAACTTTGGCACATCCAGTTCAACATCATCAACCTTGAGACGTTGCGAGCGGCGCAGAAGAATCCGGAAAGATACCGGAACCTGCTGGTGCGGGTTGCCGGATATTCGGCTTATTTCACGGAGCTTTCGCCCTCGCTGCAGGATGAGGTGATCTCGCGGACGGAGGAACAGTTCCAGTAACAATCGCATCAATGCGGGCGGGGTGCGCGTCACGCGGCACCTCGCCCTTTATTTTGCATCGCTGAGTTTTTGTAGGGAGGGAACCCCCGTAACTCCTGAACGCTCCCGACCGTTCTCATCGGCACAGGCAAGCGTTCGAGTGCTTAGAGGCAACAGTCTATGTCCATGTATCCTGCGAACATGATCTTCACATCGGAGTCGGTGACTGAAGGGCATCCGGACAAGTTTTGTGACCAGATCTCCGATGCGGTACTCGATGAATGTCTTCGTCGTGACCCGATGTCGCGCGTTGCGTGCGAAACCTATGTGTCGATGGGTATGCTGATCGTCGGCGGCGAGATTACGACGCATGCCATGTTCGACGTAGCCAAAGTGGTGCGCGAGCTCGGTAGTGACATTGGCTATACATCCCCGGAATACGGATTTGACGTGAATACGGCGGCGGTGATGCGCACGATTCACGGGCAATCGCCGGATATCGATCTCGGCGTGTCGAAGACGGAAGGCCAGATCGGGGCTGGCGACCAGGGCCTGATGTTCGGATATGCCTGCAGACAGACTGAAGAGCTGATGCCACTTCCCATCATGCTGGCGCACAAACTGGCAATGCGGTTGAGCGAGGTGCGCAAGAACAAGGCGTTGCCCTTTCTGGGTCCGGACGGAAAGACGCAAGTGACGGTGGAATACCGTGAGGGAAAACCGGTGCGGGTCGACTATGTCGTCATCGCCGCTTCCCATACCAGAGAGGTCGTTACACCGGACGGCAAGTTCACCAGCGAAGAAGCAAAGCGTCAAATCATCGAGATGGTCGTTGAGCCGATTGTGGGCCAATGGATTGACAAAAATACCAAGATCACGGTCAATGGTACCGGAAAGTTTTTGGTCAGCGGCCCGCAGGGCGACACGGGTCTGACGGGCAGAAAGATCATTGTCGACACCTATGGCGGATGGGCAGTTCACGGCGGCGGGGCCTTCAGTGGCAAGGACCCAACGAAGGTCGACCGTTCGGCCGGATACATGGCGCGCTACATTGCCAAGAACATCGTCGGCGCCGGTCTGGCAGACGACTGTCTGCTTCAACTCGGATACTGCATTGGCCTGGTCGATCCCGTCTCGGTCATGGTCAACACCTACGGAACGGGCAAGCTGTCGGACGAGGCGCTCTCGAAGCTGGTACGGGCAGTCTTTCCGCTGTCTCCGAAAGGGATAATTGACCACCTTAAACTTAGAGAGCCAATTTACTTGAAAACGGCCGTGTATGGGCACTTCGGCCGGCCCGAGTTCGCATGGGAACGCCTTGATGCGATCGACGAACTACAAGCGAAAGCTTGCAAACATTAGCCTGGACGGAGTCGAGGGACCGATGCGAGCTGGGATCAGGGATATGAGGCCAAGGAAATGTCGGGTAGCATGAAACAGATCTTCCGGATCGCACTTGAGACAATTGCGACACGAAGCGGCCAGCCTGTCAGGCCATTGGCATCACGGATGTCGGTCGAATGGCCTTTTTTAAAACCGTAGGAACCTGAGCATGTCATCACCAACAAAACGCATCGCTATCAATTTCGGCGGAGGTTACGTTCCGGGGCTGAATGCGTTGATCACGGGTACGGTCATGGCGGCGAGCGAGATCGGATGGGAAGTCGTCGGTATCCGCGATGGATTTGACGGATTGCTGTTTCCCGATCGCTACCCCGATGGCGGCCTCCTGCGGCTTGATCGGGCGATGGTCGAACACCTGACCGGTGCTTCCGGTTCCGTGCTGGGCACGGCGGCGCGCAGTGATCCCTTTCATGTTCGCACCGTCGATCAGGACGGTATGCTGCAAGAAGAAGATCGCTCGGACGCGCTGCTTGAATCAATCCGCTCGCACGGGATCGATGCGCTGATTTCCGTCGTCGGTCCCGCGCCGCTGAGTATTTTGTGGAAACTCAGCCGCAAAGGACTGAAGACCGTCGCCGTGCCCAAGTCGGTAGAAAATGACATGGCAGCAACGGCACTATCGTTTGGCTTCGACAGCGCTTTGGCCTTCGCTACCGAGACCATTGGCCGGGTGAGCGAGGCCGCACAATCGGTCCACGCAATCGGTATCATCGAAGTGCCGGGAGAACGTACCGGCTGGCTGGCTCTGCAGTCCGGCACGGCTGTCTGTGCCGACGCCATTCTGATTCCGGAGATTCACTACGACCTGCACAAAGTGGCAGCCAAGCTGCGGGAGAAAGCAAAGGCAGGACGTGCCCACGCACTGGTGGTGGTGGCTGAAGGGGCAGCACCGTTGGCCACCCAAGCGGCGCCAACCGGCCTAACGGTGGATCCGCTCAGAGCCTCGCTTTCGCCGGGATCCAGCGGAGATGCTGGCGCTCACGTGATCGAGCGATCCGGTCACGTTGCTGAAAGGGTGGCTCTCGAATTGCAACGCCTGACCAATCATGAGACCTATCCATTGGTGCTCGGTCACTTGGTCAGGGGTGGACCACCCACCGCCGCCGATCGCCAACTCGGGCTTGCCTACGGGGCAGCCGCGGTTCGCGCCCTGCATGACAGCCAGAGTGGCGTGATGGTGTCGTTTCAACCACCGGATCTGAAATTTATACCCCTGGCGGAAACCATCAACAAAGTCCGCACCGTGCCAGCCAACAGCGTATTCGTGCAGGTCGCACGCGCCCTGGGCATTTCTCTGGGCGATTGAGAGATGATGCAATGACAAAAATCGACCCAATAGCACCGACGGGCACGGTGCTGAACATTCAGCATTTTTGCACTCATGATGGTCCGGGTATCCGTACCACCGTTTTTCTCAAAGGCTGCTCGCTACGCTGCAAATGGTGCAGCAACCCCGAAAGTATCCACCCGAAACCTGAGCTGGCCTATAACCCTGGCAAATGCATCGGCAAGGCACAGTGCGGCCTTTGTCTGAAACCGCCGTTCCCGGAAGGGGCCATGTTCGTGGTCGACGGTACCGATGACAAGATTCACGTGAACTGGGACCTGGCCGCCGAGAGCGACGCGGAAACGATCGGTCTCTGTCCCACCGGGGCGTTACACATGTTCGGGCGCATGATGACCGTCGACGAGGTGCTCGATGAGGTTGCGCAGGACGGCAGCTTTTACCGGGAATCCGGGGGCGGCATGACCCTCAGTGGTGGCGAGTGCCTGCTGATCCCGGACTTTAGCGCGGCGCTGCTGGCGGGTGCGCACCAGCGCGGCATCAACACCGCCATCGAGACCGCAGGCAACGTGCCGTGGCGATTTTTCGAGAAGGTATTGCCGCACGCCGACGTGGTGCTCCACGACCGCAAGGTGAGCGATCCGGAACGGCACAAAAAATGGTGCGGCGTGGACAATGTGCGTATCAATGCAAATTTCGAAAAAGCATATGCGACGTTCCCGGATACGAAGTTCATCGCGCGAACGCCGCTTATCCCCGGCGTCAACGACGATGAGGAGCACATCCGCGCGGTCCTGGCCTCGATACGCCCGTACCCAAACGTGATTGACTATGAACTGCTTCCTTATCATCGTTACGGCGAAAGCAAGTACGAGTTCCTGGGGAAAGTTTACGAGCTGCACGACTTTCAATCGCCGAGCCCCGAGTCGCTCTCGCGGTTGCGGGCGATTATCGACGAGGCGTTCGGCCGCGGCAGCCCGTCAGCGCAGAATCCTGCATGAACCGTTTCCCTTAGTAGTCTTAAGATGAATGAGCTTCTTGGTATAAAGAATGAACTTCTTGGTGCCTGGCCCGGCATCCCGCTGCTCGACGCATCGATCATGATGCTTCTCACGGCGCTCGGCCTGCGTACCCGGCCCGCCGATGCGCTGCTGCTGTTTCGCAAGCCGCTGCTCGGGGTACGCGCTCTGCTGGCCATGTTCGTGTTCGTGCCAGCATGCACGTTGCTGATGACGTGGAGCCTGCCGCTCGAACCGGCGATCCGGGCGAGCCTGTTGGCCATGTCCGTGGCGCCGTTGTGTCCGATCCCGCTCAGGGCGGCCCTTAAAACCGATACCGACAGCGACTACCTGCTCGGCCTGCAGGTTTTCAGCGCCGTCGCCTCGATCGCTGCGGTGCCTGCAATGCTGGCCCTGTCGGAACTGATCTTCGAGTTTGAAACCCGCTATCCCATTGTCGATATCGCCTTTTTTATAATGAAGCAGATCGGCCTGCCACTCGTGGCCGGCATGGTGCTTGCCAGGCTGCTGGGCGGCAAACGCGAGTGCGTGGCGCTGTGGCTGGAGCGGGCTGGCTTGATCGCGATGATCATCTCCATGGCAATCATTGTCTACTTCCTCGTGCCCAAGGTCTGGTACATGACGATTAATGGACGCTTGCTCAGTGTGCTGGCCCTCATTGGATTCGTGGTGTTGGGCGGCCATTTGTTCGGGGGGGCTGACAGGGGCGCCCGCGATAATCTTGTCATGGGCAGCCTGCAGCGCCATCCGGCCATCTCACTACTGATCGCGACAACCGTACTTCCAGCGGAAGAAGCGACGATGATCGCCATCATCATCATGTTCGTGCTGGCCGGTAACGTGGCGTTCATTCCTTACATGATCAAGCGCAAAGACCCGGCCGGGACGTGAATCTGCCGATGCTGACTTTGGTTGCCATCCAAAGAAGAGCGCTCTACAGTGTGTCGGCCGACCGGGTGCGTAGAAAGCTTTTTCTGATACAAGCCCTTAGCTTCCTTCTTTTGAAATTTAACAGCAAACAAATGGAAACAACATTATGAATCGGACCGTACAAGGACTCGTGGCACTTCACGTTTTTGCCGTAATTACACTCAGCGGATTAGCGAGTTCAACCTTCGCTAAAGACAAACCACAATATGGCGATGGTGGCTCTTTCATTCCGCCGCCCGCTTCGGCGAAATACTCGCCTTACCCTGCGCAAAACTTTCCGGACCAGGTGTTCTTCGGTGATACGCATCTGCATACCGAGTTCTCGCCCGATGCGGGTCTCATCGGTGCAAAGTTAACACCGGATGACGCCTTTCGTTTCGCCAGGGGCGAAACAGTGATCTCGTCGACCGGGATCCCTGCTCGTCTTGGTAGACCGCTCGACTTCCTTGTCGTGTCGGACCATGCTGAAAATCTGGGGCTGCCGTCGGCCGTCGCCAATCGCGATCCGCAGCTAATCGCCACCGAATTTGGCCGCAAGATCTCGGAGATCATGGCGCCAGGCACTCTTGAGAGCAAGTTTGCAGGCTATGAGTTCTGGGAGTTGGCGTCGCAGACCGGCAAGGATCCGCTCGCCGGATCCGATTTCGGCAAGAGCATGTGGCTCAAGGCGACGGAGGCAGCGGAGCGTAACAACGTCCCCGGAAAATTCACGGCCTTCATCGGCTTCGAGTGGACCTCCACACCGAACGGCAACAACCTGCACCGCAACGTGATCTTTCGTGGTGGCAAGGCATCAGCGGATAAGCTTGTCCCGATCTCGGCCTACGACACCGAAGATCCAGAACGGCTCTGGGACTGGATGGAAAAGGCCGAAAAGACCGCCGGGGTACGCCTGCTCGCCATCCCGCATAACGGCAATCTGTCGAACGGGTTGATGTTCGACGATGTGACCTATACGGATCGTCGACCCATCGACCGTGCTTATGCCGAGCGTCGGATGCGCTGGGAACCGGTCTATGAGGTCACGCAGATGAAGGGCGATGGCGAAGCGCATCCCAGGCTTTCGCCCAAGGACAAGTTCGCTGACTTTTATACCTGGGACAAGGGCAGTTTCGGACCAGAGCCCAAGACCCCCGACATGCTCCCGCGCGAATACGCGCGTGAGGCCTATAAGCGCGGGCTTGGCTACCAGGCAAAACTCGGCGTCAATCCGTTCAAGTTCGGCATGATCGGCAGTACCGACTCACATACCGGTCTCTCGACAGCGGAAGAGAACAACTACTTCGGCAAGATTGTGGCGTTGGAACCGACGGCTGACCCGATTCGTTTTAATGAACCACTCGTCGGTCGTTTCTCAGAAAAAGCCAGTGACAAAACGTTTGCCTGGCAGACGGCTGCCGCCGGGCTAGCCGCTGTCTGGGCGCGCGAGAATACCCGCGAGGCAATCTGGGATGCATTCGTTCGCAAGGAAGTTTTTGCCACGACCGGCACACGGATGCGCGTTCGGGTATTTGGCGGGTGGCAGTTTAAGAAAGGCGACCTGGATCGCTCGGATTTTGCCAAGTACGGTTACGATAACGGCGTACCGATGGGCGGCGATCTCACCAATGCACCCGCCGGCGCCAAGCCGGGCTTCCTGATCCGCGCGGTGCGCGACCCGGAAGGTGCCAATCTCGATCGCGTGCAGGTGGTCAAGGGCTGGCTCGAGGCAGATGGTACCAGGCGCGAGAAGATCTACGATGTCAGCTGGTCGGGTAACCGCAAGCCGGGTAAAGACGGCAACGTGCCAGCGGTCGGCAATACAGTGAAAGTATCCGATGCAAGTTACACCAACGCCATCGGTGCCCCATTCCTTCAGGTGTTCTGGACCGACAAGGAGTTTGACGCTTCCAAGTCGGCTTTCTACTACGTCCGTGTCATCGAAATCCCGACACCGCGCTGGACGACTTACGACGCGAAGGCCTTCGGTGTGAAGATCCCCAAGGGTGCGCCGGTGGATGTACAGGAACGCGCGTACACCTCACCGATCTGGTACACACCCAAGTCATAATATATATAAGGAATAGAGCAATCATTATGAAATCCACTAAACAGTCAATCATTAGTCTGGCCGTCGTCGCGTTAACGCTACCGGCCTTAAACGCCTTTGCCGAGGAAGTGTCCGCCCAGCTGGATTCAGTCAAGTATGCAAAACAATTGGCGAATCCGGTCTCGGCGTTAATCTCTGTCCCTTTGCAGTTCAATTTCGACGAGAACATTGGTCCAAACGATGAGGGCTCACGGGTGACGTTGAACATGCAGCCGGTCATTCCCTTCTCACTCAATGAAGACTGGAATCTCATCAGCCGGACGATTCTTCCGCTGATTAGTCAGCAGGACATTCTCCCTGGTAGCGGCAGTCAATCCGGGCTAGGCGACACTGTGCAAAGTCTGTTTTTCTCTCCGGTAAATCCTACCGCCAATGGCTGGATCTGGGGTGCTGGCCCTGTGTTCTTGTTACCGACGGCGACCAACGATCTACTCGGCACTGAGAAATGGGGTGCCGGCCCCACAGCGGTTGCACTCAAGCAGCAGGGACCATGGACCTACGGTTTTCTGGCGAATCACATCTGGTCATTCGCCGGTGCCAGTGACCGAAACGACATCAGTTCGACTTTCCTGCAACCATTCGTGGGATATACCACTGCAAACGCCTGGTCGTTCGACCTCCAGACAGAAAGTACATACGACTGGAAGAACAAACAGTGGAACGTGCCCCTGGTTTTTCTTGTGTCCAAGGTGACAACGATAGGCAATCAACTGGTTCAAATCCAGGCCGGACCCCGTTACTACGTTGAGAGCTTCGATGGTGGACCTGAAGGTTTTTCATTCCGGGTAGCGCTGACGCTGCTGTTTCCACGCTAGCGCGGCCGCCTTGTACACCCACCCCACTGTAGGGTTTATTGACAATCCCTGTGTCAACCAGCATGGAGTGGGTGCGGCTAATAACATACTGATAAATTGCTGCCACGCGCGGTGATCGCCTCCCGTTGATAATCCAGTTGCCAGATTTTTCTGTCGCCAAGAATGACATAGACAATGACGGGTATCACCACGAAGTTTACGAGTGGATTCCAGGGGTTGGCTGGACCAGAACCAACGCCATAGCGTTCACCCCAAAAAGACATTGACCGATTAATCTCGCTTACCTATTCATAGACCAGACTGCCGGGGGGATAAATAATTAAATACCAGCGCAACACTCCAGACAACGGAAATCAGATAGACCAGCATTATCATGCTGATGTTAATTAGTCGGCTTAATTCGTTTTACCCACTGATTTTGCAAATACCGTAATTCAACTCGACGCGTCAGAAACTGATCGTTCACGTAATAGGCCTCTTCAAAGTCGAGCGTCTCATTACCTTGCCAATGAGCTTTCCATGGACCTGTACGAATTTCATTTGGATATAAAAACTGCCATATTTCTTCTAGACCGTGAGAAGTAATTTTATACAGTTTTATGACATTCCCCACCTCACCCAATTCAATATCAATTAATGTACAAGCCATATACTCTTTGTTCGGGGAGACAATGGGTTCGCCGCATAGATATAATCGTTCCCCCGTACTACGATTGATGATGAGATAGTTGTCAGAGCCATCACCGTATTGTCTTCTGATAAGATAATAATTTTGTTTATGCGCCAACTCATAAAAGCCGCTTAACCTGTTGGTGACACCACCTTTTAAACTGAGCATTTTGTCCTGAACAGGCAGTTTGAGGTCATAAAATACGCGTTTAACGTCATCCAGCATGGGGCGGTTGGCGCGCATTACCTCTAACTCTTCTGGCGAAAGTGGAATACGCAAGCCTTCATATTCTGCTACAGTCAATTTACCAGATTGATATAAGCTATCGATTTCCTGCCGCGTCTTCTCCAACATCGCCGGAGCATCGTATTCTGATAGCGCATCAATAATATTATAAAAATAACTATCCCTGCCAGGTTCCGCATCCAGTTTACCGAGCAAATCCGTAAGATAGGCCCTCCCTGCGGGATAGGGGTGTTTCTTTAACATATCGACAACGCGGTCATTTTTCGTTAAATCGTTCGGGAATGGGTTGTTGTGCAATAAAGTTGCAATATCAACATCCATGCGTTCTGCCATCTCCGCTGCCAGATTCACTAAAAGGTATAAATCATGATCGTAGATGGTTGGATTATTTTTCAATGCAACCAGCTCTTGAACCAGTCGGTCATAGGCCTTCGCTGAGTTGATTTTGGCGAGCGTCTCATACAATTCATAGCGAATTGAGTGTAGATAATTTTTATCCTTTAGCCTGTCGCGAGTTTTATTGAGTAGTATATCGATTG
>Ga0316188_10001526_pt1 | contig 10985 bp, 8 predicted proteins | sample Phiworburrow1_MG_FD_204933 | JGI IMG/M metagenome (GOLD analysis project Ga0316188, IMG submission 204933) | Coastal sediment microbial communities from Maine, United States - Phippsburg worm burrow 1 | ecosystem: Environmental > Aquatic > Marine > Coastal > Sediment | place: USA: Maine... | reverse complement strand
CGCCATTCAGCAGCCTGCCGCTGCCCCCCGCGATGCTGGCCAATTTGCAGCAGCTGGGCTATGTCGGCATGACGCCTATCCAGGCCGCCGCACTGCCGCTCGCCCTCGCTGGCAAGGACCTCATCGCCCAGGCCAAGACCGGCAGCGGCAAGACCGTCGCATTCGCGCTGCCCCTTCTTTGCAATCTGAACCCGCGGCGCTTCGCGGTGCAGGCGCTGGTGTTGTGTCCGACGCGAGAACTGGCCGAGCAAGTGACCCAGGAAATCCGCCGCCTGGCGCGTGCCGAGGACAACATCAAGGCGCTGACCCTGTGCGGGGGTGCGCCGATCCGCCTGCAGCTGGCCAGCCTGGCCCACGGCGCGCACATCGTGGTCGGCACGCCGGGGCGCATCCTGGATCACCTCGCGCGCCAGACCCTGGCGCTAGATACGCTGAACACCCTGGTGCTCGACGAAGCCGATCGCATGCTCGACATGGGTTTCGCCGATGACATCGCGGCGGTGATCGAGCAGTGCGCCAAGACTCGCCAGACACTGCTGTTCTCGGCCACCTACCCACCTTGCGTAGCGAAGCTGGCCGGCCGCTTCATGCGCGAACCGCAGGAAGTGAAGCTCACCGAGCGCCATGCCGGCACCAAGATCCGGCAGCACTTCTACGAGGTCAAGGACAGCGAGCGGCTGCACGCCGTCGGCCTGCTTCTGAACCACTACCGGCCTGTCAGCACGCTGGCCTTCTGCAACACCAAGCAGCAGTGCCGCGACCTGGTGGCCGTGCTGCAAGCCGAAGACATCGCGGCGCTGGAGCTGCACGGCGACCTGGATCAGCGCGAGCGCGACCAGGTGCTGGTGCAGTTTGCCAACCGCAGCTGCAGCGTGCTGGTGGCCACCGACGTTGCAGCTCGCGGGCTCGATATCGCCCAGATCGAAGCCGTAATCAACGTCGACATCAGCCCTGACCGGGAACTGCATACCCACCGCGTGGGCCGCACCGGCCGAGCCGACGCGTCGGGCTGGGCCTTCAGCCTGGCCAGCCTGGACGAGATGGGGAGGGTGGGGCAGATCGACGAGATGCAGGGCTGCGCCAGCGTGTGGCATCCGTTGAGCGAGCTGACCGTGCCTGCCGGTGCCGAGCCGCTTCGTCCGCCGATGGTGACGCTGCACATCCTCGGGGGGCGAAAGGAAAAGATCCGTCCCGGCGACGTGCTGGGCGCCCTGACCAAGGACCTCGGCTTCGACGCCGCACGCATCGGCAAGATCAACGTCAACGAGTTCTCCACCTACGTGGCCGTGGAGCGCGGCATCGCGGACCCGGCGCTGCGCGGGTTGAACGCCGGCAAGGTGAAGGGCAGGCCGGTGAAGGCCCGACGGCTTTGAGCCGTTCCGCTGGCCTCGGCCTGTCGAAATCTGCCTGACCTGAAGCGCGCGGCGTGTTCAGCGCCTGCCCGCCGTGGCGAGCCAGTCGCGCTGGGCATCCCTCTCGTCGGCAATGAACTGCTGGAAGGCCTTGGCAACGCCGCCAAGCGGTCGGTTGTGTGTGTCTATCAGGTGAGCCTGCAGCCGCCGGGGCTCACCAGGCCAGGGAAAGGGCTTCGTTGATTCGCTCCACCAGCACGCCGGGCGTGGCGCCCGCGGCAAAGTGCCCGAAGATGGACACTTGGTTGGCCTGCGGGAACCCCAACTCGGCGAGCGTCGGCACCTACGCCAGCGCTTGGACGCGTTCGGCGCCGCTGACCGCAAGGGCCTTGAGTCGACCCTCGCGCACCAGGCGCAGCTGGGTGGCGGCCACGTTCGACGACAGCGCCTCGAAGTGCCCGCCCAGTGCGTCGCTGATCTGCCGGCCGCCACCCGTGTAGGGCACATGTGTGATGACCGCGCCGCTGGCGGCGGCCACCCGTTTCAGGACAAGGTGACCCGTGGTGCCATGCCCCGAGCTCGCCCATCGGATTTGTCCTGGCATCCGGCGCGCCAGCGTCAATATTCCGGGCCGGCCACCGGCACAGACAGCGGCAGCGGGGCGTAGACGCGGCGCACGCTGACCTGCACGTTCATGCCGGCGAAATCGGAGGCATCGCCGGTCCACGAGCCCGACACTGGCGCGGCCTGCTCGGGTGTGCGCGTGAAGGCCACGCGGATCAGGTCGGTGCCGCCGTACAGCGTATTGGTGGGGTCGAAGGGCACCCATCCCGCCCCGGGCAGATAGACATGCAGCCAGGCATGCGTGGCGCCCGAGCCACGCGTGCCGCCGATGTCGCGGCTTTCGATGTCGTGCGGACCCAAGGCGGTTTCGTCGGGAGGCTGCGGCTGGTCGAGCGACTGGTCATAGATGTAGCCCGACACAAAGCGCGCTGCCATTCCCAGCGCACGCGCCGCTTCCATCATCAGCAGCGCGAAGTCCCGACAGGTGCCGGTGCCCAGCCGCAAGGTCTGCGCCGGCCGCTGCGTGCCCAAGGCGTCGCGCGCCGCGTAGGTGAAATCGCTGCGGATGCCTTCACACAGGTTGACCAGCACGTCGCGTGTGTGGATACGCCCGCGCTGCGGCATGAACTTCGCCATCCAGTCGCGCAGTAGCGGCGCATCGTCCGGATACTGCGCGGGCAGGAAGCTCGACAGGTCGGCGCGGCGCTCGTCGGTGTAATGGAACGGGTACTGCTCGGCATCGGGCGAGATCGGCAGCTCCAGGTTCTTCACGCCCAGGTGTTCGATCGCGAAGCGCGCCGTGAAGCGCAGCTCGTCCGCCGGCACCAGCGGCTCGACCACCGACAGCGAATTCGAGAACACATCGTGCATCCAGTGCTGCCGGCTGTGCGGCGACACTTCCAGGCTGGAGGTCAGCACCTTGAGGTCGTGCGCCGCACGTGGCAGGAACGCGACGCGGTGCGTGGAAAACTCCACCGGCCGTGTGTAGCTATAGGTGGTGATGTGTTCGACTTCCAAGACAACGCTCATCGGGGCTCATGTTCCAAAGACTCCCGCACACCGGGCACGGCATGATTGTGCGCTCCCCCCCCGAGCCGCACTTTTCGCGCTGGCGAAGGCCAGCTACAGCACACTCAACGCCGGCAAGCGCGTGCTTTGCAGGCCTTTGGGCCGATGGCGTGCTACCTGGGTTTGGCCTGCGCGCTGCGGGACGGCATCAGCCGCCGACCGGGATTCCCGAAGCTGGACTGCTTCTGAGCGAGTCGGTGAACGGCTACGCCGCACGCCATCGATGGACGCACCGCTTGTCGGCCCTCAGCGCTTCAACCAACCCAGCACGCCGAGGTGCAGGTTCTGGATGTAGAGGCGGTCCGCCGTCTCGGTAACGCCCGTGGTCTGCGGATAGGCGCCGGAAGGGTCCTGCAGGTCGGCCACGATGCGGCCGCTCTCGTCGAAGGCGATCACGTGGCCGTAGGGCTTGGGCAGCGGCCACAGCGCGCGCGGCAGGCGCAGTGTCAACTCGCGCAGGAAGGGCTTGCCGGCCATCGCATCGACCTTCTCGCTGCGCGGGCCGGACAGGCCCAGCCAGATGCGGCCGTCGGCGCCGCGCATCAGGTTGTCGGGGTAGCCCGGCAGGTTGTCCAGCAGCACCGTGGCCCGCGGGCTGCCGCTGCCGGCGGCCAGGTCCTGCGCTGCAACGTCCACCTTCCAGATGCGGTAGCGGCCGGTTTCGGCGACGAACAGCGTTTGCTCGTCGTCGCTCAGTGCCACGCCGTTGGCGAAGCTCAGACCATGCACGACCACTCGCGTGCCGCGTGTCGCGGGGTCGTATTCGAGGACGCGTGAGGTCGCCGCCTGCTCGAGAATGTCCAGCACCGCGGCCTCGAAGGTACCGCCCCAGAGTGCGGGCGCGAAGCGGCGCGAGGCATCGCTGAAGTAGATTTTTCCGCTGCGCGCAACCACCACCGCGTCGGCGTAGCGGATCGGGTCATTACCCACCCGGTCGGTCAGCACCGTGACCTTGCCGTCCGGCGCGACGGAAAGCAGCCCCTTCATGGCATCGGCGGCGATCAACTGGCCGGCAGCGTCGAAATCGAAGCCCAGCACGCGGCCACCGGTGTCGGCAACGACTTCCTGGCCCGAGCCGTCGGGATGCATTCGCACCACCTTGCCGCTGGCCATCGCCGCGTAGAGCTTGCCGTCGCGGCCGAGCACCACATGTTCGGGGCCGGACTCGGCGCCCAGCGGGATCAAGCTCAACCCGGCCAGCTTCGTATTGGGTGCATGCGGTCCCACGTAGCCGGGCACCGCCGGCGCGTCCCACGCCACGGCGTGGACCGGAACGGGCCAGAAGCCCAGATAAGCCGCCACGGCCACGGCAATGACCAACAAAGCGACGATCACCTGCTTCATGGACTGGCCCCTCGACCCGCATCGCGCGGAGTCTACCGCCGGCTCTGCACGCGACGTAGCCTCGCCGGCTGCAACGTTGACTACGGACGATCGGTTCAGCGCGGCGAGCCCAGCAGGCGGGCTGTCAGGGCTCGACGTAAGCGGAACAATCAGTCGCGCGATCCGCTCAGCGGCACCCCGGCGAGACTCGACAGCAACTGCTGCGCTCGTCCGAAGCCGTGCCTCAGTACAGGCATCGGGTCGACGCGGCCCTGGCTCCTTGGCTCGCGTCAAGACCTCATGGCGCTTGTCCAGTCCTATTGGACTTCGGCCCGTGGCGGTTCTGCCACGCGGCAACTGGACGCCACATCCGTGGCATCGGCTGATAGCGTCCGGGGGTATTTCCACTTGTTGTGGATCCACATCCAGTCGCTCGGCTGTGCACGGATCGTTGCCTCGAGGTGGCTCGCATAGGCCTCCGCGATGCGCGCACCAAGGTCCGGGGCGTCGTAGGGCGGCTCGGCAAGCACCTGCATGTGCACCCGATAGTGACCCAGTTGTGCGCGCTTCATCTCCACGTACAGCACGGGGCCTTCCAGGTAGCGCGCAAGTCGTTCCGGCCCGAGGAAGAACGCGGTGTCGCGGTTGAGGAAGCGAATCCAGTGCTTGGGCGTCTGCTTAAGCGGTGTCTGATCAGCCAACAACCCGTAGGCACGTGCCTGCCCGCCGCGCTTGAGAAGCTCGAAGAGCACATGATCGATGGGGATCGGCTGCCCACCGAAGCGCCCGCGCATCGCCCGTGTGAAGCCGTCGACGGCCTTGAGGCGCAGCGGCTTGTACACCGCGTCGATCGGCACGTCGAAGCGCGCGCCCGCCGCCAGCAGCAGCCATTCCCAGTTGCAGACATGAGCGGTCAGCAACACCACGGACACCTTGGTCCGGTACCTCTCGATCAGCTCCGGGTTCTCGAACTGCACGCGCCGCTTCAACTCGGCGGCCGGAGCGCGCGAGGCCCAGATCGTCTCCATCAGCGTGCGGGCCATCTGGCGGTAGCTTTGCCGCAGGATGGCCTCGCGCTCCTCAAGCCGAAGTTCGGGGAAGGCGCTGGCGATGTTGCGGCGCGCCAGCGCCAGCCGCCAGCGAAAGACGCGGTAGACGAAGAAGTTCAACACGTCGGCATAGACGTACAGCAGTTGCAGCGGCGTCAACGCCAGCAAGTGCAGCAACACTCTCACGAAACTCCCCGCCTTCGGCTGATCGACAAGCCTCAATGCTGCCAGCAATTTCCGACGGCAATCGGCCGGCAGAGCTTCGACTTTGAGAAGGCCCCTGTTCTGCGCTCGCGGCGCTTCTATTGCAGAACGAGATCGATTGCGTCGTTGGCTCATTGCTGTCAGACGGCATCAGCCCGGAAAACCTGGGCCGACTGACTGCAAGACCGTCCGCCACGAACCGCCTCTCGGAGATTTACCTCGGCGGCCGGATGACCGACAGGGCTCGATTGCGTGAGTCCGATGCCTGGCGCCGGGCGTCTGCTTCGCGTCGTGAGCGCACAGCAAATCGATGCGACCGAGCGCCTTCCTCATGGTCTTGCGCCGCAGCGCGGGCCTGGCTTCAAGCCGCGTCGATGAGGATGGCGCGGAAGTCGTTGACGTTGGTCAGGGTCGGGCCGGTGACGACCGAATCCCCCAGGGCCTCGAAGAAGCCATGGCCGTCGTTGTCGGCCAGCCGGTCGCGCGGCTTCAATCCTGCAGCCCAGGCGCGCGACAGCGTGTCTGGGCCGAGCAGCGCACCGGCGATCTCCTCTTGGCCATCGACGCCGTCGGTGTCGCCGGCCAGTGCATGGATGCGCGGGTCGCCGTTCAACGCCAGGCCCAGCGACAGCAGGAACTCCACGTTGCGCCCTCCCCGTCCCTGACCACGCACGGTGACTGTGGTCTCGCCGCCGGACAGCAGCACGCACGGCGGCGCCACGGGCTGCGCATGGCGGGCCGCCTGCAGCGCGATGCCGGCCAGCACCTTGCCGACGTCGCGTGCCTCGCCCTCGATCGCATCGCCAAGGATGACCGGCGTCACGCCGGCATCGCGCGCCACCGCCGCGGCAGACTGCAGCGCCAACTGCGGCGTCGCAATCAACCGCAGCTCACTGCGCGCCAGGCGCGCATCGCCCGGCTTGATCGATTCGCCGCGGCCGCTGCTGAGCACCTCTCGCACTTCGGCCGACAACTCGATGCCGTAGCGCCTGACGATGTCCAGTGCGTCGGCACACGTCGTCGGGTCGGCCGCGGTCGGGCCGGAGGCGATGTCGATCGGGTCGTCGCCCGGCACGTCGGAAATCAGTAACGTCAACACCTGCGCCGGATGGCAGGCAGCCGCCAGACGCCCACCCTTGATCGCCGACAGATGGCGCCGCACTGTGTTCATCTCGCCGATCGTCGCGCCGGACTTCAGCAGCGCGCGGTTGACGGCCTGCTTGTGTTCAAGCGTCAGGCCGGGCAAGGGCAGCGGCATCAGCGCCGAGCCGCCGCCCGAGATCAGGCACAACACCAGATCGTCCTCGCCCAGGCTCTGCACACGCTGCAACAGCGCCTGGGCGGCGGCCAGGCCGGCCGCGTCGGGCACCGGGTGCGCCGCCTCGACGATCTGGATGCGATCGCAGGGTACCGCGTAGCCATAGCGGGTGATGACGAAGCCTTCCAGCTCGCCCGGCCAATGCTGCTCGACCGCACGCGCCATCGCCGCAGAGGCCTTGCCGGCACCGACGACGATCAGGCGGCCTTTGGGAGGGGCCGGCAAGTGGGCCGGGATCACCCGCGCCGGTTGGGCCGACGCGATCGCCGCGTCGAACATCCGGCGCAGAAGATCCCTTGGATTCATGCCTTATCGCCGATCTCGAAGTTGGCCAGCGCCTCCAACGCGCGCACCATCGCCGAATGGTCCCAGGCCTTGCCGCCGTGCGCGGCGCAGGCGTTGAACAGCTCCTGCGCGGTGGCAGTGTTGGGCAGCGACACGCCCAGCGCGCGCGCGCTGGACAGCGCCAGGTTCAGGTCTTTCTGGTGCAGCTCGATGCGAAAGCCGGGATCGAAAGTGCGCTTGACCATGCGCTCGCCGTGCACCTCGAGGATCTTCGACGACGCGAAGCCGCCCATCAGCGCTTGGCGCACGCGCGCCGGGTCGGCACCGGCCTTGGCGGCAAACAGCAGCGCCTCGGCCACCGCCTCGATGTTCAGCGCGACGATGATCTGGTTGGCCACCTTGGCGGTCTGGCCGTCGCCGTTGCCGCCGACCAGCGTGATGTTCTTGCCCATCAGCTCGAACATGGGCTTGATGCGCTCGAACACCGTCGGCTCGCCGCCGACCATGATCGACAGGCTGGCTGCCTTGGCGCCGACCTCGCCGCCCGAGACGGGCGCGTCGAGGTAGTCGCAGCCCAGCTCGTTGATCCGGCGGGCGAAGGCCTTGGTCTCGATCGGCGAGATCGAGCTCATGTCCACCACGGTCTTGCCCTTGCTCAGCCCGGCCGCGATGCCTTCGGCGTCGAACAGCGCCGACTGTACATGCGGCGTGTCGGGCACCATGATGAAGATCACGTCGGAACGCTGGGCCACCTGCTGGCCGCTGGCGCAGGCTTTGCCGCCTGCGGCGACCAGTTCGTCCGGTACGCTGCCGCGGCTGTACAGCTGTACTTCGTGGCCCGCCTTGATCAGGTGCTGCGCCATCGGCTTGCCCATGATGCCGAGGCCAATGAAACCGATCTTTGCCATGTGATGTGGGTCCTTGTGAGTCGAAGTTGCAGGGGTCGGTGTTCAGCCGAGATGGCGCTCGATCCAGCCCAAGCCGGCGGCCGTGCCGGCCCTGGGCTTGTATTCGCAGCCAATCCAGCCCGTATAGCCGATGTGATCGATGTGGGCGAACAGGAAGTCGTAGTTGATCTCGCCAGTGCCCGGCTCGTGGCGCCCCGGGTTGTCGGCCAGCTGCAGGTGCGCGATGCGCGCCAAGTGCTTCTGCAGCGTGGCCGCCAGTTCGCCTTCCATCCGCTGCGCGTGGTAGATGTCGTACTGCAAGAAGGCATTGTCGGCGCCGACTTCGTCCAGGATCGACAGCGCCTGCGCCGTGCGGTTCAGGTAGAAGCCAGGGATGTCGAAGCTGTTGATCGGCTCGATCAGCAGCTTCAGCTGCCGCTTGTGGAATTCGGCCGCGGCGTAGCGCAGGTTGTCGACGAAGGTCTTGCGCAGCAGCTCGTCGCCCACCCCCTGCGGCGCCTTGCCGGCCAGGCAGTTGAGCTGGCCGACACCGAGCGCCTGGGCGTAGGCGATGGCCTTGCCGACACCGTCGCGGAACTCGGCCACTCGCTGCGGGTGGCAGGCGATGCCGCGATCGCCGCCGTCCCAGTCGCCCGCAGGCAGGTTGTGCAGCACCAGTTGCAGCCGGTGCTGGTCGAGCCGCTGGCGGATCTCCGGCGCTGCGTAAGCGTAGGGGAACAGGAACTCCACCGCCTTGAAGCCCGCCTTCGCGGCAGCCTCGAAGCGGTCGAGAAAGGGCAGCTCGTTGAACAGCATCGTCAAGTTGGCGGCGAACTTCGGCATCGTTGTCTCCTCATCAATCCAGCATCGCCACGGCGGTCGGCGCGTCGCGCTTGTCCTTGGCCAGTTCCTCGAACTCGACCACATTGTCGATCTCGGTGCCCATCGCGATGTTCGTGACCCGCTCGAGGATGATCTCGATCACCACCGGCACCTTGAACTCGGCCATCCAGGCTTCGGCCTGTTTGATTGCCGGTGCGATCTCCTCCTGCCGGTGCACGCGGATCGCCTTGCAGCCCAGCCCCTCGACGACGGCCACATGGTCCACACCATAACCGTGCGTGGCCTGTTCCGGGGCGACGTTGATGTTCTCGAAGGCCAGTTGCACGCAGTAGTCCATCTCGAAGCCGCGCTGGCTCTGGCGGATCAGGCCAAGGTAGCTGTTGTTCACGACGATGTGGATGTAGGGCAACTTGAACTGCGCGCCGACCGCCAGTTCCTCGAGCATGAACTGGAAATCGTAGTCACCCGACAGCGCGACGATCTTGCGCGCGGGGTCGGCGGCGCGCACGCCCAGCGCGGCCGGCACAGTCCAGCCCAGTGGCCCGGCCTGGCCGCAGTTGATCCAGTGCCGCGGGTGATAGACATGCAGGAACTGTGCACCGGCGATCTGGCTCAGGCCGATCGTAGACACGTAGGTCACGTCCTTGCCAAAGGCGTTGTTCATGCACTGGTAGACACGCTGCGGCTTCATCGGCACGCTGTCGTAGTTGGTCTTGCGCAGGTACTCGACCGAGGCCTTGCGCGCCTGACATTCCTTGACCCAGGCCGACCAGTCGCGCAGCTTGCCGGCCTGCTTCCATTCGCCGGCGATCTGCACGAACAATTCCAGCGCCAGCTTCGCGTCGGAGACGATGCCCAGGTCGGGCGTGAAGACGCGGCCGATCTGCGTCGGCTCGATGTCCACGTGAACGAACTTGCGGCCCTTGCAATAGACCTCGGGACTGCCGGTGTGGCGGTTGGCCCAACGGTTGCCGATGCCGAGCACGAAGTCGCTGGCCAGCATGTTCGCGTTGCCATAGCGGTGCGAGGTCTGCAGCCCGCACATGCCTGCCATCAGCCGGTGGTCGTCGGGGATCGTGCCCCAGCCCATCAGCGTCGGGATCACCGGGATGCCGATGAGTTCGGCGAACTGCTGCAGCAGCGCCGACGCGTCGGCGTTGATGATGCCGCCGCCGGCGACGATCAGCGGCCGTTCGGCCGCGTTCAGCATCTGCAGCGCCTTCTCGACCTGCTTGCGCGACGCACCGGGCTTGTAGACCGACATCGGCTCGTAGGTGTCGATGTCGAACTCGATCTCGGCCATCTGCACGTCGAAGGGCAGATCGATCAGCACCGGCCCGGGGCGGCCCGAGCGCATCAGGTGGAAGGCCTGCTGGAACGCGCGCGGCACCTGCGCCGGCTCGAGCACGGTGGTGGCCCACTTCGTCACCGGCCGGGCGATCGAGGCGATGTCCACCGCCTGAAAGTCCTCCTTGTGCAGTCGCGCACGCGGCGCCTGACCAGTAATGCACAGGATCGGGATCGAGTCGGCCTGCGCGGAGTACAGGCCGGTGATCATGTCGGTGCCGGCCGGGCCGCTGGTGCCGATGCACACGCCGATGTTGCCAGCCCTGGCGCGGGTGTAACCCTCGGCCATGTGCGAGGCGCCTTCGACATGGCGCGCCAGGATGTGCGCGATCGACTGGCGCTCGCGCAGCTGCGCATACAGCGGGTTGATCGCCGCGCCGGGCACGCCGAAGGCCTGTGTCACGCCTTCCTTCTCCATCACCAGCACCGCGGCCATTGCGGCCTTCATCTTTGCCATCGTCGTCTCCTTGTTCCGATGGGCCGCATGTTCCGCGCAGCGGGGTGCCAGGGCAACCCCAGGGCGGGGATAGCTGATATTCGCCGTGCGAATGGGCCGGCGCGCCGGCTCAGCCGCCGCAGGCCGTGGCCGCGAGCGCCGCCAAACGCGCGTTCAGCAGAGTCACCACGTCCAGCACCGGCAGCCCACAAGCCTCGCGCAAGGCCGGGGCATAGGGCGGCAGATTGGTGCATTCGAGCACCAGGGTGTCGATGCCCGGATGGCGCTCGAGAAGGCGCCGTGCCGCCG
>Ga0316188_10001524_pt1 | contig 10995 bp, 9 predicted proteins | sample Phiworburrow1_MG_FD_204933 | JGI IMG/M metagenome (GOLD analysis project Ga0316188, IMG submission 204933) | Coastal sediment microbial communities from Maine, United States - Phippsburg worm burrow 1 | ecosystem: Environmental > Aquatic > Marine > Coastal > Sediment | place: USA: Maine... | reverse complement strand
ATCTTGAAAGTAAATGTTTATGGCAATAATTTGCGCCTGATGCTGCCCATGATCAGTGATGTCGATGAAGTTGATGAGTCTCTGGTACTCATCAAAAAAGCACACAGAGAACTGGTTAGCGAAGGCATGGATATACCTTATCCGGTTATCGGGTTGATGATAGAAGTGCCATCGGCGATTTATCAAATGGATGCATTAGCAAAGCGGGTTGATTTCTTTTCAGTGGGCAGTAATGACTTAACCCAGTATCTACTGGCCGTGGACAGGAATAACAAGCAGGTGGCGAAACTTTACAATTGTTTGCATCCTTCTGTATTGAATTCGATACAGCATATTGTAAGCGTTGCGCATAAATATAATAAAACAGTCAGCGTCTGTGGCGAAATGGCAGGTGACCCTGCATCAGCACTGGCGCTGGTCGGCATGGGTATCGACAGTTTGAGTATGAGTGTCGGCAGTCTGTTAAGAGTGAAGCTGGCGATTCGAAGCTTTACCCATAAGCAAGCAGAGCAGCTACTATTACAGTCATTGAATATCGAAAAAGTAGATGAGATCAGAGCACTCTTTAATCACGCGCTGGATCAGGCGGGTCTGGGACGTTTGATCAGGGCTGGCAGGTAATGCAAAAAAACATATTTACTTAATTAGTCGAGGTCATCAAAGACCAGGCCAAGTGATTTTTTTTCATATCTTTGATTTATCCGGATCAGGCAAATCGAACAACTTTTTTATAAATATCAGCGCCATTTCATCATTTAAGGTTTCCTTAAGCATTTATCCGTGTGTTTTAGCGGAGTCTTTCCCATAAAAAGCTTAAAAAGATATATAATGCACTACATGGATACGATAATGATGAAATCCGGTTCCCGGCTTTTTCTCATGATCATGAAGATCCAGGCAGTAACTGACAAAGACATTCCTCCGGTTAAAAGTTAACAGGCTTCATTCGTATTGCTGATGGCTTGCCGTTAGGGTTCGCAATAATAACGTTGAGCATCATAATGAAATTAGCAGCAATCTTCCCCTTTCTTCTGTGGTTTAAATTCGTCACAAAAGATTCCATCAAGTCGGATTTTTTTGCTGGATTGACCGGTGCGGTTATCGTTTTGCCGCAGGGAATTGCATTCGCTACTATCGCTGGTCTGCCACCGGAATATGGTCTTTATACGGCGATGGTGACTCCGATTATTGCTGCTTTATTTGGTTCTTCTCGTCACCTGGTCTCAGGTCCGACCACCGCTATTTCCATTGTTGTGTTTTCTGCAGTCAGTCATCATGCCTCCGTCGGCACCCCTGAGTTTGTTTCACTGGCACTGACACTGACTTTTCTCGCCGGCATCTATCAGCTGGCATTCGGTATCGCACGCCTGGGTGCATTGGTAAACTTTGTCTCTCACACGGTCGTTATCGGCTTTACCGCCGGTGCGGCGATTCTGATCGCAACCAGCCAGATGAAGCATATCACGGCTTTGGCTATCCCCAAGGGTGAGTCGTTCATGCACATCTGGGTCGACGTGTTTCAGGGGGTAGGCAATATTAATTTATATGTTTTGGCTATCGCATTGGTAACACTTGGCGTCGCTATCACTTCGAGAAAGCTGATGCCGAAGTCGCCTTATCTGTTGATCGCCATGATTGTCGGCAGCGTGCTCGCCATTTTCCTGAAAAATTACACAGACAGCATCCAGTTAGTAGGTGAGATACCCGCGCATCTGCCACCTCTGTCGGCCCCCGAGTTTTCTCTGGAAACGATCAAGATGCTTGCTCCTGAGGCTTTTGCGGTCGCACTGTTAGGTCTGATCGAAGCGGTGTCGATCAGCCGTGCGGTGGCTACCAAGTCGAATCAGCGCATCGATGCTAACCAGGAATTTATAGGGCAGGGTCTATCTAATATCGTCGGTAGTTTCTTTTCCAGTTATGCCGGTTCAGGCTCTTTTACCCGTTCCGGCATAAACTATGAAGCCGGAGCAAAAACACCGATTTCAGCTATTTTTGCCGCCATCCTGTTAATGATTATCGTATTGCTGGTAGCACCGCTGACGGCCTATCTGCCTATCGCGGCGATGGGCGGCATCATTCTGTTGGTGGCGTATAACCTTATCGATTTTCATCATATTCGTCAGACTTTAACATTCAGCAAATCAGAGACGTCAATTTTACTGACGACATTTTTTGCTACCCTGTTCCTCGAGCTGGAGTTTGCTATCTACCTCGGCGTTATTTTGTCACTGGTTCTGTTTCTGGCAAAAACCTCAACGCCGCAGATTCCGACTTTGTCAATTGATGTCTCTGCAGATGGCCTGGAAAGAAAGCTGGTCAATATTCAGAACAAACCACTAAAACAGTGCCCTCAGTTGAAGATCATCAGGATCGATATGTCGATTTACTTTGGTTCGATCAATCACATTCAAAAGCGCATCACACAGATCGTCGACAATGAAAGAATCTATCATATTTTAATCGTAGCGACGGGTATCAACTTTATCGATCTTGCCGGTGCTGAAGCACTGGTCTCTGAGAATAACCGGTTGAAAGAATTGAATGGCGGGTTATATTTTGTCGGTTTAAAATCTTCTGTCTATGAATTTGCAGCAAAATCCTGCTTTATCAAGAAGATCGGTAACGATCGTTTCTTCGATAATAAAGCACAGGCAATCCGTCGTATTTATGCCCGCCTTGACAGGGAAATCTGTAAGACCTGTCAGTCACTTCTCTTCAAGGAATGCCAGTAATCCTGTAATGATATTGATCACTTGATTCTGACGTCAGCGCTTTCATAATAAATGCCATCGACGCAATATTTTATGTAGCTCCATCACAATCAGCGCGGTCAATGCCAGGCCCAGCAGCTCCAGCCAGTGTTCTGGTGATACAGGCTGGATATGCAGTACATCACTGATCCAGGGTGTATACATGGCTCCAATATGCACCAGTTGGGCGACAGATGTACCAAGCAAGAGTATCGGATTACGTAGTGGATTATGGAGAAACGCCGAGAGTGTTTCTGATCGGCAGTTGAATACGTGCACGTTCTCGAACAGCACCATCAGCAGCAGGGTCCCATTGCGGGCTTCATCCAGGGTGTAGCCTCGTGTAATCAGCCACTGAAAGACAAGAAAGGCGACGCAGCCGATGAGCAGTGCTGAAATAACGACCCGCTCGATCATCAGTTGATTGAAGATGGATTCGCGAGGTGATCTTGGCGGACGGCTTAATTCGTCGCCTTCGCCAGGCTCGAACGCGAGGGCTACATCCTGAATACCATTGGTCACCAGGTTAAGCCAGAGCAGATGTACCGCCAGCAGCGGCAGCGGCAGGCCAGCAAGCAAGGAAAGAGTAAACAGCACCAGTTCGGCAGCGCCGGTGGAGATCAGCAGGAAGATAACCTTGCGCACATTGGCATAGGCGACGCGGCCTTCCTCGACGCCGGCGACGATAGAAGCAAAATTGTCGTCGGTGATGATCAGGTCGGCGGTCTCTCGCGCCACATCGGTGCCATTTTTACCCATGGCGACACCCACCTGGGCAGCACGCAATGCCGGCGCATCGTTTGCGCCATCCCCGCTAACTGCGACAAAGTGGCCGTTGCGCTGCAGCGACTGTACGATATCCAGCTTCTGGTGGGGCCCGACACGGGCGAAGACCCGTGCGTCTCGGGTAATCTGGTCGATCGTTGCAGAATCGAGAGCGAGCTTCAGTTCGGGGCCGCTAACCAACTGCCCGGTCTTGTTCACCATGTCTAATTCCTGAGCGATGGCAAAGGCGGTCGCGGGGTGGTCACCCGTTATCATCGCCACCTCGATACCTGCCTGTCGACAGGCCGCGACGGCGGCTTTTGCCTCCGGGCGCAATGGATCGATAATGCCTACCAGACCGATCAGTGTAAGTCCATGCAGGTGTGTTTCGCTAAATGCCTCATCCGATTTCAGTTCGATCTCACCGGCTGCCAGGGCGAGCACCCGATAGCCGCCGCTAGCCAGTGTAATCGCCTGGTGCTCGATCAGAGCTGGGTCCAGAGTCACGTCTAGTCCGAGCGTTGCCATGGTGGTACACATTGGCAGCAGCTGTTCCAGTGCGCCTTTCACAAATGCTTTTGGCCTGTCATTCACTGCATTCAGGCTGGCGGAAAACTGCCGCTCCGATTCATACGGGATGCTGTCGATTTCAGGAAAATTATTGCTAGTTTCGGCCTTGATCACATCGGCCTTGTGCGCCATCACCAGAAAAGCGACATCGACGGCATCACCATGATGCGACCAGCCAGTTTCGCTACGGCCAAGAAAACCTTCATTAGTTAGCACTGCGACCTGGCATAGCCGCATGAGCAATAATTTTTCTTCTGCAGAAGGTTCACCCTGCGGCGTCTCGATGACACCATCAGGTATTACCCCTTCACCGCTGATGGTCCACGGATCACTGCCGGGGAAGACGATACAGCGTGCGGTTAGCTGGTTGACGGTGAGCGTGCCTGTCTTGTCGGTTGCGATAAAGGTACACGAGCCCAGTGCTTCCACTGCCAGCAGCCGACGCACGATTACGTTTCTTTTGGCCATCCTGCGCATGCCGATCGCCAACGCCACGGTGAGCGCGACTGGCAAACCTTCAGGTATCACCGATACGGCAAGAGCAACAGCGAGCAGGAACACTTCTGCGACCGGTGTGCCACGTGTCACTGCTACCGTAAACATGACTAATGAGGCGATGCCAACAAAGATTGCTACCCGGTGGGTAAACCTGTCCATGCGCACCTGTAACGGTGCTTTCGGCGGCTGTTTGAACAGAACGTCGGACGCTATCATACCCAGCACAGTATTCAGTGCAGTACTGACGACAACACCTCGGGCCCGGCCACGGCCGACAAGGGTGCCGGTGAAAAGCATGTTAACCCGGTCACCCAGGGCAATATCTCTGGCTAACACCGCTTCGCTATCTTTCAATACCGGCAGCGATTCACCGGTGAGTAAGGATTCATCTACTTCCAGATCGTGCGACGTAACGAGTCGCAAGTCAGCAGGTATTTTGTCACCAGACTCGAGCAGTACCAGGTCGCCGGGGACCAGTTCCCGGGCATCGATTTCATAAGTATCGCCGTCACGCAGGACACGGCATCGGGTCTTTACCAGGTCCTGTAACGCGGCGGCAGCTCGCTGTGCGGAGTACTCCTGTATGCTGCCGATAATCGCATTGATAAACAGCACGGCGGTGATAAAGCCGGCATCAGACCATTCCTCGATAAGCAAGGAGAGTACCGCGGCAGCGAGCAGCACGTAGATCAGCGGGCTGACGAACTGGTGCAGAAAAACCTTGCCGATGCCCGGCATCTTAACCTCGGGCAAAGTATTATGACCATATCGCTGCAGGCGGAGTGTCGCCTCGCTCTGGCTCAGCCCGTGAAGAGAACTCTTCTGGGAGAGCAGGATATCTTCATGCGAAACTGCATGCGGAAAAGAAATTGCTCCCTCCGCATCTGCAGCTGAATCATGATTATCGCTATTGTTCGATGACATTTTATTTTTTGCACATGAGGAATGAATATAAACTTTATTCTGGTATAGAAAGAACAAAAAAAACAATACGAATAATCAAGAGTATTGTCGCATTTCATCGCAAGCAGTGGTTATAATGAAAAACAGTTCTAATGACAAAAAATGAATAATTATGAACTATCCAGCTAAACATACGATCAGCCTTGGTTTTTTACTGTTTGCCTTGTGGCTGGCACTATCTGGTCAGTTAGACATAATGATGCTGTCATTAGGGCTGGTTTCGGTATTAGTGATCATCTCTATCACACACCGTATGGATGTTATCGATCGGGAAAAATATCCCGCACACATGACCGTACTGCTGTTTCGTTTCTGGTTATTCCTGTCGCGTGAGATCATCAATGCCAATATCGATGTGCTGAAACGTATTTTCAAACCCGGTAAAAATATCAGTCCGCAACTATTCGAACTGCCATTGACGCAGAAGACGGATCTTTTGCGCGTCATCTATGCCAATGCTATCACCATGACGCCGGGAACTGTCAGCGTAAACGTCAACAAGGAAACGATAACCATCCACTCATTGAGCATTGAAGCTGCGAGAGATCTTTGCGGCGGACGTATGGCACGTGCCATGCCTGAAGATTACGAGGACGAATAATCGTGATTTTTTCTGCCGCCGCTTTAGCCATCCTTGTGACTATCTCGCTGGCGCTGGCGCGTGCTTTTATGGGGCCGACAGTCTATGACAGGATACTCGCAGTCAATATGGTAGGTACTAAAACCGTGTTACTTATCGCGGTTTTTGCTGTGCTTTCAGGGCGTACTAATATGATCGATATCGCCTTGATGTACGCCCTGATCAACTTCATCGGCGTGGTCGCCGTGTTGAAGTATGTCGAGCAGGGAAATTTTTATACCTCCGGAGAAGATGAACAGCAGAGGTCCGGAAAGAAGTGATATTGCTTGAAGTCACCAGCTGGGTTTTTATCATAACAGGCGCCTTGCTTGGGATCGCTGGCGGCATCGGCATCCACCGTTTTCCTGATTTTTATAGCAGGCTGCATGCAGTTGGTATCACCGATACCATGTGTGCCGCCATGTTCCTCATCGGCCTGGCCATGCAGACCGGTGTCAGTATCGCCAGCCTGAAGCTGTTGCTGATTTTTATCTTTTTATTTTTCAGCAGCCCGACGGCGACCCACGCGCTTGCAGACGCTGCTCTGCTGGGTGGCCTTAAACCTGAACTTGATGATGAAAAACTGTAACGGATGATGTGATGATAGACACTCTGATTGACGTAACACTACTCGCCTTTCTCGCAGTCACCGCCATCGCCATTATCAAGGTCCGTAATCTGTTCGTGGTCATCATGCTGTTCGGTATCTTCAGTCTGCATTCTGCCGGTCTGTTCGTTGTTATGGATGCTGCCGATGTGGCATTTACCGAAGCCGCTGTGGGCGCGGGTATATCGACAGTGCTGATGCTGGCAACGCTCGCCTTGACCAGGAACCAGCAGGAAAAAATGCCGGTGCACCGTGCCAGGCTGCCGCTCCTCGTGGTCTTGATTACTGCTGGCGCGCTGATCTATGGTACCTACGATATTCCTTCTTTCGGTGACTCTCGCTCACCCTCTCAGGAATACCTGAAGCCGCAGTATATCGAGCGCGGTGTCAAAGAAACCGGCACGCCGAATATCGTTACTGCGTTGCTGGCCAGTTACCGGGGTTATGACACACTGGGCGAAGTAACAGTAATCTTCACTGCGGGTATCGGTGTTTTGCTGCTGGTGGGTGGGCGTATTACGCGTAGAGTCAAACCCGGGGAGTCAGGCCCGGAGAGGAGAAAGATTGATGAAACATAATCTTATACTTAGAGTCATCGCCAAGTTCCTTTTTCCAGTCATTGCGCTGTTTGCATTTTACGTCCAGTTTCATGGTGACTTCGGTCCTGGCGGCGGCTTTCAGGCCGGTGTAATCCTGAGTGTTGCTTTCATTTTTTATGCGCTGGTGTTTGGACTGAAAACAACAGAAGAAGTCATCCCGCCGCATCTGTTGCGCATTCTCGCCAGCATGGGCATATTGATCTACGCCGGAACAGGTATCACCACCATGCTCATGGGTGGGAATTTTCTCGATTATAATCTGCTCTCGCTAACCCCGATACAGGGCCAGCATATCGGTATTATGGTCGTCGAAGCAGGTGTTGGTATTACGGTTTTTTCGGTGATGCTGATGATCTTCTTCGCCTTCGCCGGCAGGGAAAGACCGCAAGAGACAGACCATGATTGATATTATTATCGGCCACTATAATTACTGGGTCGTCATCTTTTTAATGATGGCCGGCTTCTATACCGTCATCAACCGCGGCAACCTGATAAAAAAAATCGCCGGTATCAATATCTTCCAGACGTCTGTATTTTTGATGTACATAAGTATCGGCTATGTCAGTGACGGCACACCGCCTATCATTGCTGAAGGCTTTACTAAATACTCGAATCCATTGCCGCATGTCATGATTTTGACCGCCATCGTGGTCGGAGTTTCAACCACTGCACTTGGTCTTGCGCTCGTGGTTCGTATCAAAGAAGCCTACGGCACTATCGAAGAAGACGAAATTCACGATCAGGATATGTCTCTGTGATCGAGCAGAACCTGAGCCTGCTGCTGGTGGTAATTCCTTTGTTGTTTTCGCCTGTGGTGGCGATATTGCCTAATGGCAGGCTGCCCTGGCTGGTGGTTCTGGCGGTTACCTGGACATGCCTGGTTATCGCATGCTGGCAGTTGTCGGTTGTTATCGACGGCAAAATCATAAGCTATGAACTGGGTGGCTGGTCGCCGCCATGGGGAATCGAATACCGTATCGATGCCATGAATGCATTAGTTGCATTGATCGTCGCGGGTGTTGCGGCGATCACTGTGCCCTATGCGCTGCTCAGTGTGGAAAAGGAAATTCCGACGCAGCAGATCTCTCTGTTTTACTCAGTCGTTCTGCTGTTTATCGTTGGTCTGTTAGGTATTGCCCAGACCGGTGATGTGTTCAACCTGTTTGTCTTTCTGGAAATCTCTTCACTTTCTTCTTATGTGCTCATCGCCATGGGGCGAGAGCGTCGTGCTCTGACCGCTGCTTACCAGTACCTGGTCATGGGGACTGTCGGTGCTACCTTTCTGCTGATCGGTATCGGCCTGCTGTACGCTGAAACCGGGACACTGAATATGCAGGATCTTCATCAGCGTCTGCTGCCGATAATCGATCACCGTACGGTGCACACCGGTTTTGCTTTTGTCGTCGTCGGCATCGCGCTAAAGCTTGCCTTATTTCCGCTGCACCTGTGGGTGCCTAATGCCTATAAATATGCGCCTTCGGCGATCAGCGTGCTGCTCGCTGCAACCTCTACAAAAGTCGCGGTATACATCATGCTGCGCATCGTGTTTACCATCTTCTCCAGTGATTTTGTGAAGACCACGCCGACCGACCTGATATTCCTGATTCTGGGTGTTGTTGGAGTAATGCTTGCTTCGATTACCGCGATTTTTCAGACGGATGCGAAACGTCTGCTGGCTTATTCCAGCATTGCACAGGTCAGTTATATGGCGTTGGGAATCGGACTGGCATCGACTCTCGGGGTGACCGCCACGCTGGTCCATCTGTTCAATCATGCACTGATGAAAGCTGCGCTATTCATGGCCGTCGGCGCCATGGTTTACCGTGTTGGCATCAGCCGGTTTGAAGAGCTCAATGGCCTGGGGCGGCAGATGCCATGGACTTTTACCGCTTTGTTTATCGCGGGCTTAAGTCTTATCGGTGTGCCCGGCACCGCCGGCTTCATCAGTAAATGGTACCTGGTGCTTGCCGCGATGGAGCAGCAGGCATGGCTTATCGTCGTGGTGGTTCTGCTGGGGTCGCTGCTGGCCGTGGTGTACATGTGGAAAATGGTCGAAGTTTTGTTGTTTCATCCGCTAACAAGTACGGGGGCGGCGGTTAAGGAAGCGCCTTTGTTACTGCTGATACCGATGTGGATACTGGTATTAGCCAATATCTATTTTGGATTTAACACTGAGCTGACGGTGAATGTCGCGGATACGGCAACCCGGCTGCTGGGGGTCTCTACCTACCATGAGTGATCAGCAGTTGCTGCTGTTAGCAGTGTTTCTGCCGTTCGCCGGCGCCATCGGTATTTTGCTGTGCGGGCGCTGGCCAAATCTGCGCGAGTCGGTCACCCTGCTAACCGCGGCAATGGTCTGCGCTGTTGTGTTCACATTGAATGGCCAGCTTCGTGAGGGCGTTCGTATAGCAGTTGACATCGCCGAGCCGCTGCCAGGGCTTGTTATCGGTTTTGAAGTGGAATCGCTGGGTATGCTGTTTGCGCTGGTCGCCAGCGTGTTGTGGCTGGTCACGTCGATATACTCCATCGGTTACATGCGTAAACACCATGAGCAGAACCAGACCCGGTTCTATGCCATGTTCGCTATCGCTATCGGCAGTGCCCTCGGCATTGCCTTTGCCGGTAATCTTTTAAGCCTGTTCCTGTGGTATGAGATCCTCACCGTATCGACTTATCCGCTGGTAGCGCATAGCGGCAGCGATGAAGCCCGCCGCGGTGCACGCACCTATATCGGCATCCTGCTGGGCTCTTCGATCGGTCTTTTCTTGCTTGCCATTCTTATTACCTATACGGTTGCAGGCAGCCTGGATTTTCGCGAAGGCGGCATCCTTGCCGGTAAACTTGACCCGGCGTGGGCAGGTCTGCTGTACGCGCTTTTCATTTTCGGTATCGGCAAGGCAGCGGTGATACCGTTTCACCGCTGGCTTCCCGCCGCCATGGTGGCACCGACTCCGGTCAGTGCCTTGCTGCATGCAGTTGCGGTGGTCAAGGCAGGGGTGTTTAGTGTTTTGAAAATCACCATCTTTATTTTTGGCACGGATTTTATTACTCGCTCCGGTGCCAGTGACTGGCTGGTCTGGTTTGCCGGCGGCACTATCCTGCTGGCATCGATCATCGCCATGAGCCAGGATAATCTCAAATTGCGTCTGGCCTATTCGACCATCAGCCAGTTGAGTTATATCGTTCTCGGCGCGCTGCTTGCCACTCACACCAGCCTGCTCGGTGGGGCACTGCATATCTCGATGCATGCTTTTGCCAAGATCACCCTGTTCTTTGCTGCCGGCGCCATCCTGGTCGCTGCCAACAAGAGCAGGGTGAGTGAGATGGCTGGACTGGGTCGCGCCATGCCGGTTACCTTTGGCGCTTTTCTCATCGGCAGTCTCAGCATTATCGGTCTGCCGCCTTTTGCCGGAATGTGGAGCAAATGGTATCTCGCCATGGGAGCGGTAGAGACCGGTCAATGGCTGCTGTTAAGCGTACTGCTGGTTAGTTCGCTGCTCAATATCATGTACCTGCTGCCGATTCCGGTCAGGGGCTTTTTTAGCAAGGCACCAGACGGTACCGATTACAGCGAAGTAAAGGAAGCACCATTAAGCTGCCTTATCGCCATGGTGATCACCTCTG
>Ga0316188_10001523_pt1 | contig 10998 bp, 9 predicted proteins | sample Phiworburrow1_MG_FD_204933 | JGI IMG/M metagenome (GOLD analysis project Ga0316188, IMG submission 204933) | Coastal sediment microbial communities from Maine, United States - Phippsburg worm burrow 1 | ecosystem: Environmental > Aquatic > Marine > Coastal > Sediment | place: USA: Maine... | reverse complement strand
ATTAGTAGCTAGTAATTAGTAACTAGTGATTAGTAACTAGTGATTAGTAACTAGTGATTAGTAACTAGTGATTTTTAGCCAGTAGCTAATTATTAACGATTAGTTTTTTTATGTACTGCTGATCTCGCAGAATCTCACAGATTTGCCAGTTGACAAGCAGGGTTCACAATGCGTTAAGTAGTTGAAATTGAAATCTCCGTGGTTTTTGAGCCTTCTCCGTGTCTCCGTGGTTAAAAAGAAAGTAAAATTATTCAATAAAAGGTTTAAAGGTATTTAACTCTTATTATTCTCATTATTGAACTGCATCTCAAACAATAATTTATAATGTCCACCTTGTTTTAAAAGATCTTCATGCGTTCCGCTTTCTAATACTTTTCCTTTATCCATTACGATGATCATGTCCGAATTCCGAATGGTACTTAGTCGATGTGCTATAATGATAGAAGTTCGATTTTGCGTTAGTTTCTCGCTCACTTCCTGAATAAGCATTTCTGTTTCAGAATCGATTGAAGAAGTGGCTTCATCAAGAATTAATAAGCCCGGATTGTGGACATAAGCCCGAATAAAAGAGATCAATTGCCGCTGACCTTTTGAAAGCATTCCGCCCCGCTCTTTAACATCATAGTCGTAATTACCGGGTAATTTCATAATGAAATTATGTACTCCAACCTTTTTGGCAGCTTCAATTACTTTTTCTCTTGAAATTGAAGGATCTCGCAGGGTAATATTATTTAAAATAGAATCGGAAAAAAGAAAGACATCTTGCGAAACCATGGCCATATGGGTTCGAAGAAAAGAAAGTGAATATTCACGAATAGACTTTCCGTCGAGTGTGATCTCTCCTTTATCAAACTCATAAAAGCGATAGATCAGATTTGCTATGGTGGATTTTCCTGAGCCTGTAGCTCCAACGAGTGCTATTTTCTGTCCTTTTTTAATTTTGAAACTGATTCCATGTAATACAGGTTCATCAGGAATATATGAAAAGTAAACATCTTTAAAGATCAATTCGCCTTCAATATCTCCGGAATCAATTCTTCCTTGATCATTTATTTTTGCATCTTCCAGATCGATCACTTTAAAGACCCTTTCGGCACCGACCATTCCCATTTGGAGTACATTAAACTGGTCAGCTAATTGACGAATAGGGCGAAAGAGCATAAAAATGAAGAAGATATATAGAAGGATATCTCCAAAAGTGAGATTGGTTTTCAATACTCCATCCATTCCGTACCAAATAAGAAGGGAAATAGATAAGGCAGATAAAATTTCGACTACCGGGAAAAACACCGAATATGCCCATATTGATTTTATATGTGCATCCCGATGTTCGGCATTGATCTTAAGAAATTTTTTCATCTCATTTTCCTCTCTATTATATACCTGAACAATACTCATTCCTACTAAATGTTCTTGAACATAGGTATTTAAGGCAGCTACCTGAGTCCTCACTTGTTGATAGGCTTTTTTAACTGCATTCTTGAATAGATATGTTGCGAAAATAAGGATAGGTATGGGAGACAGGCAAAGCAAAGCCAATTTCCAATTAAGGAAAAACATAGCTGAAACAATAACAAAGATCTTTAATAATTCTCCAAAAATATCGATAATACCTCCTGAGAAAACTTCAGAAATAGTTTCGATATCAGACACTACTCTTGTAATAAGCGTACCTAAAGGTGTTTTATCGAAATAGGACAGTTTAAAATTGATGATCTTTTTATAGAGCTGAACCCTAAGGTCTTTTATGATACTTTGCCCAAGAAGATTTGCCAAAAAGTATTGAAAATACTGAAGAATGATCTCTCCAATTAAAATGCTTACAAGAATTATAGAATATTCAATGAGTTTATTTACGTCTTTACCCGGAATAAAATCATCGACCATGATCTTGATCAGATAGGGGCGGATAGGAGCAATAAAGCCTAATACGATGGTAAAGAATAAAGTCGCATAAAAAAGCTTTTTATAAGGCTTTGTATAGCTTAAAATTCGATCTAAAACTTGTAGATCAAGGTATTTAAAAATGCGCCTAATCACTTATATAGGGATATTTAATGTCGTATAAAAATAATGCGTGTGCAGGAGCAGAAGCCCCGGCATTTTGCCGTGAAGCACTTTCAAGAATCGATTTAAATTCAGGGATGCTTATCTTTTTCAATCCTACTTCCAATAAAGTACCTACAATAGCTCTTACCATATTCCGAAGAAACCGATTTGAAGTAATACTAAATCGATATTGATTTTCAATTTTTTCCCATTTTGCTTCCGTCACATTACAAATGACCGATTTATTATCGGAACCTAGCTTAGAAAAGGATGAAAAATCGCGATGTTCTATCAATAAGCAGGCAGCTTCATTCATTAGATCAAAATCCAGGTCTCTTAAAAAGAGGAGGGAGTACTTGTTTAAAAAAGGATTTTTTTCCTGATGAAGAAAATAATGATAGGTCCGTTGGGTAGCATCAAACCGGGCATGAGCATTTTGGTCGACTTCGAAAAGATCATAGATAGAGATACTATCAGGAAGATAATTATTTAATTTATAGATGCACTTTTTCACATCGGTGATCGGGACTTCTAAATCGAAGTGGGCATAAAATTTTGAGGCATGCACGCCGGTATCGGTTCTTCCGCAGCCATAAACCTTTAGTTCTTTTACAGAACAGATCAGTTCGATGCTTTTTGTGATTTCATCTTGAATATTCACCTCATTTAATTGAGACTGCCATCCAAAATAATCGGAACCATCGTAGGCTAATTTGATAAAATATCTTTTCAAAGATTTTGTTTAAGGTGGTAAAAATAAAAAATCGGATATTGGCAAACGATTATTATTTGCTTCCTTCTCTTTTTACGATGAAAAAAATCATACTTATTTCCGATACTCATGGATTTATTCCCGAAACTTTTTGGAAGTATTTGGATGGTGCTGATGAGTTATGGCACGCCGGAGACGTTGGTACAATTGACATTATCGATAAATTAAAAGAGAAGATAGAGGTCAAGGGTGTATATGGAAACATTGATGGTGAAGAAATTCGGAAAGAGTTTAAAGAATATAAAGCAATGATCGTTCAGGGGGTAAAAATACTAATGCTTCATATTGGCGGGAAACCCTATGTTTATTCACCTCGAATGAGAGAATTGATGGCGCATTATAAACCTGAAGTGGTCGTATGTGGTCATTCTCATATACTTAGAGTTGAATATGATAAGCGAAGCAAGGTGCTTTTTATGAACCCCGGAGCTTTAGGGCGACAAGGATTCCATCATGTCAAGACTTTTCTTCGATTTAATATCCACGAAGGTAAAGTAAGTGATATGGAAGTGATCGAATTGGAAGCTCGTGCGCAAAAATTCGAAGAGTAAGGTAAAGTGTATTAGCGTAAGCGATCTACAGATCTCACTAATTCTTCATCTTTTTTAATCCCTCTGTTTGCTAAAAATTGAAAACTCACTGCAGCGATAGGAAGGTAGAACCCGATATAATAGACCGGTTTAAGTTCAGTTCCATTTTCAAGCAGAACGGGAAGTGTATTCTCAATGCTGAAGTAGAAATTAAGGATCAATGCAGCGAGCAGTAAATAATTGATCATACCAAGCTTTAGTTGGATCTTGCGGTGTTTAAACCTTGAAATACTAAAAATGGCAATAGCAATGATCAGCGTGATCAATATTGCCTGCATCATCCAGTTGCCGGGTACGATCACATCACTTCCGTCTTCCGGAATAATTTTATAAATAGAATAGCGGTAAACGATTTCGTTACCCAGTTTATAAAAAGCAATATCGAATAAATAGATTAATGCACTTAATATTGCAACGAACAATAAATAGATGGTTTGAACGCGTTGAATCATTTTCAGTTTTTTGACAAAGATAACTTTTGTGAAAATTATTGCTCAAGGTGAAGCAAATAATTTCGATAAGAAGTTTTATTATTATTTGAAAAAGGTAACTTTTAATCAGATAATTCGAATAATAATTTATAAAACAAGTTTGCGAATTAATAAAAAGCGTATACTTGCAATAGAATTCTCAATTGGCATTCAAAGCCATTTCCAAATGAATAATTCTTTTCAAACAAATTGATCAATATAATTTCCATATTACATGTACGATATTTTAGAGTTGAGCAGTAAAAAAGTAGCTCAATTGCGTGAAATCGCTAAAGTGATGCAAATAAAGCATCCCGATTCATTTAAAAAACAAGATCTTATTTACCGCATATTAGATGAACAGGCAATCAGTCCTGTTAAAGTGGTAAAACCTGCAACTCCTGTTGCAAAGGCAGAAAACACAAGTGTTACTGAAAGACCAAACAGGCCGAGAAGGCCAAGAGCAACTCCGGATGAAAGAAAAAGTCATCCTAAAAGAGAAGCAACACTTTCACAGGTAGAAAAAGACAAGCCTGCAGAAGTAAAAGCAGAAGCAGCTCCTGAAAAAAAGGAAAGTGTTTCTAGTATAAATGTTGAAACTGATGATAAAACAGTTGATACAAAACAAGCAGTTCCAGGTCCTCGACCAGTTCACCGTCCTCGTCCAAGAGTAGAAGTTGAAAAAGGCATAGCTGAAACTCCTGCTGCAGAAAATAAAGAAGGAGTGAAAAAAGAGGGGCCAAATCCAAGACCGGTGCATCGAAATACACCACGTCATAAAACTGAAGATAAGATAGGGGGAGAGCGCAAAGAAATAGTTGCTAAGGAAGGCGGAGAAGTTGAAAATCCTTCAAGAGAGGCAAGACCTAAGCGTCCTGAAAGAAATGAGAGAAGAGAGCGGAAGCCTCAATCTGCTGATTCAAATGCAGTAGGTCGTCCTGCTCCTGATGCTGACAATAAATGGGATTACGGTTTTGATTTTGATGGATTAATAACCCATGAAGGGGTATTAGAGATCATGCAAGACGGTTATGGATTTTTACGTTCATCGGATTATAATTATTTATCCTCACCTGATGATGTTTATGTTTCGCAAGCTCAGATAAAATTATTCGGATTAAAAACCGGAGATACTATAAAAGGAAATGTTCGCCCACCAAAACCGGGAGAAAAATATTTTCCTTTAATAAAAGTAGAAAAGATCAATGGCCGTGAACCGGAATGGGTTCGTGACCGAGTTCCTTTTAAATATTTAACTCCATTATTTCCTGAGGAAAAATTTAATTTATCCGGAAATAATAAAAATATTTCAACCAGAATCATCGATTTATTTTCACCTATTGGAAAAGGACAACGTGGATTGATCGTTGCACAGCCTAAAACGGGTAAAACTGTTTTATTAAAGGATGTAGCAAACGCAATTGCAGAAAATCATCCTGAAGTATATTTGATTATACTTCTTATAGATGAGCGTCCTGAAGAAGTAACCGATATGAAGCGATCTGTTCGTGCTGAGGTGGTAGCATCTACCTTTGATGAGCCGGCTTCACAGCATGTTAAAATCGCGAATATCGTTCTTGAAAAAGCTAAGAGAATGGTCGAATGCGGACATGACGTAGTGATTCTACTCGACTCTATTACTCGATTAGCCAGAGCCTATAATACTGTTGCTCCGGCATCAGGAAAAGTACTTACAGGTGGTGTAGATGCTAATGCTCTTCAAAAACCAAAAGGATTTTTCGGTGCGGCTCGTAAAATTGAAAATGGAGGTTCCTTATCAATTTTAGCAACTGCTTTAACAGATACTGGTTCTAAAATGGATGAAGTGATCTTTGAAGAATTCAAAGGAACGGGTAATATGGAATTACAACTCGATCGTAAGATCTCAAACAGAAGAATTTTCCCTGCTATTGATATTATGACTTCGGGAACACGAAGAGAAGATCTTTTATTAGATAAAGACACGCTTCAACGAATTTGGATCTTGAGAAAACATCTTGCAGATATGAATTCGATAGAGGCAGTAGAGTTTATTAAAAATCGATTAGCACAAACGAAATCGAATGAGGAATTCCTTATTTCGATGAACGGATAATTTAGAGTTTAATGAAGTATCCTGCAATCCTATTTGCAGTATTGTATATGGTCATTAGAATCCTGTTGTTTTATACAGGATTCGATGATGACCAATATAAATACCTGGTAGCAATAAACCTTCTTTTTATTATTCTATGCATCTCAGTAGCGATGTATAAGAATTTTCTTAGCGGAAATGAAAAGGTTGAATTTCCTGATGAAATGAAAGTTGCCATGAGAGCTGTGAGTAGCTATGCCATCGTTTTAACGGCTTTTACATTTGTCTATTATTCCTATATAGATTCAGGTTTTGCTCAACGGAAATTAGATGTTTTTCAATATGAAATTGAACACACTGATTATGAAAGCATGCCGGATACAGATAATCCAATGAAAGTACTTGGAATATCAAAGGAAGAATTTATTAAAGGAGAATTGGAAAAAGCCGGTTCATTTTTATCTCCATTTTCTCAAGCTACGCTTACTTTAATGGCAATTATGGTTGTTGGTTTGATCTATTCTCTGATCATGGTAGTGATAAGGATGAAATTACTACCCCTTCTTTTCCGGAAATAAGTCTGCGACCAAAGCATTAAGATCCAAACCATCGAAAGTACCGGAGCTCATCATCAAGAGATTGAATTTTTTAAACTCGATTTCCCGTAAAAATTTATCCAGTTTTTTCGGATCTGTAAAGACTTTCATTTTCTTCTCTAAACCAAAATGCTTCGCAACTTTCTTTTCATTTAAAGGAGGCAGGTTTTTATGTACCAGCGTTTCAGGATTGAAGAAAACAACGGGAACATCTGCTACGTCCATTGTATTTTTATACTCGGGTAAAAACTCCGGATTAAGGGAACTGTAAGTATGCAATTCGAAAACAGCAACTAAAGGCTCATTGCTATGATTGTTTTTAACAGCTTCGACCGTCGCTTCTAATTTAGAAGGGGCATGTGCAAAATCCCTATAAACGATACCTCTTTTAGACTCATGGAAAACTTCCATACGGTTAGAAGCTCCTTCAAAACTTTTCATTGCATGAAAGAACATTCTGTTATTGATTCCTAAACGGCGACAAACTTTACGGGCACCTTCCATATTTAGAAGATTGTGCTTCCCGAAAATATTTAATTCAAACTCTCGTCCGTTAAAATTAATAAGTGTTGATCCATTTTTAAACTCATAATCAGTATAAAAGTAAGGCAATAAAAAGAGCCTTTTGCTTTCACTTAGGGCTATTTTCTTAACGGTCGGATCGGTTTCATTATAAACAAGGGTCCCAACATCTTCCATCAATTCGCAAAAGATCTTGAATTGTAATTCATATTCTTCTTTAGATGGAAACACATTGATATGATCCCAGGCTATTCCACTTATTAATGCAATTTGTGGTTTATAGATATGAAATTTTGGGCGAAGATCAAGAGGCGATGCTAAATACTCATCTCCTTCTAAAATAATCAGAGGTGCGGAAGATAATCGAACCATATTATCGAATCCTTCTAACTGAGCACCAACCATATAATCGAAATCTTTCTTATAAAAGTGTAAAACATGAAGGATCATTGAGGTAATAGTTGTTTTACCATGACTACCACCTATAACCACACGTGTTTTGTCTTTCGACATTTCATAAATTAATTCAGGATAAGAATAGATCTTTAAACCTAATTCTTGCGCTTTAATTAATTCCGGATTATCTAGCTTGGCATGCATTCCGAGAACAACGGCATCAATTTTTTTAGTTATCTTTTCAGGAAACCAACCATCTTTTTCAGGCAAAAGCCCTTTTGATTTTAGTCGACTCCGCGAAGGATCAAATACTTTATCATCGGAACCTGTTACTTTTTGACCATTGTCATGAAGAGCCATGGCCAAATTGTGCATTGCTGCTCCTCCGATTGCAATAAAGTGATAATGCATGTGTATTTTAGATCAAGAATGTTTATGTAAACAAAAATACGTAATACCTCTATCTTAGCAGCAAATTATATGAACTTTGATACATATTTTACATTTGTATCTTAAAAAAAGTGGAAGATGAAATTATATCCAATACAAACAGGAAATTTTAAACTCGATGGAGGGGCTATGTTTGGGGTTGTTCCTAAGTCAATTTGGCAAAGATCAAATCCTGCTGATGAAAACAATATGTGTTCATGGGCGATGAGGTGCTTGCTGATTGAGGATGGGAATAGGCTTATTCTGATTGATACAGGGATGGGAACTAAGCAATCGGAAAAATTTTTTGGTTATTACTATTTGTTTGGAGATGCAAGTTTAGACGGTGAATTGGCAAAATTAGGCTTTCATAGAGATGATATCACGGATGTATTTTTAACTCACCTTCATTTCGATCATTGTGGAGGTGCGATCTCCTGGAATAAAAATAAAACCATTCTGGAACCTGCATTTATTAATGCTAAATTCTGGAGTAATGATCTTCATTGGAAATGGGCTACAGAGCCTAATCCAAGAGAAAAAGCTTCTTTTTTAAAGGAAAATATTTTACCTATTCAGGAATCGGGTCAGTTAAATATGGTCCAGCGAATTAAAAGTCGTGTAACCTGGGAAAATCTATTTGATGTACAATTTGTCGATGGTCATACAGAAAGTCAGATGCTGCCAATGATAAATTATCAGGGAAAAAAGCTTGTTTTTATGGCCGACCTTCTTCCTTCTACAGGTCATATTCCATTACCGTATGTTATGGGTTATGATACTCGTCCTTTAATTACGATTAAGGAAAAGGAAGCTTTTTTAAAAGAAGCTGCAGATAAGGAATACATTCTTTTTCTGGAACATGATTTCGAGAGTGAGTGCTGTACACTCGAAAATACCGAGAAAGGGGTGAGATTAAAAGAAAAGGGACAATTAGCAGATTTTTTCGGAAAATAATTATTTTGGGCAGAGCGAATTGTAAAGTTGAATCATCTCAATAAATGCCTCTTCCTTGTTACTATAATCTCCATTGTAGATAGAAACGAATTCTTCACATTTTTTTAAATAAGGGATAATGATGGAATTCATATTTCCTTTATCATTTATCTTATAATAGCTATTATCAGGGAAACGGAGGTAAAAAATATACATCACAGTAGCATCGCTGCTATAACTATTATCTTGATGAATCAAGTAGACCTTTAAAGGACCATCGACGGTTCTTTCGGCATATCTTATTTCCCTTTTAGAATTTGGCTTTAGGGGAATTCGGTCGATCGTTTTCCCATCGATATGTAAAGTCAAAATAAGGGAGATTGTTTTTTTGCTTTTATAAACGACAGGATCTCCCTGAAGGCTATTGTAATTCAGATAATTGATCTCTCCCCAAGTATTGGTAGCGTACTTTAGATCGCTGCAATAAGTGGTATCTTTTTTTTGACCTATAAAGTAATCAGGATCGTTCTGGGCATTTAAATTATAGAATAGTGAGAAGGGGAAAAGAATTATCAGGAAAGTAATTTTCATCGAAGCGAAATTATATTTAAAGGTAATAAAAGGGAATTAAGATAGAATAGAGATAAAGGGGAAAAGACGCAAAGAATTAAAATGAAATTATTTCTACTCTTCTTTCTTTTTCTTTTTAAAGAAATCATTAATATTCTTAATATCCTTTACTACACCTGCTTCAACAATTTCGATAAGACCACTACTGAGCGTGTACCACATTAGATTAAAAATGGATTTATTTTTATCACGTTCATATGAAGCTTCAGCCATTGGAATATAGTTTCTGTTTTCCGGCATATTATTTTTGCTTAAGAGGCCATTTACAATGACGTTTTTAACAAAGGATTCGTTTAGTTTATCTTTTCTTTTTATTCTTTTTATTTCTTCCGGGCTTTTGATGTTTTTCTTTTTCTTATCCAGATTAACGCGCAACTCATCATAATCAAAGCTTATAGATCCAATAGCTTGATCATTATCACCTTTTATATCAAAGGTCGAATGGTATAGGTATCCAGAGTTCACACTGATCGAATAAAGTCCTTTTGTAAGTTTTTCAGATTCGATCAGATTAAAATTATCCATACTTCCAAACATCGAAAATTCATCATTTTTTGAGCCAAGTTTATAGATTACTTCGGCATGCAGATTTCCACTGTCCCATAATGAAGCGTCCATTATCCATTTCATTTCATCATTTTTCATTACTGCTTTTTTGTCGGTAGTTAGGTTGCTAACGCTTCCATTGACCTTGTTAAATTGAATCAATCCATATTTATTTTCCGTATCAATAAATTCAATATCCATCCGACTATTTTTAATTAGAATTGAATCTACTGTGATTGGAAAAGTGCCCATTGCGAGGAGTCGGTTTGGAAAGGGTTTTTCTTTTTTTGATACTGGAAGGGATAAATCTTCTTTGCTTTTAAAATAGACATCATTGACACTAATTCTCTTTATTTTTGGATGAATAGCGAAAAATTCATAGAGACTAATATCTAATTCCATTGAAGGAACATTAATTAATGTCCAAGATTTTTTAAACTCAAGATCATTGAAAAATGCCTCTTCCGATTTTTTATTTTTAAAATATAAATTCTTTAAATAAGCCTTTTGAGATGATATATTCATTTCAAAACTTTCAATCGTCAAATCATATAATGGAAATGAATGAACCTTAATATTCTTCATGATAAAATCCAGGCCATTTATTGAGACGGGAAGCGTAGTATTTGTACTATCATAAATAATGACATTTTTAGCATTTAGATTTATGTTTTCAATTGAAAATAAATGTTTATCCTTTCCAATTCCGCTAAATTCTTCAATTTTACCATCGATTATTTTTATTTTATCGATATGGGTAATTGTACCAAAAAGCTTTTCATCAGATAATAAATCTTTTCGTTCCTGAGAAGCAGATCCTATTCCCTTTGTTTTTATTATAGTATGAACATCAACTTCAGGCCTTTTAACAATAGCATCAGTGATATGCAATTTCCCTTCTTTTTCTTTATAAAAATTGAGTTTAAGTTCGTCAAAATTAAATTTTAAATAATCACCTTTTTTATCATCACTTAACATCAGATCATCA
>Ga0316188_10001522_pt1 | contig 11000 bp, 6 predicted proteins | sample Phiworburrow1_MG_FD_204933 | JGI IMG/M metagenome (GOLD analysis project Ga0316188, IMG submission 204933) | Coastal sediment microbial communities from Maine, United States - Phippsburg worm burrow 1 | ecosystem: Environmental > Aquatic > Marine > Coastal > Sediment | place: USA: Maine... | reverse complement strand
CGCATTCGGCGTGTACATTCTTTTCTTACTAATGTCTGTGGCTTTCAGAGACGAGATGCAGGTGTACAACTGGTCGACTCTGGTGACGCAAGTTCTGACAGGAGTGGTGCCGGCACCGTGCCCCCCGGCTCCGCTCACATTTACGATCAGCATACCATTTTAACAAGTACAAGACCATCTGCATCTATTTCAAAAATATCTTTTAGTAGCACAGACAGTGGTAGTGGTTTAAATTATGTGCCAAGTAAACTTTCTGAACTAGGATTAGGATCTTCTGACAAAGAGTCCGAAGTAAAAACCACTAAAGAAAAGAAGAAGAAGAAGAGGAGGAAGAATAAGAAGAATAAGAAGAAGAAGAAAGAGAGAAGGGTTCGCATAACTCTGGCTGACTTGTTGTCTGACAGTGACGATGACCTGATGACAATGGTTCCTTCTGACGTATTACACACAGACTCAAGCACGTTTGATGTGTCGCCCATTCCCTGTACATCTGAAAGCACGTTCAAAAAGCATGCGAAAAGAAAGCGTAGAACTAGAAGTAGCTCTACAAGTAGCTCTACAAGTACCTCTACAAGTAGCTCTTCTACTAGTTGTGATGAGATTGTGAGAAAGAAAAAAAAAGTGAAATCACAACACCGTAATTATGCTGCTGACATGCCAGGCATTTATCAAGTTAGTGTAGAAAAACTTCACAGGCGTAACAAAAGACAAATGTGCCCATTCTGTCAAGTGCCTCAATCCAATTTTGTGCCACACTTGCGGAACGCTCATAAGGGCGAAGAAGAAGTTGACGACGCCATGGCATTAGAAGCACACAGTGCAGAAAGAGCGTACCTGTTAAACATTCTCAGATATAGAGGGAATCACTATAACAATTTGGCTACATTAAAAGCGAAACGGGGAATGTTTGTTCCAGAAAAACGAACAGCAGGTAAATGGCGTGTAAGCGATTTCTCGCCCTGCCCTAAATGCAATAAATGGCTCCAAACTGGCAGATTGTGGCGCCACCGTAAAGTATGCATTGTTAATGTAAGGCATCCAGATCCCACCCCTCTTCCATTAACAGAACTTATCCTGCAGTCTGAAATAATTGCGGGTAAAATTAGCTCTCGTGCTACCGATGCATTGAAGAAAGAAGTCTTTACCACGATGAGAAATGATGAAATTGGTCGCGTTGCAAAGAAGGATCCAATGATTGTCATGATGGGTAATAGTGCTATGAATCGAGGTATCGGAAACATCGCAATGAGACGGTATACTGTCTCGGGAGTTATCAGGCTATTAGCTAGACTCCTGATTGAATTAAGAGCTCTGCAACCTACTGAGGAGTTGAAGAAAAACTTAACATTCTATGAGGCTTTGCACCCATCACAATATGACAACTTCATACACGCAGTGTTTGCCGTCTGTAAAGAGGAGTCCGTAGAGGAGGCGGAGCAAGATGAACAAATTGAAACAGAACCAGCAAAACTGCAAGCCCCATCCAATGCCATAAAATTGTCTTATGACATACAGAAACTCTGTCGCATGAAAATTCAGCTTTCTATTGACTCAGAAAATAGAGTACTGGGGGAAGAGAATAGAAAAGCAACCAAGAGATTTATGGACAAGTATAAGGCAAGCTGGGAGGTAGATGTAAAGAAACGGGCTCGCCACGTTTTGAGGGAGAGGAAACTTAATGCAATGACAGAGCTACCTGATCCTGCAGACATAGCCAAGTTGGCACAGCATATGCAGGAAAGAATGCAGATGATGGAGTCACCACTAACCTATGATGAATTCAGGACGTGTCAATATCTAACTATGGCCCGTCTGATTGCCTTCAACAGACGCAGACCTGGCGAGGTACAGGTGATGAAGTAAGTAACCATTCAGTGCTACATAATAAGCTGTATTCATGTTTTAACTATGCTCACATTTTTCTAATATTTCAACCATCGGTACTCACGTCACATATTGATACATTGAACTGAGCAAAATGTATGATTTATTTTTCAGACTGGTGCAGTACAGGAAAAGGACAAAGGGTTTGAAAGGTGTTCATCAGAGCCTAATCGATCAGCTGGATCCGGTTGAGAAGCAACTGGTTGCGTCCCAGGAGGTTATAGAAATACGAGGCAAAGTAAGTACCTCCAAATGAGTTAAAATCTTCAAACTTGGTTGACTGTTTACATTCATCAAGACCATGAGGAGTTTTTAAGTTTGGCTATTTGCTACGAAAAGTGTATGTTCCAGGCAGCCATTTAAATTTTTGTAAAGATTTCAATTGAACTACAGCATTCACGCTTGTTGAGTATTTTCCTTGCCCATATGTCAACATTGTTCTAGCGACGCTGTCTTTGAACACCATCGATCTAGTTTAGGCATTAAGCACCTACAATTTTCAATTGGAATTTGAGGTCGTCACTGAAATAGCTTCATCTCCATTTTCAGAAAGACAAGAAAGTGCCTACAATTATTCCACCAGATTGTATCAAACCCATGCAGTATATCAACGACGTTGATCTCCGTTCTACATTCGGAGTGCGTTCTCCCTATGTATTCGCATCAAATGCACGTAAGAAATTTAAAGTTTTAATGTTATTCAATTGAATCATGTATGCATGTATGATGTTTTCTCGTACCTTTCAATTCTATCTTTAGTTTTCAATCACTAAACCGGAGCTTGATTGCATACTTCTTAAATTTACCATTGCAGCTGGAACAGTGCTTCGTGGATATCATGCGTTGAAGTTGGCTGTACAAGGCTGTCCCGATCTAAGCGCACCTGATCTTTTGATCGCAACTGCTATGCGGAAGATGATGGCCTGTGTTACTCAGGTAAGCCGAAGATTTGTGCAACATGCAGATTTAGAATAATATAATTCATAACTATGAATTACACTGTGAATGACATGATCTGTGTGATTTCAGGGGTCAAACAGGATTCTTTCAGTTTGAATAAATATATTTGAAAGAATATAAAAAAATTCTCTTGATTTTGCAGACCATGGCCCTCAGCGCGACAGACATGAACCAAGTTTTGAATCACTTGGGCCATACTTTCGATGTTCATCGAGATTATTATCGCCATTACAGCACAATAGGTGAACGCCTCGACATTGCAAAACTGTTGCTTATTCAAGATCTAAACCGAGTCGATGAGTTCAAACATAAGGGACTCGATCAAATCGACACAGAAAAAGTGCACCAAGTCACCTTTAGAGGTAATTAGTTGATATATACTTTGCCTTCTTCCATAACATTCCATGTGCCACCAGTTTTTTTATGATTCATTTCACTTTTGCTGTGTGTCTTTTAAACCTGTGCATTCAATACGTACCGGACAGAATAACTCCATGATATTTGTTTATATAGGGCTATGCTATATTACAGTAGTGTGGGGGGCGGGGCAGACCGACTTCAACAACCTCCCTTCCTCCAACTACAGTAGAAATGGAATAGCCCCTATTATAAATTAATATGTTATATTCAGAACTTGTGGACCTGGGCCAAGAGTCAAGGCCAGATGTTGACGAGCCGGAGGAGGCAGTACACCCGGATCTTGCTGTAGATGAGGATGAAGATGACGAAACACCGCTGTTCTCGGAGCCGAAGCATACTAAACGGCGCCGTGAAGCAGAGGAAATGGGCGTGGATGTGCTCTTGGACTTTGAAAACACTAGTAGAGGTAATTCCAAAAAGAAAAGAATGGAGAAAAAACGTTTCCATTGGCAAGAGGAGCATGAAGGTGAACTCCAGCAGGAGTTCGAGATGTACATTGACATTCATCAAAGACTCCCACCTGGAAGGGAGATAGAAGCGATGGTTGCCCGATGCCCATTGTTGCAGGAAGCTTATAAGAAAGAGCAGATCACCATAAGTTCAATAAAAAATAAATTATGTAGAATGTATCCCATAGTATCACGTAGAAATACATCTAAGTAACATTATTGTAGGTCATGTTGTATTAGTAACAACAGTTACAATTCTGTTTATTTAAAACATAATGTTACTAATACATGTTACCCTGATCTAGAATACAAACCCATTCATTCAACTTCAATTGAGACTGTGATATACATTCATTCAACTTCAATTCTGACTAACACAGTTTCTTATGACCTTTTTTATAAGTAGAGAACCACCATATGAACTTTTTTTCCATATCACTTCCATTTGTTTGGTGTTGTGAACCTACATATTGGATTGGTTGCATTATGTAATTTTTTCCGCTCAGACCAGAGAATACAAAGTTATCAATTGCTGTGATCAACCTATCAATGAATGGCTATGCTATGGGTTTCATAGTCGCATTCGTCTCAATTCAAAAATTTAATGACCCCCGGGGCACTTGAACCCTTGCCGCGGTATGGAGGGTCAAATTTGGTTAAGATTGGCACAGCAGTTCAAAACACAAACTGCTTATCTCGCTAATATTTGTTGATGCTCAGGTGACCGTTAAGGCCCATGGGCCTCTTGTCCTCCTCCTTGTGCTTAGGGACCAACGGTGTGGTTGTTTTTCCTGGTTCCGGCCTGTCTGCGTGTTCCCACCCTAAAATTAGTATGGCTGTATCAGTGTTTGAAATTTGCTGAAAATTTGTTATAGCCGCCAGGGCTCTCAACTTTGAGAAGTTGAGAGCCCTGGCCAAAAATTAGGAGCCCTGCAGAAATTCCAATTTTAACATTAAAAGTTGACCGAATTGTAAATTAGACATAATAACGTTAATTTTAAAACTATCTTGTGTATTGTGGCAGGATTGTCACAGAATTATTATTTTACAATTTGTACTTTGATATGAACGTATTACTAAATCTTTGCCATTTTTTTTTTTTTTTTTTTTTTTTATTGAAGCATAGAAATAGAAAATATCTTCCAATTACATTACATTATTAACATCATTATTAAACACATCATTAAATACATAACTTTACACATGAACTATACAAATATATTACATTATTTACATCAAAAAATCCATAACTTCATGTGATTATATGAAATGTATTGGTATGAAATGGTATTGTTTTTTGGCAGACTATTTTTGATAACAATAATAAATGATGATGATAATGGTAATGAAGGTGAAATTGATGATAAAGATGCAGATGCATATGGTCTATTTGCACATATATATCTGCAGCATTGACGATGATTGTTTTTTGCTTTTTTTTGAAGTTTCGTACGTTTCAATAATTACATTAAGTTACATCTTTAAACATCATGAATTACACAACTTCATACATATGATAATATGAGATATGAAATGTATTGAAAGTTACTGGGTTTTAAATACTATTGTGGTTTATGATTGTGAGGATGAAGATGGTAATGAAGAATATGATTTTGATGTTAAAGATACAGATACGTATAGACTAATTGTACACACGTATCTGCAGCATTAACAAAGAACGGTGAAATTGGGTTTACATATATATATATGTATATTAACTAAAAAAAATTTAACTGAAAAAAATACAAATACGAGTACAAGAGATGGTAGCACTAAAAGCCGTAACTGCATCATAATAATATTACTACTCTCATTTGTTACATATTACATATTTCTTAAAAGAAGATGATTAAGAATTTTCCATTTGTTTTCAAAATTTTGTTCAGATTTGTTCATAACACTTTGCTGGTATTCCAAATTATAAATTTTTTGAATTTGAAAAATAGCACTCTCTAATGTTGGAACTCTATTTTTGCATCTGGATAAAACTATAGATTGTTTAATAATGTTTATAATTTGGTTTGGAAAATGGGTCTTCGGAATTCCTAAATATATTTGTTTTTCTGTTAATGTTATATCAAACAAAGACATTATTTTCAGTTGAATCTTATTGCGCTATTTGCATCTACCAAGGATTGTCACAGAATTATTATTTTACAATTTGTATTTTGATATGAATGTATTACTAAATCTTTGCCATTAACAGAACAACCCATGTCACCTCTTTTTACCATCTGCCGCAGTGTGGTTCGGCAGAGGCGTGGGTTTTTTTCCTGTTTCGCGCAGTTTCAGTTTCAGTTTCAGTTTGTTCTATCCTAGGTCCTTGTTACCGAGTATGTTTGTGTCATGGACCTGGGGGCTGTACGCGTGTTTTCATTTTTTTTCTATCTTCAGATTTGAAGGTGACAAGCCCCAAGGTCCTTTGTCACCGAGTAAGTTTGTGTCAAGGACCTCGGGGCTGTACGCACGTGCCATAGTGTGGTTCGGTACGGGCGTGGTTTTTTCTCCTGTTTCAGGCTGGAGGCGTGTTCCCAGCTTCTCTCTTCATCCATCTTCTTCGATTTCTGTGGCGCAGTGTGGTTTGGCACAGGCGTGTTTTTTTTTCCTGTTTCAGGGTGTCGACGTGTTCCCAGTTTTTTCTATCTTCAGATTTGAAGGTGACAAGCCCCAAGGTCCTTGTCACCGAGTAAGTTTGTGTCAAGGACCTCGGGGCTGTTCGCCCGTGCCATAGTGTGGTTCGGTACGGGCGTGGTTTTTTCTCCTGTTTCAGGCTGGAGGCGTGTTCCCAGCTTCTCTCTTCATCTTCTTGTGTTTCTGTGCCGCCGTGTGGTTCGGCACAGGCGTGTTTTTTGTCCTGTTTCAGGCTGTCGACGTGTTCCCAGATTCTCTCTTCATCCATCTTCTTCGATTTCTGTGCCGCAGAGGGAATGTTTGTTCCAGAGAAACGAACAGAAGGTAAATGGCGTGTAAGCGATTTCTCGCCCTGCCCTAAATGCAATAAATGGCTCCAAACTGGCAGATTGTGGCGCCACCGTAAAGTATGCATTGTTAATGTAAGGCATCCAGATCCCACCCCTCTTCCATTAACAGAACTTATCCTGCAGTCTGAAATAATTGCGGGTAAAATTAGCTCTCGTGCTACCGATGCATTGAAGAAAGAAGTCTTTACCACGATGAGAAATGATGAAATTGGTCGCGTTGCAAAGAAGGATCCAATGATTGTCATGATGGGTAATAGTGCTATGAATCGAGGTATCGGAAACATCGCAATGAGACGGTATACTGTCTCGGGAGTTATCAGGCTATTAGCTAGACTCCTGATTGAATTAAGAGCTCTGCAACCTACTGAGGAGTTGAAGAAAAACTTAACATTCTATGAGGCTTTGCACCCATCACAATATGACAACTTCATACACGCAGTGTTTGCCGTCTGTAAAGAGGAGTCCGTAGAGGAGGCGGAGCAAGATGAACAAATTGAAACAGAACCAGCAAAACTGCAAGCCCCATCCAATGCCATAAAATTGTCTTATGACATACAGAAACTCTGTCGCATGAAAATTCAGCTTTCTATTGACTCAGAAAATAGAGTACTGGGGGAAGAGAATAGAAAAGCAACCAAGAGATTTATGGACAAGTATAAGGCAAGCTGGGAGGTAGATGTAAAGAAACGGGCTCGCCACGTTTTGAGGGAGAGGAAACTTAATGCAATGACAGAGCTACCTGATCCTGCAGACATAGCCAAGTTGGCACAGCATATGCAGGAAAGAATGCAGATGATGGAGTCACCACTAACCTATGATGAATTCAGGACGTGTCAATATCTAACTATGGCCCGTCTGATTGCCTTCAACAGACGCAGACCTGGCGAGGTACAGGTGATGAAGTAAGTAACCATTCAGTGCTACATAATAAGCTGTATTCATGTTTTAACTATGCTCACATTTTTCTAATATTTCAACCATCGGTACTCACGTCACATATTGATACATTGAACTGAGCAAAATGTATGATTTATTTTTCAGACTGGTGCAGTACAGGAAAAGGACAAAGGGTTTGAAAGGTGTTCATCAGAGCCTAATCGATCAGCTGGATCCGGTTGAGAAGCAACTGGTTGCGTCCCAGGAGGTTATAGAAATACGAGGCAAAGTAAGTACCTCCAAATGAGTTAAAATCTTCAAACTTGGTTGACTGTTTACATTCATCAAGACCATGAGGAGTTTTTAAGTTTGGCTATTTGCTACGAAAAGTGTATGTTCCAGGCAGCCATTTAAATTTTTGTAAAGATTTCAATTGAACTACAGCATTCACGCTTGTTGAGTATTTTCCTTGCCCATATGTCAACATTGTTCTAGCGACGCTGTCTTTGAACACCATCGATCTAGTTTAGGCATTAAGCACCTACAATTTTCAATTGGAATTTGAGGTCGTCACTGAAATAGCTTCATCTCCATTTTCAGAAAGACAAGAAAGTGCCTACAATTATTCCACCAGATTGTATCAAACCCATGCAGTATATCAACGACGTTGATCTCCGTTCTACATTCGGAGTGCGTTCTCCCTATGTATTCGCATCAAATGCACGTAAGAAATTTAAAGTTTTAATGTTATTCAATTGAATCATGTATGCATGTATGATGTTTTCTCGTACCTTTCAATTCTATCTTTAGTTTTCAATCACTAAACCGGAGCTTGATTGCATACTTCTTAAATTTACCATTGCAGCTGGAACAGTGCTTCGTGGATATCATGCGTTGAAGTTGGCTGTACAAGGCTGTCCCGATCTAAGCGCACCTGATCTTTTGATCGCAACTGCTATGCGGAAGATGATGGCCTGTGTTACTCAGGTAAGCCGAAGATTTGTGCAACATGCAGATTTAGAATAATATAATTCATAACTATGAATTACACTGTGAATGACATGATCTGTGTGATTTCAGGGGTCAAACAGGATTCTTTCAGTTTGAATAAATATATTTGAAAGAATATAAAAAAATTCTCTTGATTTTGCAGACCATGGCCCTCAGCGCGACAGACATGAACCAAGTTTTGAATCACTTGGGCCATACTTTCGATGTTCATCGAGATTATTATCGCCATTACAGCACAATAGGTGAACGCCTCGACATTGCAAAACTGTTGCTTATTCAAGATCTAAACCGAGTCGATGAGTTCAAACATAAGGGACTCGATCAAATCGACACAGAAAAAGTGCACCAAGTCACCTTTAGAGGTAATTAGTTGATATATACTTTGCCTTCTTCCATAACATTCCATGTGCCACCAGTTTTTTTATGATTCATTTCACTTTTGCTGTGTGTCTTTTAAACCTGTGCATTCAATACGTACCGGACAGAATAACTCCATGATATTTGTTTATATAGGGCTATGCTATATTACAGTAGTGTGGGGGGCGGGGCAGACCGACTTCAACAACCTCCCTTCCTCCAACTACAGTAGAAATGGAATAGCCCCTATTATAAATTAATATGTTATATTCAGAACTTGTGGACCTGGGCCAAGAGTCAAGGCCAGATGTTGACGAGCCGGAGGAGGCAGTACACCCGGATCTTGCTGTAGATGAGGATGAAGATGACGAAACACCGCTGTTCTCGGAGCCGAAGCATACTAAACGGCGCCGTGAAGCAGAGGAAATGGGCGTGGATGTGCTCTTGGACTTTGAAAACACTAGTAGAGGTAATTCCAAAAAGAAAAGAATGGAGAAAAAACGTTTCCATTGGCAAGAGGAGCATGAAGGTGAACTCCAGCAGGAGTTCGAGATGTACATTGACATTCATCAAAGACTCCCACCTGGAAGGGAGATAGAAGCGATGGTTGCCCGATGCCCATTGTTGCAGGAAGCTTATAAGAAAGAGCAGATCACCATAAGTTCAATAAAAAATAAATTATGTAGAATGTATCCCATAGTATCACGTAGAAATACATCTAAGTAACATTATTGTAGGTCATGTTGTATTAGTAACAACAGTTACAATTCTGTTTATTTAAAACATAATGTTACTAATACATGTTACCCTGATCTAGAATACAAACCCATTCATTCAACTTCAATTGAGACTGTGATATACATTCATTCAACTTCAATTCTGACTAACACAGTTTCTTATGACCTTTTTTATAAGTAGAGAACCACCATATGAACTTTTTTTCCATATCACTTCCATTTGTTTGGTGTTGTGAACCTACATATTGGATTGGTTGCATTATGTAATTTTTTCCGCTCAGACCAGAGAATACAAAGTTATCAATTGCTGTGATCAACCTATCAATGAATGGCTATGCTATGGGTTTCATAGTCGCATTCGTCTCAATTCAAAAATTTAATGACCCCCGGGGCACTTGAACCCTTGCCGCGGTATGGAGGGTCAAATTTGGTTAAGATTGGCACAGCAGTTCAAAACACAAACTGCTTATCTCGCTAATATTTGTTGATGCTCAGGTGACCGTTAAGGCCCATGGGCCTCTTGTCCTCCTCCTTGTGCTTAGGGACCAACGGTGTGGTTGTTTTTCCTGGTTCCGGCCTGTCTGCGTGTTCCCACCCTAAAATTAGTATGGCTGTATCAGTGTTTGAAATTTGCTGAAAATTTGTTATAGCCGCCAGGGCTCTCAACTTTGAGAAGTTGAGAGCCCTGGCCAAAAATTAGGAGCCCTGCAGAAATTCCAATTTTAACATTAAAAGTTGACCGAATTGTAAATTAGACATAATAACGTTAATTTTAAAACTATCTTGTGTATTGTGGCAGGATTGTCACAGAATTATTATTTTACAATTTGTACTTTGATATGAACGTATTACTAAATCTTTGCCATTTTTTTTTTTTTTTTTTTTTTTTATTGAAGCATAGAAATAGAAAATATCTTCCAATTACATTACATTATTAACATCATTATTAAACACATCATTAAATACATAACTTTACACATGAACTATACAAATATATTACATTATTTACATCAAAAAATCCATAACTTCATGTGATTATATGAAATGTATTGGTATGAAATGGTATTGTTTTTTGGCAGACTATTTTTGATAACAATAATAAATGATGATGATAATGGTAATGAAGGTGAAATTGATGATAAAGATGCAGATGCATATGGTCTATTTGCACATATATATCTGCAGCATTGACGATGATTGTTTTTTGCTTTTTTTTGAAGTTTCGTACGTTTCAATAATTACATTAAGTTACATCTTTAAACATCATGAATTACACAACTTCATACATATGATAATATGAGATATGAAATGTATTGAAAGTTACT
>Ga0316188_10001521_pt1 | contig 11004 bp, 8 predicted proteins | sample Phiworburrow1_MG_FD_204933 | JGI IMG/M metagenome (GOLD analysis project Ga0316188, IMG submission 204933) | Coastal sediment microbial communities from Maine, United States - Phippsburg worm burrow 1 | ecosystem: Environmental > Aquatic > Marine > Coastal > Sediment | place: USA: Maine... | reverse complement strand
GCTTCGAAGTCGCGGTGTGGCGCAGGGCCGGGTTGGCCGCCAGCATCTCGGACACCGTGTAGCCTGCACCGAGATCCCGGCACAGCCGCCGGAAAAACTTGTCGGTGACGCCCACCATGGGAGCCAATGCGAGCCGGTTGGGAAGCGGGAAGGGGCCTATCTGCATGGATCTCGAACCTGGGTTCAGGACAGCGCGCCGAATATTTTGAACCCGGCCACCCAGGTGCCGATGGCCGAGCCCAGGTTGGAAAAGAAAAACACCAGCAGGATACGGGTCGCCGGGTTGCGGAACCAGCCCTTGACCGTGGTGATGTCGAAACGGAGATTTTCCAGGTCTGACACGCGCGGCTTGCGCAGCCAGGATTCCACCAACCCCGTCACCATGCCGGCGGCGATCGTCGGGTTCAGGGACGTGATCGGCGCTGCGACGACGGCGCTGAGCACGGTCAGAGGATGCCCGCGGGCGATCAGCGCTCCGAGGGCGGCCAGGCCGCCATTGATGGCCACCCAAATGAACACCAGCTGCCAGCCCAATTCAGGGCTGCGTGAAAAGCCGATGAAAAAACCGGTCAGGACCAGGATCATGATGGCCCAGGGGATGACACGGGGCCAGCGTGCCCGTGGCGGTTGGGCCTCGAGTTCGGCTCGCTCCGCGGCCGGGTCGGCCTGGTCACTCTCAAGGTGCCGCGCCAGGCCCTCCATGTGACCCGCCCCGATCACCACGAGCACCTTGCGGCCGCTGGCCACAGCATTCTCCTCACGCAGGCGCGCAGCCATGTAGCGGTCGCGCTCGGCGATGAGCGCTTCGTAGAGCTGCGGCGAGTGCTCGGCGAACTCGGTGAAAGTAGACTCGAGAATATCCCCTTCCTTCAACTTCTCGATGGCTTCCTCGTCGATCTCGTCCGAACTCACCATGCCCAGCGCCAGCCCGGTCATCAGGTACATACGCTTGTACCACGGCACACTGGCGTAACTGCGCTTCAGGGTGGTGGCGAGATCGCGGTCTACCAGTTGCAGCGGCAGGCCATGCTCCTTGGCCGCGATGACGGCGGCACGCATCTCCGCGCCCGGCTCGATGCCAAATTGCTCGGCGATCCGGCGCTGGTAGGCGCTCAGCGCCAGGTTGGCCATGACCAGCCCGGCCTTGCCATCACGAAGCACCCGGTACAGGTCCAGGTCGGTCCACTTGCGCTCAGCGGTCAGCGCGTCGTAACGCGCCTGGCACAATTCGACTGCGATCGAGTCGAAATTGCCCGAAGCGGCCAGTTCGCGAACCGCGTCAGCACTGGCGCGCGAAACATGGGCTGTGCCAATCAGGGTGTAGTGGACGCCGTCGCGCTGCAACCGCCGGATGGGTTGGTTGGAAAGCGGCGAGCTGGCTTCATCGCCGGCCGCCGTGGTTGCGGCTATCGGGTTTTCGGTCAGGGCTTCTTGCGACATGTATTCCGCACACTCGGGAAGAGGCGCAAGGATACCTTATCCGAGCGCTGCTGGCCCGCAAAAAGCACACCGGCGTGGCGGTGGCCGCAGCGCGGCTGCTCTAGCCTTTGTTATCGTCGAGGACCTGTCCCTTGTGCAGGACCGTGTAAAGAACCAGGTCGTATTCGAAATAGACGCTCCAGCCATTGTAGTCCCAGCGGGTGATGGGCGGATCGCCGACCGGCGCATCCTCCTTGGCGGGAACGCCGTAACGGTTCCGCACATCGGACTGCTTCATACCATTGCTGGGGAGGTCCATGCGAGCGGCTTGACGGACTTCTTCGATGAGCAGCACATCAGCCGCCAGGCTGCCGGCTGTAAGCAGGCCATAACACGCCGCAAGCGATGCCGAAAACATCAGCGCCAGAACCATCCTTGTCATGTCACCGTCTCCATTTCCGTTCATGGGGAACCTAAATATAGCATGTAACGCCTTGTAGGACCGCACATTGTCCAGTCAACACTCAAGCCGCGGCTTGCTGCAGTAAACGCGTGTAAGACTGGTAGCGCCATTTGCGGATTTTGCCCGCGTCGACCGCCTCGCGGATCGCGCAGCCCGGTTCGCCTGCATGGCGGCAATCGTTGAAGCGGCAATGCCCCTGGAAAGCGCCGAAGTCACGAAAACCATCGGCGATTTCCTGCTGCGTCATGGGCCACAGTCCGTATTCCCAGACCCCGGGCGAATCGATGAGACGGCCGCCGCAGGGCAGGGTATACATCACCGTGGTAGTCGTCGTGTGCGTCCCCTTGCCGGTCACGCGCGACAATGCGCCCGTTTGCAGCTCCAGGTCCGGCAGCAAGGCATTGACCAAGGACGATTTGCCGACGCCCGACTGTCCAACGAGGATGCTGGTCTGTGCTTCCAGCGTCGGCGGCAGCGCCGCGATTCCGGGCGCCTCCTTGCAGGAAGTTGTCAGCAAGGGGTAACCCAGTTCGCGGTATTCGTCGAGGCGGCGCAGTGGACTGTCATGCATCAATTCTGCCGTGGTCAGACACTCGGCCTTGTTGAGCACGATGACGGGTCGGATCCCCAGGCTGTGAACGGCGACCAGGTAGCGCTCGAGCAAGTCGCGGCTCGGCTCCGGTGTTGGCGCCACCACGACAAGGACCTGGTCGAGATTGGCGGCGATTGCCTGCTTGTTGCCCCTCGCGCCGGCCCGCACGAATTCGTTGCGGCGGGGCTCGATGGCCGTGACGACCGCTGATTGGTTTTCGATTTGGGCTATTTCGACCCGGTCGCCGCACAGCGGCCGGCCGACCGAGCGCCGGAATACGCACTCGAGTCGCTCGCCATCCGCAAGTTCGGCCAGGCCGTGACTGCCGTGAGAAACCAGCACCAATCCGGAACCGCTCAAAGGCAATGCTCCATGGGTCTCTCAATGCGTGGTTCACGAATCATGCCGGCTATTGTACCCTTGCCGATCATGGACATCCCACTGCAACAACGCCTGGTCTGGCTCGACCTCGAGATGACCGGCCTCGACCCTGACAATGATTCGATCCTCGAGATCGCCACCGTCGTAACCGACCAGGACCTCAACGAACTCGCCGTGGGTCCCGTTTGCGCAATTCGCCATCCGCAGTCCGTGCTGGACAACATGGACAGCTGGAACACGGAACACCATAAGGCCTCCGGCCTGTGGCAGCGGGTATTGCAGAGCACCGTCAGCCTGTATGAGGCGGAGCGCGATACGCTGGAATTCCTGTCCGCATGGACGGAGCAGGGTGCGTCACCGCTGTGCGGCAACAGCATCTGCCAGGACCGGCGGTTTCTGTTCCGCCTGATGCCTGAACTGGAGCGCTGGTTTCACTACCGAAATCTGGACGTCAGCACGCTAAAGGAGTTGGCGCGGCGGTGGGCGCCGCAGCTTCTGGAATCCTTCGTCAAGGAGAGCCGTCACGAAGCTCTGGCGGATATCCGCGAGTCGATTGAGGAGTTGCGTCACTACCGATCGCATATGGGTGACCTGGGTGGTTGCAAATGACACGTTTTCTTGCGACGATTGCGCTGGTTTAACACAAATTTAATGAGGACGGGCCGTAATTTTTCCGGAAAATTCCGCGATCGGCCAGAAGATCGAAACTTAAATCTCGGCAAGAATACTTCAATATCAGTCAACACAATTGGGAGAGACCCGATGAAAAGCAGGGAAAATTTCTTCAATAAGCTCCGCTGGCCGCTTTTGCTCCTGGTGCCTCTGTCGGCGCTCATGGCCAGCAGCGCCTGGGCGCAGGATACCGATGATCAGGAAGCGGACGAGGACGCGACCAAGCTCGACGCGATCGTGGTCACCGGTTCGCGTATCAAGCGCACCGAGATCGAAGGGCCATCACCCGTCGTGGTGCTGACATCTGAGCAAATGGAGAAAGAAGGCTTCACGACGGTTTACGAGGCCCTGAATTCACTGACGCAGAACGTCGGCGGCGTGCAGGACGATCAATTCAATGGTGGCTTCACGCAGAATGCCAGTGCGATCGATTTGCGGAGCCTCGGCCCCGGGCGCACGCTGTTGATGTTGGACGGGCGCCGCATCACCGACTATCCGTTGCCATTCAACAGTCAAAGCAACATTGTAAACCTGTCCTCGATTCCGCTCGGGATGGTGGCGCGCATCGAGGTTTTGCTCGGTGGCGCTTCCGCCATTTACGGCTCTGATGCGATTGCCGGCGTGATCAACGTCATTACCAAGAAAGACCTCGACGATCACACCATCTCGCTGCGCTACGGGGACACCCACGAAGGCGGTGGCGAATCCATTCGGGCGCAACTGACCGGCGGCTGGGTGGGCGACCGCTGGTCGTTTACCTACGGCCTCGAATACTTTGACCGCGATCCGATCTGGGGCTATCAAAGGGACTATATGGACTCGGTCGAAGATGATCCGGCTGGCGAGCCTTTCGTCAACTCACGGACCTTCCTGATCCTGGATTTTTACAACAGCTTTCTGACCAGTCCCAATCCGGAAGGCATTTACGTGAATCCCGATCCAGCTGTTTGCGGAAGCTCTGGCGTAGACGTGTACTCGTTCCGGCCGCGTAGTGGTAATTATTGCGGTCGACCAGATGACGTTTCGCTTTTCACGATACGAAATGGTCAGGAGAACACGTCCCTTTTCACCAATTTCAGCTTTGAGATTACGGACACCATGGAACTGTTCGGTTCGGTCAACTACTTCGACAAGGAAGGCACGTTCAACACGGGGACCCTGTTCTGGCAGTCAAACCTGTTCGGCCCGAACGTAACTGGCACCAACACGGTGACCAACCTGGCATATCCGGTCGAGTATGACTTCACCGCTTTCGGCATAGGCGTCATCGACTATTATCAGAACCAGCTTTTCCAGCGAATTCTGACCGAAAATGAAGTCGGCGGACTGGAAAATACGAACCAGCGTTTCGATGAGGAGGTGACCGAACTGGTCGGAGGAATCCGGGGCTCGTTCGGAGTCGCCTGGGATTGGCAGCTGATGGGGAGTTATGCAACATATGACCTCGTTCGGCAGCGGCGATTGTTGCTTTCCCAGCCATCGAATGAGTTATTCCAGGGCGGCCCCTGGACAGAATTGGATCCGTTGTTTGGCGACCCACTGGTAAACATCAGCCAGGCAGATTTCTATTCGCCGATTACGCCGGCTGAATTCATGGGTATTTCCGATATCGACCGCACCGAGGCCGATTCGAGTAATGCCATGGCACAGTTCACCATTACCGGTGATTTGTTCGAGATGCCGGCAGGCCCGGTCGGATTTGCCGGCCTGTTGGAATGGGGCACCCAGGACTACAAGATCAACCTGGATGACCGCCTGCTCGCCCAAGAGTTCTGGGGCTATACCGGCACGGAAGGTGGCGGAGACCGGGACCGTTACGCGGCCGCGGCGGAGTTCCGCGTGCCGTTGTTCTCGACCCTGAATCTGAATGGCGCGGTCCGGTACGACAAGTATGATGACGCCACCAACGTGGATGACGCCCTCACCTATAACCTGGGTGTGGAGTTCCGTCCCTTGAAGCCGCTGCTGCTCAGGGGGAATTTTGCAACCAGCTTCCGTGCCCCGGATATGCACTTCATCTATGCGGCGCCGTCGGGCTTCTTCACAACGGTCCCGGACTATTACCTGTGTGCACGCGACGAGCCCGATGCATCTCTACCCCAATGCACCAACGGCAACGTCGGGATTTCGGGCTCTCGCCAGGGCAACCTGTTTTTGGAAGAGGAGACCGGCGAGTCATGGACCGTGGGCTTCGTCTGGGAGATTCTGGACAATCTCTCCGTCTCAGCGGACTACTACAACATCACACTGGACGGTATCGTCAATGACTTGAGCATCACCGGGCTGCTGGCGGATGAGGCAGACTGTCGATTGGACGGCGTCAACAACGATCCCAATGGCGCCTACTGCGAATTTGTACTCAACAGCGTGACACGTAACCCGGCAGACGGCTCGCAAAGAGCGGAGCAGATCCAAAGTGTCCGCACTGGGCCCATCAACCAATCGGTCCTGGAGACGGATGGCATCGATGCAACATTGAAGTACAACCTGAACACGGAGTATGGCGGCTTCAATGTGGACCTCTACTACACCTATGCGTTCGATAAGAAGTTCGCCCAGTTCCCCGAAGACGAGATCGAGAGTTATCGCGATGACGGCACGCAGGAAATGAACGACCGTTTCCGCGGAACGTTTACCTGGGACTACCGGGACTTCTCGACCACGATCCTGGCCAACCGCCTGGGCAAAACCCTGACCTACGACAGCCAGTTCAAGGATCCGGAAACCGAGGATCTCATCAAGGTCGGCGCGCAGTGGTACTTCAACTGGTCGGCGACCTACAACATCACCGACGATATCAGGGCCAGCGTGTTCGTGCAGAACCTGACCAACAAGAAGCCGCCGCAGAACGACGAGGAATCGTATCCTTACTTCAATATCTTCGTCTACGACCCCTACGGGCGCGAATTTTTCCTGCAGCTCGACTGGACGTTTGGCGGATAAAGGACACGTAACGCGAGTAAGCTGAACGAAGGCCTCCCGCTCGGGAGGCCTTTTTTTTGTCGCTGCCATTGAATGCAGCCAATTCGCAGGCTTGTAATCCGATCGTCATCGGCTTGCTGCATTGGCCAGCATCAGCCAGGTGTCTACCACGGTATCCGGGTTCAGCGAAATGCTCTCGATACCCTGTTCGAGCAGCCAGCGGGCCAGGTCGGGATGGTCCGACGGGCCCTGGCCACAGATGCCGATGTACTTGCCGCGGGCCTTGCAGGCTTTGATGGCCATGGACAGCAAGGCCTTCACCGCCTCGTTCCGTTCATCGAACAGGTGGGCGATCAGGCCCGAATCGCGGTCCAGGCCGAGCGTGAGCTGGGTCAGGTCGTTGGAGCCGATTGAAAAGCCGTCGAAGATGTCCAGAAACTGGTCGGCCAGCAATGCATTGGACGGCAGCTCGCACATCATGATGATGCGCAATCCGTGCTTGCCCTGCTCCAGGCCGAAGTCCTTCATCACCTCGATGACCTGGCGGCCTTCCTCCACTGTGCGCACGAAGGGAATCATGGCCCAGACGTTCGTCAGGCCCATGTCCTCGCGCACCTTGCGCAAGGCCCGGCATTCCAGCTCGAAACAGTCCCTGAAGCTGTCTGAGACGAAGCGCGAAGCGCCGCGGAAGCCGAGCATCGGGTTCTCTTCCTGCGGCTCGTATTTGCGCCCGCCGATCAGGTTGGCGTATTCGTTGGATTTGAAGTCAGACAGGCGCACGATGACCGGGGCGGGCGCGAAGGCGGCCGCGATGGTCGCGACGCCTTCGGTCAACCGATTTACGTAGTAGCTGATCGGGTCGGCGTAGCCGGCCATCTTGCGCTGGACCTGGGTTCGCGTTTCGTCGTCCAGTGACTCGAACTCCAGCAACGCCTTGGGGTGAACCCCGATCATCCGATTGATGATGAATTCGAGGCGGGCCAGGCCGACGCCGGCGTTGGGAATCCGCGCAAAGTCGAAGGCCCGGTCGGGATTGCCGACGTTCATCATGATCTTCAGCGGCGGCTCGGGCATGTCGTCCAGCGCATCCGACTGGATTTCGAAGGCCAGCTCGCGGTCGTAGACGAAACCGGTATCGCCCTCGGCGCAGGATACCGTCACCGGCCTGCCGTCGGGAATGCGCTCGGTCGCATCGCCGCAGCCCACTACGGCCGGGATGCCCAGTTCGCGCGCAATGATGGCCGCATGGCAGGTGCGCCCACCGCGGTTGGTGACGATGGCGGCGGCGCGCTTCATGATCGGCTCCCAGTCGGGGTCGGTCATTTCCGTGACCAGCACGTCGCCGACGCCGACCGCGTCCATCTGCTCGATGGACTGGATGAGGCGTGCCGCACCGCTGCCGATGCGCTGGCCGATGCTGCGGCCTTCGCACAGCACGGCTCCGCTTTCCTGCAAGCGATAGCGCTCGACCATGCTGGCAGAGGCGCGACTCTTCACCGTCTCGGGCCGTGCCTGCACGATGTACAACCGGTCGGATTCGCCGTCCAGCGCCCATTCGATATCCATCGGCTTGCCGTAGTGGCTTTCTATGGTCAGCGCCTGCTGCGCCAGTTCGATGGCCTGGTCGTCCGTGATGCTGAATCGCATGCGCCGAGCCGGGTCGACTTCGCGTGTTTCCACGCCGCCCCCGGCGCGGTTGCTGTAGACCATCTCGATGGCCTTGGAGCCGCGGTTGCGCCGTAGGATCGGGTCATGGCCGGAATGCAGGGCCGGCTTGTAGAGGTAGAACTCATCGGGGTTGACGGCGCCCTGGACGATCGTCTCACCAAGGCCATAGGAGGACGTGATGAGTATGGCCTCGCGAAAGCCAGATTCCGTGTCCAAGGTGAACAGGACGCCGCTGGCGCCCAGGTCAGAGCGCGCCATGACCTGCACACCGGCGGAGAGGGCGACATCGGCATGCTTGAACCCCTGGTGCACGCGGTAGGAAATCGCCCGGTCGTTGTAGAGGCTGGCGAACACGTCGAGGATCCTGGCCTTGACCTCGGCCAGGCCGCGCACGTTGAGAAAGGTCTCCTGCTGGCCGGCGAACGAGGCATCCGGCAGGTCTTCAGCGGTGGCCGACGAGCGGACCGCCACCGACGGGCAGCCGGCGGCCGCCTGGCAGAGCTGCTCCCAGGCCTGGTCGATGGCCGTTTCCAGTTCCTGCTGCAACGGAGTCTCGATGACCCAGCGGCGAATCTCGGCGCCGGCTATCGCGAGGGCCTGGACATCGGCGGTGTCCAGCGAAGTCAGTCTTGTGTTGATCCGCTCGCCCAGCCCGGACTGCGCCTGGAAGTCACGAAAGGCCTGCGCGGTGGTGGCGAAACCGCCCGGCACCGAGACCCCGAGGCCGGACAGCTCACGGATCATTTCGCCCAGCGAGGCGTTCTTGCCGCCAACCGATTCGAGGTCCTGCATGCCCAGCTCATGCAGCCATGCGATATAGTGATTCACCAGTAGCACTCCCGGTCTTTGCTTGCAGTCAGTCGGGTCGGCCCTCGCGGCCCCGTCCCGGTGGCGGCAGGAGGGTAGTGATAGCGGATGATACTACAGGGGCAGAAAATGCGGCGGACGGTGTTCTTCATCTCGGACGGCACGGCCATCACCACCGAAACGGTCGGGCACAGCCTGTTGACCCAGTTTCCGGGCGTTGCGTTCCAGCAGGTCCGGATACCGTTCGTCGACAGCCCCGCCAAGGCGCGGGACGCGGTGGCGTGGATCGACCAGGCCTCCGCCGCGGACGGCGCGGCGGCCATCGCCTTCATCTCCATCGTCGACGAGCACACTCGCTCCGTGTTCCATGGCAGCCGGGGCATCACGCTGGACCTGTTCGCGGACTTCCTCGATACGCTGGAAAGTGCATTGGGCGTCAGCCGCGAATCGACGGTGGGCCGGGCGCATGGCGTGGCCAATTCCGATCGCTACGAGGACCGCATGGAGGCCACCAACTATGCCCTGACCCACGATGACGGTATCAGCCTGAGTTACGAAAACGCCGACCTGATCCTGGTCGGCATCTCGCGCACCGGCAAGACGCCCACCTGCCTTTACATGGCGCTGCACTTCGGGGTGAAGGCCGCCAACTACCCCTTGACGGAAAAGGACCTGGAGCAGCAGCGTTTGCCAGGCCACTTGCGGATGCACCGTGACAAGACTGTCGGGCTCACGATCGACGCCGATCGGCTGGCGCAGATTCGTGAAACCCGCCGGCCCGGCAGCCCCTACGCATCACTGAAGCAATGCCATTGGGAAGTCGACGCAGCCGAGAGCCTGCTGCGCTCCGAGGGCATCGAAGTCTTCGCCACCACCCACAGTTCGATCGAGGAAATCGCCAGCCGTGTTCTCGCGCACCTCGGCATGCAGCGGGAGATGTATTGATGCGCCGGTGTGCTATGATTTTTCCATGGTTTCGTTCAGTCAGCCCAACGGCCTGCGCAAGCAACCGGCCCTGAAAGCGCTGCAGGAAGTGCAGGAGGAGATTTATCGCCAGTTGCACCTGCTGCTGCCCGACGCGATGACGTATCACGACTCGCTGGTATCGCGCGTCGCCGGTTCGCCGGAGCTGCGCCTGGAGGTGATCGAGCGACACCCGTACACGACGTTCATGCGCCTGACCTACAGGTTCGGCGCGCACGACGACCGAACCTACGCGCCGGACGCCCATATCCGCTTCTACCACGACGCTCATTTGGCCGAAGCCACGTCGTTCAATACCGGCCAGGGTTGCACGCGCACCGCGCATCCATCCTACCCGGCCAAACAGTTGCTGCAGCGCGCCTGGCGCCGCAACCGCGCGCTCGACCGCTGGCTCGACTATTTGCTCCGGCAGGGCCATTCCGTGGTTACCATGAAGCCCGCGCGGCGCTCCATCCAGGAATGGGCCGCGGAATCCACGGTACTGGCCGGAACAGGCTAGGCCATACATTGACACACCAGTGCCCAGACATTAAGATGCGTCGGCTTTTCGGGGCCATAGCTCAGCTGGGAGAGCGCTACAATGGCATTGTAGAGGTCGGCGGTTCGATCCCGCCTGGCTCCACCAATGTCCCCTTCGTCTAGAGGCCTAGGACACCGCCCTTTCACGGCGGCAACAGGGGTTCGAATCCCCTAGGGGACGCCAAACATAAGAAAGCCCGCTGCAAGCGGGTTTTTTTATGTTTCGTGTTTCATTGAGATGAGAACCCCCGTCGCGCGGCAGCGCGACCGGGTTCGACAAATTCGCCGGGAGCGAATTTGGTCGCACGGAGTGCGCCCGCAGGGCGAAAACCAAGGATGGTTTTCGACAATCCCCTAGGGGACGCCAAACATAAGAAAGCCCGCTGCAAGCGGGTTTTTTTATGTTTCGTGTTTCATTGAGATGAGAACCCCCGTCGCGCGGCAGCGCGACCGGGTTCGACAAATTCGCCGGGAGCGAATTTGGTCGCACGGAGTGCGCCCGCAGGGCGAAAACCAAGGATGGTTTTCGACAATCCCCTAGGGAACGACAAGTTCTAAGGCGTTGATTATGCGAGAG
>Ga0316188_10001520_pt1 | contig 11008 bp, 10 predicted proteins | sample Phiworburrow1_MG_FD_204933 | JGI IMG/M metagenome (GOLD analysis project Ga0316188, IMG submission 204933) | Coastal sediment microbial communities from Maine, United States - Phippsburg worm burrow 1 | ecosystem: Environmental > Aquatic > Marine > Coastal > Sediment | place: USA: Maine... | reverse complement strand
CGAAATTGCCATAGGTGTCGCTCGCGTTCTTGGTGATCCGCAGGACGATGTCGGTACCGAAACGTTGGATCAGCGTGTAGGCCACCCCCGCAGTGACGGCACCAGGCCAGATGTCGCGCCAGGTCGGCTCACCCGCGGTGAGGAAGCGGAGCATGGCTGCCAGCATCGAGATGTTGATCGCCACCGTGGCGACGACGAGCACGATGCGCCCGGCGAGCGGAAGATCGGCCGCCTTGACGATCGTGCTGATCGTGAGGCTTGCGATCTGTGCAGCGCCGATGAACACCAGTCCGAGCACGGCCTTGCCGCGCTGCTTCGGCATGGCGTCGCGGTGGTCGACGTCGATCTCCCAGACGTCGTCGAACGCTCCCTGCATCGCCACGAACGCCTTGGTGGCGCTCCACAGGGCGGTCGCGAGGCCGGCGATCAGGACCCAGATGCTCCCGTTGAGCGACGCCGGATCGTTCTGGAGCTGCTGCCCCAGCACCGGGATGTCGGCGAGGGCACCGTCGATGATCCGTTGCTGCAGGTCGTCGTTGTTCTTCAGGACGAGGCCCAAGATCGTGGTCGCCGCGAGCATCAATGGGAAGATCGACAGGAACCCGAAGAACGCCAACACCGAGGCGTTGCGTCCGGAGATGTGCCGGCGCCACCCGTCGAGGGTGTCGACGGCCACCTCGATCGCCGGATGTTTCGCCCGCAGGTCCAGCATCCGTTCACTCGTCGTCCACGCCATGGCCTACATCCTTCCCGAAGCGTCGAGGTTCCAGTCGATCGGTTCGCTCCCGGCCGCCACGAGTGCCGCGTTCGCCCGGCTGAACGGCTTGCTCCCGAAGAAGCCGTTGTGGGCCGACAGTGGCGACGGGTGCGCCGACTCGATCACGATGTGCCTGGAGGTGTCGATCAGCTCCCGTTTGCGCCGGGCCGAGTTCCCCCACAGGATGAACACCACCGGCTCGGGCTTGGCGCCGACAATGCCGATCACGTGGTCGGTGAACGTCTCCCAACCGTGTTTCTGATGTGATGCGGCCTCGCCGGCGCGCACGGTGAGTGTCGTGTTGAGCAACAACACGCCGTTGCGTGCCCACGCCTCGAGGTTGCCGTGACCGGGAATCGGCAGACCGAGATCGTCGTGCAATTCCTTGTGCACGTTGACGAGTGACGGCGGGATGCGGACCCCGGGGCGCACCGAGAAGCACAGCCCGTGTGCCTGCTGCGGCCCGTGATACGGGTCCTGGCCGAGGATCACGGCGCGCGTGTCGGCGTACGACGTCAGGTGCAACGCGGCGTACACGTCGTCGGGCGGCGGGTACACGGTGTGCGTGCGTCGCTCGTCGGCGACGAACGCTTGGAGTTCGTTCCAGTACGGCTGGTCGAACTGATCGCGCAGCAGCGGGTTCCAGTCGGTCTTCGGCATCGACTCAACTGCCTAGCATGCAGGTTGTGTTCGATCATCTCGAACGAGCTCGGCTCGCAACGTTGCCCACGGCCCTCGAAGCGGGCCCGAACCTCGACGGGGGAGCGCGGCTGTGGGTGAAACGCGACGACCTGACCGGGCTCGGCGGCGGCGGGAACAAGGCCCGCAAGCTCGAGTTCCTCTGCGGCCACGCGCTGACCTCTAATGCGCGGGCACTGGTCACCGTCGGTGCGGCACAGTCGAACCACTGTCGGATGACCGCGGCCGCCGGCGCTCGACTCGGCCTCGAGGTGCACCTGGTGCTGTCGGGCGACCGGCCCGACGCCGTCGCGGGGAACCAGTTGTTGTCGATGCTCTTCGGCGCCCAGTTGCATTTCACAGGCGCCGAGGAGAGCCATTGGGGCGAGTTGGAGATGGCACGCGAAGCGTTGACGGAGCAGCTCGACGCCGAGGGACTCGCGCCGTACGCGATTCCCATCGGCGGCAGCACAGCGGTCGGTGCGCTGGGTTATGCCGCGGCGTTCATCGAGATGCTCGACCAGTTCGACGCCGCCGGCATCGTCCCGAGCCACGTCGTGTTCACCTCGTCGAGCGGTGGCACGCATGCCGGCCTGCTCGCCGGTCGGGCCGCGGCGGCGCATGGTGGCCGCCGGGTTCCCGACGTGGTCGCCATCGGTGTGGCCAAGGGGGTCAACATCGGCCGTCCGGACATCGCCGACCTCGCCAATCAGACGCTGACCCTGATGGGATCGACGGCGATCGTCGCGCACGAGGACGTCGAGGTCGACACCCGCTGGATCGGCGACGATTACGCCGTGCCCACACCGGCCGCCGACAGCGCCATCCACTGGGCGGCGCGCACTGGAGGCTGGTTGCTCGATCGGACGTACTCGGGCAAGGGGTGTGCAGGCCTGCTCGGCCTCGCCGCAGAGGGCCGATTCGACACCGACGTCGTGTTCATCCACACGGGCGGATGGCCGGCGCTCTTCGCTCCCGGTGGAGTTCCGCCAGAGCCCACCGGAGGCGCCCGGTAACGTTGCGCCGATGAGCGATCAGATCCTCGACGTCGACCTGCTGGCATTCGAACGCTCCACCGGTCAGCAGCGCCGCGCTGTCGTCGACGGGGTGCGGCGCAGCCTCGAGACCGGCTTCGTGTACACGAGCCACGATCTCTCCGAGGATCTGCTCGACACCACCTACGCCATGTTGAAGACGTTCTTCGAGTTGGCACCCGAGGAGAAGCAGCGATTCGTGGCACCCGGCGCCAACGGCCAGACCGGGTACACCGGGCTGCTGGTCGAGACCGCGGCGTCGAGCGACAAACCTGACTGGAAGGAGATGTTGAACTGGTCGGCACCGATCGCCGCCGGGCATCCGCTCAAGCGGAAGTTCTCCACTGCCTATCCTGACCAACTGCTGCCCGAGGCCGTCGTGCCCGGCATCACCGAGGTGCTGTACCGGTTCCACGAGTCGATTGCCGACCTGCAGCGCCGTTTCCTCCGCGTGATCGCCGAGGGCATCGGCTGCCACGAGACGTTCTTCGACGACATGGTCGCCGAGGGTCCGACGTTGACCCGTGCGATTCGCTACCCGGCGATGTCCGACCTGGGCGAGGACGGTCACGTCTGGGCGGCGGAACACGGCGACATCAACCTGATCACGGCGCTGCCGCGGGCCACGGCTCCGGGCCTGCAGGTCAAGGTCGGCGACGACTGGGTCGATGCGACGCCGCCCGACGATGCGGTCATCATCAACACCGGGATCATGCTCGAGCGGCTGACCAACGGCGTGATTCCGATCGGCTGGCATCGGGTGGTCGCGGCGCCGGGCTACGAGGGCGAGCGCTACAGCGTGGTCCAGTTCTGCCATCCCCGCCCGTGGACCGTCCTGGCGCCGGTGCCGTCGTGCTGCACCGATGATCATCCGCAGCGTTTCGCGGCGATGAGCGCGGCGGACGCGCTCGATGAGGTGCTCTACGAGATCAACCTGGTGGAGACCGCTCGACGCGTCGAGTGAGCGGTCACGGGCGCAGCAGCAGAGATCGCGGCACGTCGCCGTCGCGACGCTGTGCGAGTTCGATCCAGATCGGGGTGGCGAGGTCGAGCGGCGTCGACCATGACTTCGGGACCTCGGGCGACCCGCCGGCACCCGGGCCGTACGGGAGCTCCGGCGCCCATCCGCAGCCCTCGCTGGGGTAGATCATCGCCGCCCATCCTGCGGCCGTGACCTGACCGTCCGAGGTGATGATCCACTGGGAATCGATGTCGCGGTTGTCGTCGGTGGTCTCGATCGTCACCGCGTCGTGGTCCTCGCCGGTCGGCGGGCTGGCCCATGGACCGATGCCGACCGAGCACACCTGTCGGAACAGGGCATCGATCACGGGTCCATAGGCGTCGACCGGCGTTCCGTCGAGGTCTTCGATGGTCAACCGGATGTGCGGGGCGACCGAGTCGGTCGCGATCTGCACGGTCGCGTCGGTCGGGACGTCGGCACGCACGCCGAGGGGAAGTGGGCTGGAGTCGCCCATGAAACCGAGGATCTGTCCGGCACGCACGCTCGCTCCGACCCGCGCGAGGGGCGTGAGGCGAAGGTGGGCAGGCGCAGCGCCGTCGTCGGTTCCCGGTGAGTCGTCGTTGAATCCTGCGAGGACGTAGCTCCTGCCGGTGTCGTCCGTCACCGTGACCGAGATCGTGCTGCCCAAGTCGTCGTGGACGTCGGTGACGACTCCGTCGCTCACCGAGAGCACGGGCTGCAGCTTGACGCCGAAGATGATCCCCGGCGCCTCCTCGGCGCAGAGTCCTGCGGCCTCGATCTCCTGCTTCGTGGCGCCGACGCCGGCACCGGCATCCGCCGAGACGTCGTCGGCGTCACCGCAGTCCGGCGCCGCGAGACGGGTCGGGCCGATCACCGGGAAGGCGATCGTCGCTTTGCGTTCAACGGCCGGAGTGTCGGGATCGACGGCTTGGGGGGCCGGGAGTTCAGGGGGCAGGCCGAGGCGGGCGAGCGCCTCGGCGAACGTCAACTGACGAGGGATCGGCTGGCCGGAGAGAAATGCCCAGACACCCAACCAACGCTGCTGATATTCGCGCACGGTCAGGACGTTGCCCGCCGAGGGCACGGGAACGATGTCCATGAGCTCGACCTCGCGCGATGCGCGCGGGAAGTACCACATCACCGGAATCATCGACACGTCGTTGTTCCATTGTGCGAGGAATCGGTCGACGTCGAGCGCCGCTCGTTCGTCCTGGACCTCGGGAGGAGCGAGATAGGCCTGCGAGTACCCGCCGAACCCGTCCCACGTCGAGGCGATGAACTGGTACGCGCCTGACGCACCGCCCTTGTTCGGCGGAGCGTTGTAGTTGCCGCGCGATTCGACGTAGCGGATCGTCGCGAGGATGTTGGCGATCTGGCTGGGAAGCGCTGTCACGTTGCGCGGAGCAGGCGCCGGAGGTGCCGTGATCGGCGGTGGGGTCGTGACGGGTGTGGTGGTCGGTGCGGTGGTCGGTGCGGTGGTCGTCGGCGGCTTCGGTGGCACCGTCGTGGATGGGGGCACCGAGGTGGTGGTCGTGGTGGTCGTCGTCGTGGTCGTCGGTTCCACCTGCTCGTCGAGCGCGCGCACCGGGTGAGCACTCATCGAAACGAGTGCGACGAGTGCAACCGCGAGCGTGCATCGACGCGCGCCGACCTCGGGCCTCGGAGTCATCGGATCGTTGAGGTCAGGTTCATGGCGGGCGGTCGATCATCAGGCGGTGTCGTATGGTGGCACCGAGGAGTCGCACTGGTGTATCGGCACGTCGAGGCGCAAAGTGGACTCTTTTCTCGGCGCACCGACAGAAGGTAGCCGTCGAGTGTCGCCGCCGCAGTCCAGCTACGGTTCGCTCCGCCATGTCCGATGTCACAGCAACCGACACGGTGGCCGCCGCCACGTCGACGCGCCCCACCGATGTCATCCTGGCGGTCGACGTCGGCGCGGCCGGGTTCCAGGCGGGCCTCGTGACGGCTCGCGGCGTGCTGATCGACCGACGGTGGACGCCGATCGAGGCCGATGTCGGGCCCGAGTCGAACTACACGGCGCTCGCCGGGGTCGTGACCGATCTCGTCGCCCAGGTGCCCGCTCGTCATCACGCTCGAGTCGTGGGCGTCGGTGTCAGCAGTGGCGGGCGCGTCACGCGCGGTCTCGACCTCGTGACACCGATCAGCGTCTCGTCGTGGCGCGACTTCCCGTTGCGCAGCCGGCTCGAGGAGCTGACGGGGCTCGCGGTTCACGGCGATCTCGATGCGAAGGCGCTCGCGCTTGCCGAGGGCTGGCTGGGTGCGGCGCAGGGCCATCCGAACTTCCTGGCGATCACCGTGTCCGGTGGGATCTCCGGGGCGATCGTGCTCGACGGTGAACTGCTCGACGGCGAGTCGGGTCATGCCGGGCAGATCGGTCACGTGATCGTCGAGCCGGGTGGACGTCGATGCCACTGCGGTACGCAGGGATGTCTGGACGCCGAGGCGTCCGGCGAAGCCATCGATGCGATCACGGGCCGTCCGGCGAGTCAGCCGTCGTTCCAGATCATGCAGCGCGCCGGGGAAGTGGTGGGTCGCGCGGCGGCCTCGATGTGCAACGCGTTCGATCTGTCGCTCGTCGTCGTCGGCGGCAGCGTCGCGCTCGGATTCGGCTCGACGTTCTTCCATGCGGCCCAGGTCGCGCTCGACGAAGGTGCGCGGGTCCCGTACAGCCGAGGTGCTCGGATCACCCCGACGCGTCTCGGTGAGCAGGGGCCCTTGATCGGTGCGGGTGCCGTCGGTTGGCGCGGCATTCGTCGCGCGGCGCGCCATTCGAGGTGATGGTCACCCCCCGAGGAATCGGTAGACGCGCTCTGCTGGGCCCAGGCCGTGGCGGCGTTGCCAAGCATCGGCCGCAATGATTCCCGCCGTCCAGAAGCCGAGGGCGAACAGCAGCGACGAGGCGATGCCCGCCGGCGCGATCCACCCGAGCCAGTCGACGACCAGGTTGAAGACCAGGACGTGCGCGATGTACAGCGACAGGGTCATGCGGCCGGCACGGCGCAGCGGATCGGTGGCGACCGGGTGGTGCACGGCGAGCCAGTCGATGATGCCGTACGCGACGAGCGCGCTGCCCAGCGCGCTCGCGGTGTAGACGACCCCGCGGTCGAGGGGGTTGACCGAGAGCGCGACGCTCTGGAATGCAGTGGTCGAGCTCGACGACGCCAGCGAGCAGGTTCCGATGAGCGTGATCCCCGCGACGATGGCGACGGGTCGCCACCAGCTCGTGTGGAGCACGCGTCCGAGCACGATGCCGGCACAGAGAAACGCGAGCCAGGGCAGGAGCGGGTGGGTGCCGTTGACGAACAGGCCGAAGAGGTGATCGCGCCAGGAACCCTCGTCGGGTTCGGTGAGCCACGTCGTGCTGAAGCCGTCGCGGGCCCGCGTGAATCGCCACATGCGAATCGCCGAACCACCGATGGCGGCGCCGGCACCGAGCAGCATCAGCCAACGGCTGCGCCAGGTGAACACGATCGCCGCGACGACGAACATCGCGCCGTAGTAGGGGATGATCGTGCCGGGCCAGATCTCGTCGAGCAGCAGACCCCCGACGTAGAGCACGAGGCCCCGGCGCGCGAGGCGCAGACGAAGCGTGCGTATCCGGCGCTTCGTCGCTGTCGACTCCTCGGCGGTCGCGGCGGCATGAACCGCCTCGACACTCCTCGTCGTCATCAGCGCCACGCCCACCCCGGCGACGAGCACGAACGTCGCCGCGAACCGCGTCGACAGCGGGCCGTCCCACGGATCGAACAACGTCTCGGCCCACCCTGTGCGTAACGACGGGTCGGCGCGCAGGATCAGGTAGCCGTGGTAGTTCATGACCACCACGCCGATCAGCGCCACCGCTCGGACGACGTCGGGACCCGGAAGGCGTGGTGTCGACCTGGTGGCTGGTGCCATCGGGGCCGACGCGGTCATCGCCAGACGTACTCGTCGACGAGGGTGGTGGTCAGGGGGCGCTGGAGGTCGACACGGTCGCCGACGTCGGGCACCGGGTCGCCGTCGGCGACGAATGCCATCGACGTGTGCATGTGCGGCGCCTCGAGGAGTTCGAGCCGCCGGCGCCGGAAATGGAACGGGCTGCGGCCATCGGGGAGTGGCGTCACCCCGTTGGCGGTCCCGGCACCGATCATCACGAGGTGGCCGGCGGCCCTCGCCGGTACCTGACGGTAGCCGGCGGCCTGGCCTTGGGCGATGGGTCGCACGTCGAGCACGTCGGCGTCGAGATGCAGGAACGACTTGTCGCCGTGCCACAGCCAGGTGCCGAGTCGAAGCCGGTAGGAGTGGGTGGTCGGCAGTGCCGCGTACGCCGCGGGGTCGAGGTGACTCACCCACACGGGAGTCTGCGGGTCGATCCGGTCGAGGAGGCGGACGATCTCGCGTCGATGATCGTCGGCGCTCCCGGCGAGCGGTGGGTGGATGCTGGCGCCGACGACGTCGAGTCCGCCGCGTTGCGCCTCGTCGAACAGTTCGGGTCCCCTGCCGTAGCGCTGCATCGACGACGCGATCTTGACGATGACGCGGCCGGACCATCCACGCAGTGCGTCGATGTGCTCGCTGCTGCCGACCGTGAGCACCGGTGTGGTCGATGTCGGCGCGACCAGCGTCGGCGTCAGGACCACAGGGTGCAATCGGTCGGGGAGATCGACGAGTTCGTGGACCGTCCCGACTGCCACCGTGTCGGTGAACTCCGACGCGAGGCGGGCCAGTGCGATCCTGCCGAAGCCGTAGCCATTGCCCTTGATCACGGGAACCAGGCCGTCGACGCCGTTGACGACACCGGCCACGTGGCTGCGCCACAGCGCGGTGCGAACGGCCAGTCGAATCGTCACCACGACGACCGTAGTGGTCGGGGGCCGTTCGGTTCATGCGTTCGCGCTAATCCCGACTGTGTTGATCGGATTTGTCGGCGATATGGTCGGCGACGTGAATCTGCGTCAACTCTTCCGGTTTCCCGACCCGGTCAACGAGACGTCGGCCCGACTCGTCGCGACCGGCGTCGTCGTCATGGCGGTCGCTTTCCTGACGTTGCGCCAGGGCTGGATCCTGGTGCCTCTGACCTACGGGTTCCTGGCGCGGGTGGCGACCGGACCCACCCTGTCGCCACTGGGCCAGTTCGTCACCAGAATTGCCACCCCACGCGTCGAGGCACGTCGCCGTGGCGAGGCCCACTCCCGGCACGTCCCCGGGCCACCGAAGCGGTTCGCTCAGGCGATCGGTCTCGGATTCACCGCGCTCGCTTCGATCGCATGGTCGGCCGGTGCGGCGCCGGTGTCGTACGCACTGATCGCGATGCTCACGGTGGCCGCGACACTCGAGGCCGTCTTCGCGATCTGCCTCGGATGCATCGCCTACAGCGCCATCTGGGGATGCGCCGACTGCAACGACATCAGCGCTCGGCTGCGTCAGGCGCTCGTCGAAGCTCGCCAGGAGGTCGACGACAGCTCCGACGTCACCGAGGCTGCCGCCCCGGCCATGCGCTGAGGCGAGGAATGATCGGGGCCCAGGTGCGATGGCGCCACATCCCGGTCCACACCCCCCACCCGTAGGCGATGTCGGTGGGCGCCGCACGGACGTCGGCCAGGACCATGGCGGCGCCGATCCATCGCAGTCGCCGTGACACGAGAGCACCCACCGCGATGATCGGCCACCAGGCCCGTCGCCCAGCGGTGGCGATCTGTCGGCCGGCCAGCAGATGGCCGCGGAGCGCGAGGGCGAACGAGTCGACCGCCGGGACGTCGGGGAGCTTGCGGCCGAGCGCGAGCGAACTCCCGATCGCGGCGGTGACGCCTGCGAACGGATGACCGCCCGCGATTGCGCTCCACGCGAACGCAGTCCATCCGTTGAACCGAACCGGCGACAGGGCTCCTGGATGTCGAAGCGCGAGCGGGGCCGCCGATGTGCCGTAGCCCGCGTGTTGGCGAAGCCGTGACCTCATCGTGTCTCGGGGCTCGTGCCAGACAGCACTCGTCGGTTCGTAACGACATCGCCAACCCGCCTCGTCGAGACGCCAGACGAAGTCGACGTCCTCACCGAATCGCAGTGTCGGGTCGAACCCACCGACGGCGTCGAAGGCGGAGGTTCTCACGACGAGCGCGGCGCCGGGCACATAGCTCACGCGGGTTCCCGCACGGATGCGCGCCGGCTCGTCGCCGAGATCGAGTGGCGATCCGACCTCGCCGACCACCCGTGGCGCGCAGAGTCCGACCAACGGGTCCTCGAAGTGTGCGAGCAGCGCGTCGAGCCACCCCGCGGATACCTCGACGTCGGCGTCGACGAACGCGATGAGTTCGGTGGAGACGAACGGTCGAGCAGCATTTCGGGCTGCCGCAGGACCACTCGTGGTGGCCATGCGGTGGCTGGCCCCGGGCAGCGGAGGGATCGAGCCGTCATCGATCGTGACGCGGCCGTCGTCGATCGCCTCGCTCGCCGCTGACGTGCGCAGGTGAGGTGTCACGACGGTGACGTCGTCGACTCCGAGGCGGACAGACCTGGGCGGAACCGGGTGGATCGCGCCGGCATCGAGCAGGCGGTCGACGAGCGAGGACGACTCGACGTCGCTCCCGTGTTCCAGTCGATCGAGCACGGCCGCCCCTGCTCGGGTCGTGCGGAACAGACGCAACGGTGATCCGGCGAGGACCACCGCACCGTGGCGCTGCCACGACGAGTCGAGTCGGTAGCGCACCGGGATCAGCTCGGGGTCGAGGCGGACGTCGCATCGATCGGCCGCCACCGTTCGATCCGATGGACGAGATCGTCCACGAACGACGTGATGAACCGCTCGCCCTCGCGACCCGATGCTCCGTCCGGATCGCCGAGCACGCCGTTGCTGCTGATCGCCCGAACGCCACGGGTGCGCAGCTCGTCGATCGACGCGTCGGGCCCTGCGACCGCGAGCTCCAGGCGGACCAATCCGGGGTCGATCGCCAACATCATCGACGTCTCGATACGCGCGGCATGAAGGTCTGCCGGGCCTCCATCGCGACGCCGTGGCCACGACGGCCACCACCCGAGCACGGTGCGACCCTCCCCCGTGAGCGTGTCGACCGCGGCGGTGACCGCCGCGTGGTTGCCGCCGTGGCCGTTCACGAGGACGACACCGGCGGCCCAGTCCGCGCTGCGGACCAGTTCGACCACCAGTGCCGTCGTCGTCGCCGCACCGATCGACAGCGTGCCGGGGAAGTCGGCATGCTCACCCGACGCGCTGACGGAGATCGTCGGACCGATCATCAGGCCGTCGGTGCGGTGCACGGCGCGTCCGGCGAGCTCCTCGGCGATCAACGTGTCGGTGGCGATCGGAAGGTGCGGACCATGCTGTTCGGTCGATCCGATCGGGATCAGCAGGATCGGCCCGAGCGTGCCGTCGGTGGAGCGCCGACCGACCGTTGTCGCTCGATCGATCTCGTTCCAGGTGGCATCACCGAGGCGCATGAACCCCCATCTTGCCGGAATCGATGCGTTCTCGTCGTGTGAGCGCCGACACCGGTGATGCCGACAAGGGGTCTCGGCGCCGTAGCTTTCATGCCGTGGTTTCACGAG
>Ga0316188_10001519_pt1 | contig 11008 bp, 9 predicted proteins | sample Phiworburrow1_MG_FD_204933 | JGI IMG/M metagenome (GOLD analysis project Ga0316188, IMG submission 204933) | Coastal sediment microbial communities from Maine, United States - Phippsburg worm burrow 1 | ecosystem: Environmental > Aquatic > Marine > Coastal > Sediment | place: USA: Maine... | reverse complement strand
GCGATCGCCATCTTGCACATCACCTTTAAAATTTCCGGTATTAACGGAAATTTTCTGGCGGGCATTGACGCTGCCATCATTATTCATAAACAGCACCCAGAGCGCGCCGCGATCCGTTCCACCATCATCATCGCCGGGGACACCCACAACCAGATCAACGATGCCATCGCCATTTAAGTCACCCGCCGTTGCCAACGCCGTACCGAATTGATCGGCATCATCCAGTGTTTCATTGAAATTCCCGGCATCGTTGGAAATTTTCTGTTCGTTCAGCACTCGACCTTGTGCATCCAGGTTCAGGATCCACACCGCGCCGCGATCGCTACCGCCGTCATCATCACCCGGTGCACCGACGGCAACATCGGCAAAACCATCATTATTTAGATCGCCCAAACTGCTTAGCGCAAAACCAAAACGGTCACCGCCATCGAGGGCACCGTTAAAATTGCCTACACTCTCGGAGATTTTTTGTCTGATATCGACTCGACCGTTGTCATCCATAAACAGGATATAAACCGCGCCCTGGTCGGTGCCGTTGTCATCGTCGTAAGGGGCACCGACGGCCAAATCGATTACGCCGTCACTTTCGATATCACCCAGGTTCGCAATGGCCTGACCAAAATGATCATTGTCATCCAGGTTATTGTCAAAGTTACCGGCGGTGGCGGAAATTTTCTGGGTGGAACCGACATCAACGGAATAGGTCTTGCTACAACCCGCAAACAATAGGGCCATACCGATGATGATAAGAAATCCGGTGTTTCGAGCGGTCAGTTCCATAGCAGTCATTGTGCAAGGATTCAGTCAATCGAGTAATAGAGTATAGAACACCATGCGTATATTGTGGCCGTGCGAAGGACTACTCCGTCTCATAACCCAGGTTCGGCGCCAACCAGCGCTCGGCCTCAGCTACGGACATGCCCTTGCGGCGGGCGTAATCCTCGACCTGGTCACGATTGATTTTACCGACCCCGAAATAACTGGCCTGTGGGTGGGAGAAATACCAGCCACTGACCGTGGCGGCCGGCCACATGGCATAACTCTCGGTCAAGATCGCGCCACAGTTTTGTTCGGCATCGAGTAGCTTCCAAAGAGTGGCTTTCTCGGTGTGCTCGGGACAGGCGGGATACCCTGGCGCGGGACGAATGCCTTTGTAGCCTTCGCTAATTAACGTCGTATTATCAAACGTCTTATCATCGATAGCGCGACGGGGCGTCCAGTCTCCCGGCTCATAGCCCCAGTTCATATGCCGGATGCGATCGTGCATGTGTTCCGCAAAGGCCTCGGCCAACCGATCGGCCAGGGCTTTAATCATGATGGAATGATCCACTTCGTGACGCGCATCGAATGCTTTTGCCTTTTCCTCCGCACCATGAATAGTGACCACGAAGGCACCGACATAATCTTTAAGGCCCGTATCTTTGGGCGCCACAAAATCCGCCAGGCAACGATTGGGTTTGCCCGGTGGACGCTCGGTCTGCTGACGCAGATGATGTAGCACCACTTTTTTGCCCTCGACTGTTAACTCGATGTCATCATCATTGATTTGGCTGGCAGGAAACAGGCCGACCACGGCACGCGCTTTCAACCAATGACCATCAATGACCTCACGCAACATCTGCTGCGCATCTTCAAATAACTTTTGGGCTACGGTGCCCATTTGCGGGTCGGCAAAGATCTTGGGATAACTGCCCTTCATTTCATAGGTGTGAAAAAATGGCGTCCAATCGATATAGGGCACCAGAAATTCTAGCGGCATATCATCGAAGCGTTGCAGACCGGCGAAGTTGGGTGTGGGCGGCGTGTAGTTGTGCCAATCGATTTTGCTTTTATTGGCACGCGCATCCGCCAGTGAAAGCCACTTTATCTGCTGGCGACGACCGGCATGTTGTTCGCGTACCTTGATGTATTCTGCTTTTACATCAGCAATGAAGCGCGTCTTACTGTCTTCACTGATCAGGTGTTGCGCCACACCTACGGCGCGTGAGGCATCCTTGACCCACACCGTCTGACTGTTTTGATAGGTGGGATCGATCTTGACGGCGGTATGCGCCTTGGAGGTCGTCGCGCCACCAATTAATAAGGGGATATCATAACCCAGACGCTGCATCTCTTTGCCGATATGCACCATCTCGTCCAACGATGGCGTAATCAAACCGGACAGACCGATAATATCCACTTGTTCTTCCTTGGCACGCTCCAGGATCTGGCTGGCGGGCACCATCACACCGAGGTCGACCACCTCGAAGTTATTACACTGCAACACCACGCCGACGATGTTTTTACCGATATCATGTACATCGCCTTTCACTGTCGCCATCAAAATTTTACCGGCCGAACGGGCACCCTCGCTCTTTTCCGCCTCAATGTAGGGAATAAGGTAGGCCACCGCCTTTTTCATAACGCGGGCGCTCTTGACCACTTGCGGTAAAAACATTTTACCGGCGCCGAACAGGTCACCGACCACATTCATGCCGTCCATCAACGGACCTTCAATCACATGAATCGGTCTTGGAAACTGCTGGCGCGCCTCTTCGGTATCTTCTTGCACATGTTTATCGATACCGCGTACCAGGGCATGCTCGAGGCGTTTTGCCACCGGCCAACTGCGCCATTCCAAATCCTCTTCGCGTTCAATCCCTTTACCATCGCCTTTATACTTCGCTGCGATATCCAACAACCGTTCAGTCGCGTCATCGCGGCGATTAAGGATGACATCTTCCACACGCTCGCGTAATTCAGCGGGCAGTTCGTCATACACCGCCAGCTGACCGGCGTTGACAATCCCCATATCCATCCCGGCCTGAATAGCGTGATACAAGAACACCGCATGGATCGCCTCGCGTACCGGGTCGTTACCCCGGAACGAGAACGACACGTTCGACACGCCGCCACTGATCAGGGCATGGGGCAAGTTATGTTTGATCTTGCGCGTGGCCTCGATAAAGTCGACACCGTAATTATTGTGTTCCTCAATACCGGTGGCGACGGCAAAAATATTCGGGTCAAAAATGATATCTTCCGGGGGGAAACCAATTTGCTCAGTCAAAATTTTATAGGCACGGCCGCAGATCTCGACCTTGCGCGCCTGGGTATCGGCCTGCCCGGTTTCGTCAAAGGCCATGACAATCACCGCCGCCCCGTAACGCCGGCACAGTCTGGCCTGCTCGATAAATTTCGCTTCACCCTCTTTGAGTGAAATGGAATTGACAATGCCTTTTCCCTGCACACACTTCAGACCAGCCTCAAGGATTTCCCATTTACTGGAATCGATCATCACCGGTACCCGGGAGATATCCGGCTCACTGGCACACAGATTCAGGAAGGTGGTCATGGCGTGCAGGCCATCGAGCATGCCTTCATCCATATTGATATCGATAATCTGCGCGCCGTTTTCTACCTGGTCACGGGCAACCGTCAGTGCCTCATCATAATTATCTTCCAGCACCAGGCGTTTGAATTTGGCGGAGCCCGTTACGTTGGTACGTTCACCCACGTTAACAAACAAAGAGTCCTTGGTGATGTTGCATGGCTCGAGCCCCGCCAAGCGGGTGGTAAAATCATTCGGACGTGGTTGGCGTGGCGGATACTTGGCGACCGCCTCGGCAATGGCCTTGATGTGTGCGGGCGTGGTCCCACAACAACCACCAATAATATTCAAGTAACCCTCTTTCGCCCATTCCTCGATCTCCGCCGCCATCATTTCCGGCGATTCATCATACTCACCGAATTCGTTGGGCAGACCGGCATTCGGATGGGTATTGATATGGCAATTGGCAATCCCGGCAATTTCCTCCACGTACTGGCGTAACTCGGTGGCACCCAACGCACAGTTAAATCCAAAACTGATGGGATTAACGTGTCGCAAGGAATTATAAAAGGCCTCTGCGGTTTGCCCCGATAAGGTCCGCCCTGAAGCATCGGTAATTGTGCCGGAGATCATTACCGGCCACTTGCGACCCCTGTCTTCAAAAAATTGTTCAATAGCAAACAATGCCGCTTTGGCATTCAATGTATCAAAGATGGTCTCGACCAAAATAATATCCGCACCACCTTCGATCAGCGCCTCAGTTGCCTGATAATAAGTCTCTCTCAACTCATCAAAGCTGACATTACGAAAACCCGGATTATTCACATCCGGCGACAGTGATGCTGTTCGATTCGTTGGACCGAGTACACCTGCAACAAAGCGCGGTTTGTCTTCACTCGCCTTTGCATCACATGCGCTACGCGCCAGCCTGGCTGCCTCAAAATTCAATTCGTAGACCAACTCCTGCATATTGTAATCGGCCATGGATACGGAATTCGCATTAAAGGTATTGGTCTCGATGATGTCCGCGTCTGCATCGAGGTATGCGCTGTGTATGTCCTGAATGATTTGTGGCTGGGTTAGCGTGAGCAGATCATTATTCCCCTTCAGATCGGAAGGCCAATCCGCAAACCGCTCGCCGCGATAATCTGCTTCCTCCAGCTTGTATTGTTGGATCATGGTACCCATGGCCCCATCGAGGATTAAAATACGTTGCTTGAGGAGTTGTTCGAACTTGGTCACGCGTTTCCCTTTCGCATTACTGCGCTATCTATATAAGGTGTACAGGGCGGGTATATTAACAGATATTAAAACAGGATAGCAGCGAACCCAGCTTACAATTGCGCGATCCAGCGGTTCAATTCCTTCACTTCGCGCTCGAGAAAGGCGGCATCCTGATAGGTGTTCGCCACCAGGGCAATACCTTGACTGCGCGCGATCAAATGCAGGGCCAATTGATCGGCATCATCTCGTCGGCCTAACAAACTGAATTGTTCACGCAACCAACTGCGAAAAATCTCGAACATATCGTTGGCGTTGAACTGCAGGGCATGCCGCAACTTGGCCAGCTCGGTGCACAAGGAACCCATGGGACAACCAAATTCTTTGATCTCATGCTGACAGTTGGTCAGGATCTGGACATAGCGGTTGAGACGTTGACGGGGATCGGGCATCTGTTTATCCCAGCCGTCCAGCATGTCCTTGATGGCTTTATTGCGAGAGAGCAGGACCGCGGCGAGCAGGTCGTCCTTGGTTTTGAAGTAATAATAAAAATTACCACGTGCGATGCCGGCTGCGTCGGCAATATCACTAAATGAGGTGTGATCGAACCCCTGCCGATAAAACAGATTATCAGCAGTATCGATGATGTGTTGTCGGTTCAGATCGGCTTTAGTGCCCATAGCCTCGCTATATTTTTCCTCTAAGGTTGCTGACTATCTGTCGAAGCTTTTACAAGAGTCGCAAGTTCTGCGCAATTATAACGGCTAACCAACCGGTCTTGCCATGCGCATGGGGCGTGACTGGCGTCGGCGCATCTCGGCAACCTGGAGTCTAATGGTATCCTGCCAATGAAATTTTGGCGCATAACCAAGGAGTTGACTGGCTTTGTCGTTGTTGGCGCCGGTCTCTTCCAGCAGATGCACGATGCTACGTGTCACCAGCGGGTCAAAGGGCGTCAATGGGTTGAGCCATTCCATCACGGCCGCAAAGAGATATGCCACGGCAAAGGGGACGGAAAAATGCGGACGTGGGTAGCCGAATTCTTCGTGCAGGTAATTGATTACCTCCCGCACGCTCGGTTGCGCCGCACCGATGACATTGATCCCTGTATAACCCTGAATACCTGCAGCACGCGTCGCCAACAAAATCGCCTCACCGATATCTCTTCCATCAATTAACGGGATGCGGGTACGCCCACCGGCAATCCAGGGCACCAGATGGGTCTTGAGCCGGGGTAATAAAATCGGCAACAAACCCAGGCCGTAGCGCTGACCGATAAAAATGCCCAAACGCAAATTGATTACCGAAAAATCGGCCTTCGCCTGCTCACGCAAGTACTCTTCGAGGTCGATCAGGTTACATAAGTGCGGCCAGAAGGAGCGTTTGATGCCGACACTATCCGCATCCGCCGAACGGGTCGGCGCTGCCGCCGAGGTAGTACTGATGTTGATAAAACGTTTCACACCGGCCGACTTGGCAGCATCAATCAATTGTATGCTGGGCTCGTAAAACAACTCACGGGATTGCCTGGCATGGGCAAACAGTGATGACCAGGTCGCCGCGTGCACAATGACATCCCTGTCATGTACCAGTTCGCGTACATATTGGCTATCGCGTAAATCACCTACCCGCACTTCACCCTGAAATAACGGGTTCAAGCGTGATGTATCACGCACGCTCACTGCAAGCTCAATGTCTTTTTCAAGCATCAACGCATCAAGTGCATGTGAACCCACAAAACCATTGGCGCCGGTAATCAGGACTTTGATCATGCGTTTACCCCTTAAGCTGTTACAGCCTCTTGTTCCACGGTGGGGTAATCCGTGTAGCCATGGGCGTCACCACCATAGAAGGTGCTCTGATCCGGTGTATTCAATGCGGCACCCTGAGTAAAGCGTTCTACCAAATCCGGATTAGCGAGATACAACTTACCAAAGGCAATCACATCCGCATCCCCGTTGTGAATCGCGCTCTCTGCTCTTGCCTGGTCATAACCGTTATTGGCCATGTATTTTCCGCCAAACTTTTCTTTCAGTTCACGGTAATTCATTTTGCTCACACCACTTTGCATATCGCCCTCAAGCACATGCAGATAGGCCAGGCCCAGCTTACTCAATTGTTCTGCAACGTAATTAAATGTTGTTTGCGGGTCAGAATCGCGCATGTCATTGAAACCGTTTTCCGGCGTAATTCGCACACCCACACAACCTGGTGCCCACGCCTCAAACACCGCGTTTATTACCTCGAGTAAAAACCGCATGCGATTTGCCACGCTACCACCGTATGCATCCTGACGATGGTTTGTACCGTCACGTAAAAACTGGTCAAGGAGATAGCCGTTACCCGCATGTACCTCAACGCCATCAAAACCCGCAGCTTTGGCGTTGTGTGCCGCACGTCGATACTCATCGACGATATCGGCTATCTCAGCGGTGCTCAATTCACGTGGCTGGACGAAGGGCTGCATGCCCTGGTAGGTCACTGCTTCGCCCTTGGGTTGAATGGCAGAGGCCGACACTGGTGTCGCATTGTCGGGCAACAGACTCGGATGGGAGATCCGGCCGCAATACCAAAGCTGGGCAAACATCTTGCCGCCGCGTTGATGCACGGCATGGGTCACATTACGCCACCCAGCTATCTGTTCCGCGGAATGGATGCCCGGTGTGGCTGGATAACCCACACCGTATGCAGAAACCTGGGTGGCCTCGCTGATAATCAAACCGGCACCCGCGCGTTGCCGGTAGTACTCGACGTTCAAATCATGTGGGACATTGCCTTCACCCGCGCGATTGCGGGTCAAGGGTGCCATCACGAAACGATTCTTCAAGCTCACGCTGCCCAGCGTGATGGGAGTAAGCAGATTGGAGTTCTTCGACATGACCGTTTCCTTATTTGATTGGTATGAAAGACTTGAGTCAGACGCTCGTCTGAATTTAAATGCGAAAATAGGACAACCGTCTTATTTTGTCAAGCAGCGTATTTATTTCAGGCTAACTAGCTGTTTCGATAGGATTTTATTTAGAAGGCGGCTAACTCTGTGCCAGGGCTTTGGCTGAAAATGATTTGGCGAGTAAGACTGATCATCGCAGAGATAACTCAGCCGCTTTGCTCAGGTAGTGTGTTCGACTTTCAATACCGTGCCATCGACACTAATGACTTTGACCTTGGTGTTGGCATCGCAGTCTGCGCCGCTGACCTTCCAGCTGGAATCATCGACGCGAATTTTGCCCGTACCATTGACGATCGGTTCACTCAAGGTGAACACACGACCAACATACTGCTCCGCACGCCGATTCAAACTTGGCTTGTCGGTTTCGGTGGGATGCTTGCGGATAAACGTGCGCCAGGCAGCGATCGAGACCACCGAAAAAATCGCGAAGATCATCAGCTGGTATTCCCAACCCATGTCCGGTGCAACCAATAAAATCACACCGACGATGCCGGCACCGACGCCCATCCATAAAAAGATGGCGCCGGGGGCAAAGACCTCCAGCACAATCAGTGCCAGTGCCAGTATCCACCAATGCCAATAGGTCAATGCATCCATTTAAGCATCCTTCGTTTTTTGTTTATCCAGTGCAGACTTCGCCAACTCGGCTACACCACCGATCGCCCCGATCACACCTGAGGCTTCCAGAGGCATAAAGATCAGTTTCTCATTGGGCGCACTGGCAATCGCCTGCAACGCCTCGACGTATTTGGTAGCGACGAAGTAATTAATTGCATTGATGTCACCCTTCTCAATGGCCTGGGACACCATATGCGTGGCGCGTGCCTCAGCCTCGGCCTGGCGTTCGCGCGCCTCGGCATCACGAAAGGCGGCTTCTTTACGGCCTTCGGCCTGGAGAATTGCGCCCTGCTTTTCACCCTCGGCGCGCAGGATTTCCGACTGCCGTTTGCCCTCGGCCTCAAGGATGTCAGCACGCTTGATACGCTCGGCTTTCATCTGGCGTGCCATGGCATCAACCAGATCCATCGGCGGTGTGATATCTTTGATTTCAATACGTGTGACCTTGATACCCCAGGGCTGGGTGGCGTCATCGACCACGTGCAACAACTGCGCGTTGATTTTGTCTCGTTGCGACAACAACTCATCCAGGTCCATGGAGCCCATTACGGTACGCACGTTGGTCATGGTCAGATTCAAGATGGCCAGTTCCAGATTATTTACTTCATAAGCCGCGGCGGCCGCGTCTAGTATTTGATAAAACACCACACCATCCACTTGCACCATGGCATTGTCACGGGTGATCACCTCCTGTGAGGGTACGTCGGTGACCTGCTCCATCATATTCATACGATGCCCAATGCGATCGACGATGGGGACAATCACATGAAATCCCGGGCGTAAGGTTTTGGTATAACGCCCAAAACGCTCAACGGTATATTCAAAACCCTGGGTAACGGTGACGACACCCTTAAGGACGATGACCACGCCCAGAATGAGCACGAAGATCGCGAAACCAGAAAAACCGAAAAATTGCATATCCGGCATATTGCCCCCTCTCTCAGGATAAAATGAATGTGGTTAGTTAAACGCTGCCCGGCGCATGTGGGGTTAGCCCCTATTAGCCACTAGTTGTCTGGTCCGTAGAATGCCGTGAATCGCCAGGCAAGTCGAGCTACTATAGGCGCATGTTGGCGCCGAACTTTACCCCTTCCGTTAAACCTCCCAAGACCCTGATGCGCGGCGTGGGCCGCGCCATCGCTGACTTCGATATGATCCACGAGGGTGACCGAATTATGCTTGGATTGTCCGGGGGTAAGGACTCACTCGCCCTGCTCAGCATCCTGCTACATTTACAACGCTATGCGCCGGTCAAATTCGAACTGGCGGCGATCACCGTAGACCCCATGATCGAGGGCTTTCACCCGGAGCAACTCAAACCCTACCTGGCCGAGCTGGGCGTGGCCTATTTCTTTCAATCCCAGCCCATTGCCGAACAGGCCAAGGAACACATGGTGAAAGATTCCTTTTGCGCCTTCTGCTCGCGTATCAAGCGCGGCATCATGTATACCACTCTGCGCCGGGAGGGTTACAACGTGTTGGCCCTGGCCCAGCACCTCGACGACCTGGCCGAGAGCTTCCTGATGTCGGCCTTCCACGGCGGTCAGCTCAAGACTATGAAGGCCAACTACACCAACAAGGACGGTGACGTGCGGATTATCCGCCCATTGGTCTATGTGCGTGAGCGCCAGACCCGCGACTTCGCCAAGCAGGCTAATCTGCCTGTCGTACCCGATTCCTGCCCCGCCTGCTTCGGAATGCCCACCCAGCGAGAGCACATGAAGCAGCTCTTAGCCGCAGAGGAGGCCCGGAATCCGCAATTATTCAAGAGTTTGCTTACGACAATGCGTCCACTTTTCTCACGGAATGAGGCTGAATAAGCTTTATACTTCCCACATATAATCAGATTATTCAATATATTTATAATACATTATCCACTTTATAAATTTAGCCCCGAATATCCAGTATTTACGTCATAAAATTACCCTGAAAATCAAGAATGGACCCCAAATCGAGCATATAATTGTGTTAGTGGGATATTAATCATGAATATTGACGATAAATATAGGTATAGTGGGAATTATACATAATTAAATCACTTATATACCTGACGGGTGGTTCTTTAACCTTATTTTTAAAATTATCAGCTTAAAAATGTATTTCCCATGCCGACAAACGAATCAAGAGCCACTGAACTGTCTTGGGTAGCAGATCGTCTGATATACAAGGCAGCTCCAACTTTACTGGAGGTCGTTATGGCCACTGATACAGCTATTATCCAAACCGGGCAGGGTTGGTTTATTGAGACCCCGACCGGCCGTGTAGGTCCAATGGACAGCCAGACTGAGGCCCATGCCTATCTGGCCTTAATGCACCTGGCCACGGCCGCAGGCACTGAGGTGGCCTGCACCGACGCGGAATGCTTCAATTAATCTTAATCTCGCCCCCCATATCCTTAGTGTAGGAAACAGAGGCCGGCTAAATGCCGGCCTCAACTTTTTCGGGCCCTGAACGATATTTATAACAGGGTAAAAAGTTAAGTGTAAAAGGATGAGCAACATGTTTGGATTTGTCGCCACAAAGTGGGTCCTGGTTTTCTTGCTGTTTTTTGTCTTACCTATCGCGCTGATGCGTTTGATGGTTTACAAGACAATAGAAGTACGCCGCCGCGATCATTAACGCGTTTCTGCTAGCAAACGATCGATCATCCCTGCGGCCTGGGATGCATAGCCACCGCCGAATAAGTTGAAGTGGTTAAGGATGTGGTACAGGTTGTATAAGGTTTTGCGTAGCTTGTAACCCGGGTCCAACGGCCATGTCGCATTATAGGCCGCATAAAATTCACTGCCGAATCCACCGAACAATTCCGTCATTGCCAGGTCCGCCTCGCGATCACCGTAGTAGGTCGCCGGATCGAAAATGACCGGCTCGCCGCTGTCCAGCACCCCGAAATTACCCGACCATAAGTC
>Ga0316188_10001518_pt1 | contig 11009 bp, 9 predicted proteins | sample Phiworburrow1_MG_FD_204933 | JGI IMG/M metagenome (GOLD analysis project Ga0316188, IMG submission 204933) | Coastal sediment microbial communities from Maine, United States - Phippsburg worm burrow 1 | ecosystem: Environmental > Aquatic > Marine > Coastal > Sediment | place: USA: Maine... | reverse complement strand
TTTAGTTGTAAAGATAAATCTTCTTTAAACTTCTGATAACCAAATGAAAGTGGAGTTTTCGAAGCGGATGGCTTCTTAATTTTTGTCTCACTATATCCTCTAACAAGGTCTTCGGTTTGTCGAACAGATAGATCTTCTTTTAAAATCCGATTTAAAATTCTTCGCTGCTGTTCTTCATTTTCGACAGATAATATAGCACGCGCATGGCCCATGCTTATTTCTTTATTAATTATCGCTAATTGAACTTCGGCAGATAGTTTTAATAAACGAAGGTAATTCGTTACTGTTGAACGTTTTTTACCCACTTTAGCGCTTAACTTCTCCTGTGTTAAATTACATTCATCGATAAGACGTTGATAGCTAAGTGCTACTTCAAGAGAATTTAGATCTACCCTTTGAATGTTTTCGACCAGTGCCATTTCGAGCATGGCTTGATCATTTGCAATTCTGATATACGCCGGAATTTCAATTAGACCTGCTATTTGACTAGCTCTGAAACGTCTTTCTCCGGAAATAAGTTGAAAACGATCACGGCCCATTTTACGAACAGTAACAGGCTGAATCACTCCATGTTCTTTAATTGATTCTGCAAGTTCGAGTAAAGGTTCTTTTTGAAATTGATTTCTGGGTTGAAATGGATTCGCTTCAATACTATCAACAGGAATAGTAGAGATTCCACCAACCACTTGAATTACAGCTTCTGTTCTAAGATTAGAGGTTATATCTGTTTCTGCATGTTCTAATAATGCACTCAATCCCCTTCCCAAGGCTCTTTTTTTAGTCATTGCTCAAATTAATTATTTTCTCTTCATCACGAATTTTTGTCTTCCCGTTTTTTTGAAGCACTTCGCGCGCCAAATTTAAATAATTAATAGAGCCTTTTGAAGCTGCATCATGCATAATAATCGTTTCTCCAAAACTAGGAGCTTCTCCTAATCGGGTATTGCGATGAATAATGGTGTCGAATACCAGATCCTGAAAGTGTGTTTTCACTTCTTCAACTACCTGATTTGCAAGCCTTAGCCTTGTATCGTACATGGTTAGGAGAATCCCTTCCATCGTTAAACTAGTATTCAAATGAGATTGAATGATCTTGACCGTATTTAATAATTTACCCAAACCTTCCAACGCAAAATACTCGCATTGAACCGGTATCAATACGGAATCAGTTGCGGTAAGCGCATTTACAGTAACCAAACCTAATGAAGGAGAACAATCGATAATAATAAAGTCGTAATCGTTTTTAATGGGTGCTAAAACCCCTTTTAGAATGGTTTCTCTATTGCTTAAATTGATCATTTCAATTTCAGCTCCCACTAAATCGATATGAGCGGGAACAAGGTCTAATCCCGGATTATTGGTAGTGATGATAATATCTCTGATTTGAGCATCACCTACAATACACTCATAAATACTTGTTTTTATTGTTTTCGGATCAACACCAACTCCGGAAGTCGCATTCGCTTGTGGATCAGCATCGATCAATAATGTTTTATATTCGAGTACGCCTAGAGCAGCAGCTAAATTAATTGCCGTTGTAGTTTTACCAACTCCCCCTTTTTGATTCGCTATTGTTATGATCTTTCCCATATTAAATGTCCAAATTTTCTCCTATTTCTACTAAAATTAACTCCTGTTTTCGTTCTTTAAAATAATTCACCGCATAATTTGTATCAATTTCAATATAAGGAAACGTATTAAAGTGCATTCCTATTACTTTATTGCAATTAATAAATTGTGCAGCGATGCTTGCATCCTCGATCCCCATGGTAAAATTATCTCCTATCGGTAATATGGCCAGATCAATTTTTTCAAATTCACCCAATATTTTCATATCAGAACTTAATGCTGTATCACCAGAAAAATAAATACACTGTTCTTTAGCCTTAATTAAAAAGCCTCCCGGGTTTCCTCCATAACTACCATCAGGAAGTACACTTGAATGAATTGCATTCACATACTTTACACTAAAAGCACCAAAATCTTTTTTTCCGCCAATATTCATCGGATGGCCTTTTGCATGGCCTTTTGAGGAATACCAACTCACAATTTCGAAATTTGAGACAATGATCGAATCATTTTTTTTGGCTAAATACAATGCATCTGCAAGGTGATCTTCATGACCATGGCTTAAAAGAATATAATCTGCTTTTATAGTATTTATATCAATATGCTTCGCCAATGGATTTGGAGAGATAAAAGGATCTAACAAAATCGATATCCCATCTATTTCAAGACCAAAACAAGCATGTCCATAATAAGTAAGCTTCATTTCCTTTATTAAGGTTCAGACCATTAAAAACAACACTAAAATGACCTATTATTTCAAGGTTGAAAGATACATTTTTTCAAGGAACCTTTCTTTACTAATTTTGAACAGAACGGACTTTATTTGGCTAATTTATTAACATTTAGACCGGTAAAATGCGCGGTTTTACTCAGATATGCAGAAATTACTTTGTGCATTTTGTTAATGATAAGTTTATATACATCTCATCATTTATTGAGAAGATGATTTTTTATATTTTCTATTCAGAACTTTCAATAAATCATTAGTTGAAATTTTTATAAGAAAGACATTTCATTCTGCTTTTTTATCAATTCAAATTCTATAAAACAGGAAAGCTGAAAAGTGACTTTTTAATAGAAAACTAACGGTTTTTAACTTTTCATTGTTTATTATATTTCATGACAGACTTATAATCAGCTAGTTAAAATAGTTATTATTGAAATACATAAGAAATTTTAACCTATTTCTTTTAACCTTTTTAATCTCAATTGTTATGTCCAAAGTAATTAAAATTGTATTGGCCGACGATCATAAAATCGTCCGCAACGGAGTAAAATCATTACTCGAAAATGAACCGGGAATCAAAGTTATTAATGAAGCAAACAATGGAATGGATGCTTGGGATCTCGTAAAAAAACACCAACCTGATGTCTTAATATCTGATATCAATATGCCTGAGATGAATGGTATCGAACTAACACGGCGCATCGCATCTTCTAACCTGTCAACAAATGTTCTCATTTTGTCGATGTATAACGATGAAGCTTATATTCTGAAATCGATTGAAGCCGGGGTGATGGGCTACTTGCCAAAAGATGCTGATTATGAAGATATCATAAAAGGAGTAAGGGAAATTGCTGCGGGAAATTTATATTACAGCGCCCAGGTAACCCGCATTTTAACTGATAGTATAATAAAAACCCCTCGCGCATTAAGTCGAAGTAAAAAAGAAATTCCTTTGACAAAAAGGGAATCTCAAATTTTAGATGGAATCGTAAAAGGCTGCAGCAATAAAATTATTGCTGAAGATTTGTTTATCAGTACAAGGACAGTTGACACTCACAGAAATAACATAATGAAAAAGCTTAAAGCACGAAATACTGCCGACCTTGTCCGAATTGCGATCGAGAATACACTGATCTGAATATTTGTGTTATTTTTGAAGCAAATCTTAAATTATTTTGTATGTTTTTTAAAAAATTATTCCTTTTTGCTTATTTATTTTTAATTGGTTTATTTGTTTCTGCACAGAGTGAAGCAGATATCTGGGAACTGGTAAAGTCGGATCTAAAAACAGAATATAAAACCATTATCATTGAATCAATGCTTTTTAACGATCAGGAAGCCACTGTTTTCTGGCCAATTTTCAATGCTTTTTTTGATAAAAAAAGTAAATTATTAGATGAAGATATGGTTCTTCTAAAAGATTATTCAGAGCATATTGATAAGCTTACTGATGCTAAAATTGATGAGCTGGTGAGTCGCGCAATGGCAATAGACTCTGAAAGATTAAAAAACAGAAAGGACTATTATAAAAAGGTAAGTAAAGTACTTCCAAAACGAAAAGCAGGAAAATTATATCAAATTGATAATCAGGTGAGTATATTATTGGACTTCCAAATGATTTCTCAAGTACCTCTTATTGAATAGTCATTAAAGAAAAAGCACTTGAATAGCTACACATTTTATAAGGTCGGTTTATTCCGACCTTTATTTTTCATTTTTTTTCTTGCATTTGCAGGGGTTTCTTGTGAACCTAATGCTTCATCTGATAGTTCAAATGATCGCTTTGATTATTATCCGTCCAAAACAATAATCAATTATGCCAAAGGCTTTAAAGTTGAATACTTTAAAAGTTATAAGATATTAGAAGTGTTTAATTTAGAGGATAGTACAGAAGTGCTTCAACGCTATTTTCTTGTCGAAGAGGGTACAAAAGCACCTGAGATGCAAGCGCAGGATGAACTCATTAGGATCCCACTGGCATCGGTAGCATGTTTGTCGACTACTCAGGTAGCTTATTTATCTGCTTTAGGAATGAGCGATAAAATTTCAGGGGTCGGTTATGCTTCCGCTATTAAAGATTCACTTCTCCTTAAACAGATCTCTGAAGGCTGGACGATGGAAATAACACGTGCAGGTCAGTTGGATATAGAAAGAGTGCTTCAATCGAATACCACTTTTTTGATGGCAAACGCTTTTGATCTGCTTTCTGTTTCCACTTTAAGCGAATTTGATATCCCGGTTATTCTGAGTACTGAATATTTAGAAAGTAGTCCTTTAGCCAGAGCAGAGTGGATTAAATTCTTCGCCTTATTTTTTAATGCAGAAAAGTCAGCAGACGAATATTTCAGGAAAATTGAAATGGAATATTTAATGACGAAAGAAATACTTGAAAAGGAAGAGGGAAAACCAAGTGTTATGTTTGGAAGTTTTTACCAGGGATCGTGGTTTGTTCCAGGTGGGGAATCTTTGGTCTCTGTGTTATTTAAAGATGCCGGAGCCCGCTATATTTATGAAGATCAGAAAACCCATAACAACATTAACATCGATACCGAATCACTAATGAATCGAATGGAGAATATAGATCAATGGGGTTTTGTTTTGTCGAAAGATGGAGAACTAAGTAAAAGTGATTTTTTAGCAGGGGATCATCGTATGATCGATCTGGCTAAAGAAGTGAATATGAAATACTTTTATTGTAATACTTTTACAAGTGATTATTTTGGAATGGCGAATATACAAGCAGATATTGTTTTAAAAGATCTTGGAAAAATATTTCATCCGGACTTATTTCCTGAGCATCAATTTGTATATTTTCAGCCATTCAAAAACTGAAAATTGAATAGATATATTATTCTCATAGGTCTTTTTCTTGCTTTAATCCTGCTTTATATGCTGGGCTTATCTTTAGGATCTGTAAGTATCCCTTTTAGAGCCACTTTTGGATTGGAGTCGCTGAGTGAAAATCATCAAATGATCATTCAACGAATAAGGATTCCACGTAATTTGACAGCCATTTTAAGCGGTTCAGGATTGGCTTTATCCGGTTTGCTTCTCCAGACTTTATTTCGGAATCCATTAGCAGGTCCATCGGTTCTTGGAATTACCTCCGGCTCTAGTCTTGGAGTTGCAATAGCAATGCTTTCGGGAGTTGGATTGGGATTAGGAATGGGTTCCGGTGGAATTATTCTATTTGCCATTTTAGGTGCCTTGGCAGTGCTTTTTCTTATCTCTTTTATAAGTATTCGTTTTCAGGATGTTACTTTGGTATTGATCGCCGGATTAATGCTTGGATTTTTCACTTCCTCTTTGGTGAGTATCATGGCTTTCTTTGCTGATGCTGAACAATTGAAGCCTTTTGTTCATTGGGGTTTTGGGAGTTTTGCCAGATTAAGTCCTTATCAAATACCGGTATTAGCCATCAGTCTGTTAACGGGAATTATTCTATCGATCTTTAGTTACAAAGCGCTTAATGCCTTTTTAATGGGCGATGATTTTGCACGTTCCCTTGGAATTAATGTTCGATCTAATCGATTGATGATCATCATTGTAAGTGGACTAATGACCGGAGTAATTACAGCCTATGTTGGTCCGATCGCTTTTATAGGTCTTGCTGTTCCTCAAATGGTGAAGTTGGTCTTTAAATCAAATCATCATCGAATTACTTTGCCTGCAACGATTTTGCTGGGCGCAATTATTGCCCTCGCCTGTGATATTATCTCTCGTGTTCCGGGAAGTGAAACAGCACTGCCATTAAATGCGATCACTTCCTTATTTGGTGCTCCGATCGTGATCTGGGTTTTATTTAGAACAAAAAAAATAAAACAACGGATCGCATGAAAAAGCTAATAGAAATTAAAGATCTAAGTGTTGGCTACAGCGAAAGAGCGAAGGAGAATATTCTTATTGGAAACATCAATTTGGATATTTATGAAAGCGAAACAATTGCTTTGCTGGGTTTGAATGGATGTGGGAAGACAACTTTTTTAAAGACCTTAATTGGAGATCATAAAGCGATTAGCGGATCGATAAAAGTAGGAGGGATGGATCTCAATAATTATTCGGCAGTCGAGCTGGCTAAACGGATTACAAGTGTGAGTACCCATTATCAGAATCCGGGTCAGATAAGTGTTGAGGAGTTGGTTGCTTATGGGCGTTATCCTTTTACAGGACGTTTACATTTTTTAGATCTGGATGATAAGACTCAAATTCAAAATGCAATGAATACGATCGGTATTCAGCATTTAAAAGATAAATTCATTGAAGAACTAAGTGATGGCGAACGTCAGAAAGTGATGCTGGCTTGCGCAATTGCACAGAATACTTCGATCTTATTACTCGATGAGCCAAGTTCGCATTTAGATGTAAGAAACAAGGTTGTAATAATGAATTTGATCAAAAAACTCGCACGAGAAGAAAATAAAAGCATTCTGTTTTCAACGCATGATCTTTCTTTAGCGCGGAATGTAGCCTCCCGGATCTGGCTGGTAAACGATGGCATTATCGTAAATGAAGCAAGTGAGTCGTTTTTCAATAATAAATCATGGAAACCCTTATTGGAAGGGGTAGAGGGAGAGCTGAGCGATTGGTTGTAGAAGGTTATTCCAGATTATATTTTCTTTTTTTGTTTCCCTTAGAATTTTACAACCCCTTTTTTCATATCCCACATCCATCACCGAGCATCCCGTTTTTCCAATCTTTCAGCCTCTCCTTTAAAGTCCAGAAAAGGAAACTCTTTTTCGAGAAGATCTATTTTATTAAGGCATTGCATTTTAAAAAGTTGATAGGATTCATTTTCCGGATGCAACGGTCGGTGCTCTAGGGATTGAGCAATAGCACTTATCCTATTGTAGAGTAAATGTGTTTTTTTATCGAATAGATTTTCTTGAAAATAATTCCAGATATAATCGACGGCGATCTCGTTTGGATGTGCCATATCTTTCGCATAAAAGCGATAATCTCTCAGGTCGTCTTGCAGAAGTTCGAAAGAGGGAAAGTAATAAACTGAAGGAAACATTGATTCCAGTTCATTTGCAGCAAGTAATAGGATGGCTTTGGATACATTATTATCTATTAAACCTTCTCTTAAATGTTTTACCGGACTAACAGATAAAATGATCTTGATCTTGGGATTAAAGTCGAGTAATCTATTAATCAGTTGTTGATACTGACCTACGATTTCAGTAACAGTGCTCTTTACTTTTATAAAGCGTTTTGAAGGGATTTTATGGCAATTTGAAACGATCCTATCATCCTCATCTATCAAATGATAGCCAAAGGATGATCCCCAGGTGATATAACAATAATCTGCTGTTTTAAGACTTTTGATCCCTTCTTCAAATGCATTGTTGATCGAGCTTAAAGTCACATTTAGATCACTGTGATTAAAAACCCCATGATGATCGAAGCTGATATAACGATCATCTTCAAATACAAGCTCTTTTTCAGAATAGGTTTTAGCATCGATCAAACGCGAAATAACTCTTGAAATAACGAGGGGATGATAGAGAATTCCGAATGGATTAAGATTAGTGGTGAATTTGGCTCTTTTTAATTTAGCTCCCATATGCTCACTAAAGCATGATCCAATGAGAAAATGACGTGATGGATAAGGGATCTTAAAGTCCCAGTTACCTTCCGGAAGTACTGTTCTGAAAATTTCCATAGGACGTTTTTACAAAACTAGGGAAATAAGCTATACCGCAGTTTTAAATTCCGAATTTTCGTGAAAGGTAATATCAGGATTATCTGTTCTTTCTAAGTTGACGATCCATGCAGATTGTGCTAAAAATACAGGATTATCATCTTTATCGTAAACGATATTGTTTTGTTTTATTCGAATAAACTCATTCAATTTAGACTTATTCGTAGTTGTTAACCAAAAGGCTTTATGATAATTAACCGGTTGAAATCTACATTTCGCCCCGTATTCATGTTCTAATCGATATTGGATCACATCAAATTGAAGTTCTCCTACCGTACCAATAATTTTTGTATTTCCTATGGTTTTAGTAAATAATTGAGCGACACCTTCATCGGTTAACTGGTGGATCCCCTTCTCCAATTGTTTCGATTTCATAGGATCAGTATTCACTAATTCCTTAAAGATCTCAGGAGAGAAACTCGGAACGCCTTTATACATCAGATCCTCTTTTTCGGTTAGTGTATCTCCGATTTTAAAATTCCCGCTATCGTACAGACCAACAACATCTCCCGGATAGGCAACATCAATTATGCTTTTTTCCTGTGCCATAAAGCTCACCGGATTATTAAAGCGAATATTCTTTTTGTTCCTTACATGGCGATAAAATTTATTCCGTTCAAAGGTACCGGAGCAAATTCTAAGAAAGGCGATTCGATCGCGATGATTAGGATCCAGATTAGCATGTATTTTAAAAACAAAACCAGAGAATGCTTTTTCACTAGGTTCAACAATTCGTGAAGCTGTTTCTCGTGCTTGTGGAATAGGAGAGATCTCAATAAAAGTATCGAGCAATTCTTTTACTCCAAAATTATTGATCGCTGAGCCAAAAAATACCGGAGCCAAAAGTCCATCGAGGTAATCTTTTTTCTTAAAAGGTTCATAAACCCCTTCAATTAACTCAACATTATCAACTAATTTTTGAGCTTCCTCTCCTAATAATTCTTCTAATCTGGGATCTTCTACGCTTTCAAATTTAATTTCATCTTCAGCAATTTCTGTTTTGTTTGCGGAGAATAGATTCAGTGTATTGTCGTAAAGTTTGTATACCCCTTTGAAACGATCGCCCATACCGATAGGCCAGGAGAGAGGGCGGACATGAATGCTTAATTTCTCCTCTAATTCATCGAGTAGATCAAAGGGATCTTTTCCTTCGCGATCAAGTTTATTAATAAAGATAATAACCGGAGTATTTCGCATTCTACACACCTCCATAAGGCGCTCTGTTTGCGCTTCAACCCCTTTTTGGCAATCAACTACAAGGATTACAGAATCGACGGCTGTAAGTGTTCTGTAGGTATCTTCAGCAAAATCTTTATGTCCGGGTGTATCAAGAATATTGATCTGTTTTCCGGAATATTCAAATCCCATAACGGAAGTAGCCACAGAGATTCCACGTTGTTTTTCAATCTCCATGAAATCGGAGGTAGCGGTTTTTTTGATCTTGTTCGATTTAACCGCTCCTGCTGTCTGGATTGCGCCACCAAAAAGTAGAAACTTCTCCGTCAATGTAGTCTTACCCGCATCAGGGTGAGAAATAATGGCAAAAGTTCTTCTTTTTTCAATCTCCTTTTCTAACGACATATTTTTATTCTATTAAGGGGCTGCAAAAGTAGAAAATCACAATGATTAATAAGAGAACTTATTAAATATTAAAATTCTCATTAATTAATAAGTAAATAGAAATAATAATGAAAGCCCCGGGCTATTGTTTATTTAGCCCTTGCGCCTTATATTTTTCAGTATAACGTTCGTAAAGTGCCTGCTGTTCTCCATTTAAATCGATCAGTTTCCCATCGATAAATGCTAATTGCACATTATTAGTTCGCATATCTAATGCATCACCTGAAGAAACAAAAAGGGTGGCTCTTTTTCCTTTTTCAAGCGAACCCACTTCATTATCGATACCCAGAACCCTTGCTGTATTTAAAGTGATCATTTTAATTGCGTCCTCTTTGTCTACTCCATAAGCTACTGCAGTTCCGGCGTAGAATGGGAGATTCCGACTTCTCATTACACTACCGCTATGAGCAAGAGAAACTAAAACTCCCGCTTCATTTAACAGATAAGCAAGCTGATAAGGAAGATTTACTTCCATATCGCTATTATCTGGTAATCGATGCAAGTTTTGGAGTACTACAGGAATTTGATTCTCGACCAGAAAGGGAGCAGCATCAATAGCACCTGTGGATGTAATGATAACAATTTTAAGTACACCTGATTGTTGAGCAAAAACAACCGATTCAATGATTTCCTTACTGCTTCCCGCATTTATAAAGAGAGTCTTTTCGCCTGTAAACAAGCCTTTCATCGCTTCCAGTTTCATATTACTTCTTTTTTTGGAAGATTTGCTGTAGGCCATTGCATCATCAAAGAATGCTTTGAGTTCATTTACACTTTGCGAATATTTTTTATTTGCTTCTTTTTTATAGGACCAGGTTTGCATATCAAAATTCCAGCTAATTCGATTTGGCCAGTTCATATGCACACCAATATCTGTTTTTAATACTGCATCTTCCCAATTCCATCCTTCCATATTCATTGCTGATGAAGTACCAGAAATACGCCCACCGCTTGGAGTGGTTTCTGCGATCAAGATTCCATTAAAACGTAATGTAGGAATGATCTTACTATCTGTATTATAAGCAATAAGGGAACGAATATTAGGATTCATATCACCTACTTCATTTTTATCGACACTTGCATCAACGGCACCTATTTCGGCTAATCCGATTTCGGAATTAGGAAGGATGAATCCCGGATAAACATGTTGTCCGCTGATATCAATTAGTGTATAATTTGAAAGGTCGGGATTTGCGCTAGCATCAAGAGCAAAGGTGATCATTCCATTATCAAAACCGATAATAGAATTTTGGATCACTTCTCCATTACCTAAATGAGCGATACCCCCGCTTAAAGCTATAGCTTCTTTTTGTTCACTTGCAGGTAGAGGGAGTTGTGCAAATGAAAATTGACTTAAAAGGATGATTGTTAGGGTGAGTATAAATCGAGTTT
>Ga0316188_10001517_pt1 | contig 11010 bp, 7 predicted proteins | sample Phiworburrow1_MG_FD_204933 | JGI IMG/M metagenome (GOLD analysis project Ga0316188, IMG submission 204933) | Coastal sediment microbial communities from Maine, United States - Phippsburg worm burrow 1 | ecosystem: Environmental > Aquatic > Marine > Coastal > Sediment | place: USA: Maine... | reverse complement strand
ACGACGATCAGGATCAGCTGCTTGGGCGTCTTGATCGGGCTTTCGTGCGATTCCGGGGCGTCGTGCGCATCGGAAGGCTGGTGGGTGTCGTGCACTGGCGAATCGCTCATGGAGTTCTCGATCAGGATATCGAACGCAAAAAACCCTGAAATTATAGGCGCCCGCATTCCATCGCGCCCTCGGACGATCCGATCCCGGAGGCCTCAGCCCCGGATGGGCTTCTTGCGCTTGCGGCCTTGCGACCTGCCGAAGGCGCCGGGGCTTGCGCCGCGAAGTACCTTCGACGGGCCGGCAGCGTCCGCTGGCGCGCGGGCTCAGCGCCAGGCGATCGGCGGCGCAGGCAGCCACAGCGCGCCGGCAGCGGCTTCGACGGCGGCGGCCTCCGCCCCGAGCAGTTGGTGGCGTAGCGCGAAGTCCAGCGTCACCAGCGCGGCATCCACCGTCATCGCCCCGTTGCGGGCGAGTTCGATCGCCTGGGCCACCGGCAGGCACTGGAAGCCGGCCACCTCGCCGTCCTGGTTGTCGGGCAGCACGTCGGCCGGCAGCTCGAGATCGAAGCTGTAGAGCCACTCGCGCTGCCAGCCCTCCGGAATCTGTCGCGCCAGGCGGATCACGCGCCCGGGCACGGCGCGCGCCACCCATTCGGCCGGCAGCCCGGCTTCCTCCCAGCCCTCCCGTTGGAGTGTCTCGGTGGGAGTCTGGCCGGCGGGCACGCCGCCGCCGATCAGGTTGTCCAGCAGGCCGGGGTCGGTCGCCTTGTTCAGCGCACGCTGCGCGATCCACAGGGCGGCCGGCCGGCCGTCGGTCGCCGCAACCCAGCCGGTGGCGTGCGCCCCCAGCGTCAGCGTGCCCCAGAAGCGCGAGGCGGCGCGTTCCAGTCTGGCGAGCACCTCGGCCGTGCCGGTCGCAAACACGGGGTAGGTTTCATCCCGCCAGGCGCACACGAGACCACGCTGACGCAGCGCCAGGTTGAGTTCGGCCAGCGCGTCGTCGCGCTCGCCGGCCGCCGCCAGCAAAGCGACCGCATCGCGTCGGACGACCCAGCGCGCATCGTTGCGCGTCAGGTGGGCCAGCACCGCCAGGTGGCCCGAGGCCACCGACCCGACGTTCTGCCCGCCCAGGCTGAAGGTGACCCGCGCGTCGGCGTCCCCCTCGGTGGCCGCGGCGATCGCCGACCAGCCCGGAACGCCTTCGGGGAGACTCATGCGGCCTGCTGCATCGCCGGCGCGCGCCAGCGGGCCATCAGGCCGGCCCACTTGGTGCGCGCCGCGGCCAGGTGGCGCGCCTTCACGTGGCCGTAGCCGCGGATGTCCTCCGGCAGCCGCGCGATGTCCACCGCCAGCGTCAGCCGCTCGGCCGTGAGGCCTTGCAGCAGTTCGTCGATGCAGGCCTCGTATTCGCCGATCAGCGCGCGTTCGGTCCGCCGTTCGTCGGTGCGGGCAAAGGGGTCCAGCGCGCTGCCGCGCAGCCCCTTCATCGTGGCCAGGCCCGAGAACACGCGGCGGATCCAGGTTCCGAACGGCCGCTTGACCAGCTCGCCGCGCTCGTTCTTCTTCGCCGTCAGCGGTGGCGCCAGGTGGTGCACGATCCGATAGTCGCCCTCGAACATGTCGGCGATCCTGGCCGTGAAGGCCGGGTCGGTGTGCAGCCGGGCGACCTCGTACTCGTCCTTGTAGGCCATCAGCTTGAACAGGTAGCGCGCCACCGCCTCGGTCAGCCGGGTGCTCGCCAGCGGGGCCTCGGCGGCGCGCACCTTGTCCACGAAGGCCCGGTAGCGCGCCGCGTAGGCCGCGTCCTGGTAGCCGGTCAGGAAATCGACGCGGGTCTTGATCACGTCGTCCAGCGACGGCTTCCTGACGAACTCGATCACCTGCCGGGCCTGGAACAGGGCCTGAACCGCCGCCAGGTCGTGCGCGCATTGCCGGCCCCACTCGAACGCGGCCTTGTTGTTGTCGACCTGCACGCCGTTGAGTTCGATCGCGCGCATCAGCGCGGCAAGGCCGACGGGCACGCGGCCCTGCTGCCAGGCGTAGCCCAGCATCAACGGGTTGGTGTAGATCGAATCGCCGATCAACTGCACCGCGACCTGTTCGGCGTCGAACGCGCCCAGGCCGTCGTCGCCCACGCTGTGGCGGATCGCCGTCTCGCAGTTCGCGCCCGGGAAGGCCCAGTCCGGGTCGCGCACGAAGCCGGCGGTCGGTGTGCCGTGCGTGTTCAGCGCCACGTAGGTGCGGCCCTGCTGCATCACCGCCAGCGTGACCTTGGACGCGGCAACGATGTTGTCGCAGGCGATCACGAGGTCGGCATGCGCGGTGTCGACCTTGGTGCTGTGGATGTCCTCGGGCCGGGCCGCGATCTGGATGTGGCTCCAGGTCGCGCCGCCTTTCTGGGCCAGGCCGCCGGCGTCCTGCGTGACCACGCCCTTGCCTTCGATGTGCGCCGCCATGCCCAGCAACTGTCCGATCGTGATGACGCCCGTCCCGCCCACGCCCGCGACCACGATGCCCCAGGCCCGGCGGTCGGACGGGGCGGCCAGCGGCAGCGTCGGCTCGGGCGGCGCCGGCAGCGCCGACGGGTCCTGGCGCTGCGCCTTCTTGGCCTTCTTCAGCGTGCCGCCCTCGACGGTGACGAAGCTGGGGCAGAACCCCTTCACGCAGGAGAAGTCCAGGTTGCAGGTGTTCTGGTTGATGCGCCGCTTGCGGCCGAACTCGGTCTCCACCGGCTCCACGCTCAGGCAGTTGCTCTGCACGCTGCAGTCGCCGCAGCCTTCGCACACCGCTTCGTTGATGACGGTGCGCTTGTCCGGCGTGGCCATCTTGCCGCGCTTGCGGCGGCGCCGCTTTTCGGTCGCGCAGGTCTGGTCGTAGAGGATGACGGTGGTGCCCTGCAGCTCGCGGAACTGGCGCTGGATCGTGTCCAGCTCGTCGCGGTGGTGCACGGTGACGCCGGTTTCCAGCGGCGCGCCGCGGTACTTGTCGGGCTCGTCGGTGACGATGACGAGCTTGCGCACGCCCTCGCTGAGCAGGCTCTTCATGATCTGCGTGACCGAATGGCCCTCGGGCCGTTCGCCCACCGGCTGGCCGCCGGTCATCGCGACCGCGTCGTTGTACAGCACCTTGTAGGTGATGTTGACGCCGGCGGCGATGCTCTGGCGGATCGCCAGCAGCCCGCTGTGGAAGTAGGTGCCGTCGCCCAGGTTGGCAAACAGGTGCTTCTCGTTCGTGAACGGCGCCTGACCGACCCAGGGAACCCCCTCGCCTCCCATCTGCGTGAAGGTGCTGGTGCGGCGGTCCATCCACACCGCCATGTAGTGGCAGCCGATGCCGGCCACGGCACGACTGCCCTCGGGCACGCGGGTGCTGGTGTTGTGCGGGCAGCCGCTGCAGAACCACGGGGCGCGCTCGCCGGTGTCGGTCCTGAGCGCGGCCAGTTGCCGCTCGCGGGCGTCGATCTCGGCCAGGCGCGCGTCCATGCGCGCGGCCACGTCGCGATCCACGCCCAGCGTCTTCAGCCGCTTGGCGATGGCGCGCGCGATGATCGCCGGCGTCAGGTCGGCCTTGGCGCGCAGCAGCCAGTTCTGGCTCGGGTTGGCCATGCTCCATTCGCCGCCCTCGTCGCCCTCGGGCTGGTCGAACTTGCCCAGCACGTGCGGCCGCACGTCGGCGCGCCAGTTGTAGAGCTCCTCCTTCAGCTGGTACTCGATGACCTGGCGCTTCTCCTCGACCACCAGGATCTCGCGCAAGCCCAGCGCGAAGTCGCGCGTGATCGACGCCTCCAGCGGCCACACCACGTTGACCTTGTGCAGCCGCACCCCCAGCCGGCGGCAGGCGGCTTCGTCCAGGCCCAGGTCGGCCAGCGCCTGGCGCGTGTCGTTGAAGGCCTTGCCGCTGGCGATGATGCCGAAGCGGTCGAGCTTGTTGGCGCGCACGTAGGCCAGCGCGGCGTACCACTTGTAGTCCATCAGCCGCGCTTCCTGCTCCAGCGGCGCGTCGGGCCAGCGGATGTGCAAGCCGCCCGGCGGCATCTGGAAGTCCTGCGGCAGCACGATCTTGACCCGGTCCGGGTCCACGACCACCGAGGCCGACGACTCCACGACCTCCTGGATCGTCTTCATGCCGCTCCACACGCCCGAGAACCGGCTCAGCGCGAAGGCGTGCAGCCCCATGTCCAGGATGTCCTGCACGTTGCTCGGGAAGAACACCGGCGTGCCGCAGGCCTTGAAGATGTGGTCGCTCTGGTGGGGCGCGGTGCTGCTCTTGCTGACGTGGTCGTCGCCGGCGATGGCGATCACGCCGCCGTGCCTGGAGGTGCCGGCCATGTTGGCGTGCTTGAAGACGTCGCTGCAGCGGTCCACGCCCGGGCCCTTGCCGTACCAGATGCCGAACACGCCGTCGTACCTGGCCTGCTCGGGGTACAGGTCGAGCTGCTGCGTGCCCCACACCGCCGTGGCGCCGAGTTCCTCGTTGACGCCCGGCTGGAACACGATGTGATGCTCGGCCAGGTGCTTCTTGGCCGCCCACAGGGCCTGGTCGTAGCCGCCCAGCGGGCTGCCGCGGTAGCCGCTGATGAAGCCGGCCGTGTTGAGGCCCGCCAGCGTGTCGCGCTGCCGCTGCAGCATCGGCAGCCGCACCAGCGCCTGGACGCCGCTCATGAAGGCTCGGCCGCGCTCGAGGCGGTACTTGTCGTCGAGCGTGACGCTTTCCAGCGCCTGGCGGACGGATTCGGGCAAGGGAGCGTTCATGCGGGAGTCTCTCCGAGGCTGGGCCAGAGGCGCCAAGTGTAGGCAGGACGATCCGACATGTCTTTTCTTTTGATGCCCAAGACGGCATCATGGAAGAAAGGACCTTGCTCATTCTTAGGGCTGCGGATACCAAATGGTGCAAAGACGTTCGTCCACTGCGAAACCGGCCGAGGGCAGCCTCGACGCCGACCGCCCCGGCGGGGCGCTCGACCGGTACGACATGGCGATCCTGGCCGCGCTGCAGCACGAGGCGCGGCTGTCGAACACCGACCTGGCGCAGCGCATCGGGCTGTCGGCCGCGCCGACCTGGCGCCGCGTGCGGCGGCTGGAGGCGCAGGGCTACATCGTCGGCTACCGCGCCGAGATCGACCGCCGCCGCATCGGGCTGGGGGTGCTGGCCTTCGTGCGGCTGGACGCCGAGCGCAGCGGCGGCCTGGCCATGCGCGAGCTGGAGGACCGCATCCGCGCGCTGCCGGAGGTCATCGCCTGCCACTACATCAGCGGGGCCGGCACCTTCGAGCTGCAGGTGGTGGCCACCGACCTGGACGCCTACGCGCGCTTTTCGGTCGAAACCCTGCTCAACCTGCCGAACGTGCAGGACATCCACACCAGCTTCTCGCTCGGCGAGGTGAAGGCCTCGGGTTTGCTGCCGCTGGCGCACCTGCAGTCGTGAGGCGGCGCCATCGGGCACGGCGCTCGTGTACGCTCGCGGCGATGCGATGTCCGCCCCGCCCCACTCCATGAGCTCGGCCCTGCTGGAAGCCTTCGTTGCGTGCGCCGACGCGCTCGTTCGACAGGCGCCGGACCCGGCGGACTGCGTGCTGGCGCTGGCGCCGCTGGTGCTCGACCTCGCCGCCAGCGCCGCCACCTTCCTGCGGCCCGAACACTATCGCGGCAACGCGGACCACTACGCACGCAACCTGGTCCACGACGCGCCCGACGTCGGGCTGTCGCTGTACACGCTGGTGTGGGCGCCGGGCCAGTGGACACCCGTTCACGACCACGGCAGCTGGGGTGTCGTCGGCGTGCTCGAGGGTGTGCTCGAGGAACGCAGCTACGTGCGCCTGTCGCCGGACCGTGGCGCAGACAGCGGCATCGAACTGGTCCGCGGCGGCGTCGTGCTGCTCGGCAGCGGCTCGGTGACCAGCTTCGTGCCGAACCCCGACCACATCCACATCACGGGGGTGCCGGCGGACCGGCCGCGCGCCGTCAGCCTGCACCTGTACGGCCGGTCGATGAACAGCTTCAACGTCTACGACGTGGTGGCCGGGACCCGAACGCGCGTCGACGTTGGCCACAACGAGAGCTGAGCCGCTTTGCGGCGTGCGGTCCCCGCCGAAGCATCCCGCCGCGGCGCAGGGTGATGAGTCGGAGTACGCTTCGCCCGCCGTGAACGCCGACCCCCCCCGCAAGACCCCATGGCGGCGCCTTTCCGACGCCGTGCTGACCACCGATCCCGCCCAGCGCCTGCGGCTTTCGCAGGCGGGGCTGGCGATGCTGATCATGGCCCTGGGCGTCGAGGCGATGCACTACTTCGTGTGGGTCGGCAAGGCGAACCAGCTGGCCGTATGGTGGTGGTCGTCGGTGAGCATCGCCGGCATGCTCGTGTTCTTCGTGCTGATCCGCAGCGGCTGGTCGGCGCGCACTGCCGACCCCTCGCTGACCCTGCCGCAGATGGTGTTCGCGCTGGCCAGCGGAGCGGCCGCCTACGCGCTGGTCGGGGCCGGGCGCGGCGCCGTGTTCCCGATCGTGATGGTCGTTCTCGCTTTCGGCATCTTCCGCTTGCGGCGCGGGCAGGTGCTCGGCGTGTGCCTGTACGCCGTGACCCTGTTCGGCGCCGTCATGGCTTTGATGGCCTGGCGCCAGCCGGCAATCTACGAGCCGGCCGTGGAGCTGGGGCACTTCATCATGATCGCGGCCATGATGCCGGCGATGGCCATCGTGGCCGAGCGGCTGGGGCAGTTGCGCGCCCTGCTGCGGCAGCAGAAGGTCGACCTGTCCAGCGCGCTGGACCGCATCCAGCAACTGGCGACGCACGACGAGCTGACCGGGCTCGTCAACCTGCGCCACATGCGGGAACTGCTGCGCCAGGAAGGCCAGCGTTGCGTGCGGTCGGGCCAGCCGTTCTGCGTGGCGCTCATCGACATCGACCACTTCAAGGCCTTCAACGCCCGGCACGGCACCCTGGCCGCCGACGAGGCCCTGCGCCACTGCGCGCAGAGCCTGACGGCGGCGCAGCGCGGCGCCGACGTGCTGGCACGCTGGGGCGGCGACACCTTCGCGGTGCTGCTGACCGACACCCGCGTCGGGCTGGCCCGGGTCGGCGTGGACCGCATGCGCGAGCGCCTGGCGGTACCGGCCGGGACCCTGCCCGCGCTCACCATCTCGGCGGGGGTCGCCGAGCATCTGGCCGGCGAGCCGCTCGATCACACGGTCGAACGCGCAGCCCGGGCACTGCGCCAGGCCAAGGACCAGGGCCGCAACCGGGTGATGGTGGCCTGAGGCGGTGGCCGCGGCGCAGCCCGAAGCGGCACACCGCGCCGACCCTTTCGTCGGCGCGGTGTGCGCGCTGGGCGTGGGCCAGATCACGGCCTGGGGCACGACCTACTACTGCCTGGGCGTGCTGGCCGGCCCGATCGCGCGCGACACGGGCTGGGCACACGCCCTGGTCTATTTCGGCTTCACGCTGTCGCTGCTCGTGATGGGTGCGGTGTCCGCCGCGGCGGGCCGCGCGATCGACCGGCTGGGCGCGCGTGCGGTGATGTCGGCCGGCGCGCTGCTGTCGTCGGCCACGCTGCTGATGCTGTCGCGGGCGCAGGGCCCGGCCGGCTACCTGGCCGGCTGGGCGCTGCTCGGCGTCGGCATGCGGCTGTCGCTGTACGACGCCGCGTTCGCGGCGCTGGTGCAGGTGCTGCCGTCGCGCGGGCGCAGGGCGATCTCACTGCTCACGCTGTTCGGCGCCTTCGCGTCCACCGTGTTCTGGCTGCTCGGCCATCAGCTCGACGAAGCGCTGGGCTGGCGCCAGACCCTGGCCTGGTTTGCCGTCATCCACCTGGCGGTGTGCCTGCCGCTGAACTGGCTCGGGCTGGCGCGCCGCGAGACCGCGCCCGACACGCGGGCGGCCGCGCCGGCGCCGGTCGGGCGCGACGACAGGCCGCTGCAAGGGCGCGACCGCCGCATCGCGATCGCGCTGTTCGCGCTCGTGATGTCGCTCAACGGCCTCGTGTTCGGCGCCGTCACGGTCCAGCTCGTGCCCTTGCTCGAGGCCGCCGGGCTCGCCACCTCCGCGGCCGTCGGGGTGGCGTCGACCAAGGGCTTCGCGCAGTTCGGCGGGCGGCTGGTGGAGATCGGCTTCGGCCGCCGCCTGCACGCGATGACCGTCGCCCGCGTGGCCATCGGCGCGCTGCCGTGGTCGTTCGTCGCGCTGATGCTGGCCGACGGCAGGCTGCAGGCCCTGCTGGTGTTCACGCTCGCGATGGGGGCGTCGCAGGGCGTGGTCACGATCGTGCGCGGCGCGGTCCCGCTGGCGCTGTTCGGCGCCGAGCGCTACGGCACCGTGCTCGGCCTGCTCGCCGCCCCGGTGCTCGTCGTCAACGCCGCGTCGCCGACGCTGGTGGCGCTGATCGTCGATGCCTGGGGCTGGCGCGCCGCCCAGGCCGCGCTGCTCGGCGCCGCGGCGGCGTCCTGGCTGGCGATGGAGGGCATGTCGCGCTGGTACGAGGGGCGCCGCTGCGCCCTCTCGACGTAGCTGTCGCTGGTCACCGCGATCAGCAGCGCGCCGGTCTCGGCATCCGGCTCGCCGGCGATGTCCTGCGGCCGGTAGCGCATCTGGAACATGGTCAGCACCCGCCTCGTGGCTTCGTCGAGCTCGCCGGTGCGGGCCAGGTGAAAACCGTGCTGCACCAGCTTGTCCTGGTACCAGCCCACGTCGGGCCGCAGTGCGGCCACGGCGGCGCGCCCGAGCGCGATCTCCTGCGCCGTCGGCCAGGCGATCAGCCCGGCGTCGTACAGCCGCCGCCAGGGGAACAGCGGGCCGGGGTCTTCCTTGCCCTGGGGCTGGATCTCGTTGTGGCCCAGGATGCGGTCGCCGCGCACCGCGTGGCGCCAGGCGATGTCACGGATCAGCGCGACCACGGCGTCGATCTGCCCGGGCGGGAACGGCACCCAGGCGCCGGCGCGAAAGCCGGGGTTGACGATCTCGATGCCGACCGAGCTCGCGTTCAGCCCGCAATGGTCCTGCCAGCAACTGGCGCCGGCGTGCCAGGCCCGGCGTGACTCGTCGACGAGCCGGTAGACGGTCGGCGGCGCGTCGCCGACCAGGTAGTGCGCGCTGACGGGGGCGTCGCTGTTGGTGGTCAGCGTGCGCAACGCGTTCGCAAAGTCGCCCACCGTGTAGTGCACGACGATGAAGAGCACCCGGCTGTCCTGGTTGGGCGAGGTGTAGCGCGTGTCCACCGCCGGTCCGCCGGCGCAGCCGCTCGCCAGCGCGGCCACCAGCAGCGCAGCCAGCGCCGCTGCCAGCCCGCCCGCGAGCGTGCGGGCCCGGGGTTGAGGCGCCATCACCCGGCCTCCGGCGCCGCCCAGCCGGTGGCCGCGCTGGCCTGCGCCGCCGCGTCCACCGCCTGCGCCCACACGTGCTGCACCTGCATGCCTGGCGACGGCACCCAGGTGAAGGCGGGCGTCGACGCCGGCTGCAGGTGAAACCGCCAGCGCGCACCGCCGCCCGGCGCCGTTTCGAGCAGCCAGACGGCGAACTGGCGCGTCCCGGCGTCGCCGGCGCACAGCAGGTGCAAGCCGGTGGCGTCGGCGTGCCCCTGCAGCACGGGGGGTGCCGGCGGCAAGGTGCCGGGCCGGGGCGCCGGCGGCGGCAGGGCCGCCTCCGCGTAGGCCCCGTCGCGCAGCAGGCGGGCCACGCCCCGGTGGTTGCCGGCCAGCGCGCGCAGGCTGAAGTGCGCATGGCCGCCGGCGCCGCGCGCGCGCGTCAGCGCCACCTGCGCGGCAATCTCGGCGGCGCTCCAGCCCGGGGGCGGCTCGCCCTCGGCGGGCAGCCGGCTGGTGAACAGGCCGGGCCAGATGGCGCGGCCTTTCGGGTTGTGCGACAGCCAGTGGTCCAGCAGCGCCGGGAAGGCCTGGCCGTCGGACGCGATCGGCCAGTACAGCTGCGGCAGCAGCATGTCGCACCAGCCCTGGGCCAGCCAGTGCTCGACGTCGGCGTAGAGCGCGTCGTACTGGCTGAAGCCGCGCACGCCGGGCGCGCGCAGGTCCGGCCGGCCGATGCCGAACGGGCTGATCGAGAAGCGCGCCGCCGGTCGCACGGCCAGCGCCTGCGCCTGCAGCGCCGCCACCAGCCGGTTGACGCGCTGGCGCCGCCAGTCGGCGCGCCCGAGCGTGCCGCCGCCGGACTGGTAGCGCTGCCACGGCGACTGGTCGGGAAAGTCCAGCGCGCGCTCCCCGTCGCGCACCGGGTAGGGGTAGAAATAGTCGTCGATGTGCAGGCCGTCGACCTCGTAGCGGCGCAGCAGGTCGGCGCACACCGCCAGCGTGTGCTCGGCGGCGGCGTCTTCGCCCGGGTCGATCCACTGCTGGTCGCCGTAGGCGCGCACCAGGTCCGGCCGCCGCATCGACAGGTGCGTGGGCGCGGCTGCGGAGCGCGCCACCGAGGCGCGCGCGCGGTACGGGTTGACCCAGGCGTGCAGCTCCATGCCGCGCGCGTGCGCGCCGTCCACCCACTCGGCCAGCGGGTCCCAGCCCGGGTCCTGGCCCTGGGTGCCGGTCAGGTACTCGGTCCAGGGTTCCAGCGCCGAGGGGTACAGCGCGTCGGCACTCGGGCGCACTTGCAGCAGCAGCGCGTTCAGGTTCAGCGCGCGGGCGGCGTCGAGCAGGCGCCGCATCTCGGCGCGCTGTTCGGCCACCGGCAGGCCCGGCCGCCTGGGCCAGTCGATGTTGCCCACCGTGGCGACCCAGGCGGCACGCCACTCGCGCGGCAGGTCCGGTGGCGTCTCGGCGGCGGCGGTCGCGCCGTCGTCGGGCACCGGCAGCGCCGTGCACCCCCCCAGCACCAGGGCGCTGGCGGCCTGCATCGCGCGCCGTCGCAACAGGTCGGTCATGCGGCGCGGCGCCCGAAGTCGGCCGGCAGGCGCAGCCGCGACGCGGCCCACAACGAGGGCAGCGCCGCCACGCAGATCCAGATGAAGAAGTCGCGATAGCCCAGTGCCGTCTGCAAGGCGCCGCTCCACAGGCCCGGCAGCATCATGCCCAGCGCCATGAAG
>Ga0316188_10001516_pt1 | contig 11014 bp, 5 predicted proteins | sample Phiworburrow1_MG_FD_204933 | JGI IMG/M metagenome (GOLD analysis project Ga0316188, IMG submission 204933) | Coastal sediment microbial communities from Maine, United States - Phippsburg worm burrow 1 | ecosystem: Environmental > Aquatic > Marine > Coastal > Sediment | place: USA: Maine... | reverse complement strand
CGCTGGCCGGGCTCGGCCTGGTGCAGGCCTACCTGGGCGACAGCCGCACCCGCGCCGAGGAGGCGGAACGGCAGCGCCGCGAGGCCGAGCGCCTGGAGCAGGAAGCCAAGCGCACCAACGACCAGAACCAGGCGGCGATCCTGCGGCTGATGAACGAACTGCAGGAGGTCGCCGACGGCGACCTGACGATCCAGGCGACCGTGTCCGAGGACATCACCGGTGCGATTGCGGATTCGGTGAACTACACCGTCGAGGAGTTGCGCAACCTGGTGTCGCGGATCAACGCGACGGCCGAACTGGTCAACGAGGCGTCGTCGAAGGCGCAGCTGATCGCGGCGAGCCTGCAGTCGGCGTCGGAACAGCAGTCGCGCGAGATCCGCGCGACCGGCGAGGCGGTGCTTCGGATGGCGCAGCAGATCAACGAGGTGTCGTCCCGAGCCTCGGAATCCGCGAACGTCGCCAGACACTCGCTGTCCGCCTCCGAGGACGGCGCGGCCGCGGTGCACAACGCGATCACCGGCATGAACGGCATCCGCGACCAGATCCAGGAGACGGCCAAGCGCATCAAGCGGCTGGGCGAGTCGTCGCAGGAGATCGGCGAGATCGTCGAGCTGATTTCGGATATCACCGAGCAGACCAACGTGCTGGCGCTGAACGCCGCGATCCAGGCCGCCTCGGCGGGCGAGGCCGGGCGGGGCTTCACCGTGGTGGCCGAGGAAGTCCAGCGGCTGGCCGAGCGCTCGGGCGAGGCGACCAGGCAGATCGCCGCACTGATCAAGACGATCCAGACCGATACGCAGGACGCGGTGGTCGCGATGGAGCGCAGCACCCAGGGCGTGGTCGAGGGCACGCGGCTGTCCGACGAGGCCGGGCGCGCGCTCGGCGAGATCGGACGGGTGTCGACCCAGCTGGCCGAACTGATCGAGGGTTTCTCGACCACCACCTCCAAGCAGGCCGCATCGGCCGGCACGGTGGCGCAGGCGATCCAGCGGATCCTGCTGGTCACCGAACATACCAGTGAAGGCACGCTGCAGACCGCCGGGTCGATCCGGCAGCTCTCGGAACTGGCGCAGGAGCTCAAGAGCTCGGTGTCGCGCTTCAAGGTCGCCTGAGTCAGGCATCGAACGCAACCAGGACACCGCAATGGCCCCCGACCTCGTCACTCTATCCTGGTGCCTCGGCGAAATCCGGGAGTCGCTCGCGCAAGCCGACCGCCTGCTCGGGCGTCAGCTCGAATCCGGCTCCGAGGACTACTCGTCGCTGCGCGCGGCCCGCGCATCGCTGCACCAGGCGCACGGGGCATTGCAGGTCGTCGCGATCGACGGGCTGCCCCTGATCACGCAGGAGGCAGAGCATCTGCTCGACGCGGTCGAACGCGCCGAGGTGCCGCTCACCGGCGAACTGGTGTCGCGCCTGCAGCGCGCGTTCCGGGCGGTGGTCGAGCACAGCGAAGAACTGCTGCGCAGCGCGCCGGTCCAACCGCTGCACCTGTATCCGTACTATCGCGCGCTGCTGGAGATTCGGCGGGCCGAGCGGATCCATCCGGCGGACCTGTTCTATCCGGACCTCGCGGTTCGCCTGCCGGAGCCGCTCGGCGGCTATGCCGACGTCGACGCCGAGGCGCTCGGACACGCGCGCGCCCATTTCGAGCGCGGGCTGCTGCACCTGATGCGCGCGCCAGGGGCCGCGGGCGGCCCCCAGTTGATGCGCGACGCGGTCGAGCTGGTCTGCGGCTCCAGGATGGCGAGCGCCAACCGCGCGTTCTGGTGGGTGACGCAGGCCTATTTCGAGGCGCTCGCGGCGGGTCGGATTCCGGTCGACGTCGACGTCAAGCGCCTGCTCGCGCGATTCAACCTGCAGTTGCGCAAGACGCTCCAGGAGCGGGCGCCCGTTTCCGAGCGCCTGGTCAAGGACATGCTGTTCGCGCTCGCGCTGCTCGCCGAACCGACGCCGATGGCGCAGGCGGTGCAGGAGGCGTTTGCGCTGAAGGGCGCGATCCCGGCCGACTTCCGCGAGCCCCGCTACGGCAGGCTCGACGAGCGCGTGCTGCGCGCGGCGCGCGACGGCCTGGCGCGGGCCCGTACCGCGTTCGACAAGGTCAGCCGCGGCAGCGTCGGCGAACTGGCGAACTTCACGCAGGCCCTCGACACGTTCTGCGACGCCGCCGATCAGCTGCCGGCCGAAGGCCTGCGCGCCCTGGGCCGGGCGTTCGCGAAGGCTCGCCGCACACTGATCGCGCTCACCGAGCCGCCGCGCGACGCGCTCGCGCTGGAGATCGCCTCCGCGATCCTCTTCGGCGAGCAGGCCCTCGAGCGCGGCGCGCGCGCGGGCTCCGAATACGATCATCACGGCCAGGCAATGGCCGACCGCCTGGTGGCCGCGATCGACGGTGCCCCGGGATTCGACGACGAATTGCCCGACTGGCTGCGCAGCCTGAGCCAGGCCGCCCAGGAGCGGCTGACGATGGCCGCCTTCGTCGGCGAGGCGGCGAACAATCTGCGCGACGTGGAAAAGGTGCTCGACGCGTTCTTCCGCGACCACGCCCAGCGCGGCGCGTTGCCGCAGAGCGTGCGGGCGCTGCACCAGGTGGCCGGCGCGCTGCGGCTGCTCGGCCACGCGGACGCGGCGACCGGCGCGGAGGCGGTCGCGGTCCAGGTGGCTGCGTTCGCGGACGAGGACGGCGAGCCGGACCGTGCCGCTTGCGATCGCGTGGCCGCCAGCGTCGGGGCGATCGGTTTCTTCGTCGATGGGCTGGGGCATCCTGAACGTTCGTCGGGGCGCTTCGAGCTCGACGCCGACACCGGCGAATTCCGCGTGCATGTCGGCCGCACGGTGCAAGCCGAGACGATCCGCGAGATCGATCCGGCCACGGTCGCCGCCGCCGCGCTCGACGCCGTACCGGGCATGCGGCTCGAATCCACCGCCGAGGAGGTGCTGTCGGCGCAGACGGAGCAGGCGGCGAGCCTCTTCATGACCCTGATGTCGCAGCCGGGCGATCCGGCCTTGCGCGCAGAATTGCACGACACCATGACGCGCGTGCGTGACGCCGCGATGCTCATCGACGACGCGGCGCGTCGCGCCTCAGCGGCGTCCGCGGCAGCGTTTCTCGCCGAACCGGCCGGACCGCTGGACTTCGAGCGACTCGGCGCGGCGCTCGCCGGCGCGGGTGTCGCACTGCCGCGCGAGGCCGAGCCGGCGCCGGTGCTGCCGGCGGACGAGGCCACGATCGACAGCGAACTGCTCGAGATTTTCCTGTCCGAGGCCGCCGAGGTGCTCGAGGCGATCGACGAGCACGTCGGACTATCGCGTGCGACGCCGGCCGATCAGCAGCACCTCACCACGATCCGGCGCGGCTTCCACACCCTGAAGGGATCGAGCCGGATGGTCGGGCTGGCCGAGTTCGGCGACGCCGGCTGGGCAATGGAGCAGGTCCTGAACCTTTGGCTCGCCGAAGAGCGCGCCGGAAACGAGGCGCTGTACCGGCTGATCGACGACGCGCATGCGCAGATGGGTGCGTGGGTCGCGCAGCTCGTCGACAGTGCCCGGGCGGCCGCGGCGATCGATCCGGCTGCGCTGATCGCATCCGCCGATGCCTTGCGCGAGGGGGTCCAGCCGGTGCCCGGGTCGCGGGCCGAGGAAGTGGACGCGGTCGAGATTTTCGACGCGAACGAGAGCGTCGACGCGGTCGAGAGCATCGACGCGGTCGAGAGCATCGACGCGGTCGAGAACGTCGAAGCGGTCGCGCCGGAACAGGACGCGGCATCCGACGAACAGGACGCCTCAGGCGACACCGTCACGATCGGGGGGCAGTCGATCAACCGTGCCCTGTACATGATCTTCCTGTCAGAGGCCGACGAACTGATCAACGCCCTGGTCGCCGATTTCGACGAATGGGTCCGGACGCCCGCGCGAGGCGCCAACGGCGAAGCGATCCGCATCGCCCATTCGCTGGCCGGCAGCGCGTCGATCGTGTCGCTGACCGAGGTGCACGCGATCGCCAAGGGGCTCGAATCGTTCATGCTGTCCCAGCGCGTGGTCGGCGAGGCGCCGACGGCGGAAGATCTGGGCATCGCGGTCCACGGGATCGAGCGCATCCAGGCGATGCTGCACCAGTTCGCCGCCGGCAATCCGGCCAGGGACGAATCGGCCGCCCGCGAATCGGTGGCGGCGCTCGCGGACCGTTGGGGTGCGCGGCTTGGCCAGGATTCGCCGGATCGCGCGTTCGACGATCCGGAGTTCGCGTTCGCCGACGAGGCCGGTGAGCCGACGATCGACGTCAACGCGGAGTCCGGCGCGGCGATCGACATCACCGCCGAGACTGGAGACGACACGATCGAAATCGTCCCGGAGCCTGATGAAGCGACGGGCGACATCACCGGTGAGGCTGGTGAATTCGCGATCGACGTTTCCATGGCGCTCGGCGATTCGGCGAACGAGGCCCAGGACGACACGATCGAGCTGCGCGCGCCGGCCGACGACACGTCGGGCGCTGCCGAATCGGTCGACGGGGAAGCCGAAGAGGCGGCCGACGAAACGATCGACGAAACGATCGACGTCGGGACGACCTACGACGCGATCGACGCCGCGATGGAAGAGCTCGTCGCGGAACTGCCCGCGGAGGATTCGCCGGACGGCGCCGACGACGAAGTGCTCGCGGTGGCCCTGGAACGCTGGGCAGACACCGAGCCGGCGCGTTTCCACACGTCCGCGGACGCGCACGACGCGCAGGAGTCCGGCGAGTCGAGCGTCAGCGTGCCGCTGCCCACCGACGAACTCGACGCGGAGCTGCTGCCGATATTCGTCGAGGAGGCGGAGGACTACCTGCCGCAGATCGGCGAGAACCTGCGCCGCTGGCACGCCCAGCCGCAGGACGGTGGACTGCCGCAGACGCTGATGCGCCATCTGCACACGGTCAAGGGCAGTGCGCGGATGGCGGGCGCGATGGGGCTCGGCCAGCTGCTGCACGAGATCGAAACCAGGGTCGAGGCGCTCGCAGGTCTCGCGTCGGTGCCGGTCGCGCTGATCGACGAACTGATCGCGGATCACGACAGGGTCGCCGCGCTGTTCGACTCGATCAAGCATCCCGCGCAGCCCGCTGCGCAACACGACCTGCAGGCGGGTGCCGATTCGCAAGGCGACGCGGCGATTTCGGCGTCTGACGCCCCGTCGGTCGATGGCGAGCCCGACGCCGATCGCGCGGGCGAGTCCGTCGACACGCGCGCGTCCGACGACCACGTGACGCCCGTGCCGCTCGCGGTCGACCATTTTCCGGAGCGCCGGGCGCATCCCCGGGAGGAGAGCGCCGACGATTCCGCCGACGCGCTCCCGGACATCGCCGATTCGGTGACGGGCTCCGCGCCCCTGCCCGTGCCCCGGGTGAGCGTCCCGGTGCCCGAGGCGATCGGCGCGCGGCGCACGCACCCGCTGGTGCGCGTGCGCGCTGACCTGCTCGACAATCTGGTCAACGAGGCAGGCGAAGTGTCGATCGCGCGCTCGCGGCTCGACAACGAGCTCTCCGGGCTGCGCCAGTCGCTGACCGACCTGACCGAGAACGTGAACCGGCTGCGCTCGCAGCTGCGCGAGATCGAGATCCAGGCGGAGTCGCAGATTCAGGCGCGCATCGCGCAGCAGAAGGAGCACGAGCAGGCCTTCGACCCGCTCGAGTTCGACCGCTACACGCGCTTCCAGGAACTCACGCGGATGCTCGCGGAGTCGGTCAACGACGTGGCGACCGTGCAGCACAACGCGACGCGCAGTCTCGAAGAGGCGTCGCAGGACCTGCATCGCCAGGGCAGGGTGCTGCGCGATCTGCAGCAGAACCTGATGCGCGTGCGCATGGTGCAGTTCGGCTCGATCGCCGATCGCCTGTATCGGGTCGTGCGCCAGTCCGCCAAGGAACTCGACAAGCGCGTGCGCCTCGACATCCGAGGCACCGGCGTCGAGGTCGATCGTGGCGTGCTCGAGAAGATGGCGGGCCCGATCGAGCACCTGCTGCGCAACGCGGTCGCGCACGGCATCGAGACGCGCGACGCACGCGTCGCGCGCGGCAAGGCGGACACCGGCGAGATCGTGATCGAGCTGCGCCAGGAGGGCCGCGAAATCGTGCTGTCGTTCGCCGACGACGGCGCCGGGCTGGATTTCGAGAAGATCCGCGAGCGTGCGCGCACCGCCGGCCTGATCGGGCCGGAGGCGAATCCGAGCGAGCGCGAACTCGCGGACCTCATCTTCATGCCCGGCTTCACCACCGCGACCTCGGTGACCGAGATCTCGGGCCGGGGCGTCGGCATGGACGTGGTGCGCGCAGAGGTTGCCGCGCTGGGCGGTCGCATCGAGACGGAATCCACTCCTGGCGAAGGCACGCGGTTCACCGTGGTGCTGCCGCTGACCCTGGCCGTTGCGCAGGTCGTGCTGGTGCAGGTGGGCCGGTCCCGCTTCGCGGTGCCGTCGTCGAGCGTCGAGCAGGTGCTGCAGGTCAAGCCGCAGGCGCTCGCGAGCGCCTACGAGCAGCGCGCGCTCGAGTGGCAGGGAAACCGGGTGCCGCTGTTCTTCCTCGGATCGCTGGTCGAGATGGCCGATCTGACGCCGTTGGCGCAGCATCAGTCGCCGGTGGTGATCGTGCGCTCGGGCAACCAGCGCATCGCGCTGCACTGCGACGTGGTCACGCGCGACCAGGAGGTCGTGGTCAAGAGTGTCGGCCCCCAGATTGCGAGGGTGCGCGGCATCTCGGGGGCAACGGTTCTGGGCAACGGCGACATCGTGCTGATCATCAATCCGGTCGCGTTCGCTCAGGCGGCGGCCGGTGAAGTGCTCGACCGCGCGGTGGCGGCCCCCGCGATGTCGGCGATGCTCTCCAACACCCTGCCCGCGATCGTGATGGTGGTCGACGATTCGCTGACGGTGCGCAAGGTCACCCAGCGGCTGCTGGCGCGCGAGGGCTACCAGGTGCTGCTCGCCAAGGACGGCGTGGACGCATTGCGTCAGCTGCAGGACACCGTGCCCGACGTGATGCTCGTCGACATCGAGATGCCGCGGATGGATGGCTTCGACCTGACGCGAAATCTTCGCGCCGACGAGCGCTTCGCGCACATCCCGATCGTGATGATCACCTCGCGAACCGCCGACAAGCACCGCAACTACGCGATGTCGCTGGGCGTGAACGTCTATCTGGGCAAGCCGTACGCCGAGGACGAGATGCTCGGGCACGTGGCGGCATTCGCCAAGGAGCGCGAGCGCCGCGCCGTGGTTTCCTGACGGCGGCGCCCTGCGGCTTGCGGCGTTGTGCGCCGGCGCCGCAGTCGCGCGGGCGGTCTGCCGGGTGCCCGCGGTCGCGAGCAGCCCGTGAACGGACGCGCTAGGCGCCTTTGATCGCCGAGTACCGGATGAGGGTGGCCTTGCGCGCTGCGTCGTGGTCCACGATCGGCGGCGGATAGCCCGGATCCCGTCGTCCTCCCTGCGCCCCCCGGCCCGGGTCCTGCCACGGCGCGTGGATCTCCTTGTCGCCGAGTCCCGCCAGCTGCGGCAGGTAGCGTCGGATGAACTTGCCCTGCGGATCGAACTTGCGCGACTGCGTGACCGGATTGAAGATCCGGAACCAGGGCTGCGCGTCGCAGCCGCTCGAAGCCGCCCACTGCCAGCCGCCGTTGTTCGCGGCCAGGTCGAAGTCGTTGAGCCTGGCGGCGAAGTAGGCCTCGCCCCGGCGCCAGTCGATGCCGAGGTCCTTGACCAGGAACGACGCGACCACCATTCGCAGCCGGTTGTGCATGTAGCCTGTCTGGTTGATCTGCGCCATCGCGGCGTCGATCAGCGGGTAGCCGGTGCGGCCTTCGCACCAGGCGGCGAAGCGTTCGTCCGCGAGCGCGCCGCTCTCCCAGCGGATCCGGTCGTATTCGGGCCGGAAGGCGCGCCCGACCACGTGCGGGTGGTGGTGCAGGATCTGGAAGTAGAAGTCGCGCCAGACGAGTTCGGACAGCCAGGTCCGCGCGCCGTCGGCGGCCGCCGGATCGCCGCTCTCGACCTCGAGCGCGAAGCGCGCCAGCCGCCGGATCGGGATCGTCCCGAAGCGCAGGTGCACCGACAGGTAGGACGGCCCGCGCAGCGCCGGGTAGTCGCGCGCCTGGTGATAACGGCCGATGCGCTCGCGAAAGTCGTCGAAGACGCGCGCCGCGCCCGACATTCCGGTGGGAATCTTCAGTTCGCGCAGATTGGTGCGCGCGAAGCCCATCTGCTCGAGCGTGGGAATCGGCTGCTGCGCCGGACCGGCCGTCGGCGGCGCCAGCCGGCCGCGCGGGCGGACCGTCCGTTCGGCCGTGTCCGAGTCGACCAGCCGCTTTCGCCAGGCGTTGCGATAGGGGGTGAACACCGTGTACGGGCGCCCCGCGCCGGTGAGCAGCTCGTCCTTCTCGAAGATCACCTGGTCCCTGAAGCTGCACCACTGCCGGCCTTCGCGCTCGAGCGCGAAGGCGACCGCGGCGTCGCGCGCCAGCGCCGCCGGCTCGTAGTCGTGGTTCGCATAGACCGCGTCGACCCCCAGCTGGCTCGCGAGCCGGGGCAGCTCGCTTCGGGCCTGCCCGTGCAGCACGATCAGCCGGCCGCCGGCGGCGCGCAGCTCCGCGTCGAGTTCGGCCACGCTGTCGTGGATGAATTCCACCCGACGGTCGCGCCGGTCCGCGAGCGAATCGAGGATCTCGCGGTCGAAGACGAACACGCACCAGACCTGCGCGGCGTCGGCCAGCGCGGCAGCCAGCGCCGCGTGGTCGTCGCAGCGCAGGTCGCGGCGAAACCACACCAGCGCGCGGTCGTGAACAGATGTCGTTTCGAGGGGCATCGTGGGCTTTAGGGGACGCGCCGGATTGTGCCGGCGTCTCCCGGTCTTTACAATGCAGGGGTCGGGCGCGGCATCGGCCTTCGCCGGGGCGCTGGACACGAGATCATGGAATCCGAACTGGCGTCCAACCTGTCGAACCACTTCCTGCTGGCAATGCCGGGAATGGTCGATCCGAATTTCGGCGGCAGTGTCGTCTTTCTCGCCGAACACAGTCCCAAGGGCGCGCTCGGCCTGGTGATCAACCGGCCGATGGAAATCGACCTGTCCACGCTGTTCGAGCGCATCGACCTGAAGCTCGAGCGTGCGCCGCTCGCCGGCGAGCCGGTGCTCTACGGCGGGCCGGTGCAGACCGATCGCGGCTTCGTGCTGCACAGGCCTGTGGGCGCCTGGGGTTCGACGGTGAAGATCGGCGGCAGTGTCGGCCTGACGTCGTCGAAGGACGTGCTCGAGGCGGTGGCCGAAGGCGGGGGGCCCGACCACCTGCTGGTGACGCTCGGCTACTCGGGCTGGGGCCCGGGCCAGCTCGAGGACGAGATCGCGCGCAATGCCTGGCTGACGGCGCCCGCCGACGCCGACGTGATCTTCGATACGCCGGTCGAGCAGCGCCTGGCGCGCGCCTTCGGCCTGCTCGGCATCGATCCGGCCTTCCTGTCGTCTGCCGCCGGACACGCGTGAAGCGACCAAAGACCCGGTCCGGCGCCCGTGGGCGGCTCTCCAGAAACCCTTCTCGCCTTCGACTTCGGAACCCGTCGGATCGGCGTGGCCATCGGCAATTCCCTGACCGGCACGGCGAGGCCGCTGGAGGTGATCGACGACGAGATCAACGACCGGCGCTTCGCGCGCATCGCCGCGCTGATCGCGCAATGGCAGCCGCAGCGGCTGGTGGTCGGGCGTCCCTGTCATCCGGACGGCGCGCCGCACGAGATGACCGCGCACTGCGAGCGCTTCGCCCGGCGCCTGCACGGGCGGTTCGGGCTCCCGGTGGCGACGGTCGACGAGCGCTACTCGAGCGTGGCGTCGGCGCAGGGCCTGCGACGCGGGGAGCCGGACGACGCGCTGGCCGCCGCGACAATCCTGCGACAATATCTCGATGAGCAAAAAGACATTTGACGCCGAGGCGATCTACGCCGGGCTGCGCGACTCGGTGGCCGACGCGCTCGCGAAGGTCCCGGCCCGGCGCCCGCACATCATCGGGATCTACAGCGGCGGCGCCTGGATTGCCGAGCGCCTGCACCGCGATCTCGGCCTGACCACTCCGATGGGCGCGCTTTCCTCGGCGTTTCACCGCGACGACTACGGCCGGCGCGGGCTGCCCGCCGAGATGAAGTCCACCGACCTCTCGTTCGAGATTCGCGGGGCGGACATCATCCTCGTCGACGACATCCTGTTCACCGGGCGCACGGTGCGCGCGGCGATCAACGAGCTGTTCGACTACGGCAGGCCGGCGCGCGTCGAACTCGCGGTGCTGCTGGATCGGGGCGGGCGCGAGCTGCCGTTCGAACCCGGCTACTGCGGACTGGTCCACCCGCTGCCGGCCGACCACGCGTTCGTGCTGTCGCGCGACGAAGCCGGCCGCTTTGCATTGAGGATCGAGTAGGCCAGCGATGCGGCATCCCCAACTGAACGCCGACGGCAAGCTGCAGCACCTCCTGACCATCGAGGGACTGCCGCGCGAGATGATCCACCACATCCTGGACACGGCGGCGAGCTTCGTCGGCGTGTCGGACCGCGAGGTCAAGAAGGTGCCGCTGCTGCGCGGCAAGTCGGTGTTCAACCTGTTCTTCGAGAACTCGACCCGCACGCGGACCACGTTCGAGATCGCCGCCAAGCGGCTGTCGGCCGACGTGCTGAACCTGAACATCACCACCTCGTCGGCGTCCAAGGGCGAGTCGCTGCTCGACACGATCGACAACCTGTCGGCGATGCACGCGGACATGTTCGTCGTGCGCCACGCGTCCAGCGGCGCGCCGTACCTGATCGCCGAGCACCTGAACCGGATCCGCGGTCCGCACGTCAATGTGATCAACGCCGGCGACGGCCGCCACGCGCACCCCACGCAGGGGTTGCTCGACATGTACACGATCCGCCACTTCAAGCAGGACTTCACCCGACTGCGGGTGGCGATCGTCGGCGACATCCTGCACTCGCGGGTGGCGCGCTCCGACATCCATGCGCTCACCACGCTCGGCG
>Ga0316188_10001514_pt1 | contig 11025 bp, 8 predicted proteins | sample Phiworburrow1_MG_FD_204933 | JGI IMG/M metagenome (GOLD analysis project Ga0316188, IMG submission 204933) | Coastal sediment microbial communities from Maine, United States - Phippsburg worm burrow 1 | ecosystem: Environmental > Aquatic > Marine > Coastal > Sediment | place: USA: Maine... | reverse complement strand
GTGCCGCTGGTGGGCGCCAGATGGGTCACCCGCCCGCTGGCGAGCACGTCGGACTCGCCCCGGCGGATGCGCTGGATGGCTGGGGCCAGCTGCGCGTAATCCGTCAACGGTATCCTGCGGGCGAAGCACGGGTAATCGCGGATACCGTCGAAGCCGTAGCGGCGTCCGTACTCACTGCTCGCGTGCCGCTTCAGCTGGTGTCCCAGCCAGCTCAGTTGCGCGGATTCCGGCTGGCGCAGCGCCCGGTGGTAGCGCAGCGTCTCTGCCCCCGAGCCGGCCAGCCAGAGCGCGTTGGCCAGGGTCGCTCCGGCCTTCATCGCGGTCTCCGTGCGGGACGGTGACGCGGTTCGCCGCCGACAAGCCGGCACGTGGCAACGGCGAGCGCAGCGCTGCAGGAGCGCCAGTGAGACGCTGGCGCCCGGCCGCCCGCTTCGATCGGGCTCATAGCGAGGGCTCCTCGCTCGCCGTCGTCGGCCCGTAGAGCCGCCGGCCGGCCGCGGTGAGATTGCCGACGCACAGCTCCGTCAGGCAGACCAGCTGGTCACCGTCGGCGAAGCCCGGGTTGCGCCGGGCGAAAAAGGCGATGTGCGGGTCCTGCAATTTGCCTTCCGGGATGGTGGCGAGGCGTCCACGCAGGCGCTGCGGCTGGTCGAAGGCCACCAGTCCGGTCCGGGGATCGTAGTCGGCGCCGAAACGCTCGCCGCCGAGTCGGTCGATCAGTCGCTGCACCGCGCTTGGCGTGGGCTGATCGTAGCGGGGGTAGAAATGCCGCCAGAACACGGGCAGAAAGCGATAAGTGCGGTAACCGGAGGAAATCAGCAGCCACAGCACTCGGTCGAGACCCTGGGCGGCACAGATGTCCCGGACCGTCTGGATCCAGATCTTGGGCAGCACCAGGGAGCCCCAGTGTGACGGTGCGACGATGGTGTCACCGGAGTAAATGACGCCGTATGGCGATCCCTTGAAGATGGTCCGGTACTGGACCAAGGTGGAGAAGCCGACCGGGCTGTTCGCGTCGTCAAGCAACATCACCACCCAGTTCTTCGCGCTCAGGTCCGCCTCGAAGCCCGCTCTTGTGACGCCCTCGAAATGTTCGTTGAGCAGCTCATACATGGCATCGCGCTCGGACGTGGTGAGCTCCTCACGGCGCACGGCTCGACTCTTCATAGCAGCGCTACCTCGACAAAGGGAATGCGTTCGCAGGCGGCGCGGCGCGGCTCTCCACGGTCCCAATGAACGGTGTAGAGTCTGGATTCAAAAGCGAAATGGGGGAATCCGCGCAACACCGGGTACAGGGGGTGTGCCGGCGCCAGGCCCATGGCCAGATAGTCCAGGCCGCGCTGCGCGCCCCGGTGACGGGCCGCGCGGACCAGCGCCGCGAAGCGACGGGGGTCGTTGCCCGGCACGGCCAGATGCGACAGATAGGCCAGCTTGAGCTCGGCGGGGGCACGGGGCAAGCGCGGGCGCCGGGTCGCGTGGAGGGCGATGTTCAGCAGGGGCCGCCAGCGGGTCAGCGCTGGCGAATAACCCTGAACGACGACTTGTTTGACCGCGCGCTGATCCCACAGCGCGGCACAGGCTGCAATCCCGCCACGCCGCCGGATGACCAGGAAATCCTCGCACGCGAGCGTCCCGCCGTCCAGCAGTCGCAGGAGTTCGGCTGCGGACCAGTGAGGCGCAAACTGATAGTGGCAGAGATAGCCCTGGAGGCAGCCGGCGATGCTGTCGATGTCCGCTCTGGCCGCGGGTGTGATGTGCCCTCCGGGCGCCCTGCTCCGTCGGCTGGTGGGCAGCAGGAAGGTGGTGAACGGCGATTCGCAGTGGTACCGGGGCAGGCCGTCAATGCCCTGTTCGAGCAGGCGCAAGGCCTCCGCGTTATCCGCGACGATGCTGGTCAGGTCAAAGGGGACCTGATCCCGGCTGCGGGTCGCAGCCAGCCCCCTGAAGCCGGCGGCCAGGTGGCCTACGCTGTTGCGGTGCGGCCGGCTGCGCAGCTGACCGAGGTAGCCCATGTCGCGCACCGCGCCATCGACATAGACCGGGCGGATGCAGCGGCTGCCCATGGCCAGCAACTGGCCGGCGCGGTCACGGACCAGGATGCAATGATAGCGGCCGCCCTCGACGGTCGCGGCGAGAAAGGCGCTGGGTTCGCGTTCGAAGGACAGGCGCACAGCACCCTGCATAGGCCTGTGGCGAAGCCACTGGCGGATCAGCGCGTCGTCCTGGGCCTGCGCTTCCGCCACCCGATAGGGCGGCGGCGACCGTTCGGGCGACATCAGCATGAGCTGGCCCGCCTCCTTGCCAGGGGCGCCTGCAGCAGTTCTCCCCGCCAGTTGGCATCACCCAGGGGCAGCCCGTTGCGGCCGGAAATGTCGTGCTGGTGCATGACATTGATGGTCAGATAGTTGAGCAGTGCCCAGGGGCTGCTCCGGTTGACCGGGTGCCCAAGGCGCCGGTAGATGCCCCGCCAGGAGTAGAAAGCCCGCCGGGTATCGATGCACAGCCGGGCCAGTCGCTCGGGCGACAGCTTGCCGGGGACAAAGGGCACGTCACCGTAGCGGTAGCGCTCGTCCAGCCACCAGGCGTCGTAGAGCAGGCGCCCCTCGCGCTGCAGGCGCCGATAGAGCGGCGTGCCGGGGAAGGGCGTGATGTGGTTGAAGGCGGCGATGAACAGTCCGTGGTCCATGGCGAATTGCAGTGAGTGCGCAAAGCTGTCCTCGGTATCGTGATCGTAGCCGAACACGAACGTGCCGTAGAGACGGATGCCGTGGCGCTGGAAATTGGCGATGGCCTGGGCGGGTCCGCCGCGCATGAGGTTGAAGCCCTTGCCCATGGCCTTAAGGGTGGCCCTGTCCAGGCTCTCGAAGCCCACCAGAACCCCCTGGCAGCCGCTGCGCCGCATCAGGTCCAGCGCCTCGGCGTCGAAGGCGACGCTGATGTCGCACTGGCTGACCCAGCGGATGTTGCAGCCGATGAGCCGGTGCATCAGCTGCTTGGCTCGATCCAGGTTGGAGGTCAGATTGTCGTCGATGAAGAATATCATCTGACCGGGCGTCTTGACCCGGTCGACTTCTTCGATCACCCGCTCAATGGGGCGACAGCGGTGGCTGTGGTCGTAGGCCGCTTGAATCGCGCAGAAGTCACAGCTGAACTTGCACCCCCGGGAAAATTCGACGAGGTGGATCGGCAGGTAGTGCTTGCCCCGAAAAATGGCGCGATTGGGCGTGCAGCTCAGGATGGCAGGCCGGCTGTCCGCGCGATAGACCGCCTGGGGCGAACCATTGCGGTAGTCCTCGAGCAGGCGTGGAAACAGCGTCTCGGCCTCGCCGATGAGGATGGAGTCGCAGAAGCGGCTCACCTCCTCCGGACACAAGGTGGCATGAAACCCGCCCATGACCACCGGCACCCCCCGCCGCCGGTACTCGCTGGCGATCTGGTACGCTCTTCTGGCGGTATAGGTCTCTACGCTGATGGCGACGAGCTGGGTGGGCTCGTCATAGGGGATGGCGTCGAGGCGGTCGTCATAGAAACGCTGGTCGACGTCGGCCGGCGTCAGCGCAGACAGCATGGCTGGCGGCAGCGGTTCCATCAGCCAGGTGCGGATATACTTTTTGCGCGCACCCGGGCGGCGGCCGACGCAGGGGTGAATCAGGGTGAGCCGAAAATCGGGCTTGCTGCGCGTGGTCATTTCAGCGCCGCTGCGCCCGCCGCGACCGGCCAGTCGCAGGTGTAGAAGCGGTCGAGCCGATAGGCGTAATGCCGGTAGCCCCAGTTGGTCAGCAGGGCGATGTGCCACGGCCCCGGTGACGAGGCGACACGCCTGGCGATATGACGCCAGCGGTAGGCGCGCCGCCAGGCGCGCTCCGTGCCCTGCTGCAGCTCGGCGATAGACAGCCCATCGGGCTGGAAGACCACGTGCTGACCGTCGTAGTTGGCCCAGTTGCGGTCGACGATGCGCCCCTGTGCGGCGAGCCGCTGGTACAACGGGGTGCCCGGAAAAGGGGTGGCGATGGCGAAGCGAGGCAGGTCGATGCCGATGTCCACCGCGAAGTCTGCCGTGTCATCGAATATGGCCGGGCTGTCGCCGTCGAGGCCGAACACGAAGCACCCCTGCAGGGCGATGCCCCGTTCATGCAGGCGCCGGACGACCTCGGCGTAGTCGTCCGGTTTGTTGAATCCCTTGCCCATGTTGCGCAGCCTGGTCTGATCGATGGACTCCAGACCCATCAACAGGCCTCGGCAGCCGCTCTCGGTGGCCGCATCCAGCAGTTCGAGGTCCCTGCAGATCAGCGTGGTCGACAGGCCGTACCACTGCACCCCCAAGGGTCTGATCGCGGCGAACAGCGCCATGGCGTAGTCCCGGTCCGAGATCAGGTTGAGGTCCACGAAGATGGCCCGCTTCGTCTTCAGGCGGCGCATATCTGCGACGATCTCGGCGACCGGTTTCTGCAGCGGTGTCCTGCCCCAGGCGGAGGGTGCGACGCAGAACTCGCAGGCGTGGATGCAGCTGCGCGTCGCCTCGAACACGTGGTGCGTCAGATAGCGGCTTCTCGGCAGTACCGATCGGGTGGGCAGGGGATAGCCCCCCAGTTTGAAATCCGTGGCCTGTTGGTAGCGCGGTTGCAGCGTGCCCCGCTGGAAGTCGCGCAGCAGGCGGGGCCACTCGTCTTCGGCATAGCCCACCACGATGCTGTCGGCATGAGCCTGCGCGTCATCGGGTATCAGGGTGACGTGGGGGCCGCCCAGCACCACCGTCAGTCCCTGCTCCCGGAACCTGTCCGCCAGGGCATAGGCCCGGGGCGCGCAACCCGTGATGACGGTCATTCCCACCAGGTCCGCCTCGAGGTGCTCGGGTAGCTCTGCTATGCCCTCGTCGTAACAGGTGACCGTGGCGGGCACGTCAGCGGGAACAAGAGCCGCCAGGGTCGGCAGGGTGAGCGGCATGTAGCGCAGGGATTGCTTGAAGATCCCGCCCCGGTGCCGGTAGAGGGGGCCCTTGGGGCTGATCAGGGCGATGCGCATGGGCCCTGGCCGCTGGGCCCCGGCCGAGCGATCGGACGCCTGCTCAAGTGGTCTGTCGTGATAAACCCGCATGGCCTGCCTCTGTGCGATGAACGCTGGCTGCCAACGTCATCCTCTGCCCCGTCGCTGTGTGGCGGTACGGTGAGGGTACAGCATAGGGTGACCCTGTGGGCAGTGTCATTGATCAAGATCAATGTGCACCGCTAGCGGCATGGCGACCATGCCCACTCTACCAGGACGCGCAATCGGTTGGCATCGCCGGTGGTTCCGCTGCGCGGGGTGGATAGCGCAGGGCCACTGGGTTTAAGCGATGCTCACGGTGGCGCGCGCCGCAGCGGCGAGGCCCGATCATCCGCTGCGAAGAAAGCGGGCGGGGGCACGGGATTTGTTATCCTGGCGCACTATCCGGGCTAAACCTGATCACCCACTATTGACTCGCGTCGCCGCCGCACTGTTTTTTCGGCTTTTCCAATCGCTGGCATACCTCTCAGTCGAACGCGGTTCAGCAGCGCTCAACTGCAGCGCACATGGTTGCGTGGAGTCAATGCCTGGGGGGATACAGACTGCAGAGCCACGCATAGTAGTCTTTCAACCAGCGATCGGCGTCAATCAGCGTCTCCGGGCGCAGGTCGGTGCCCTGTGAGCGTGCGACGTCGGCGGCCAGGAATGTGCGGATGAAGTGACGGCGGATAGCGACGGCGGGCCGGTTCGTCAAGCGCCGCCATCCTGCGCTGCCTTTTGCGATGGCCACCGTCACGTGCAGCAACGTCCTGGCGCGTTCCAGCGGTAGCAGTGTCACCATCCCGAACGTCTTGGTCCTGCGGAACGTCGCCTCGACAAAGAACAGCGCACCCCCCCAGTCCGTGACGCGCATCGTGACCTCGGGGCCAGCCAGCCGACGCGTCAGGCGGTCCGAGACCGAGGTCCCGGCCACCTCGAATCGAGCGGTGGAGCGCTGCGCGTGAGGATGAGGGTGTTCAATCCGCGGGGTATCCAGCAGTCGGCGACTGTGCGTTGCCTGAAAGTGCTGAACGTCGATGCCGTTGGCCCCAACCAGATACCAGGGACAAGCCAGATCCAGGGTGAAGGGCGGTGCTCGGACGAGCTGATCGACCCGAATGCCATCAAAAAACGGCAGCGGGAAGGCCGGCTCGTCACCCCAGTAGAAAAATACGCAACCGTGCTGCTCCTTTGCGACATAGGCTCGCTGACAGGCAAAAGAGGGGATCTCGACCGCGGCCGGAATGCGCGTACAGCGCCCGTCGCTGCCGAATTGCCAGTGATGGAAGGGACAGCGGATCGACTCACCCACCACCTGGCCGCGTGCCAGGTCCGAGCCCATGTGCACGCAGCGGCTGTCGAGTACGGCGACCCGCCCGCTGTCGGTGCGAAACGCCACGAGCTGACGCCCTGCCACGCGCCGCGACACGGGTCCGGTGGCCAGTTCGCGCGACGTGCAGAACCCAAGCCACGCAGATGGGCTGGCGGGCAACGGCAATGATTGCCCACGTGGCCTCGGCAACTGGGATTGATCCATGCGTCGGCTCCCGATTCGGAAAAACCGGACAGCGCGACGGGATGGCCGCGCTGCCGCTGACTCCGATGATTCCACACTCGGCACCGATGTCAAGCCGCTCAGCGGCTGATAGCCTCGTAACTGCCTTCCTGTAGTAGAAAAAGCGGCGCCCATCCAGTGCCGCCAGGCCAGCTGCAGAGCTTGGCGCGACAGGCGTTGGCGGATTGAGCGGCATCGGCAGTCATGCGGCGCTGCCGCGCCAGCCGAGGCCATTTCCCGATACCGGATGGCCCGACGCATGCCGGCGGGTCAGTTCGGGGCCACGCAATGCGTCTTGGGGTGGGTCTGTGGGGGGGCGATCGAGGCAGTCCGCATCGCCGATCGGTGCGAAGCGCTGGACGTCGATCCGCCCCCGGGGATGCAGCTGTTCTGACCGATGCCCGAGCGCCTAGGTGGATGAGCGGGTCACCGGCGTGGTGGAGCGGAGACCGGTAAAGGTGCACAGCAGCGACGGGTCGGTTCGATTCGGCGCCAGTGATGCCGGTCGGAGAGCCTGAACAGCAGCATGTTTCCGCGGTCGATCCAGCAGCACCTCTGCAGGCCCCTCCGTCAGGGTGATCCTGCTGGATGATTTGAAAATCGCTTTACTCGCTTGATCTGTTTCACGTCAGGCGCACTCCGGCGCCACGTTCTGCGCCTGTGGACTGTAGGGAGCTTAAAGCGCACAATCCCGGCCGTCACCCTCGAGTGAAGCGCCGTCGATGAACCCCTTCCCCACCCATTACAGCCCGTTTCGAAGCGAAAGAAGCCTAAAACGCACAATCGCTGAAGTCTAGCGTCACGGCTTTCTGGCGCCTTGCGATCCCGGCCTGGCGCCTCCAAAGGGTGCCGGAGGCAGACATCCAGCTCACCGACTGATGGCCGCCCAACGGGTTGCTACCGGCGCCCGCGTCACACATCCTTAACCCCCCGTCTCTACCATCACAAGTCGCGCGACGCCGAATCGCCGACGCCACCGACCGAGGAGAAACCTATGTCTGCCCAGCCCCCGGCAGCCGCTGTCTCAAGCCCACTTGCCCCCGACATGGCAGCCAAGATCGACGCCTACTGGCGCGCCTGCAACTATCTCGCCGCCGGCATGATCTATCTCCTCGACAATCCGCTGCTGCGCGAGCCGCTGAAGGAGGAGCACATCAAGAAGCGGCTCCTCGGCCACTGGGGCTCGAGCCCCGGTCTGGCGTTCATGTACGTACACCTGAACCGCATCATCAACGCCCACGAGCAGGAGGCCATCTTCCTCGCGGGCCCCGGCCACGGCGCACCCGGCGTGCTGGCCCCGGTCTATCTGGAAGGCACCTACTCCGAGATCTACCCCAACAAGAGCGAGGACGAGGAAGGCATGAAGGCCTTCTTCAAGCAGTTCTCCTTCCCCGGCGGCATCGGCTCCCACTGCACGCCGGAGACCCCTGGCTCCATCCACGAGGGCGGCGAGCTCGGCTACTCCATCTCCCACGCCTTCGGGGCCGCCTTCGACAACCCGAACCTCCTGGTGGCGGTCGCCGTGGGCGACGGCGAGTCCGAGACCGGGCCCCTGGCCACCTCCTGGCATTCCAGCAAGTTCTTGAACCCCATCCGCGACGGGGCGGTGCTGCCGATCCTTCATCTCAATGGCTACAAGATCAACAATCCAACGCTGCTCTCGCGCATCCCCAAGGGGGAGCTGGCGGAGCTGATGCGCGGCTACGGGTGGACGCCCCACTTCGTCGAGGGCGACGACCCGATGACCATGCATCAGCAGATGGCGGCGACCATGGACGCCTGCTACGCGGCGATCCGCGCCTTTCAGGATGAGGCGCGCAGCTCCGGCAAGGCGACCCGCTGCCACTGGCCCATGATCGTGCTGCGAACCCCCAAGGGCTGGACCGGCCCCAAGGAGGTCGATGGCCGCAAGGTCGAGGGCTTCTGGCGGGCACACCAGGTGCCGCTCTCGGGTCTGCACAACAACCCGCCCCATCTGCATCAGCTCGAAGCCTGGCTGAAGAGCTACAGGCCCGAGCAGCTCTTTGACGAGCGCGGCAAGCTGATCCCCGAGCTCAGGGCACTCGCGCCCAAGGGGACCCTGCGCATGAGCGCCAATCCCCATGCCAACGGCGGCCTGCTGCGCGAGCACTTCGACGACATCAAGATCCGCTTCATCAACGTGGTGGACCTCTTCAAGCTCCAGCCCGCGGGCGAACACCCCCACGGGCTCTCGGATGCGGACTTCGACAGCCTGTTCACCAAAGACCGGCCGATCATCTTCAACTTCCACGGCTATCCCTGGCTGATCCACCGGCTCGCCTACCGGCGCACCAATCACAGGAACCTGCACGTGCGTGGCTACAAGGAGAAAGGCAGCATCAACACCCCGCTGGAGCTCGCGATCCAGAATGAGATCGACCGCTTCAGCCTGGCCATCGACGTGATCAACCGCGTGCCGCGGCTTCAGGTGGCCGGCGCCCATATCAAGCAGAGGCTTCGCGACATGCAGATCGAGTGCCGCAACTACGCCTATGAATACGGCATCGACAAGCCAGCGATCGACGACTGGACCTGGCCGCTGTGAGGGCAGTCCGGGGGCGCTGACCCGGCGGGACGGCGACGCGCAAGGCTGGTCCAGTGCGACCCAGGATCCGCCACGGCCGTCGTGCCGCGGGCGCCGTGCCCAGGTTCACCACCTTTGCCTCCCGGCTGACGGTGATACCTCGTGCAGCCAGGAGGTCGTCAGTGTCACGGTGGCCGAGATTGAATCTGTAATAGAGCCAGACAGCATACGCAATGCTATCCGGCGGGAATCGGTGGCGCTGATAAGTATTCATGGCCCGATTCTACCAATGCCGGCAATTTGACCTGGCAATACCCGCCGGGCTACTCGTGGCCGGCGCGGGAAGGTGGCGGGGAAGCCTGACCGCTGGAAAGCCCTATCTCCCGTTGCTGCTGTGCCGGCAGTGGCGATCTAAGGTGGCATTGACGGCCCTGCGTCAGCGCGCGTGTCGCTCACTATCCGCCCGTCGACAAGGTCGATCGTTCGATCACAGGCCGCAGACAAGCGCGGATCATGCGTCACCAGGAGCACCGCACACCCTACCTCGCGGCCGAAACGGCGCATGAGGTCGAACACGTCAGCCGCCGTATGCGTATCGAGGTTGCCGGTCGGCTCATCCGCGAGCAGTAGCGCGGGCTCTGTCACCAGTGCGCGGGCAATCGCCACCCGCTGCTGCTGACCACCGGAGAGCTGATTGGGCCGCTTTTGCGCGTATTTTTCCAGCCCCACCGCAGCCAACAAGGCGTGCGCCTTGTCGATGGCCGCGCGGCTGGGGCGGCCGTGGCGGAGCATTAGCGGCATCAGCACGTTCTCCAGAGCGGTAAAAGCCTGCACCAGATGGTGAAACTGAAACACGAAGCCAATCGACTCACCACGCAAACGAGTGCGCTCAGCGTCGTCCATGGTGCTGGTCGGCTCTCCAAGCAGGTACATTTCACCTGCGCTGGGTTGATCCAGCAGACCGATCAGGTTGAGCAAGGTGCTCTTGCCCGAGCCCGAGGGTCCGATCAGCGCGGCGAAATCATGACCTTCGACAATCAGGTCGAGGCCATGCAGGACCTCCGTTTCGTTGGGCAACCCGACATTGTAGGACTTGCGCAGCCCCGCGAGGCGCAGTACGTGGCCCTGTGGCTCAGACATAGCGAATGGCCACCACCGGATCCAGCATCGCCGCGCGCCGAGAGGGCACCGCGGCAGCGAGCACACCCACCACGGTTGCCAGCGCGAGAGCGAACAGGACCAGCGTACTGGAGACGGGAATATAGAAGAGGCCGGGGCCGAAGGTGTTGAATACCCAGACGAGAACGAAAGCACCCGCAATGCCGATCAGCGCGCCCACCAAACCGTACAGTGCGCCCTGAATCAGGAACACGTGCAGGATCTGCTGCCGTCCAGCACCCATGGCACGCAGAATGCCGATTTCCCGCGTGCGCTGAACAACGCTCACCGACAGCACACTGGCAATGCCGAAAGCCACCGAGAGCGACACGAACACGATGATCATATTGGTTGACAGGCTCTGTGCACTCAGCGCATTCATCAGCTGGGCGTTCTTTTCCATCCAGCTCTCGGCCGCCAGCCCGGTGAGGCGAGCAATCCGCCGGGCAATCACATCGGCGGCAAAAATATCCTCGACGACCAAATCGAGCTGGGTCACCCCGCCAGGCAGCCCGAGCAGGGCCTGGGCCTGCTTCAGCCCCAGATAAACATTGCGCGCATCCAGTTCGCGCACGCCCAGCTCGAAGATGGCCACCACGTTCACCACCGTCGGCTTCTGCCGCCCCGTGTCCAGCCGCAACTTGTCGCCCACCCGCAGGCCGAGCGTGGTCGCAAGCTCGCTGCCGATCATGGCTTCGCCAGGCTCCAGCCGCAGACTGCCGGCTACGATATAATCCGACAGGGG
>Ga0316188_10001513_pt1 | contig 11028 bp, 12 predicted proteins | sample Phiworburrow1_MG_FD_204933 | JGI IMG/M metagenome (GOLD analysis project Ga0316188, IMG submission 204933) | Coastal sediment microbial communities from Maine, United States - Phippsburg worm burrow 1 | ecosystem: Environmental > Aquatic > Marine > Coastal > Sediment | place: USA: Maine... | reverse complement strand
TCGGTCGGTTGGGTCATCGCGCTCGTGGCCAGCCATGTTGCGATGAACTGGAAGTGGATCGTCTCGACAACGGATCGTCTCGTGTTTGCACCCCTCGCCAAGATCTCGGGAGGTGCGTCGTGATCCGGCGCATCCTCGTCATCTTGTCCTTGGCCTCGGTCGTCGGCCTCATGTGGACCTTCCTCGGTCACACATCCTGGGCTGGCAGCCTCGACATTTCGACGGCCGGGGAGCAGTTCACCCTGATCATCGAGCCGATCCGATTGATGGCTGGCGCCCTGCTGGTCGCCGTTCCGTCCGTGCTGTTGATTCGTGCTGGTTGGGCCTGGTTCGACGTCTGGGTGCTTGGCAATCAACCACGCGCGCGGGTCAGGATGGATCCGCCTCACTCGCCATCCGTCGCTGGCTCTTCAGCCATTGCCGGGCAAGCAGTCCAACGACCATCGCAGCCAACATCACCCGGAACACCTGGCCGACTGGGGCCTCACCAGACGCCAGCCGCCGTCCCCACACGGTGACGGCGGTCAGACCCCAGGAGAGGAAGGGGGCGTTCGGGGAGCTCGTTGTAATCGGCGGCGATCCTCAGGGACCTACCGTCGCGAGTGCGATCTCGACGGTCGCGATCACAACGACGATGAAGAACGCGGTGAACAGAGCGATGTTCAGGATCAGCGCGATTCGATCCCAACGGTCCCAAATCGATCCCCTGGCATTGAGCCGATCGATCACTGCCCCATGCACCCACCACGTCCAGCGGAATGCCCGGTACGACTGACTCATCTTCCATCGGTCCCACCACGTCCGGAAGTGGCGTCCGATACGCCCGGCACGCGGATAGTCGCTTGGGTGATTCGCTGCAGCCAAGGGGTAAGCGGTGACCAGTGCGGCGGCGGCGACCATGAGTCTCATGACGATGGCCGCCGCAGCGAGCGCAAATGGTGACAGCGCCTGAGAAGCTGCGTTCGCGGGTGACGTGATGCCATTGACCCCTTCGACGAATGTCTCGGGATCCTGAGCCACGATCAGGAACCATGCCGCGGCCACGATGAACCCTGTTAGGAGGAGGGGGAAGAAGGACTTCCTCGCGACCCAGAGCCCAAGCAGGATGCGCGCATCGACGTCATTGCGAATGACGACCTCCGGTGCGAGGACGACAGGGCGGGTGCGCCTTTCTGCCACGTCGCTCACAGGTCCGAAGCGCGCACGACCATCGCGACATTGAGCCCAGGACGCGTGTTGCGCGGGCTGAAGGTGCAGGGTGAGGACATGTGTAGCAGGGCGGATCCTTCTTATCGCCGGCTCGCGAGGAAGGCGGCAGTGTATCGGAACTGATTGACAGCGGAAGCTGAACCTCGATCACCGCGTCGAGCGGCCGGTGAACGGGCTAGTCGGCCAGTGTGCGGAGGGCCCCGAGGTGGTTCACGGCTCGATCCATCACTGGGACGAGGGCTTCGGTGAGGTCCTCGAGGGTCCGTCGACCCTTTGCGGTGAGGGCAACGATCAACGCTCGTCCATCCTCGTCGTCTGACCGCTTCGACACCAGCCCGGCCACCTCCAGTTTCTGGACGATCTTCGTGGTTCCCCCGGTGGTCATTCCGATGAGCGAGGCGATCTCTGATGGTCGCATCGGACCTGAAAGCCAGAGATGGAGAGCGACGAGCATGCGAGCGTTGTCCATCAGGATGGTCTCTGGCGCGATCTCATCCGCGATTCGGTGCGCGGCTAGCCCCGTTTCGGAGAGGGTAATGAGTGCACTCGCCGCGAATGTCTTGGCGTCGTGGTCGGACGCGTCGAGCGAGGCATTCATGAGCATGAGTCGATTCTAGAGATGAAGGCGAGCTTCCATCGCGGGGAAGTCACGCACGTCATGAATCCAATCTGAGCGCGACGGAAGACCGGAACTCCCTACCGGTATGGGCATGCCACGATTCGAACTCCGATGGTGCGTGGACATGTGGTTCGATTCAAGGGTGAGAGCGTTCGTGTCGAAGTGATGGCATGGGTTTGACCTTTCTCACCGGCTACGTGCTCGGCCAACATGGTGCCCAATCGGCGCGTCTTGCATCGATCGCCGGAGCCCGAGATGGCGTATCGGTCGATGACCTGCTCGATGTCGAGGAACGCATTGATCGGTTGATCCTGGTGATCGACGCAATGTGGTCGCTGCTCGAGGAACAGGGGTTCAACGATGCGCAGCTGCGGGAGCGGATCGAGGAGATCGACGCCGCGGACGGCGACGCTGACGGGCGTCGCAGCGCCAGACCAGTGCCATGCGGCGGGTGTGGGGCGATGGTCGCTGCGGGCCTCACCGCCTGTCAGTTCTGTGGTTCTCCGGTCGCAGCAGGCAGCACGAGCCCGCTGACCGGCATCTGAGCGTCGGGCATCGTCCTCGGGGCACTTCCCTGCACGCGAAACGTGGACCCCGCCTTGCACACCGTCCCTGTGGGGTAACCGCCCCGATCTGCGTGCACGCGATTGCGGCGGGCCCAGTTTCGGATCACCGGGCCCACCGCGCGTTCTGACGCCAGCCGATTCAGCTACGGGTCGATTCGGTTCGCCCCTATCACGCGCCCGATCCGTTGACGTCGAGCTTCAGGGAGATGCTGTCCGTGGACGCAGCGAGTTTCTGTTCGTAGGTCGCCGATCCGCTCAGTTCGAGGCGCACTTGCCAGGAGCAGAACTGCCCGAAGGACAATGATGAGGTCCCGCCCCCACTCAGCAAGCTCACGGGGCCGCCTCCGGGAACGATGCTCTGGGGAGCGGTGGAGCAACCAGGGTCCTGAAGATTGAAGGGAGTGAGGCGAACGGTCACCACGGTGTCGAGTTCGCCAGACGATCCACAGTTCGCTGGGCCTTCCGGGTCGACGATTCGTTCATCGTCGGAGCAGGCGTCCTCGCCGGAGCTTTCGACCGTCGCCTGCACCGTCAGGCTGGTGATCTCGTTCGCGAAGCCCTGCAGGGCGTTCGTGACGCAGAGGAACGCCGGCGGAGCAAACGACTGCGCGGCTGGATCGTTCAGGTCGAAATTGATCGCGCCGAGGCTGAGTGAACCCGCCGCAATGGCGTCTGCACACGGCGCAGGACCACCGCCGTTTAATGCAACCGCTGCTTCGAGACCGTCACCCGGTGGAAGGGTCGTGGTCGGCGGCAACGTCGTCGTGGTGGCGAACTCATTCGAGGCCGCGGTGCCGGTGATCGACACGGTCACGAGCGCGAGGGCCATGCCGACGATGACGGTTCCGAGGGCAACACCGAGAACGGTGAATCCGACGCGGCTCAGGCGGAGTTTGAAGGTCCGCAGCATCAGCAGTGCTCGCTGACGGGAGAGGCGGCGCCCAAAGCGCGGCCGGGGCCTCGTGGGTGACGCGTGGTGCGCCGTCGGAGCTGATGTGACATGGGTCCCTCCATGGGTCGCTTCCCTGCATTACTGCATTGTGCAGTACAGACTACTGCATAATGCAGTAATGTCAAGACGACTGTCCCGAGCAGATCACCACGTCCTTGATTCCTGTCGCGTGGACACCGGGGTCGACGGTCATCACGGGTGAAGGCAGATCGCTCCCGGAGGCAGACACATGCAGAGATCCAGCGTCGTTCCCATCCGCACCGTGGTGGTCATCCTCACCATCGCGTTGCTGTCCGCCGCATGCGGTACGTCCTCGTCGGAGGCGAGGGCAGAGACGACCGCCACGACGAGCACCATCGCCCCCACTGTGACGACGTCGACCGTTGCGGCCACAACGACGGTCGAGCCGCCGCCAACGACGACGGTCGCCCTCTCACCTCTCGAAAAGCTCGGCTATCCGGTGTCGGATGACTGGGTCGTTGAGACGGTGATCGCCGAGATCGATGCAGCGACGGGTGGGCTTGCCATCGATCCCGATGGTGTCATGTATCAGGCTGACTTCGGATACTCGGGCCACCCCGGCGATTCCCTGCTCAGGATCACGCCGGATGGCACCGTGGAGACGTTCGCGCGGTCGGAAGAGATGGAAAGCCTCACCATGACCGTCTTTGGCCCGGATGGCACCCTCTACCAGTCGAGCTACGGCTCCAACAGGGTCTTCGTCATCGAGCCGAACGGTGAAGCCCGCATCATTGCCGAAGGACTCCGCGGTCCGACGGGCATCGCGGTGGGGGCGGACGGTGTGCTGTACGTCGAGGCCTACAACAGCAACATCATTCACAGGATCATGCCTGACGGAGCGGTCGAGGACTGGGTATTCGACCGGCGATTCAACGGCATCAACGGTATCGCCGCGGGCCCGGACGGGACCCTGTACGTGGTCGACCACAAGGATGGCTCAGTGTTCGCTGTCGATCAGGACGGCGTCGTGACGCCACTCCACAAGTTTCCGAAGGCAACATCCCACGTCGCGTATTCGGATGGATCGTTGTTCGTGACAAGTCGCGGGGCATACGTGGTGTTCCGATACGACCTCGCAACAGGTGAAGCCGAGATCATTGCGGGTAACGGTGAGCCGGGACGCATGGACGGACGGGGTTCTGAAGCGTCGATGGGGAGGCCGAATGCCATCACCGTTGGACCGGACGGGAACCTCTACATCAACCACGGCGGCGGCAATGCGAACAACCCGGTGTCGATACGGCGAATCAGCTTCCAGCCATGACGAGAACGGGTCTGGAGCCGTGACGCGGGTCGCTCAGCTTTCCGGGGTGGCAGCCGCTGCGCCGAGCTGAGCGAGTTCCATGTCGACGTGCTCTGGCAGGCCGCTGACGCCGACGGCCCCGATGACTTCACCGTCCACGGTGATCGGCACTCCGCCACCCCAGGAAACGAAGCGGGGGTCGCCGAAGTTGGTCATCGGGAAGCCTTCGGCCTGCGATCGGCGCCCGACCTCGGCACTGGGTACCCGTTCCCTGGCGGCGGTGAACGCCTTGTTGATGGCGATCGTGATGGATGGAAGGGGACAGCCATCCGTGCGGGCAAAAGCAACCAACTCGCCGTGGGTGTCGACCACCGCAACGGCTGCCCCATCCCCGCGAGCAATCAACTCGGCGCGAATCGCTCCCAACACCGTCTGAGCGAGATCATGTCCGATTCCTCCGGTTCTCGACATCACGTCACCTCCGACAGATCGAGGGCTGCGTCGGTCCATGCCCCGTCCGCGACACTCGATTCGATGGCTGCTTCGACGAACTTGACCCCGATCGCGCCATCTCGCTCGTTCGGGAACCACATTGCGAGCGGATCCGGCCGCGTCCCCGCCCTCCGTGCTGCGATCACCTCTGCGGCATCCGAATACAGGTTTGCGAAGGCCTCGTGGAATCCCTCCGGGTGTCCGGCAACGATGCGCGACGCCCGGGTGGCCGGAGGGAGAAGCCCAGGTCCGTTCGGTGTGTACATCTGCACCGGGCCGACGAGTGGTCGGAAGACCAAAGCGGTGGGAGATTCCTGATGCCATTCGAGCGAGCCCCTGGTACCGGACACGCGGATTCGGAGGCAGTTCTCGACGCCAGCTGCAGCCTGTGTGACCCAGAACGCGCCACGCGCCCCGTTGTCGAATCGAAGCATTGCGGCGGCATAATCGTCCACCAATCTCCCCGGCACCACGTGGCCGACCTCGGCGGCTACCTGCGAAATCTCGCGACCTGTCACGAAACGGACGAGGTTGTGTGCGTGGGTCCCGATGTCGCCCATCACGAGTGACGGGCCTCCTCGGACCGGGTCGTAGCGCCACGGGAGGCCAGCTTCCGGATCGGGATCATCCTCGCTGGCCTTGCCACCTTGTACGTATTCGACCTGGACGAGCCTGATCTCGCCAAGCTGGCCGTCCTCGACCATCGCCCTCGCCTGACGAACCATGGGATAACCCGTGTAGTTGTGGGTCAGGCAGAACACGAGGCCAGTCCTCGCCACGAGACCAACGATGTCGATCGCCTCTGCGAGCGTGTTCGTGATCGGCTTGTCACAGATCACATCGAACCCATCTGCGAGTGCGGCGGAGGCAAATCGGTGGTGACTGTCGTTCGGTGTCATGATGGCGACGACCTCGGCGCCATCCGACCTCGTACTCTCGGTCGAAAGCATCTCGATGGCATCGTCGTAGGCGCGATCTGTCGAGATCCCTTCCGCAGCTGCGGCTGCCCGCGAGCTGTCAGGGTCGGTCGACAAGACCCCTGCGACGATCTCATAACGCCCATCGAGGCGGGCTGCCGTCCGGTGCATCGCCCCGATGAAGCTGCCGGGCCCGCCACCGATCACTGCCAATCGGAGCGGTCGCCCCAAGATCTCCCTCACCGGATTCGCATCCATCGTGCCCCCTTGCTCCGAAAGACTCTAGGCACCAAGCCCCAACCGCGAACCGGCGGTGTGACGGTCGATTCGATCTACTCTGGGGCACATCAATCCCAGACACACCGAGGGACCACGATGACACACGGCACGTTGGACGCGCCACGCAATCAGAAACCGATCGATCCGGCAGTAGCGGATCTCCCCGAATCCCGATGGCGCAGGCTCAGGGCCTACAACGTCGGGATGGGGTCACTGCACCTCATCCAAGGTCTCATCATCCTGGCGCTCGCAAACGGCTTCGCGCTGCCAGTGACGGCAACGTTCCTCAGTGGTCCCCCAGGGGGCGAGGCCCAATCGTTGACCTCGTTGTTCGACCTTCCCATCGGACCGGCCGTTGCGGTCTTCCTCTTCATGTCTGCGGCTGCGCACTTCATCGTGTCCGTGCCCGGCGTCTTCGGTTGGTACCGATCCAACCTGAAGTACGACCGGAACTACGCGCGGTGGATCGAGTACTCGTTCAGTTCGTCACTCATGGTGGTCCTCATTGCGATGCTGAGCGGGATCTCGGACATCGCCGCGCTGCTCGCTATCGCAGGCGTCAACGCGATGATGATCCTCTTCGGTTGGATCATGGAGAAGTATGAGTCGCCGGGACGACCGAGCTGGATGGCCTATTGGTTCGGTGTCATCGCCGGAGCGATTCCGTGGATCGCCATCTTCATCTACCTGATCAGCCCAACATCTGATGTGGCCGCGCCGACGTTCGTATGGTGGATCTTCTTCTCGCTGTTCGTGTTCTTCAATGCGTTCGCCGTCAACATGGTGCTCCAGTACCGCCAGACCGGCCCGTGGCGGAGCTACCTGTTCGGGGAGAACGCCTACATCCTGCTGAGCCTCGTCGCAAAGTCGCTCCTGGCCTGGCAGATCTTCGCAAGCACCCTGGTGACCTGAGTCGCTACGGACAGGGGAGACCCTCCGGTGGCCAATACCGGCCTGGCTCGATGACGTCATAACAAGCGCGTTGGACGATGGCATCCACCGCCACGATGGCCTCGCCCGTGATAGCGATTCCGCCGCCCGAGACCGTCCCCGAGATGGGGACCTCGGAGGTGCAGGAGGGATCGTCCGTCGGCCATGGTGTGTCGTCATCGATGAGTCCGATGCAGTCCGCTCCCGCAAAGAATTGGACGGAGACGATGTAGGTGGGGTCCCCGCGGGAGAACCACAGGATTGATCCTCCACCGACTTCCCGCTTGGCGATGACCGTGGCGATCGGTCCTCCGGATGGCGTCGTGTCGCCAGGGCTCCCGATGTCGACGGGTGGGTGGACCTCGACGGTGCGACTGGTGCCACGCAGGGCCATGAGACCGACGATCGCGAGCGCTACGACCGCGACAATCGCAACGATTGGCTTGACGTCCCGCTTCACCGTGATCGAAATCCTTCGCTCCGACGCTTCGATTACGCGCGCATCGTACATCCAACGACATGCAGGGGATCCAACTCCTGCTCTGCTCGTTGGTCCCAACCGGCGCACCTAGGCTGCACGGCCTCAACACGAGAGGGGAATGCATGAGGAAGGCTTCAGCCATTGCATCGATTGTGATCGGTGCCCTGCTGATCGTGGCTGGTATCGGAACCTGGGTTCTGGTCAGCAACACGCTTGGCGATCAGAACATCACGGTATCCGAGGACGCGTCGTGTCTCGCAGGGGATGAGGTCAACGGACCCTTCAGTGCCTATTGCGAAGCGAAGGTCATCGACAAGCACGCACTCGAAGCAACGGGCGGGCTGCGGTATTCCGAGCTCGACCGGGAGGATCCGCTGCGGGCAGTTGCCCAGAGTGCAGCGTTCCTTCAGGCATCGCTGTTCACGTCGATCGTTGCCTTCGGCGTTGCTGGGATGGCCATCCTGATCGGCGTCCTGTTCACGTTGATCGGGTTTGGAATGCGGGACGTCGATATGCGGACCGCATCGGCCGACGATTGACCGGTGCTGCCCCTGTGGCAGCTGTAGCACACCGAGAGGGACCCCAATAGGGGTCCCTCTCGTGATGGTGGGTCTGTGGAGGTCAGCGGGTGACGACGAGCACCGCTCCGCCAGCTCCAAGGATCACAACGGCTCCGATGACCATCATCCAGATGATGGGCGTGAAGCTGACCGGTTGGATGGTCTCGTAGTTCTCGAGGTTCTGGGCAAAGATCTCCACCATGCCGGAGAAGTTCTGCAGGGACGCTTCCATCGTCTGCATCGCTGCGGCGGTCGCGGGGAAGTTCTCCGCCATGAACGCACCGAGCTGTTCCTCGTTCATCCCGAGCTGTCCAGCGAGATCGGGCAACATCTGGGCCTGCATCTGCTGGCCCATCGCGCCCACCGTTTGGAGTGCCACGGTCGCACCGTCGATCAGTTCCTGCGTGTAGACGGGTTGCAGGTTCTCGTTCAGTTGATCGGCGTCCGCAGCCTTCTGGGGAAGGCTGAGTGCAAAGGTCACCACCAGGAGTACGCCGCCAAGGACGACGGCCGTGATCCCGCCCGCCCGACCGGGTCGAAGCAGGAGGATTCCCGCCACGATGGCAAGAATCCCCGAGATCGTGATGATCCAGGGAACGGTGGTCGCTGGGAGGTTCTCGGTCGGAATGGCATCGGCAGACGCAAACAGCTCCTGCTGGCTGTCCAGGGTCTGGATCAGACCTGAGAACGTGGCGGTGATGTCAGGGAGGGCTGCCATTCCCTGTGCGACCGCCGGATAGTTCTCCTGCACCATGCCGGTGAACTGTTCGGGGGTCATGCCGAGCGCTTGCGACATCGCAGGGACGATGGTCGTCTGGAATTCCTCGCCTGCCGATTGGAGCGTGGCGACATCAGCCGATGCTGTACCGAGGGCCTCATCAGTCAGTATCGGTCGGAAGTCATCGATCATGTCCTCAAAGGCAGGCCCCACAGCAAAGAGATTGTTGATCAGGGTGACCGCGATGAACACGACGCCGACGAGAATCGCGAGACTCCCGGCGACAATGCGAGCGGTTCTTCCCTTGGGTGCTGCCTGGGGTGGGGTGGACTTCGTAGCCGTTGTCATGGCGTCAACTCCTTGTCAGTCGCCGTCGACACACGAGCCAAGCATAAACAGAGTTGCGCAGTCAGGATCTCAGGATCTATCAAACGGACACAGACCGCTGCTTCAATGGTGATCTGTCGGAGGCTGTTCGTCCGGCGACGAACGTCGAGAGGAGGACCCGTGGATGCCAGAGAAGGTGGCGACAACCGGCGGCCCCTGCCGCTTGGCGTATGGATCGCTGCGGCCGCGGTATTCGTCATCCTCCTCGGAGTGTCATCTCGGTACGGGTTTCATCGCGACGAGCTGTATTTCATTGCCGCAGGGCGCCGGCTCGCCTGGGGATTCGTCGACCAACCCCCGCTGACACCGCTCGTCGCGCGACTGGCCGATCTCCTCCCCGGTGGCGTGTCCCCCTCGGTCCTCAGGGTCGTTCCTGCGCTTTCGGCTGCTGGGCTCGTCGTCCTGGCTGGCGTGCTCACTCGGAGATTCGGGGGTGGTTCCCGAGCCGTGGCCCTCGGAGCAGGATTCGCTGCGGTTGGAGGCTTCTATCTCGCCGTCGGTCACCTCCTGAGCACGACCACCTTCGATGTCCTCATCTGGGTCGGTGTGTGTGCAGCGGTTGCCGCGATCATCGACGGTGCCGATCCACGCCTATGGATCGTGGTTGGGGGCCTCGTCGGCGTCGGAATGGTGAACAAGTACACGATCGCGTCCCTGGGCGTCGTCCTCCTCATCGGGTTGCTGCTGACCCCCGCCCGATCAGTCCTTCGGGGACCGATGCCATGGTTGGGCGCCGGGGTCGCGATCCTGATCGCGCTTCCGAACCTTGCATGGCAGGCTACGCAAGGGTGGCCGCAGTTCGAGATGGCTGCGGCGCTTCGTCGGTCATCGGATGGGCCGTTCGAGTACGTCCTGCTCCAGATCGCCATCCTTTCGTTCTTCCTCGTCATTCCGACGATTGGAGGTGCCGTGTGGCTTTCCAGGGACCCGGCCGGTCGCAGGTGGCGGGTGTTCCCGATCGCGTTCGTCCTGCTCTTCGTGGTGTACTTCGCAACCGGTGGGAAGGGCTACTACGTGGCTCCGCTCTACGTGCCCCTCCTTGCCGGCGGGGCGGTGTGGCTGGAGTCCTCACGCAGGTGGGTGCGGAGGACCACTGTGGCCCTGGTCGGAATGGGCGCAGTCCTCGGGCTGTTCATTGCCCTCCCGCTCGTTCCCCCAGAATCCGTCGATGCATTCAATGAGGTGAACGGCGAACTCGGCGAGACCTATGCGTGGGATCAACTCGTCGACCAGATCGAGGCCGTGTTCCTGGACCTTGCCGAAGCCGAGAGGGAATCGGCTGCAGTTCTCACCTCGAACTACGGTCAGGCCGGTGCGATAGAAGTGCTGTCCGACGCGCTTCCCCAGCCGGTGTCAGGCCACAACAACTACTGGCTCTGGGGACCCCCTGCAGGTGAGAGCTCGGTCATCATCGGGATTGGACGTGTTGGACCTGCGATCGATGAAATCTGCCCCGTCATCGAGGTCGTCGCCGTGATTTCGAACGACGCTGACGTCGCCAACGACGAGAATGGGACCGAGGTGTGGCTGTGTCGGTCGCCATCGGCACCCCTGTCGAGCGTATGGGACGAGCTCAAGCACTACAACTGACGGGCCTCAGGGTCGGTAGTCCTGTTCGCCTGCAACCACCCGAAGAGCGATTGCATTCTGCGGT
>Ga0316188_10001511_pt1 | contig 11034 bp, 6 predicted proteins | sample Phiworburrow1_MG_FD_204933 | JGI IMG/M metagenome (GOLD analysis project Ga0316188, IMG submission 204933) | Coastal sediment microbial communities from Maine, United States - Phippsburg worm burrow 1 | ecosystem: Environmental > Aquatic > Marine > Coastal > Sediment | place: USA: Maine... | reverse complement strand
GCATTGACCCAGGGCGTCGAGATCGAACTCAAGTTCCAGTTGCCGCCCGCCAACCGGGCCCGGCTGGAGCGGGCACTGGCCACGCGCAGCGCCGAGCGCCTGCCACTGCGGGCGCTGTACTTCGACACGCCCGACGGCCGCCTGGCGGCGGCGCGCATGGCCTTGCGGCTGCGCCAGGAGGGCCCGCGCTGGGTGCAGACGCTGAAGGGCCGCGGAGACGGCTTGATGCAGCGGCTGGAAGACGAGGTGCCGGTGGCCCACCAGGGCAACGATGCGCCGGTGCTGGACCCGGACCGCCACGACGGCACCCATGCCGGCCGCGCGCTGGCCCGTGTGCTGGCCGACGGTGCGGCGCCCGAGGTGCTGTACGTCACCGAGATCCAGCGTCTGCGCCGGGTGCTGCGCTGCGAGGGCGCGCGGGTCGAGGTGTCGCTGGACGTCGGCCGGATTCGCGCCGGTGCGCGCAGCGTGCCGGTGTGCGAAGTCGAATTCGAATGGCTGGGAGGGCCGCTGCAGGGCCTGCTGACGCTGGCCGCGCGCTGGGCCAGGCGTTACGGGCTGGTGCTCGACGTCACGACCAAGGCCGAACGCGGGCACTGCCTGGCTGCGGGGGATCCGGCGCCACCGGTCGTGCGAGCAGAGAAACCCGCGCTCAGCGCCGACCTCGCCCTGGGCGAGGCGCGCGCGGCGATCGTGGCGGCCACGCTGGCGCATGCGTTGCCGAACGCCGCGGCCCTGGTCGGTGGCCGTCACCTGCCTGACCATGTGCACCAGCTGCGCGTTGCATTGCGCCGCCTGCGCACCGCACTGCGCGCCTTCGGCCCTGAGGACGTGGAGCGGGATCAGGCGCTGTCCGCCCTGTTCGAGGCCCTGGGCCGCACGCGCGACGCTGACGTGCTGGCGCAGACGCTGGCGCCGGCCCGGGCGGCGGCGGCGGCGGCCGGCTGGGCGCCCGAGGTGGTCGAGCCCGACGTCGTGCCCGATGCGGCCGGGCCCGCGGCCCTGCGTGCGCCCGCCGCGGCCGACCTGTGGCTCAAGCTGATCGGCCTCATGCACGCGCAGCCTTCGCACGATGACGGGCGGCCCTGGGCCGCCACGGCCGAGCCCGTGCTGCGCCGCTGGCGGCGGCGCGCACGGCATCTTGCACGCGACTGGCGCACGCTCGACGACCCATCGCGCCACCGGCTGCGCAAACAGCTCAAGCGCCTGCGCTACCTGCTGGAGTTCTGTGCGCCCCTCTGGCCGGGCAAGTCGACACGGCAGCAGCTGGCTGCGCTGGTGCCGTTGCAGGACATGCTGGGCCACTGGAACGACCTGGTGGTGGCGCGGACGGCGCTGCAGGCGCGCCCCGCGTCGGACCCGGCTGCCGCCTTCCTATCGGGCTGGCTGGCGCGCGAGTCGCAGTGGTGCGATCAAGCGTGCGCGGCTGCGGCGGCAGCCTGGCGGCAGGTGAAGGCGCCGCGGCGGCGGCGTCGTTGAAAGAGCAGCCCGGGGGCTGGCCCACGTCGCGAAGGGTGATGGGCCAATGTCAGGCGACACACTGTCGATCGGTCTGTCGGACCGAGGATCTGGCTCGATCGGCACTCGTGCATCGTCAGTTCGCCCCCCATGGGCTGCCTTCGGTGGCCGAGCATCTCGCTTCCCGGCACGGAGTCAGGCGACCGCGGCGCCGTTGCCCGAAAGCGTCAAATCGTTGCCGTCGACCAGAAGTGCGTCGACGGAAGCCAGGGTCCCCTGCAGCGCCGTCATCCTGAGGTTGCCCGCCGTCTTCGTGCTGACCCGCGGACCGAGCAGGATGGTGTAGTGCTCGCCCGGCCTGCGGACTTGGCGGTCTTGTCGATTTCCCCTCTGTGTCGAACACATTGCGGCCTTTGCACCGGATCGACCGCAGCCCGCTCCCGGCGCCCGCCGAATGGGCGTCGCTTCGGGCCGCCATCCGGTCGACGTCGTTGTTCAGGCGAGTGACGCACCGATCGGCCTGGCAGCGACCGCGACCGCCGCACCACCGTGACAGGGCGTTGGCGACGCCGCGGCTGCCCACGGGCGCGCCCCGCGCCTCGACCCCGCCGGACGGGATAATCGATGGCCGACGAAAGGCGCATGACCTTGCCCCACCGCGACCCGAACGAGTCGATCGAGTTGCCGCACCGCGAACGCCAGGTCGCCGTGCTGCTCGGTTTGCTGGCCTTGCTGCTGGCGGGCCTGGTGGTCACGCGCTACTGGAGTCCGGCGCCGCCCAAGGTCGTGGTCATGAGCACCGGCCCCACCGATGGCGCGTACCACGCGTTCGGGCTGAGGTACCAGCAGGTCCTGGCCCGCTCGGGCGTGAAGTTGGTGCTGCTGCCCTCTGCCGGCGCGGTCGAGAACCTCGAGCGCCTGCGCCGGGGGCGCGACGGGGTGAGCGTCGCGCTGGTGCAAGGCGGCGTTGCCCAGGCGGACGAATACCACGGCGTCAACAGCCTGGGCGGCATGTTCCTGGAGCCTCTGTGGGTCTTCTACCGCGTCGACAGCGCGCTGGACGACATCGCCGAGCTCGGCGGCCGCCGCGTGGCCGTCGGCGTGTCGGGCAGTGGCACGCAGCGTGTCGCGGAGGAACTGCTGCGGCAGGTCGTGTCACAGGACGTGGCCCCCGTGCCGCTGCCGCTCGGCGGCATGGCGGCGGTGGAGGCGCTGCGAAGTGGCGACGTCGACGCTGCCATGTTCGTGGCGGCGCCGGAGGCACCGGCGGTGCAGGCCCTGCTGCGAGCCCCTGGCATCCGACTGCTCAGCTTCCGGCGCGCCGAAGGCTATGCGCGGCGATTCCCCTACCTGACTCGCCTGGTGTTGCCCGAAGGGGCGGTCGACATGGTCCGCAACATCCCGGGCGCAGACACCGCCATGGTGGCGGTCACGGCCAGCCTGCTGGCGCGCGAGGACCTTCACCCGGTGATCGTCGACCTCCTGCTCGGCGCGGCGCGCGAGGCGCATTCGCGCGGGTCGCTGCTGTGGCGCGCAGGCGACTTCCCGTCCAGCGAAGCGCCTGAATTCGCCCTGTCGCCCGATGCCGAACGCTTCTACAAGAACGGGCCTTCGGCACTGAACCGATACCTGCCGTTCTGGGCCGGCGTGTGGATTCAGCGCCTGATCTTCGTGGGGCTGCCGATCCTCGTCATTGCCGTCCCGCTGCTGCGCTACCTGCCGGTGCTGTATCGATGGGGCATGCGCCGGCGCATCTACCGCTGGTACGGCGAGCTCGCCTTCATCGAACGGGCGCTGGGTCAGGGGAGCGATGACGTCGAACTGCAGGGCCGCCGGCTCGACGGCATCGAGGCCCAGATCAACCGCATGCGCATCCCTGCGGCCTTCGCGAGCGAGGCCTATACGCTGAAGATGCACCTGCAGATGGTGCGCAAACTGCTTCACGACGAGCCGCCTGCCGCCGCACCTGGCGCTGCCAGCCCTGGCGGATTGCCGGAGGGGACCTGACCGACCCGCGCCGTCGCGGCCAGCGCGGGCGGCCGCCGGCGATCACGGATCGCTGTGCTGCGTCAGCGCGCGGCTCAGGCCGGCGTCTCGCCGTCGAACGCGGCCGACACGCTGGGAACGATCTGGTCCAGGCCCAGCTCGGCTTCGAAACCGCTGCGCCGGATGAGCGACAGAGGCTGCTCGTTCACGTGCGCCAGCACCAGGGCGATGCCACGCTTCTTCAGCGCACGATGCAGTTGCTGCAGCGCGTCGATCCCCGAAGTGTCCAGCAGCACCAGGCGGTGCATCTCCAGGACCACGGCGCGCGTGTCGGGCCCGATCTGCGCCGGCAGGGCTTCGATCTTGCCGACGGCGCCAAAGAACAACGAGCCATAGAGCTCGAAGGCCTGCACACCCGCGGGCAGATCGTCGCGCGTGGGTTCCACGCGGAACAGCTGACCCATGCGCCAGATGAAGAAGACGCAGGCCAGCACCAGCCCCAGCTGCACCGCCACCGTGAGGTCGAACACGATCGTGGTCGTGAAGGTGCCCAGCAGGATCAGGCGGTAGTTCAGGCTGAAGCGGCGCAGCCGCCTGAACTCGTGCCACTCGCCCATGTTCCAGGCCACGAACATCAGGATGCCGGCCAGCGATGCCAGCGGCACGTGCAGGGCCAGCGGGGCGGCCACCAGCACGATGGCCAGCAGCGTCAGCGAGTGCACGATGCCGGCCACCGGCGTGCTGCCTCCTGCGCGCACGTTGGTGATCGTGCGTGCCACGGTGCCAGTGGCCGGGATGCCGCCGAACAAGGGCGCCACGAAGTTGGCCACGCCCTGCGCCATCAGCTCCTGGTTCGGGTCGTGCCGTGGCGCGTCGGCCGTGTTGTCGGCCACGCGCGCGCACAGCAGCGATTCGATCGCGCCCAGCAGCGCGATCGTCAGCGTCGGTGCCAGCAGCAGCTTGGCCGTGGTCCAGGTGAAGTCGGGCAGCGCGAAGGGCGGCAGCCCCTGCGGGATGCCGCCGAAGCGCGTGCCGATGGTCTCCACCGGCAGTTGCAGCAGCACCGTGGCCAGGGTCGAGCCCACCAGCGCCACCACCGTGCCCGGCACGTGCGCGCCCAGGCGCCGCAGGCGCTGGACGCGGCCCAGCGGCGCGGTGGGCATCGCGTAGGACTTGGGCCACATCACCACCACCGCCAGGCTGCCGACAGCCAGCGCGACGGCGGCAGGGTTCACGCTGTCCAGGTGGCGGCCCAGCACGCCGATGAGCGAGAAGAAGTCCGCCGGCAGCTTGGGCGTCGTCAGGCCGAGGAAGTCGCGCACCTGCGACAACCCGATCAGCACGGCGATGCCGTTGGTGAAGCCGATGACGATCGACACCGGCACATAGCGCACCAGCGCCCCCAGCTTGAACAGCCCCATCGTGAACAGCAGCACGCCGGCCAGCATGGTGGCGATCAGCAGGTTGGCCAGGCCGAAGCGCTCGACGATGCCGTAGATGATGACGATGAAGGCGCCGGCGGGCCCGCCGATCTGCACGCTGGAGCCACCCAGCGCGCTGATCAGGAAGCCGCCGACGATGGCCGTGAAGATGCCGGCCTCGGGCTTGACGCCGCTGGCGATCGCAAACGCCATCGCCAGTGGCAGCGCCACCACGCCGACGGTGAGCCCGGCGCCCAGGTCTTTCAGGAAACGCGTGCGGTCATAGCCGACAAGGGCGTCACGTAGGCGCGGCCGGAAGCGGTGCAGCGGGGGCAGTGCAGCCAAGACGGGTGGGGCCGAGAGGGGTCAGCGCACGCGCATGCCCGGCGTCGCGCCGGCATGTGGCTCGAGCACATACAGGCCGGGCGCGGCCTTGGGGTCGGCATGGCTGGCCGCCAGCACCATGCCTTCGCTGACGCCGAACTTCATCTTGCGCGGTGCCAGGTTGGCCACCAGCACGGTGAGCTTGCCGGTCAGGTCCTCCGGCGAGTAGGCGTTGGCAATGCCGCTGAAGACCTGGCGCGTGCGGCCTTCGCCGGCATCCAGCACGAGGCGCAGCAGCTTGGTGCTGCCCTCCACGCGTTCGGCGGACACGATGCGCGCGATGCGCAGGTCGATGTTGGCGAAGTCGTCGATGCCGATGGTCTCGCCGATGGCCTCGCCGCCCGGCACCACGGCCGCCGAAGGCGCCGCCGGCGCGGCCGGTTCCGGCGCTGCCAGCAGGTCGTCCAGCTGCTTCATCTCCACGCGCTGCATCAGGTGGCTGTACTTGCCGATGCGGTGAGCGCCGCCGTGCGAGATCGAGCGTGCCGCGTCGGCCCACTGCAGCGGTGCGATGTCCAGGAAGGATTCGACCCGAACCGCCAGCGCAGGCAATACCGGCTTGAGGTAGACGGTCAGCACGCGGAAGGCCTCGATGCACACGCTGCACACGTCGTGCAGCGCCGCATCATGCTCTGGCTGCTTGGCGAGTTCCCAGGGCTTATGGGCGTCCACGTACTCGTTCACGCGGTCGGCGAGCGCCATGATCTCGCGCAGCGCCTTGCCGAACTCGCGCGTCTCGTAGAGGTCGGCCAGCGCGTCGGCCTGGCCGCGCATCGCGTCCAGCAGTGCGCGGCCTTCGACGCCCAGGTCGGTCGAAATCCGGCCGTCGAACCGCTTGGCCAGGAAGCCGGCAGCGCGGCTGGCGATGTTGACGTACTTGCCGACCAGGTCGCTGTTGACCCGGGCGACGAAGTCGTCGGGGTTGAACTCGATGTCCTCGACGCGCGCATTGAGCTTGGCGGCGATGTAGTAGCGCAGCCACTCGGCGTTCATGCCGAGTGCCAGGTAGCGCAGCGGGCTGATGCCGGTGCCGCGGCTCTTGCTCATCTTCTCGCCGCTGACGGTGATGAAGCCGTGCACGAAGACCCGGTCCGGCGTCTTGCGGCCGCTGAAGTGCAGCATCGCCGGCCAGAACAGGGTGTGGAAGTAGGTGATGTCCTTGCCGATGAAGTGCACCTGCTCCACGGCCGGGTCGGCCAGGAAGGCGTCGAAGTCGCCCCCGGTCTTGGCAAAGTGGTTCTTCAGCGACGCCAGGTAGCCCACCGGCGCGTCCAGCCAGACATAGAAGTACTTGTCCTCGGTGTCGGGGATGCGGATGCCGAAGTAGGGCGCGTCACGCGAGATGTCCCAGTCCGAAAGGCCCGCGTGACCCTCATCGTCGGTCCGGAACCACTCGCGGATCTTGTTCAGCACCTCCGGCTGCAGGCGGCCCGGGGTGGCCGTCCAGTCCTGCAGGAAGTCCAGGCAGCGCTGCGACGACAGCAGGAAGAAATGGTGTGCGCTGTTCTTGAGCACAGGGGCGGCGCCGGACAGCGCCGAATACGGGTTCTTTAGTTCCGTCGGGCTGTAGACCGCGCCGCAGACGTCGCAGTTGTCGCCGTACTGATCCTTGGCGCCACAGTTGGGGCACTCGCCCTTGATGTAGCGGTCGGGCAGGAACATGCCCTTGACCGGGTCGTAGAACTGCTCGATCACGCGCTCGGAGATCAGCCCTTCCTTGCGCAGCGCCAGGTAGATCGACTGCGCCAGCTCGTGGTTCTCAGGGCCGTCGGTGGAGTGCCAGTTGTCGAAGCCGATGTGAAAACCGTCCAGATACTGGCGCCGCCCGGCCGCAATGCCGGCGACGAAGTCGTGCGGCGTGAGCCCCGCCTTGTCGGCCGCGATCATGATCGGCGCGCCGTGCGCGTCGTCGGCGCAGACAAAGTGCAACTCGTGCCCGCGCATGCGCTGGAACCGGACCCAGACGTCGGCCTGGATGTACTCCATCATGTGGCCGATGTGGAACGGCGCGTTGGCGTAGGGCAGCGCCGTGGTCACGAACAGCTTGCGGGCGGGGGTGGCGGACATGATGCAGGATTCTAGGCGTCGCCCCCACGCGCCGGCTGCCGCCCACCGCCGCTACAGTCGGCCGGTGGAGCTCGAAAGCCGCTGCCCCCGTTGCCGCCAGCCGTTTCATTGCGGGCGCGACGATGTCGCGCCCTGCCCGTGCGCGGGACCGAGCCTGCCGCCGGTGTTGCTGGCGGAATTGCGGGCGGCCTACGACGGCTGCCTGTGCCTGGCGTGCCTGCGCGCGCTGGCGGCGCTCAGTGCAGCACCAGCAGCGGGACCCGACTGAGCGCCATCACGCGTTTGGTCTGCGACCCGAAGAGCATGGCGCCGAACGGACCGCGGCCGTGGGTGGCCATGACGATCATGTCGCAGCCCTGGCTGGCCGCCGCTGCGGCAATGGCGGCGGCGACATCGTCGTTGCGGTCGTAGTGGCCCTCGAAGGGCACGCCGGCGGCCTGGGCGGCCTCGGCGAAGTGTGCCAGCACCCTCCTGGCATGGCCGTCGGTCTGCGCCTCGTGGGCCTTCACTTCCTGCCGGTAGGTCGGCAGGTGGGTGCCCATGCCGGGCAGGGCCGGCATCGCCTCGACCACGTAGCCGACGATGCCGACGCCCATCTGCCGGGCCAGCGCGACGCCTTGCTGGACCGCGTGCTGCGACACCTCGGTACCGTCCACCGGCACCAGCAACTTCTTGAACATCAGTGACCTCCTGCGGCCGCATGTTGGCAGGCGCCGCCTGCGTTGTCTTGACGCCGGTCAAGGAGCCGACGGGCTCAGCCACACTGGCCGACGTAGCCGCACGCCGTGCAGAAATCGCAGCCGTCCTTGTGGATCACGGTGGCATTGCCGCACTCCGGGCACGGCATGCCGGCCATCGGCGCCGGCGTGCCCGGTGTCGAGGGCGCGGCCAGCACGCCCATCTCGCGCAGCGGGTAGCCGCGCTCGTCGAGCACGCCCAGCATCGCGTAGCGGTGGATCATCAGCCGCGCCAGGTAGGCCACCGTCGACGGCCAGACCTGCTGGCGCCGCTGCCCGGCGGCCAGCCCGGGCACGAACGCCATGAAGTGGCCCAGCGGCTCGGCGTAGTTCAGCAGCTTGCGCAGTTTCATGCCGATCCAGGCCGGATCGATGACGCGCATGTCCAGCGACAGCACGCGCGCCAGGCCGTCGAGCGCGCGTGGATAGTTGCCCGCCAGGCCCATCGCGCACGGCCGGGTGACGCTGCTGCCGTCGGTTGCAGTGAGCGCGACTTCCTTCAGCGTGAGCGTCAGGCGCTCGCCGCTGGCCGGGTTGTCCACGTCGACGGCCCAGGCCAGCGTGCCGGACGGGCCGGTGCGCGGCTCGTCGCGGCTGAACATGGCGTCCAGCACCGGCGTCGGCCCGGGACGCGCCGGGTCGGGCAGGGCCCGCAGCTGCTCGCAGCGCCAGCGGATCACGGCCGCCGTGGCGGCCACCACCCCGGGGAACAGCCGCTTGCTGCCGTCGGGCGGGAAGGGCATCTCGAAGGCGCGCTCTTCGGCCACGGTGGCCAGCGCGTCGAGCTTGAGCTGCAGCCAGGCGGCGTCGTTGGCACGCAGGTCCATCGACAGTGTCTTGGCCAGCGCGCCCAGGCCGCGCGGCTGTTCGGCGCCGTTGACCCAGGTCTCGAACGGGTGCGGACGGCCACCCTCGTCGTCGGGCAACTCGCCGACAAAGAGCGCGAAGTCGCCGAACGGGTGCTGGATCATGTAGCTCCAGGCCGGGTTGCCGGCCGGCAGCTCGGGCCGGCCCGGCCAGCGCAGGCTGGCCAGCACCGGCGCGGCGGGTTGATCCAGCCGCAGCCGCTGTTCGGCGCCGCTGCCGCCGCCGACCTGGAGCGGCGGCGCCGCCTCGGGCGTGGTGCTCAGCACCGAGCCGATAACGGCGTTCGGCCGGTAGGTCGCCAAGCCCTTGAGCCCTGTCTTCCAGGCCTGCACGTACAGGTCCTCGAAGTCGGCGAACGGATAGTCCGCGGGCACGTTGACGGTCTTGCTGATCGAGGTGTCGATGTAGGGCGCCACCGCCGCCACCATCGCGGCGTGGTCGGCCGCGCTCATTTCCAGCGCGGTGACGAAGGCGGGTGTCAGCGGCGCGTCGTCGCCCTTCAGTTGGCGGTGCAGGCGCCAGGCGTGGTCCTCGACCGCGAACTCGCGAAGGGTGCCGTCGGGCATGCGCTTCTTGCGCGTGTAGGTCCAGCTGAAGGCGGGCTCGATGCCGTTGCTGGCGTTGTCGGCAAACGCCAGGCTGATCGTGCCGGTGGGCGCGATCGACAGCAGGTGCGAGTTGCGGATGCCGTGCTGGCGGATCCGGTCCTTGAGTGCCACGGGCAGGCGTGACGCGAAGCGCCCGCCGCTCAGGTACAGGTCTGCATTGAAGAGCGCGAAGGCGCCGCGCTCCTGCGCCAGCGCCACCGACGCCTCGTAGGCGGCATCGCGCATGCGTTCGGCGATGCGGCGCGCCACGGCACGCGCAGGCTCGGTGTCGTAGCGAAGGCCGAGCATCACCAGCGCGTCGCCCAGCCCGGTGAAGCCCAGCCCGATGCGGCGCTTGCGCTGTGCTTCGGACTGCTGCTGCGGCAGCGGCCACACGCTGACGTCGAGCACGTTGTCGAGCATGCGCACGGCCACCGCCACGACCTCGGCGAAGCCGGCGTCGTCGAAACGCGCATCGTCCTCGAAGGGTCGTTGCACGAAGCGCGTCAGGTCGATCGAGCCCAGGCAGCAGCAACCGTGCGGCGGCAGAGGCTGCTCGCCACACGGGTTGGTGCAACTGATGGTCTCGCAGTAGCCCAGGTTGTTGTCGGCGTTGATGCGGTCCAGGAACAGCACGCCGGGCTCCGCGTGGTCGTAGGTGCTGCGCATGACCTGGTCCCACAGCGCGCGGGCGCCGACGCGTCGGTAGACCCACAGGCCGTCGTCGCGCCGGTGGGCGCCGGCGGCCTTCTGCGCCGCACCGGGCTCGGCGCGGTGCACCAGGGCGACCTCGCCGTCGTCCTGCACCGCCTGCATGAAGGCATCGGTGACGCCCACGCTGAGGTTGAAGTTCTTCAGGTCGCCCCGGTCCTTGGCATGGATGAAGGCCTCGATGTCCGGATGGTCGCAGCGCAGTACCCCCATCTGCGCGCCGCGCCGCGCGCCGGCCGATTCCACCGTCTCGCATGAGCGGTCGAACACGCGCATGTAGCTCACCGGCCCCGAGGCGTGGCTCTGCGTGCTGCCGACGTGGGCGCCGTTCGGGCGGATGGGCGAGAAGTCGTAGCCGACGCCGCCGCCGCGGCGCATGGTCTCCGCGGCCTCGGCCAGCGCCGTGTAGATGCCGGGCGCGCCGTCGTCTTCCTGGGTGATGCTGTCGCCGACCGGTTGCACGAAGCAGTTGATCAGCGTGGCGCTGAGCTCGGTGCCGGCCGCCGACGCGATGCGCCCGGCGGGCACGAAGCCGCGCTGCTGGGCGTCGAGGAAGCGTGCCTCCCAGGCCGTGCGCTGCGCGGGCGCCTCGTGGGCCGCCAATGCACGGGCGACGCGGCGGCGCACGTCGTCGGCGCTGGCCTCGTCGCCCTTGGCGTACTTCTCCAGCAGGACCTCGCCGCTGATCGGCTGGGGCGCCAGGCTGGTGGGCGTGCGGCGGGGTGTCGCGGGGGTTCGGGTCGTCATGTCTGTGTCCTCTGAAGCCTCAGTGTGGCAGGCTGGCGGACCGGGTCAAGCGGGATCCCGTGGCACGCC
>Ga0316188_10001510_pt1 | contig 11034 bp, 11 predicted proteins | sample Phiworburrow1_MG_FD_204933 | JGI IMG/M metagenome (GOLD analysis project Ga0316188, IMG submission 204933) | Coastal sediment microbial communities from Maine, United States - Phippsburg worm burrow 1 | ecosystem: Environmental > Aquatic > Marine > Coastal > Sediment | place: USA: Maine... | reverse complement strand
CTTTTTTGCTTTGTCCTACATTTAAAAAGGCGGTCATAAAAAGGCTTTCACCGGTAAGAATTCGTTTTCCGGCAGAAAATATTTTACCAAGTACACTGTTGTCCTGGTTGGAACCATCCCCAAAAATGGTATCCATCTTAATATCGGTGTCCATCATCATAAAACTTCCCGCCTCGGCAACTACAGCTTCCTGTGGATCCAGCTCAATTTCTACATATTGCATTTCTTCCCCATAAATATGGTAATCTATTTCGTGTGCATTCATCGTTAGTATTTTAAGTTATCAATAGTTAGTTGATTTAGTAATCAAAATGTTACATATATAAATTAAAAATCTCAGCCTCTCAATTTAACCGTCCATTCAAAATTAAAAGTGGAAACCACAAGGCCGTCCTCATTAATGCCGACAGAATCCATCCAAAAGGTTTGACCTTCACCGGTAGCTATGGTTTGATCCAATGCCTCCTTGATCCTTTGGCCATCCTTACAGGTAAATGTGATTTTACCAGTAGCTTTTTTAGAAAAATTGGCTTTATTGTTAGCAACAAGCATTGAAATGTCTTCTCCCCGCCCTCTTATCTGGGCATTAACCATAGCACCGGTACTGAGCTCGGCTGCCATTCCTTGCACCGCCCAGTACATTGATTTAAAAGGATTCTGATTAAACCAGGAATGTTTTACTGTGACTATTGCTTTGTTCTCATCACAGGATCTAAGTCGCACACCACACCACCAGGCCGATGGCAACTTGAAAAATGCAAAGGCATTGAATTTACTGGAATATGTGCTCATGGAATATATAATATACAGTAAATGTAGAAATTATTGCTTAAGTAATGAATGTTAAATATTTGTTAAATATTAGTACTATGTTTTGCATAATACCTGTTTTAAGATATATATTTGTATAAGAAACTAATATGCCATGACAGAGACATTGTCCAAACACGAAAGAAATTTATCCGCAGTCATTCATGCGTCTACCTTAAGCAAGTACTTTATTCCTTTTGGTAACTTCCTTCTGCCACTGATTTTATGGATAGCAAATAAGAAGGAGCACAACTTTGTAGACTACAATGGAAAACAGGCTTTGAATTTTCAGATCAGCCTCTTATTGTATTCCGTCATTCTTGGAATCATTACGGTTCCTTTTGTGCTGGGGTTTTTGCCAAGCATTTTTGATGGAGGGTTATTGAATATAAGGGATTACAATGAATTCAATAATATTAATTTTCATTTTTTAAAAGATAACTTACATTTTGGATGGTGGCTATGGCCCGTTGGAATTGCAGGCTTAATACAGGTTGCCCTCTTTATCGTCAATATAGTTTACACCATTTTGGCTACTTTAAGGACAAATGAAGGACAGTATTTCAAATATCCTATAACTATAAATTTCATAAAATAATAAACAGCATTAATCAAGCTAAATAAAAGGAGTTATTTATCAATCAGGAAAGGAGTTTATCTATCAATCATCATCAAATGAAAAACAAAAAAAACGAACAGTTAACCAGATGCTGAAATAAATCCGTCACAAACGGTACAGCACAAAACAGAATTATGAAATTATGAACATAGAAAACACAAAAGCACAGATGCGGAAGGGAGTTTTGGAATATTGCATACTCTCCATTCTTAAGGGAGAAGATAAGTATGCTTCTGAAATTCTGAGCACGCTCAAAGATGCAAAAATGCTGGTGGTTGAAGGAACTATTTATCCCTTACTCACCAGGCTAAAAAACGCAGGGTTGCTCAATTATCGCTGGGAAGAATCAACCTCCGGGCCACCCAGGAAATATTATGCACTCACCGAAACAGGGAAAGTCTTCTTAAAAGAACTAAACATCACCTGGGATGAACTTAGAGGTGCAGTTAATTTGGTTACCAATACTAAAAACAACTAACAATGAATAAAACAGTAAATATAAATCTCGCAAATATACTTTTTCACATAGATGAAAAAGCATTTAACAAATTACAGCGCTATCTGGAATCAATTAAACGCTCATTTTCCGGTACTGCCGGAAGTGATGAGATCATTGCTGATATTGAAGCCAGGATCGCTGAGCTCTTCCAGGAAAAAATGGAAAATGACAGACAGGTAATTACCCTTAAAGAAGTAGATGAAGTCATCAACATTATGGGGCAACCTGAAGACTACATGGTAGACGAGGATATTTTTGAGGATGCACCGAAAAGAACAACGGAATCACATCCAAAAGTCAAAAAGCTCTACAGAGATACCGATAATAAATATATTGGGGGAGTTTGCGCCGGACTCGAGCATTATCTTGGAATAGATGTCTTATGGATACGTTTGGCTTTTATTCTACTGGGCGTTTTCACAGGTTTTGGATTTATTGCTTATATCCTACTCTGGATATTAGTGCCCGAAGCGGTAACCACCTCCCAAAAATTGGATATGAGGGGGGAACCGGTTAATATAAGCAATATCGAAAGAAAAGTAAAAGAGAGTTTTGACGATGTTGCAGAGAAGGTAAAAAGTGTAGATTATGAAAAAGTAGGCAATAAAGTTAAAAGCGGTGGTAAAACATTCTTTGATACTCTTGGAGACATTATCATGTTCTTTTTTAAAGTTTTTGGAAAATTTATAGGCATATTACTAATCATTATTGGAGCTGCCACTTTAATTGGTCTCTTTGTTGGATTGATGACCGTTGGAATATTGGATATTGTTCATATCCCTGGTGTTGATTTTTACGATGTGGTCAATTCAACAGCCGCGCCGGTATGGCTAGTTTCTCTGCTGGCCTTCTTTGCCGTAGGTATTCCATTTTTCTTTTTGCTTTATCTCGGTTTGAAAATTCTTGTAACTAACCTTAAGTCCATTGGAAACATCGCTAAATTCTCCTTGTTGGGTTTATGGCTGCTCTCTATTATTGGATTGAGTGTCCTGGGAATACAACAGGCTTCTGCTCATGCATTTAGTGGAACAACCACTGTAAAGGAGGATTTGTATTTTCCTCAGGGACTGGATACGTTGCGAATAAGGCTGAATTCAAATGATCTATTGGACGATCAGGAAAACGTGGGGATAAACGGCATGAAGATGGCATATGACGAAAATGGAGATAAAATCCTTTTTGCCAACGATGTGCGCTTTGATATTAAGAAATCGGAAGACTCCCTCGCACATATTCGGATTAGAAAGGATGCCGACGGGAATTCTTTTGTCAATGCCAAAGAGCGTGCAGGCAAAATCGATTATAATTATTCCATAGATGGCAATACACTCTTACTCGATAATTTCCATTCAACATCTGCGAAAAATAAGGTTAGAGACCAGGAAGTGCGGATTACAGTGTTTATCCCGTCAAATTGTGTGATAATCTTTGATGAATCCGCAAAACGACACATCGGCAGAACAACGCGCTACGACAAAGATATTTACAGAAGTGATATCGTGGATTATCAATGGCTGATGAAAGACAATGGGGTACTGCAATGTCTGGATTGTCCGGAAAACATGAAACAGGAAGATGATGAAGATGAAAATGGCCGAATAATCATAAATGAGGATGGGGTAGATATTGATATCAAGGACAATGGCGATTCATTTAAAATGAAAATTGATGAGAACGGCTTAAAGATAAAAACCAATGACAATAATTAGAAGTGCTCAATTCATCATTTGAATTCAACAACTGAGCAATACACTTTCGATATTTCCAAAATAAACATAGAATTTTATCAATCAAATTAAAATCAATAATCAATTAATCAGAACCCATAAAAATTTGGGTTATTAAAAACGACTATCATGACAACATTAGCAAGAATTACAATCGCATTAATTTTAGCACTATTCCTTTCATCATGTGCCTTTGACATTAATTTTGGTGACGGCAAAAAAGGAAACGGGGTTATCGCTGAAGACCGAAGGGAGATTACAGAAGAGTTTACCGTGGTATCCGCCTCAGAAGGTCTTGACGTCTATGTTACCCAGGCCAAAGAATTTGAAATCACGGTTGAGGCTGATGAAAATATTATCGACTTAATTGGAACTGATATAAGAGATGGCAAATTAAAAATCCATGCTATAGAAAATATTGGAAGAGCTACAAAAAAAATATATGTTTCTTTGCCAGATATTACAGGTCTTGAATCTTCCAGCGGAGCAGATTTAATAGGGAAAAGTATTATAGAATCTGATAAAATTGCTTTAAGTGCCAGTAGTGGCTCTGACCTGCAGGTAGAATTAAGCGCTGATGAAGTTAGTGCCAGTTCCAGTAGCGGGGCGGATATTAAAATATCAGGCGAAGCCAATCTGCTTAATGCAAATGCCAGCAGTGGATCGGACATAAAGGCAAGAGATTTTAAGGTTCAGACCTGCAGTGCCGAGGCAAGCAGTGGCGCAGATATTTCTGTAAATGTTTCCGAATCTCTGATTGCTGATGCCAGCAGCGGCGCCGATATTTCCTATACCGGTGAAGCATCAGTTCAAAAGAATAAGTCGGTTTCAGGAAGTATTCATAAAAATCAATAAGAATTCCTCAGTTTTTTATACCGCCCAATTTCTTTAACCCTGGCATTCTTGCCAGGGTTTTATTTTGTCATATTCGGGATTTATTTATATTCGTATTAAACAAATAATTAATGAAGCTCAAGCTGAAGAAGTATACCTTACCCCTGAAACATACCTTTACTATTTCAAGGGAATCACACGATTCACAGGATACTTTGATAGTATCTCTTTCTATGGGAAAGAATACCGGGTATGGAGAAGCAACCTCCAATCCGTATTACAGAATTAGCTGTGAAAGCATGATCTCGGAAATAGAAGGGATACGACAAGAAATAGAAGCCTTTAAATTTACGAATCCTGAAGATTTTTACGCTTTTATTGCATCCCGTGGATTGAGCAACTTCTCATTATGCGCCTTAGATCTTGCTGCTCATGATCTTTATGGCAAAATAATAGCAAAGCCATTATATGAAATCTGGGGAACTTCTATCGAAAAATATCCCATAACCAACTACACCATTGGCCTGGACACGATTGAGAAAATGGTGGCAAAAATGAAAGAAAAACCCTGGCCTATTTACAAAATTAAGCTAGGTACAGACAATGATGTGGCCATTATCCAGGAGCTACGCAAGCATTCAACGGCTATTTTCAGGATTGACGCCAATTGTGCCTGGACAGCAACTGAGACCATTCGCAATGCTCCCTTACTGAAAGCCCTGGGTGTCGAGTTTATAGAACAACCTCTGAAAGCCGATGATTGGGAAGGTATGGAAAAAGTAATTCACCAAAGCGTTCTACCGATAATTGCTGATGAAAGTTGCATTGAAGAAGCTGATGTGGAGAAATGCGGCCTGCATTTTAATGGTATAAATATTAAACTGACCAAATGCGGGGGTCTTACCCCGGCTTTGCGAATGATAGATAAAGCGAGTGAACTAGGGCTAAAAGTTATGGTAGGTTGTATGACGGAGTCTACCGTCGGGATTTCTGCTATTGCACAGCTATTGCCTCAATTGGATTATGTAGATATGGATGGGGCAATGTTATTATCGGAAGATATTGCACGGGGAGTTAAAATCGAAGAAAACGGCCGCGTTATTTTCCCCAAGGTAAATGGAAGCGGGATAGAGCTAATCAAATGACAACGTATATTGATTCTTTTCCCGGCCGGGAAATTACAATTGAGCAACAGAAATTTTTATACTTCGGTGGAACAGCCTATTTTGGGATGCAAACAGATAGTGAATTCCAGAATATTTTTATCTCAAATATCAAAAAGTATGGCACGGGTTACGGCGCTTCAAGAAAGTCAAATGTTCAATTATCGGTTTATAGAGAAGCTGAAAATTACCTCTCGAAATGGGTTGGCAGTGAGGACTGTGTAACCTTATCATCCGGATATCTTGCTGGCCAATTGATTTGTGGTTTGTTCAGCAGTAAGCAATATCAGTTGTTTTATGCTCCCAACAGTCATTCCGCTCTAAACCAATCCAATATTAAACCTTATATCACATATTCTGCTCTCAATATTGCGTTAAGGGAACATCTTTCCTCCAATAAAGAGTCCATCCCTGTCATTCTGTTGGATTCCATAGATTTCTCGGGTTGCAACTTTCCTCAATTTGAAGGTGTTAAATCTCTTCCTCTTACGAAATGTATTCTCGTGGCAGATGATTCACACGGTATTGGACAAATAGGCCCCGGAAACAGTGGAGCCTTCCAGATCCTTTCCAAATTCAGGCCAAAAGAATTACTGATTTGTTGTTCTTTGGGTAAAGCCCTCGGGGTAGATGCCGGTGCCATCTTTAGCAGTAATAAATGGTCCAAACAAGTAAAAGAAACGGATATTTATGCAGGAGCTTCCCCCCCATCACCGGCTAGTATGGCAACATTTATTCACGCCGGTAAAATATATGAAGCTAAAAAAATGATTCTGGATAAAAATATAGCTTGTTTTTTAAGGCAATTAAATTTTGTATCGAAATTTAGCTATATGGAAGGATTCCCTGTCTTTAGTTATTCAGATCCATTATTTAGCAAATTTCTATATGAAAATGGCATTATTGTGACGGATTTCTATTATCCATCAGAAGCATCCGGCTTAAAAAGCAGGATTGTTTTAACTTCCTCACATACTGAAAAAGATATTGAAAAACTTACTTCACTTATTAATTCTTTTTACGCCAAATAATCATTCGTTCTTCTTCTCTGTAGAAAATCACAATTTTATACCTTAAAGTTCTGATTTTACAAAAAATATTGTAACTTTTAAGATATATTTAAGAACAACTTTTAAAACACACAACCATGAAAAAATTTCTTGGATTGGTTTTAATGATGGCGCTTCTGGCAACGGCAGCAATAATCACATCTTCAAAACCTAACACTATGCATACCATGGAAGGCACCTGGGAGCTCGAAAGTTTTTACAACTATGATGGTCAGGATATTACTGATACCATTCCCACGCCCAAAGGTTACAGACAGGTAAAAATGTACTATGACGGTCATGTAATGTGGTCTCGTACAGATCCTAATGATACAATCGGTCGATTTGGTTATGGATCCTATTACATCACGGATAAAGAATTGATAGAAACTATAGAATATGGGGATTACGGAATGATGCGAGCTCTGGATACGCTTCGTAATTTTACCTTTGAATTAGATCTGAAAGATAATAATTTCATCCAGATAACACAGGACGCAGAAGGCAACAGAACTTTCTCAGAAAACTACAAACGAATAGATTAGAATCCCAAGATCCAGAGATAATAAAAAAGACCGCCATGTTATGGCGGTCTTTTTATTATTGTGCGAATACGCTCTAGAGATCAGGACACTTCCTGTGGCGCTTCTACAGTAGCCAAATATCGTTCAGCATCCAAAGCTGCCATACAGCCTGTTCCCGCTGCGGTAACGGCCTGCCTGTATTCCTTGTCCTGAACATCACCACTGGCAAAAACGCCTGGTTTAGTTGTTTTAGTGGACTTTCCATGTGTTATCAGATAGCCTGTTTCATCCATCTCCAATTGTCCTTTGAAAATTTCTGTATTAGGTTTATGTCCTATCGCAACAAAGAAACCCGTAATTGGAATTTCTTCTTTTTCGCCTGTTTTATTGTTTACAATCCGCAAACCTTCAACAACCTGCTCACCCAACACTTCGTCTACTTCAGAATTATACCGCAAATCAATATTTGGCAAACTATTAACGCGATGTTGCATGGCCTTTGAGGCTCTCATACTATCTTTTCGGACCAACATGGTAACCTTATTACAAATGTTTGCAAGGTATGAGGCTTCTTCAGCTGCAGTATCTCCACCTCCAACAATGGCCACGTCCTGTCCTTTATAAAAAAATCCGTCACAAACCGCACATGCCGAAACACCTCCACCACGCAATCGCTGTTCGCTGGGAATATTTAAATATTTAGCCGTTGCCCCTGTGGAAATAATCACGGTTTCTGCCTCAATAATTTTAGTATTATCTACGGTCACCTTATGGATTCCTCCAACTTCATCACTGAAGTCAACCGAAGTGGCCATCCCAATGCGCACCTCCGTTCCAAAGCGTTCTGCTTGTTGCTGTAACTGGACCATCATTGTTGGTCCATCTATGCCTTCAGGATATCCGGGAAAGTTATCCACTTCAGTGGTAGTGGTTAATTGCCCTCCGGGCTCCATACCTGTATACATAACAGGTTTGAGGTCCGCTCTTGCAGCATAAATAGCAGCCGTGTAACCGGCAGGACCTGAGCCCAATATAAGTGTTTTAACACGTTCTGTTTTTTCTGACATGATCAAATATTAAACTATAATTACTAGGCTATAAAAGTAGGATTTTCAAGGTAAACCTTACTTTAAAAGTTATAAAAAGTTATTATAACCGATAACAAAATAACGGTGATATTTTTGGCCTTATTCTGTCTGAACTTTGATAAATAATTTAAGGTGGAGTCCTTACTATCAAAAAAATGCGATTATTAAAACCCTTTAACTGTAATGAATAGACTTAATCCTTTATCCCAAATTTGGATAATATATCTTCCATTAAACACCATTTGGTAATGGATGACTGTAACAGGTTAATCCCTACGAAGGCTGTAAACCATAACCAGTTCATATTCACGTAAATGGCCAATATCAAACTAAGCAGAACAAAGATACCGGCTACCGCCCTGACAATTCTGTTTTTCATATTTTTTAATTTATTAAATTGATCTTTCTATGGGAACTACAATCGCTTTTATGGGATTGTTAGTCACAAGGTTTTCATTAAATTCTTTAATCAAGGGAAATAGGGCATCTATTTTCTCGTCTTCAGTGAAAGAAAAAAACAGGCTGGATTCTACGCCTCCCTTTACCCCTGGAAACCAGTTTGAGGTCATTAACAGGGATGCCTGTTGTTTATACCCGTCGATATCCGAACCGCTAAAACTTTCTATATTGGCCTTTTTAAAAAGTTGCAGAATGGCCTCTTCAAACTGCTCTACGACAGTAACAATAAGTAGCTTCATATTTTGTGATTTTTACGTTCTATTAAATAATATACCAGTGGTACTACCAACAGTGTTAGTACAGTTGAAGCAATAGTACCTCCCATTAATGAAATAGCCAAGCCCTGAAATATTGGGTCAAAAAGAATGACAAAAGCCCCAATTACAACGGTGCCAGCAGTAAGAAGTATTGGTGTTGTACGAACTGCGCCGGCATCAATAACCGCTTGTTTTAAAGGAATGCCCTCTGCAACCCGGAGGTTTATGAAGTCTATAAGGAGCACGGAATTCCGTACCATGATCCCGGCCAGCGCGATCATCCCAATAAAGGAGGTAGCTGTAAAGAATGCGTCCAATAACCAATGGCCCAGAACAATTCCCACCAAAGAAAGTGGAATCGCCACCATCATTACTATGGGTGCCTTGAAATTTTGAAACCACCCTACGATCAAAATATAGATAATAACGATGACCCCTAGAAATGCAATTCCCAGATCTCTGAATACTTCAAGCGTAATCTGCCATTCCCCATCCCATTTAACGGTGTAATCATCTTCAAAATCGGGTTGCTTTATATAAAGTTCTTCCAGGTTATACCCTTCAGGAACATCTATCGCCTTTAATTTATCAGACATGCCAAGGATTGCATATACCGGACTCTCCAATTCCCCGGCCATATCTGCAGTCACATAGACCACCCTTTTTTGATTTTTCCTATAAATACTTTTGGCTCTGATGGTTTCATTAATCTCGGTTAAATCACCTATGGTATTCATGGTACCCATACGGGACTTAACTTTCAACTGAGAAATATCACTTATTGTTGATTTCTCTTTTTCGTCCAAAGCCAGTACAAGACCTATCTGGCTGGAGGCATCTTCGTCATATAAGTTTGTAACTGCTCTCTCCGATAAGGCCAAATTTAACGTTTGTGTAATTTGCTGAGGGGCTACCCCATACAGCATGGCCTTTTGTTTGTCTATTATAAATTCATACTCGGTTTGGTCCGCTTCCACCATCCAATCCACATCCACCACATCTTTAGTGTTATTTAACAGGCTTTGCACCTGGTTGGCGATAGTAATCTGCTCGTTATAATCCGGTCCATAAATCTCACCTACGATAGTAGAGAGTACAGGTGGCCCCGGGGGAACTTCAACCACCTTTATATTCGCATTGTATTTTTTTCCTATTTTTTTTATTTCAGGACGCAGTTCGCTTGCAATTTGATGGCTTTGAACGCTTCGTTCATGTTTATCCACCAGATTCACTTGAATATCAGCCATATTGCTTCCTCCACGCAGATCATAATGCCTGACTAATCCATTAAAAGTAATTGGCGCCGAAGTCCCTATATAACTTTGATAATTAACAACTTCCGGACGTGTGGACAAGTACTGCGCAATTTCCTTTGCAACAACAGCCGTACGCTCAAGGGTGGTGCCTTCGGGCATATCTATGACCACCTGAAATTCATTTTTATTGTCAAAAGGGAGCATTTTTACGGCCACAGATTTTGTAAAGAACATAGCCACCGAAGCCAATAAAAGGATGAAAGTTATGCCCAGAAATATCCAGCGTTTCTTTTTATTTTCAAGCAGAGGGGTTTCAAATTTCTCATAGATTCTGTATATATACGTTTCCTCTAGTTTTTTCTCTTCTTTTTGCTTTCCCTTTTTTTCCTTTTCACGCAGAAAAATAAAGCCTAAATAGGGAGTAATTGTCAGCGCTACAAACAAAGACAATATCATTGCAATAGATGCCCCTATTGGCATTGGGGACATATAGGGGCCCATTAATCCGGAGACAAACGCCATAGGCAATACCGATGCAATAACCGTAAAAGTTGCTAAAATAGTTGGGTTTCCAACTTCATTTATGGCATAAAGGGCAGCCTGTTTGAAAGGTAAACGCTTCATTTTAAAATGACGGTGCATATTCTCCGCAATAATAATGGAATCATCTACTACTATCCCCGTTACAAATACCAATGCAAAAAGTGTAATTCTGTTCAGCGTATAATCCAACATATAGTAACTGAGCA
>Ga0316188_10001508_pt1 | contig 11037 bp, 12 predicted proteins | sample Phiworburrow1_MG_FD_204933 | JGI IMG/M metagenome (GOLD analysis project Ga0316188, IMG submission 204933) | Coastal sediment microbial communities from Maine, United States - Phippsburg worm burrow 1 | ecosystem: Environmental > Aquatic > Marine > Coastal > Sediment | place: USA: Maine... | reverse complement strand
CAAAGGCCGGTTGGAACAACATCTCTCCGGAGAAAAAAGAGTGGGAAACCAAGCGGGGAATGACTTTGTTCTTCGATGGGTACGACTCTCCAGGCGTTACCGATCCAGAGAAGTTCTTCTTCCTGCTCACTCAAAAGCAGATCAATCAAATGCTTCTAGATCCCGGGCCCGACTCCCCGAGGTTCTGGACGCAGCGCCGAGGGTTCGTTCCTCCCGAAGGTTTGACAGAAACTGTTCTCACAGAGAACTTCATCAACAAGTTTTCTATGGATAAACTCGACGTAGTGTGGCGAGTGCAGCCGAAAACTTGCGCCGGGCTTGACCCTGCTTTCAGTTCCGGCGGTGATACGGCGGTCTACACCCGAGCAGATTACGGATTGACTACACTGGGGATCTCTCAGGTTAAGCTATTCGAGAATGAGCATGTGAACCTGTCGCTATCAGCCGGGGAGCCGATGGCCTATGACCTTGCTTTCAAGATTATCATGAAATTGATCCGTGATGGCATCACCCCGAGCCAATTATGCCTTGATGTGACCGGATCTCAGAGCGCATTGGCTGACATTATTGACGTGGAGTGGGCCAAGAAGGTGATCGACAACCCGAATCTCAAGAGCGGCCACTGTGTGCGGGTAAGTTTCGGTGGATCTCCCTCCGAATTGCCGTTCTCAATGATCGACAGCACCCCATGCAACGAAAAATTCACCAACAAGGTGACAGAATTGTGGATGATGTTCCGTGAGTTCGGTATGTCGAACCAGATTCGGGGACTCCGGAAAGATGCTATCATTCAATTCTGCACACGGCTGATCCTGAACTCAATCAAAGGTGGACGTGTCTCGATTGAGAGCAAGAAGGAGATGAAACTCCGGACAGGCGGCAAGTCTCCTGATGATGCAGACTCTGATGTGTGCGTGATTCATTACCTCAGGAATGTTGCCGGCATCATCCCGGGCGGCTCCCATTCTGGCGGCAATGATCCTGCCTTTTCGGAGCTGGTTCGTAGACTTGATTTGGATGCATCGCAGCATTTATATGCTGAAGAAAAGCATCTCGACGAAGTATTTGACTTTTAACTCTGGAATCACATAAGATTCAACTTTAACAAGCAGGATATCTGCCAACACAAACAGAGGAGTGCCCAATGAGCGATGAAACGAAAACTGAAGTGAAGCCCGGTGAGCCATTGAACATGCCGCCAAGTCTAAAGGGTTCAGATCCCATTGATCCCCCGATAATTAGTTCTGAATTAACCGAGGATCCTCAGACTCCCACGGTTCCCAGTGTCGACACTGAGCCTGCTGAATCGGCAATCCCGATCGTTGTTGATCCTATCGTCTCTCTGACAGCTCGCATTGTTGCGCTTGAAAGCCTCGTTGCTCGGATCCACAAAGTCGTGAGCGTTAAAGCTCGAGTATAATTTAATGGGGGGGTCGGCGCACCGTTCGCGAGGTTGATCAGCGGTTGAGTCAACGAAGACTGACTCAGGAGCGCATAAGCGAAGGCACCCTCTCCAACTTAAGTTTTCCCGGCCTCCTTGCGTGATTGCGGCAAACAGGTGTTATGAGTCCTAGATCGTACCACCAGGGAGGTCAGGGTTTTAATGCGGGATGGAGTAATTGGCAGCTTGATTGGTTCATACCCAGTTGGTCTAGGTTCGAGTCCTAGTCCCGCAACCACCTGACATCTATTGGAGAATAGACATGGCCCCGACGAAACAAGAATGGAAACCCTGTTCACATTGCGGTAGAAAAGAAGCAACACCTGATGACAAAGAACGCAAAGGATTTGAAGTTAAGATTACAGAGAAATCTGGAATGCACCATATCTCCTGTCCTTGCGGAATCATTACAAAACTATGCCGCGATAAGCTCATTTTGCACTCGGTATGGGATTCACGGCCGAACAAGCCTGTCAAGATTCCAGTCATTACGGTCACTCACTCGAAAACCGCAAAAGTAGATCCGTCATTGTTGGACACTGGGGACGATAAGACGGATATTCCTGATGTATTTTAATGGATAAGCTGAAGAACAGAGAAGATGATCTACCAGAAGGCTGGAAATTCCTCGTTGAGGAAACCGGCTGGACGGTGGATGGGGAGACTTTCAATCAGCTTGTACGAAATGTTTGGTATCACATGAAGATAAACGATATTGATGTACCGAAGAATCTTCCAGAGATCATTGAACATGAGCTTTGCAAGACCGCACCGGACAAGATGCTAAGAAAAGGATAATCCCATGGCCGACGAAAATGCAGTTGCAGAAGAAAACGTACAAACGTCAACCCCAAGCGGCTCCCCAGTCAAGAAACGGATCAAAACTGCACGTACTGCATTGGCGCTTTTCAAGAAGCTCAAGCTAAATGATGAGAGTAATGCACTCACCAGAGCGAGACTATGCTCCCTTTATGATGGAAATCCTCCATACTCCAATGCCGAACTTCGCCGCCGTGGCCTAGCATGGTGCAGCAATGTTGACTGGGGGGAATTCAAATCGGCCATCAACAAGAACGCTACAAGCGTTTGGAACATGTTCAATGAACCTGAGCATCTTCTAACACTCACCACTGATCTTCTTGATCCGCAGCACCCAGGAGTCGACTATGGTGAAATCATAGCCGGAGCCGTGTCTCGGATTGTTCGCAATTGGAAAGGCTACAACTTCACATCAATGATGAATGCCATGAGCCTGATGAAGTTCGGCTACGGCGTGAATGTTTGGTCTGATCTTCACGATTGGCGCCCTAAGGCTGTGCAAGAGGGCTGCTTCCTTGTTCCGCATAAGACAAAATCCTCAGTTGATGATCTGTCTACAGTGGTGATCCTCGATGAAATGTCGCCTCATCGCGCATTTGAAATAATTGAGGATGATAAGTATTCAAAAGATTTGGGATGGAATATCCCGGCGCTGAAGAACGCCATGATCGCTTTGTATGTTGATGGTCGAGATGGTACACCGAGCACCGAGCAAACATCATCATGGGAATCAGTTCAAAACACTGTTGCCACGAAGGTTGATGGTACAAACGAAGATGATTTGAAGCCTCTTCGGATTGTCCATTTCTATACCGAAGAGCTTCCTGTTCGCGGAGTTGCACCCGGAATAACACATCAAATAATCATAGAAGATCAGCAAGAAGGTGATGATTTCATCTTCGAGAAGACTGGTCGCTTTGAAAGCATGGATCAGGCTGTTCATGTCACGCTCTATCACATTGGTAATGGCAAGATTAAGTCCGTAAAGGGATTAGGACATGCCATTTACTACGCATCTCATGTGTCCAACCGATTGATCAACAACATCATCAATGGTGCTACAATCAACATGGGGCTCATGCTGAAGCCAACATCAGAAATCAGCGCCGAAACTTCCCGTTTGATCCGTCAAGGGCCGGTCGTCGTGCTGCCTCCGAATGCAGAACTTATGCAACAGCAGTATCATCCGAATATCGGTGGTGCTGCTGATGTTCGTGGATTGATTAGCAATCTCAGCCGCAACAATGGTGCTGGCTATCAGGTCGGATCCGAATCATCCACTCCGGTTGAGCGTACCGGCAAAGAGGTTGAGCTCACCATGCAGGCAAGTGCTGCATTTGAGCAGGATCAAGCGTCTTGGCTGATCTCTCAAAGATCTTCACTCATGAAGGAGATATTCCGGAGGCTCATGGCATCTGACTATCCCACAGAAGCCCCGGGCTATGAAGATCATAAGAAGCTCATGACACGTCTGAAGAATATGGGTGTTCCGAAAGAATTCATGAAGGCTGAGAACTGGGAGGTGACTGTTCCTTCTGCTATCGGACTTGGGGACAGATCAATGGCTATGTCACTCAGCAACAGCATGGTCAAGATGAAAGGCTCTCTGGACGAAGATGGACGTATGTGGGTAGATCGCAACTGGTGGTCGCTCCGAGTAGGGTGGGATCAGGTCGAGAAGGTTCTCCCCCGATACTCTCGAGATAAGGTCTTCACAGTCGCTCACTCAATGGCAGAAGGCGAAAACATTGATATGAACTCAGGGAACCCACGCACAATTGCTGTCGATGATCCTCATAAGATTCACTTCGATATTCATATGAAGGCGGCTGTTGAACTCGTTCAAGCTTCTATCGCACAACAGATGGATCCGCAGGCCGGCCTTGCTGCAATGAAACAGTATATTCCGCATCTTGTTGGTCACGTTGCCGGCATGAGTCAGGATGAAACTCGCGCCAACCAAGTTGCCGAGGCTGAGAACGCTGTAAAACAGCTCATTAAAGCCGTAGGCGAACTTGAGCAGGGCGTTACAAGAATGATTCAAGAGCAGCAGCAGGCTCAACGTGCCGAGCAGGAACGCATCGCCAAGCTTGAGAAACAACCTACCGACCGTGAGGCCGAGTTGGCCAAGTACAAGATCGACAGGCAGCATGAAGTGGCATTGAAAGATATCGAAATGCAGAACAGTCAGCGTACAGCTAAGACGATCACTGCAATTCAGACAAAAGCCGAAGAGAGCGTCGCAAAGATTGATCTGATGTATAGAGAAGCATTGGCCAAGATCGACGCTGGCAACAAGAGAATACCAGGAGAAGATAAGTCATGATGAAAAGCAAGCGTTATCGTCTGTTTGATTGGTTGAAGGGTGACAAGGCAATAGCTGATTACAGCAAGTGGAAGGATCTCCCTGTAACCAACATTGTCATTGATGGTCTTCGTGCTTTGAATTCTGCGAGGTTGATCTCCCCGAATGTTGTTGATGGGAAGATCGATCCTCTGGATGCGGTTCAGCTTAATGCATATCGCGCAGGCCGCGAAGATGTGATCAACATGATTGAGAATCTTGATGACTTCATCACGCAATCAGAAAGTGGAGTGGAGTTGGATGAAGATAATGCTCTGACATACCTGATTGACGTAGAACGATATTCAAAAGAAGACGCACAGAGAATCCTAAATAACGAAGAGAATGGAGACATATAATGGCACTGGAAAGCTTGATTGCAGACGTAGATCAAACCCCGAAACCTGTGACACCTGAGGTTGACGAGACAATGACGATCGATGATCTCGTTGGTGCAGAGGATGTTGATTATGAAGCTCCGGCTCCAAAAGAAAAGCCTGCGGAGCCAGCCCCTACGAAAAAGCCTGCTGCTAAAGCAACACCGCCTGTCGTGCCGCCTGTTGAAGGCATACCAACTGATTTGACGGATGCTCCTGAGGAAGAAGAGGAACCATATAACATCGATACGGACGAGGGCGTTTCTGACGAACTCAGAGCCGATATTAAAAAACAGCCTCAGAAAACTCAGGATGCATTCGCCGCTCAACGTATCAGGATTCGTGAGCTTGAAGCTCTCTCGAAGAATGCAAAAGGTGGCCTGTCTGACGATGAAAAGGCTGCTTTGGTTGAAGAAAACCGAGCGCTGCAAGAGCGTATTGAAAAAGCTGACTTCGTGAAGTCTCCTCGTTTTCAGCGTGAATACGTGACTCCAATGAATGCAGTTCAAAAGGAAATGATTGAAGCTGGCAAAGAATATGGGATTGATGCCGAAGACATGAAGAAAGCTTTGGGTATGGATCGCGTTACCCGGGCAGACTTCTTGGGCGAAAAGATCTCTAATCAGCATGGCCTGTCTGAGATCCTGCCTCTTTGCAATCAGTATGGAGCAATGCTGCAACGCGCGAAAGATGCTGTTGAAGGCCACAACACTGCGGTTTCGGCCTCGATCGCTATTGAGCGAGACAATCAGGCAAAGGCTCTTGCGTCCAACATCAATGCTGCACGCGACGCCCTGTTTGCCGAAGGATACACGCTTCTTCGTGATTCAAAGCAGAATCCAGAGTGGCTGCCAGGGCTGAAGGCTGAAGCTGCAAAGATCGTTGCCGGTGAAGTCGAGCCAGAAATGGCAGCTCAAGCAGCGTTGCGTTCTGTGATCTCAAAACATCAGATCGCAAGCTTGTCTTCGCAGTTGACTGCTTCGCAAGCTGAAGTTGATACGCTTCGGACAAAGCTAAGTAAGTACGTGACTTTATCGCCAAAAGGCGGCGGTGACAGATCTACGAATACTCCAGCTTCGCTTGATCCTGAAACAGCCACAATTGATGATTTGGTTGGATAAAAAAGCTCTTGACGATAGCAGGCACATTTCGTAAAGATAGAACTGCGATGATAAATCTCGTGTGCTCGCAGCGACTTTGAGGGATTGAATCCCTTAGGAATGATAAACGCCAGTCATCTTCCGCTGGAAAGGACGGTCACCTAATTGACTGATTTTTTCATCGGAGGCCTGAACATGCCTGCTATCACAGAGCTGACACTCGCTGAACGTAATCAAAAGTTTCTTGATGCGGAATCAAAAGTTGATACCGCGATTCAAATTCGAAAACGCTATCGTAAATCAACGTGGCGTTCAATGGTTCCCCGCGGCACATATATGCTTGGCGAGGGACTGGAAAAGAAATCCTATAGCTACTGGTCTGGTCTTTCCCAGCAACGTGGTCTTCATCTCTGGCATAACGTCCAGATCTCCCGTAAGCCATCGGCCGGCGATCCCGGTTATGACGCTACGGTGATGAATCCCCATACCGTTACCTATGGCTTCGAGGCCAAAACCTACGGCGGCATGGGCATTGAGTACAAAACCCCGCACATCTCCATCAAAGATCTTCGCTTTACAGCGATGCTCAATCAGCAGCTTCGCGCTGTTTATGGATACCTTGGTGATTTCACCAATGACATGTGGGAAAACTACTCTCGGGAACAGTACGCTCGTTATGCGAATGTTGCCGAGAAATGTTTCGTAATCACCAACGGACGCTACAGCTCGCAGCGTTTCACCTATGATCCTGAATCCGTTGACAGCGAAGGCGACAATGTTGCCGTTGTTGATGGAGGTGGATCGATGCCTATAATTGGTATCCTGAACTGGGATCCGATCAAGGCGCTTACTCGCCGGTTGCAGATGCAGGTTCCCATGGGAGCCATTGCAGATCTCGACGGACGCCCCGCATTTGGTTGGGTTGGCGATCTGGAAGATTTCGATAAGATGATCGAAAAAGATCCAGAACTGCGCGAAGATTGGCGTCAGGCTCGCGACAACCAGTTGATCCAAAACTATGGCAAAACGACTGTCTACAAGGGTTGTGCGTTGATGCATGACACTTTGACTCCTCGTTTCGACATTAAAAGCGTTTCTGGTAATGTGATTACCCTGAAGCGCGTCGACCCAATGGTTGCTTCTACAGCATCGTTGACCGGTGAACGCGTTGATGTGAATGACGAGTATCTGTACGCTGAGTTCGGATCCTTCTTCATTTACCTGAAAGACGTGTTTATGTCAGAAGTTCCTCCTTCTGGCCCGATGTCTCCCGGCGGCGGCACTAGCTTTGGTGCATCTCCCGGACTCAATGGTGAATGGAAGTGGCTCAACTATCAGACGGATGATAATCCTCTGATGCAGAAGGGTTACTGGTTCATGCAGGCTGAAGCATTCAGTAAGCCTCTTGAGAACAGCGAAGAGGCCATCATGGTCATCTATCGCCGCTTCACTCACCATACTGCACTTGACACCGAGATCGGTGGAACAGCTGCAGCTACGGAGCAGAGGCTCGTTGAGAATCCTACTGCTGACGATGTTGATTCCGTCAACAACACGATTGCCGTGAAGTTGGCTGGGTTCTTGACTGCTGAAGCAGGCCAAGAGATCACTCTGGTAGATGATGCCGGAACCGGAACTATTGCCGGTATCGTTCTGAGTTCAGATGAGGCTCCGTCCTACATTCTGGCCTTGGCTTCCACTCCGACCTTTGGCGATTATACCGCCGCTGGTGGGGCAAAAGTAACTGTTTAATCAATCCGTTGATGCCCCCAGCAATGGGGGCTGATGCTTAAAGAGGAAAATATCATGTCAAGAGATCTACTCACTGAGACAATCGAAGCTACTAAAAAGCTGGAAGACGTTCAGGTTCAGTCGAATATCGCAATGTTTGGCGATCGAATGGGCTTGGCTACCATCGAAGTAAGCGTTGCGGCGCTTATGGCGAAACTGGGCGTTACTGCGCTTCCAGTTGGAACGTATTATGTTGACGTTCCTAATGACGTTGACAATGCGAATGATCATACCTGGGCGCATCTTGCGATTCCTGACAATGCCATCTATCATGAGATCATCGTTGATACTCATGAGGCGAAGGCAGGATCCGGAACGATCACTCCCAAGCTTGGAGCTACGTCCCTGACTGCTATTTCCGCAGTTGGCGTGACTGATGATTCAGCTAAAAAGGGAACGGTCAAATTGGCTGCTGCTGATACGGTAACGATCGTTGTCGCAAGTGATACCGTAACTGCTGGTGCATTTACGATTTTGGTCCGGTATTTCTTGGGTAACTAAGATATCCGGTCTGTTTGAAGCTGAAAAGGCCGGGATCTAAACAGTCCCGGCCTTTTTTTTGAAAAGGAATTTTGAGAATGAAAAAGACTATTGGAATTATCGCCTTGTTTGCTCTGGTTGTCGGGATTCTTCCCGTTCAGGCTGAGACTGATTATGTTGCTCGTAAATGGTTTGAAATGCTCTGCAATGGAACAGAAGGTTCTTACAAGGGTTTCGCTCCTGCTTTGAAGAATGTCCGGACTACGGGACTCGGAACCACAACCTACGGCATCGGGGCTGCAGCCGGCGGTGTGAGCGTTGTTGAATATGGTGATGCTGTTATCCATCAAACTGTTATCACGGCCAGTGATCTGCCGGTGGTAATGATCGAAGGTGGAACCGGGACTAATGGTGTTGGATCTGTCAAGATCTATGACTTCCCCGAAGGCAGGATCCTCATAGAAGGCGTTACCGTTGATTCATTCACGACTACGGTTGACACGAATGCTCTGGATGATGCTGATGGCGGTGACTATGCTTTTGGCACAGTGGCGGCTTCTGGAGCTTCCGGGCTATCCTCGACTGAGGTAGACATTGCCCCGAGCGCGTCAATCGATCCTATCACCAATGTAGTGAGTACGGCTTTGGCTGCTTCTGCTCAATTTGATGGCACTACGACAGCGAAAGATCTCTATTTGAATATGGAAGTCGATGATGCTGACATTGCTGCTGGATGCACCAATACCGTTGATTTTGCGATCACGATAACTTGGAAGAATCTAGGCGACTACTAATTCATGCAGGAGCCCCCTCTCCGGAGGGGATTGTCTTATGAGCAGAGATCTCTTAGAAGAAACGATTGAAGACTACAAAGACAGAACTCCGATTGCAGACCGCATTTACAACGAAACAGGAGGCGCGATCATGGGTGCATTCCCCCCAAGCTATTCCGCAGGCAGTTGTCCTGAAAAAGCTGGCGACATTACAATCAACCAGACCGTCATTCAGCTTGGGGCCGGCGATGGCGCCATGAAGGTTGATGTTCTGAGCATTGCTGATTTTGATATAACCAAGAAAATCGCAACGCTTAGTTTCACGCCATATGACAGCTATCCTGCTGAAGTTGAAATTAAAGGTGTTGGTCAGGTCCCGACAACTGATTATACGATCGTAGGCGATACGCTTACGTTCATTGAAGCTTTGAACGATGCTGATATTGTAATTGTTCGATACGCATACGAGGTGGTGTAATGATGAAGCATGCCGTATTAACTGTGTTCATTCTGTTCGGATTGATCGATATTGTAGACGCTCGGACGCGGGTTCCGGACTACGGGGTGAGTGTTACATCCAATGGATCTTGGGTCGTTCTCTCGACTGAAGACACCCTCGATGAAGCTATAGAGACTCTTGATCGTGAGATCGGTTCTGCATCTGATGTTGCTGATGCTGCTGTTGCTGACGCTCTTGCTGTAAGTGGACGAGTGACGACTGTTGAAATCGACCTAAGCGCTCTTGAGACGAATCTTGGAGTCGTGTCCGGGCGAGTGGATACGGCTGAAGCTAATATTACCACCAATGCAGGGGATATTGTTATCAATGCAGCTGGGATTTCATCGAACTCATTGATTGGATCTTCATTCGGAATGTTAAAACATATCGATGTCACTAGCGGGGCTGCTGATGTATGGCACGAAATCTCATATGATGAATATATTGAAGATCTAGATACATCTGGATGCAACACTAATACCGGAAGGTTCACTCCTCCTTACAATGGCAGCTATCTGTTTGCCGCAAATGTGGTTGTTCAGGACTCAGGCACAGCCTACGATTGGATCGTAAGATTTGCCACCAATGGATATCTTAGTGGCGTCTACTCGCCTGCTATTCGTTATGAAACCGAGCTAGGTTTAGGTGGAGATAGTGGAACTGCTGTATGGAATCTCACGACTAACGATTATGTGAGCGTTCATGCAAAGCACGTTACAGCGCCTTTATCTGCAAGCGTAAACATCCAAAGTCTTCGTTTAACTGCAACTTATTTGGGAGAATAATCATGCGAAACCTTCTTATTGTCTGCTTTATATTGTCTTTATTGAGCGTTGCTCGCGCTGATTTTTCTCAGCGAGTGAAAGCGTATATCGTCAATGCGGGAGTTTCTCTTGAATCTCTTGACTATGATGGCAATGGAGATAAATCGATCTTGATCACAAAATCTAATCAAGAAGATTACAAGATTAAGATTTGGAGAATTCAAGGTGTTCCGGAACCATTGCCATCGGATCTGCCTAGTGATGCCGAAGCACAGCTGATCCTCGATGAGTTAAAACAATCAAGAAAGTCGCTTTTGCATAAGTCTGCCGATAATGCCCTTATCGCTGTGCTTGTCCGTGGAGGGCTTGTGCCTGTAGGAACAACAAAGCTGACTGATGGATCTGAATCTTCAATAGCCATGACCTTGCTTCAAATGGAAATTCTTGACCCTGACAATGCTGATCTTCAGAAGCTCAGTACAAAGCTTGATCGTATTAAAAGCATCATCAAGGCCGAGGGTGGTTCTCCTGATGATGCTCAGATTCACGTCTTAACCCCGTAGGTGCGCCAATGGCTGTTATCAATAGAAGAATCAATGCTGCTGATAAGGCAGTTCTTGATCACTATTATGACAAGAACTTGAATGAG
>Ga0316188_10001507_pt1 | contig 11040 bp, 11 predicted proteins | sample Phiworburrow1_MG_FD_204933 | JGI IMG/M metagenome (GOLD analysis project Ga0316188, IMG submission 204933) | Coastal sediment microbial communities from Maine, United States - Phippsburg worm burrow 1 | ecosystem: Environmental > Aquatic > Marine > Coastal > Sediment | place: USA: Maine... | reverse complement strand
TTCATGCAGTCGAGCTCGGCGGCGGCCGAGATGGTGACGCTGTGCGCAGCAGCCGGGTACGTGGTGCACTTCTTCCCCACCGGGCAGGGCAACATCGTCGGCAATCCGATCGTGCCGGTGATCAAGTTGTGCGCCAATCCGCGCACGGTTCGGACCATGGGCGAGCACGTCGACGTCGACACATCGGGCCTGCTTCAGCGCGAGCTCAACATGGACCAGGCCGGCGACAAGCTGCTCGAGATGATGCTGCGAACTGCCAACGGCCGCTTCACCGCCGCCGAGGCGCTGGGGCACCGCGAGTTCGTGCTGACCCGGCTGTACGAGAGCGCCTGACGGCATCGGCCCGGGACAGGAGGGGAGACCACCATGGCCAAGTCCGGTGTGCAGACCATCGCCAGGGCGGCCCTGTGGCTGTCGCTGCTGACCTTTGCCATCTACTTCCTCAACGTGCTCATGGGCGGGCCGCTGGGCCACAAGCCGTGGATGAGCGACATCGTGGAGATGCTCACGCTGTTCGTGGCGGTGATCTTCTTCGTCGCCGGGACGATCGCCTGCGAGGCCGTGGCCAGACCGGAGCCGGACCGGCCAGACAACGGCACCTGAGAGTCGACGCCAGATCGACAGCTACGCGCTCCGCCCGGCAAGCCGTGGATCGGGAGCATTTCATCGAAGGGGTTGCTCGCATGACGCGACGCCACCTCGGTTTTTCACCACACCAGGAGACAGACATGGACAAGTCATCGAAGCAGGACATCGGGGCCGGACAGGCCGACAAGTCGGTCGCCGACGAGCGCCGCCAGTTCCTGCGCGTCGCCCGCGCCAGCGGCTTCACCGTTGCCGCGATGGCCGCCACCGGCGGCACGCTGTTCTCGCCGGCCGCGCTGGCCCAGGGCAACAAGGAAGAGCAGGAGCGCGAGAAGGCGGCCAAGCACGTGATGACGATCGCCACCGCCTACCAGCTCGGTGCGTCGCGCAGCTACCCGATCCTGCAGCGGGACTTCAAGGAGAACATCCAGAACGCCACCCGCGGCAAGGTCTACGTGCGCCTCGCGCCGGCCGGCCAGCTCGGCGCCGGCGGGGCCCTGGTGCAGAAGGTGCAGGAGGGCACGATCCAGGTCGCGCAGCACTCGCTGTCGAACTTCGCCCCCTTCGCGCCGGTGGCCGACATCATCAACCTGCCGTACTTCTGCGGCTCGAACCAGAAGTTCGTCAACCTGGTCAATTCGGACGCCTGGCAGAAGGAGGTGCATCCGCAGGTCGAGGCCAAGGGATTCAAGCCGCTGTTCTACGTCGTCATCGACCCGCGCGTGGTGGCGATCCGCAAGGGCGGCAAGGCCGTCATCACGCCGGCCGACCTGGCCGGCGTGAAGTTCCGCGTGCCGGGGTCGAAGATGCTGCAGCAGTACTACCGCATGGTCGGCGCCAACCCGACGCCGGTGGCCTGGGGCGAGACGCCATCGGCCATCAAGCAGGGCGTGGCCGACGCCCTCGATCCGGCCGCGGGCGCCCTGTACGTGTTCGGCTTCAAGGACATCCTGAGCCACATCACCTTCACGCGCGCCGTGCCCGACAGCCAGATCTACTCGTGCAACCTCGCGTGGTTCAACGGCCTGCCCAAGGACGTGCAGGAAGGCATCTTGTTCGCCTCCGAGATCACCGCCCAGATGAACCTGGCCAAGGTGCCGTCGGCACGCAACTACGCGATCGCCGAGCTGGCGACGGCCGGCGTGCAGTTCCACAGCCTGAGCAACGCGCAGCTGGCCGAGTGGGAGAAGGCCGGCGGCTACAAGCGCGACGAGTGGAGCGACTTCCGCAACGAGCTCACGGGAACGAAGGAGCTGTTCGCCAAGCTCGAGCAGGCCGCCAACACCCCCAGCCGCCTCTACGTGCACGACGCCTGACCGCCGCGACGCCAACCCAGCGAGACACCGATGAGCACGTCACGCAGCACCTGGCTGAGCAATCTCGATCGCAACCTGGAGCGCTGGGCCTTGCTGGTCTTCTACAGCATGCTGGTGATCACGATGGCGGTCGAGGTGCTGCGACGCGAGGTGTTCTCGTACTCGTCGGTCTGGGGCGAGGAGGTCGTGCGCTACGCGTTCATCTACCTCGTCTGGATCGGCGCCGCGGCCGCCGTGCGGGAACGTGCCCACATCCGCATCGACGTGATCTTCGAGTTCGTGTCGCCGCGCATCAAGGCGCTGCTGTACCTGTTCGGTGATCTGGTGATGCTGGTGGTGGCGTGCTTCGCGCTGTACTGGTCGTGGGAGAGCGTGGCCGTGAGCCTGAAGTTCGGCTCGGTCTCGCACGGCCTGCGCGTGCCCATGACGTGGTTCCTGAGCGCGGTGCCGATCGGCTTCGTGCTGCTGCTGTACCGGCTGCAGCAATCGATCCGCCGGGACCTGTCCGACCTCCGCCACGGCCGCCCCGTGTTCGAAGGCGAACGCCTGTTCGACTGAAGACCAAGGGGCCCCGCCGTGAACTCTCTCTTCCCAGGTGCCGAGACAGCGACGCTCGCGCTCGGCTGGAGCTTCTACGGCCCGGTGCTGATCTTCATCCTGCTGATCTCGCTGGGCGTGCCGGTGTGGGTGGGCATCGGCGCCACCGCCATCGCACTGCTGCTGTGGTCGGGCGTGCTGCCGATGTCGCTGCTCGGCGGCTCGCTGTTCGAGGGCATCGACGCCTTTGCGCTCACCGCGGTCCCGCTGTTCATCCTCACCGGCGACGTGCTGGTGCGCACCGGGCTGAGTCGCAAGTTCCTCGACGTGGCCGAAGCCATCACGTGCTGGTCCAAGAGCGGCTTCGGTTCCGCCACGGTGCTGGTGTGCGGCATGTTCAGCGCGATCTCGGGTTCCGACGCCGCCGGCGCCGCGGCCGTCGGCCGCATGACGATCGGCCGTCTGGTCGAGGCGGGCTACCCGCGGCCCTACGCCTGCGCCCTGGTCGCCGCCGGTGCCTGCACCGGGATCCTGATCCCGCCGTCGATCGCCTACATCATCATCGGCCTGGTGCTGGGCATCTCGGCGTCGACGCTGTTCCAGGCGGCGCTGATCCCGGGCCTGATGATCCTGGCCGGCATCTTCGTCACCAACAGCGTGATGAACCGGATCCACGCCTACGAGCAGTCCAATGCCATCTCGGCGGGCGACTGGCTGCGCAACATCGTCAGCGCCCTGAAGCGGGGCTGGTACGCCTTCATCGTGCCGGCCGTCATCTTCACCGGCATCTTCTCGGGCAGCCTGACACCGACCGAAGCCGGCGCCACCGCCGTCGTCATCACGATCATCATCGGCTTCATCCTGGGCACGCTGAAGCTGGCGGACTTTCCGGCGATGCTGGTGAGTTCGGCCAAGGTCAACGGGGTGATCCTGCCGATCATCGCGTTCTCGCTGCCGCTGGCGCAGGCGCTGGCGACGATGGGCGTGCCGCAGGGTTTCGTGCAGCTCGTCACCGGCCTGTCGAGCGACCCGACGATCATCATCCTGCTGATGATCGGGATCCTGATCGCGGCCGGTTGCGTGATGGAGACGACGCCCAACATCGTCATCCTGGCGCCGCTGCTCAAGCCGCTGGCCGACGAGATCGGGATGAACGAAATCCAGTTCTGCATCATGATGATCACGACCTTGGGCGTGGGCTTCATCACGCCGCCGCTGGGCCTGAACCTGTTCGTCGTGTCGGGCCTGACGGGCGAGTCGATCCTGAAGATCGCGCGCCGCGCGGTGCCGTTCGTGCTGTCGATGCTCGCGGTCACGTTGCTGATCGCCTTCGTGCCCGAGACCACGACGATGCTGCTGCCCGACATCTACAAGTGAACCATCGCGCGGGGCAAAGACGGCCCTGTCCACCCACCTCGCACCCTACGGAGGCTGCATGACCACCAAATACCTGATGAAGGCGAGCAAGACGCCCGAGACCGAAACCGCCACCGCGCAAGGCGTCGTCACCGAGATGCTGGCCGAGATCGAGAAGAACGGCGAGGCCGCGGTACGTGCCTACGCCAAGAAGCTCGACAAGTGGGACGGCGAGATCATCGTGACCCAGGCGCAACTGGCGGCCAACGCCAAGGAGGTGCCCGAGCAGGTGCGCAAGGACATCGACTTCGCCATCGCCCAGGTGTCCAAGTTCGCCCTGGCGCAGCGTGATTCTCTGCGGGAGTTCAAGACCGAACTGCACCCCGGGGTCACCGCCGGGCAGCGCGTGCTGCCTGTGAACGTCGCCGGCTGCTACGCGCCGGCCGGTCGCTACGCACACATTGCCTCGGCCTACATGGGCGTGGCCACGGCCAAGGCCGCGGGCGTGAAGACCATCATCGCGTGCTCCGGGCCGTTCCGCGGCGGGCCGATGCACCCGTACCTGATGTATGCCTTCAACAAGGCCGGGGCCGACACCATCATGACGCTGGGCGGCGTGCAGGCCATCGCCACCATGGCGTACGGGCTGTTCACCGGCAAGCAGGCCGACGTGATCGTCGGCCCGGGCAACAAGTTCGTCGCCGAGGCCAAGCGCACGCTGTTCGGCCGTGTCGGCATCGACGTCTTTGCCGGTCCTTCGGAGGTCGCGGTGATCGCCGACGAGACGGCCGACCCGGCCATCGTCGCCAGCGACCTGGTGGGCCAGGCCGAGCACGGCCACGAGACGCCGGCGTGGCTGTTCACGACCAGCGAGAAGCTGGCCAGGGACGTGATGGAGCGCGTGCCCAAGCTGATCGATGCGCTGCCGCCGACGGCACGCGACGCGGCGGCCGCGGCCTGGCGCGACTACGGCGAGGTCATCGTCTGCGACACGCGCGACGAGGTGGTGGAGGTCTCCGACCGCTATGCGTCCGAGCACCTGGAGGTGCACGCCAAGGACCTCGACTGGTGGCTGGAAAACCTCACCTGCTACGGCTCGCTGTTCATGGGCGAGGAAACCACCGTGGCCTACGGCGACAAGGCCAGCGGCCCGAACCACGTGCTGCCGACGAAGGGCGCGGCGCGCTACTCGGGCGGCCTGTCGGTGCACAAGTTCATGAAGACCTTCACCTGGCAGCGCATGACGCGCGAGGCGGCACGCGACATCGGTGAGGTCACCGCGCGCATCTCGCGCCTGGAGGGCATGGAGGCGCACGCGCGCACCGCCGACGACCGGCTGGCCAAGTACTTTCCCAAGCAGACCTTCGACCTCGGCGACGTGGTCAAGGTTTGAGCGCCCAAGCCTCGATGTTCGACCTCGCCGGCCGGCGTGCGCTGGTGACCGGAGGCAACTCGGGCATCGGCGAGGCCATGGCGCTGGCGTTGGGCCGCGCAGGCGCACGGGTGCTGCTGCTGGCGCGCCGCCAGGCCGAACTGCAGGCGGCGGCCGAGCGGCTGCGCGCCGAAGGCATCGCCGCCGACACGCTCGCGGCCGACCTGGCGGCGCTGCCGGGCCTGAAGGAGGTGGCCGCTCAGGCCGAGCAGGCGCTCGGCGGTGTCGACATCCTGGTCAACGCCGCCGGCGTCAACCTGCGTCAGCCGTTCGAAGAGGTCACGCCCGAGGCCTGGCAGACGCAGCTCGCGCTGCACCTCGGCGCGCCCTTCTTCCTGACCCAGGCGCTGGCGCCGGGCATGCGCGATCGCGGCTGGGGCCGCATCCTGAACATCGCGTCGCTGCAGAGCGTGCGCGCCTTCGCCGACAGCGCGCCCTACGGCGCGGGCAAGGGCGGCATCGTGCAACTGACACGCGCCATCGCGCAGGCCTGGTCGCCGCACGGCATCACCTGCAATGCCATCGGTCCCGGCTTCTTCCCCACCGCGCTGACGGCGCCGGTGTTCGCCGACGCCGCGCTGGCGCAGCGCCATGCATCGATGACCTGCATCGGACGCAACGGCGCACTGGCCGACCTGCACGGCCCCACGGTCTTCCTGTGCAGCGACGCCGGTGCCTACGTCACCGGCCAGACGCTGATGGTGGACGGCGGCTACACCGCGCGCTGAGCGGCGTGGCGCAACCAACTGCGGAACACACATCATGCAAGCACTCGTCTACACAAAGCCGCGCGAACTCCAGTTGCAGACCCAGCCCGACCCGGCACTGGTCGCCGGCGAGGTGGTGCTGCAGATCGAGGCCGTGGGCATCTGCGGTTCGGACATGCACGCCTGGCACGGCCACGACCCGCGGCGCAAGCCCGGACTGGTGCTGGGTCACGAGTTCGTCGGCCGCATCGCCCAGTCGGGCGCCCCCGGCTTCGAACCCGGCAGCCGCTGGACCGGCAACCCGCTGATCACCTGCGGCGTGTGCGAGTACTGCGTGCAGGGACGCAACAACCTGTGCGCCAACCGCACCATGGTCGGCATGACCCGGCCCGGCGCCTATGCCGAGTACATGAGCATCCCGGCAGCGTCGCTGGTGGCGATCCCGCAGGACATGCCGGCACGCACGGCGGCGCTGACCGAGCCGGCGGCCACCGCCTGGCACGCGATCAACCTGTCGATGCGCGCGTTGCTGCGGCCCTTGCACGAGTGCCGCGTGCTGGTCATCGGCGGGGGCGCGATCGGCATGTTCGCCGCCCTGCTGTACCAGCGGCTGGGCGTGACGCGGCTGACGGTGACAGAGCTCAACCCTCGGCGCCGCGAGACGCTGACCCGGGCGGTGGGCTGCGAGGTCATCGACCCGCGCGAGACGCCGCTGGAGGAATCGGCCTACGAGCACGTGATGGATGCGGTCGGCGCCAAGGTCACGCGCCAGCAGGCGCTGGCGGCGATCAAGCCCGGCGGCGTGATGATGCATGTGGGCCTGCAGGACTGGGCCAGCGAGATCGACATGCGCAAGCTGACGCTGGCCGAGATCACGCTGCTGGGCACCTACACCTACACCACCGCCGACCTGCGCGCCACCGTGGCGGCGCTGCACCAGGGCCAGTTCGGCGACCTGGCGTGGGTGGAGGAACGGGCGCTCGCCGACGGCCCGCAGGCGTTTGTCGATCTCGACAGCGGGGCCAGCGCGGCGCCGAAGATCATCCTTCGGCCCTGAGGCGGACGGCAGGCCCCTTGCCGGGAGTCGGCACGGGGCCGCACCGACGGCGTGCACCCGGATCCCCCGCCTGGCCAGATCCACACCTGGGCCGTCCATGGCTCTTCGGATAAGCTTGTCCGTGGACTTCCCCCTGCCGGCATGGGCTTGACGACTCGGCACCACCCCTCTTGGTTTGCGGGGAGTCTCTTCGTAGCCGCTCGAGCGGGCGCCAACGGTAGGGCAACAGACTCACGAAGCGCTGGTGGTGATCCCGCGCCGCGCGTGCCTGGCGGCCACCGATGCCGCCCGCTTGGCCCCAACACCAGGCGTTGCCCATGCCCACCCCTGAGTTCATCAAGGAAGTTCGCGCCAAGGTCGGTCATGCGCTGTTGCACGTGCCGACGGTCGGCGTGCTGGTCTACGACGACGGCGGGCGGGTGCTGCTCGTGCAGGATGCGCAGGACGGGCAGTGGACCTGCCCGGGAGGGATCGTCGAGCCGCACGAAATCCCCGCCGACGCCGCGGTCAGGGAAACCTGGGAGGAGTCCGGCATTCATGCGGAACTGACCGGCATCGTCGGCGTCTTCGGTGGAGAGCACTGCGGCGGGACCTATCGGAACGGGGATCGGATCGCGTGGGTGGCGACGATCTTTGCGGGCCGCGCCATTCAGGGGCGACCCTCTCCGGATCAAACGGAGACTTCCGCAGCGCAGTTCTTCTTGCCTTCGGAGGTGGAGACCCTGACGCTCAAGCCGCACCTGCAGCTGTTCCTGGCCGCGGCACGGTCCGGTCAGAGGGGCTACTTCCAGCCCGCCTCTTGGAGGCCGAATGCCGCTTGATACCTCGCACGCGCGGGCCGGCAGCTGTGCACCGAGGGCCCTGTTGTTCGACCTCGGCGGTGTGCTCCTGGAATTCGACTTCAACCGCGCGCTGCAGGCCTGGGCCCCCTACTCGGCGCTGCCGTTGGACGAGCTGCGTGAAAGATTCAAGTTCGACGCGGCGTACGCGCGGCACGAGCGCGGTGAGATCGGTGGCGCCAAGTATTTTGCGCACCTGGCGCGGGTGCTGGAGCTCGCCGCCCCGGCCGAAGAGATCGAACGCGGATGGAACAGCATCTTCGTCTCCGAAATTGCTGAGACTCGGTTGCTGGTGCAGGCACAACGACAGACCCTGCCCTGCTACGCATTCACGAACACCAACGCCTCACACCAGGCCACCTGGAGCCGTCTCTACCCGGCCGTCGTGCAGGCATTCGACCGGATCTTTGCATCGCATGAGCTCGGCTTGCGCAAGCCCGAGCCGCAGGCCTTCATGCGGATCTGCGAGCTGACGCGGGTGCCGCCGGCAGGCTTCATGTTCTTCGACGACCTGCCGGAGAACGTCGAAGCGGCACAAGACGCCGGCCTGCAGGCGGTGCTCGTGCGGTCGCCGCAGGACGTGCGCGACGCACTCGGTCGCTTTCGTGCCCAGGCCCAGCCGGCGCGGACCGGCCCGGCGCTCGACCGAGCCGCCAGCGGAGTGCCACCGCGCCCGTTAAGCTCGAACCTCAAGCAGCCCGGTTCACGCAAGTGATGGCCCCCGCCCTGTTCAACATCAACGACGTTCCCCAGGCCATCCAGCTGGCGTTGGGCCCGGTCTTTCTGCTCACGGGTGTCGCCGGCACGCTGAATGTCATGGCGGGCCGGCTGGCGCGCATCGTCGACCGTGCGCGCTACCTCACGGAGCAGGAGCACGCGGCACCGATGCTTTCCCCGGAAACCGTGCGCGCCGAGCTGATCTGCCTGGAGACCCGGCGCAAATGGGCCAGCGCGGCCATCACGGCCAGCACCTCCGCGGCGCTCCTGGTCTGCATGGTGATCGTGGTGCTGTTCCTGGAAGCCGTGCTGGACGTGCCGTTGAAGTGGTTCGCCGGCGCACTCTTCACGAGCTCGACCGTCGCGCTGGTCGTCGGGCTGTCGTTCTTCCTGAGAGAAGTCCTGCTGGCGTCCAGGACCGTGCGCATTCAGGTACAGGCCGACGTCAGGCCGAAGTAGCGCGGCGCAGCCCGGCTAGAAGGCCTGCGGCGCGCCCTTGCCCCGGATCAACGCGCGCGCCTTGCGCAGCGCATAGCTCATCGCGTCGTCGGCCGTCGCCCAGCGGTGGCCGCAGGCCAGGCTGTCGTCGCGGAAGTCGTCGCCCGGCGTGTGCGCGCCGGTGGCGTCGGGCACGCGCTGGACTGCCAGCGCGGCCGTGTAACCATCGCCCACCGGAGACTCCAGCGCCCCGACGAAGATCCTGTACTCGCCCTCGGTGATTTCCTGCAGATGCATGCCGTCCTCCATTCAGCGGCAGCCGTGCTGCCCAGGGAACCGATCGTGCGCGCACGCGCCGGGCCTGACCATCCACCCGAGGGGGGCACCAAAATGGGTGGTCCGGCTCCAGTCCAGAGGTCTTAAGCTGCGCCCCATGCCTGATCAAGCCCTCCCTCGGGGGAGTTCCCCGGCCATCGACCCGCCCGGTGCCGCCGCGGCCTACCTCCGCATGCCGTCGCTGGGTCCCGACAGCGTGGTCTTCGTCTGCGACGACGACCTGTGGGCCGCGCCGCGCGGCGGGGGGGTGGCGCGCCGCCTGGGCAACGGGCTGGGCGAACCGGCCAGCCCGGCGCTGTCCCCATGCGGCCGCTGGCTGGCCTTCACCGGGCGCGACGAGCACCACGCCGAGGTCTTTCTCATGCCGGCCGAAGGCGGCCCGGCGCGCCGCCTCACCTGGCTCGCGGCCGACACCCACGTGCGTGGGTGGACGCCGGACGGCCGGGTGCTGTTCGTCAGCAACCATGGGCAGCCGTTCATCCGCAATCACCACGCGTTTGCGGTGTCCGCCGAAGGCGGGGCGCCGGAACTGCTGCCCCTGGGGCAGGTGAACCATCTGGCCTTCGGGCCGGGCGGTGCGTGCGTGATCGGCCGCAACACGGCCGATCCAGCGCGCTGGAAGCGCTACCGGGGCGGCACTGCCGGCCACCTGTGGGTGGACGCCACGGGCGGCGGCGAATTCACGCGGCTGGCCATGCTGCCCGGCAACCTGACGACGCCGATGTGGATCGACGGCCGGATCTGGTTCCTGTCCGATGGCGAGGGGGTGGGCAACCTCTATTCCTGCCGTCCCGACGGCGGCGACCTGACGCGGCACACCGACCACGCCGACTTCTACGCGCGTCACGCCAGCACCGACGGCCGCCAGATCGTGTACCAGTGCGGCGCCGACCTCTGGCTGTTCGATCCGGCCAGCGGCGGCGGGGCGCGCCTGCCGGTCGAGGTGGCCGCAGCGCGCACGCAGGCCGCGCGACGCCCGGTGACGACCGCCGAGCATCTGTCCGGCATGGCGCTGCACCCGCAGGGCCACAGCGTGGCGCTCGACGTGCGCGGCAAGTTCGTGAGCATGCCCCTGTGGGAAGGCGCCGTGCTGCAGCATGGCCAGGCCGACGGCGTGCGTTACCGGCACGGGCAGTGGCTGGCCGACGGCCAGACGCTGCTGGTCGTGTCCGACGACTGCGGGGAGGAGCAGCTGGAACTGCACCGCGACGGCGCCGCCACGGCACTGCCCTGGCCGCCCGAACAGGTCGGCAGGGTGGTGGCGCTGGCCGCCAGCCCGCGTGGCACGCGGCTGGCGGTGGCCAACCACCGCAACCAGCTGTGGCTGGGCGACACGGCCGGCGGCGGCCTGACGCTGGCCGACCACAGCGAGGCCGGCCGCATCGACGATCTGGCCTGGTCGCCCTGCGGCGGCTGGCTGGCCTATGCCTGCTGGACCAGCCCGCGCCATCGCGCCATCAAGCTGCTGGACCTGGCCACCGGCAGCGCGACGCTGGTGACGCAGCCGGAGTTCCACGACCACGCACCGGCCTTCGACCCGGACGGCAGGTACCTGTACTTCCTGTCGCTGCGCACCTTCGACCCGGTCTACGATGCCGTGCAGTTCGAGCTCAGCTTCCCGCGCGCGGCACGGCCGTACCTGATTGCGCTGCAGGCCGACGCGCGGCCGCCGTTCGACCCTCTTCCCCGCGGCCTGGGCGACAAGCACGACAAGAAGGAC
>Ga0316188_10001505_pt1 | contig 11049 bp, 9 predicted proteins | sample Phiworburrow1_MG_FD_204933 | JGI IMG/M metagenome (GOLD analysis project Ga0316188, IMG submission 204933) | Coastal sediment microbial communities from Maine, United States - Phippsburg worm burrow 1 | ecosystem: Environmental > Aquatic > Marine > Coastal > Sediment | place: USA: Maine... | reverse complement strand
GCCGGCCGACTGCGGAACCGAGAACGGAGCATCGGCCGGGCCTGCGTCGGCGATCGCCGGCTTGTTCGAAACCATCACTTCATCGTGATGGCCGTGATAGCCACCTTCGACCTTGACGAGCTTCTCACGCTTGGTGACGCCGCGAGCGAGGCGGATCGCGTCCATCGTCGCCTCGGTGCCGGAGTTGGTCGGTCGCCACATCGGGAAGCCGTAACGCTCGCCCAGGAGCTCGGCGACTTCGGCATCGAGCTCACAGGGGGTGACATAGAGGGTGCCTTCGTCGAGCTGCGCTTCGACGGCCTTGCGGACAGCGGGGTGCATGTGGCCGGCGAACAGCGCGCCGAAGCCCATGTCGTAGTCGACGTACTCGTTGTCGTCGACATCGACCATTCGCGAGCCCGATGCGTGCTTGACGACGATCGGATGCGGGTCGTACGCCTGGAAGCTGGACGGCACGCCGGCGGGCAGCACCTTGCGGGCCCGCTCGGTTGCGACCTGCGAACCCTTGGTTCGCTCTGTGTAGATCGCCAGCTCGCGCTCGGTGATCGCTTTCGCCCTGGCTACGAGCTCTGACGTTGTGGTCGAGTCGGTCACGGACATGGGTTATCGGCTCCTGTTGGATGCGGTCGACGGAATGCCGACCAGCCCACATCGTAGGCCCCCGAACGTGCGGTCCGATCCGACCGCACGATGCGGCTTCGTCCCACCGAGGGTCCTGCGGCAACAATGACTGCGTTCACCTCTGTCGTCAGGAGACCAGATGAAGACCGCCGCCACCGAGATGCTGGGCATCGAGTTCCCGATCTTCGCGTTCAGCCATTGCCGTGATGTCGTCGCCGCGGTTTCGAAGGCCGGCGGGCTCGGGGTGCTCGGAGCGGTTGCCCATTCACCCGAGCAGCTCGAGATCGATCTCGCGTGGATCGAGGCGGAGATCGGTGACCGGCCGTACGGCGTGGACCTGATCGTGCCGGCCAAGTACGCCGGCGACGAGGGCGGCGGGTACACGCTCGACGACATCCGGGCGCTGATCCCCGACACCCACCGCGCCTTCATCGACGACATCCTGCGCCGTTACGACGTCCCGGAGTTCCCGCCCGACGAGGAGCGTTCGTCGGGTCGGTCGACCGCTGGTCACAACGGGGTGGCCCCGTTCAGCGCCGCGGCCGCCGGGCCTCAGCTGGAGATCTCCCTGGCCCACAAGACGGCGTTCGTGGCGAACGCGCTCGGGCCGCCGCCGCAGTTCCTCATCGACCGGGTCAAGGAGGAGGGCCGCCTGATCGGCGCACTCGCCGGGCGGCCGCAACACGCTGAACGCCATCAGGCGGCGGGCGTCGACATCATCATCGCTCAAGGTTCCGAGGCCGGTGGCCACACCGGTGAGATCGGTTCGATGGTGCTGATTCCGGAGATCGTGGATGCCGTCGACATCCCGGTGCTCGGCGCCGGTGGCATCGGCCGCGGCCGTCAGATGGCCGCGGCCATGGCGCTCGGCGCGCAAGGGGTGTGGTGTGGCTCGGTGTGGCTGACCACCGACGAGGCCGAGACGCATCCGGTGGTGAAGCAGAAGTTCCTCGCGGCGACATCGGCCGACACGATCCGGTCGCGGTCGCTCACCGGCAAGCACGCGCGCATGTTGAAGTCGGCATGGACCGAGGAGTGGGACCGCGCGGACACGCCCGATCCGCTCGGCATGCCGCTGCAGCCGATCCTCACCAACGAGGCGCAGGCGCGCATCAACCGCGCGGCCTACACGAAGGGTTCGGGCGCCGAGAAGCTCGCCAACTACTTCGTCGGCCAGATCGTCGGCACGATGAACCAGCCGAAGTCGGCCGGTCAGGTCGTGATCGAGATGGTCGAGGAGTTCATCGAGGCCGTCGAATCCCTCGCCGGCCAACTCGAGTACTGACCCAACGTCCCCTTCGCCCACGTTCCCCCGCTTGTGGCGCGCTTTCGCTGGGGTGGGTCAACCAGATCGCGCCGCAAACGTGCTACTTCGGGGCGAAGCGCGTGCCGGCGTCGAGGCGGATCGTGTCGCCGTTGAGCATCGGGTTCTCGATGATCGCGATGGCCAGCCGCGCGTACTCGTCGGGGCGGCCGAGGCGCTTCGGGAACGCTGCATCCTTCGTCAGGTTGACCGCGCGGTCCTCGGTGACCCCTGCGGTCAGACCGGTGGCGAACAGGCTTGGCGCGATCGTGTTGACCCGGATACCGAGCGAGCCGAGGTCACGGGCCATCGTGAGCGTCATCCCGGCGATGCCTGCCTTCGCGGCGGTGTAGGCGACCTGGCCGATCTGTCCCTCGAACGCCGCGATCGACGAGGTGTTGATCAGCACGCCACGCTCACCGTCGTCGTTCGGGTCGCCCTCGGCCATGTGGGCCGCGCACAGGCGGTTGGTGTTGAACGTGCCGATCAGGTTGAGGTCGATGACGGCGCGGAAGTCGTCGAGATCGAACGGACCGCTGCGCCCGAGCGTGCGTCCGGCCTTGCCACCGCCGGCAGTGTTGACCGCGACGTGCAATCCGCCGAGCGCCTCGACTGCCTCGGCGATCACCACGGCGATCCCGTCGAAGTCGAGGACATTCGTCGGGTGCCACGTCCCCCCGAGCGCCGCTGCGACCTCGGCGCCGGCCGACTCCTCCCGGTCGAGGATCGCCACCGTGCCCCCACCGGCGACGATGCGTTCGGCGGTCGCTCGGGCAAAGCCCGATGCTCCGCCGATGATGATCGCCTTCAGTCCCTTGATGTCCATGTCGCCTGCCCCTTCGTGCGTCCCGGTCCCCATCGATCTCCGATCGACGGGCGAGTCGACCGTACCGAGCAGCTCGATCTCGACCGGCACCGGAACGCGGCACTCCGACACCCAATTCCGTTTGTGGTGCGCTTTCGGTGGGGTGGGTCAACGGAATCGCGCCACAAACGCAGGTGGGGAAGGGCTCGACCGTGCTTTTCGGACGATTCTCAGGCACCGTTGGACGCGTGAATTCCGAACGATTCGACATCGCGGTGATCGGCGCCGGGCCTGCCGGCGCGGCGACGGCGATCAGGGCCGCCCGAGCCGGCGCCCGGGTCGTCGTCTTCGAGAAGGGCGCACACGGGCGCGACAAGGTCTGCGGTGACGGCCTCACCCCGCGCGCCGTCGGCGCGCTCGACGAACTGAAGATTCCGCTCGATGACGCCCACTACATCAAAGGGCTGCGGATGATCGCCGGCAAGCAGGTCCGCGAGCTCGACTGGCCGACGACCGACCGCTTCCCGAATCACGGAGCCGTGTGGCCCCGTCGACGGCTCGATGCCGCGCTGATGGATGCCGCCTCCGAAGCGGGCGCCGAACTCGTCTACGAAACCGAGGCGACACCCGTCATCGAGAACGGCAGGGTCACCGGCGTGTCGGCCGACGGCCGCACCGTCGATGCCGACCTCACCGTCGTCGCCGCCGGCGCGCAGGGGGCTGTCGCCCGCATGCTCGGCGCCGAGCGCGTCCCGGACGAACCGTTCGGACTCGCCATTCGCACCTATGCGGCAACCCCTCGACACGCCGATGCCCACCTCGAGGCGTGTTTGTCGCTGAAGGACGAGAACGGCACCGCGATCCCGGGCTACGGCTGGATGTTCCCGGCGGGCGACGGCACGGTCAACATCGGCGTCGGCGCCCTGTCGACGATGAAGGGCTTCAAGAAGCTCAACCTGAACACCCTTCTCGAGTCGTACCGACACCTGGTGCGCGACGACTGGGATCTCGGCCCCAACCTCGAACGGCCGCGAGCCTGGCGTCTGCCGATGTCGACGCAGCGCCGTCACGGACCAGGCTGGGTCGCGATCGGCGATGCTGCGGGGCTCGTCAACCCGATGAACGGCGAGGGCATCGACTACGGGTTGGAATCGGGCATGCTCGCCGCTGATCTGTTCCTCGACGATCCCACCACCACCCCAGCCCGCTACGACGCGCTGGTCGGCGAGCGCTTCGACGGCTTCCTGCGCACGGGTCGTCGGTTCTCGTTCCTGATCGGGCATCCCTGGATTCTCAAGCCGGGTCTGCGCCTCTCGGTGAGTACCGATGCGATCGCCAACATCACCCTGGCCGTGATGGGCAATCTCGTCGACAACACCACGCCGGGAGCCGCCGGTCGCGTGATGACGCTGGCCGACAAGGCGTTGGGTCTCGCCGATCCGATCCTGCGCAAGACCCGCGCTGCTGCCTGAGCGCTCCCGTCACGTTTGACCCGGCACCGTGTGACGGTTCAGTCGATGTCCTGGTTCGACAGACGCCACGCGGCGATCGCCAGCGCCGCGACGGCGACCACGAGCGGGACGACCACGGCCGTGGTCAGCGAGAAGTCGGCCAACTTCAAGTTGACGCCCGTCCGGTCGACGAGGATCGAGCGCGTGTACTTGCGCAGCGCCACCCGTGCGACCCCGGCGCCGGCCTGCGCGATGAACCCCTCCCAGATGAGGATGTACGCCAGGCCCCACACGATGAACCGCTTGAGCCACACGCCGAACAGCGTGAACACGCACACGTAGGCGATCAGGCCGATCACCGTGGCGAACAGCGCGCCGGCGACGATGCCGTGACCTGCACCGGTGAGCACGGCTGCGGCAACGATCGAGATGATCGTGATCGGCGCTGTCAGGGTCGCCGCGGCGAGGGCGGCGCCGACGACGATCGGCCAACGATCCATCGGTCGCAACCACAGGTAGACGAGCGTCTTGTCCTCACGCAGGTCACCGAGCGCGGCACCGCCGAACACGAGCGACACGATCGGCAGCACGAGGCCCAGCCCGACACTCGCAACGAGGCGGACCGCGTCGTCGAGCGAGGCGTTCGCGCTGCCGAGCGCCCAGCCCGACAACGGCGCGATGAGCGCGAGCAGCGACAGGCCGATGATCCGACCACGACTCGTCAACTGTCGGAGCACGACCCGATAGGTCAGCCCGATCGCCGCACCGGCCGCGACATGGCGACTGCGGACCGTCGAGGTCGGACGGACGTCGGTCATCGTCCCTCCACCAGGTAGCGGAACACCGATTCGAGGTCGTCGTCGAGCGGGCTGACCTCGGTGAGCCGCACGCCGATCTCGATGCTGATCGCCGCGAGCTGGCGGCCGAGCGAGTCGACGTCGAGGGTGTCGACCAGCACGTTGTGCGCATCGAGCGAGAGCCCACTGACGAGGCCGCGATCCACCAGCACGGTCGCCAACCGGCGGGGGTCGGACGTACCGATGCGAATGCGGTGTGCACGGTCGTCCATCAGCTCGCGGAGGTCGCGGTAGTCACCGCTGGCCACCAGGCGGCCCTGGGCGATCACGAGCACCCGCGACCCGAGTTTGGCCACTTCGTCGAGGACATGGCTCGACACGAGCACGCACCGTCCCTCGTCCCCCAACCGATGGAACAGGGCGATCATGTGACGGCGCTGCACCGGGTCGAGGCCGGTGAGCGGTTCGTCGAGGATCAGCACCTCCGGGTCGTTCACCAGTGCCGCCGCCACCTTGACGCGTTGGCGCATGCCCTTGGAGAACTGGCCGACAGGTTTGGGTCCGACGTCGGCGAGGTCGACCGTCGCCAACGCCTGCATTGCGGTCTGCTCGGGGTTGGCGACGCCGTGTGTTCGAGCGGCGAACTCGAGGAACGACGCGGCGCTCAGGTGGTCGAGCAGGGCGTCCTGTTGCGGGACGAGCGAGACCCGGCCGCGCACGTCGCGATCGTTGCGGGGGTCGAAGCCGAGCACCTCGACCGAGCCGCGCGAGGGCGGCGTGAGCCCGCACATCATGCGGAACAACGTCGACTTCCCGGCCCCGTTCGGCCCGAGCAGGGCCGTCACGCCGTCGTTGACGGCAAAGCTGACATCGCTCACCGCCACGACCGAGCCGAAGAACTTCGACACCGCGTTGACCGCGATCATCCCGCTCAGTACGGCGGGCGGAGCCGGCGGGCCGCCCTGGCCGGGGAGCGGCGGCGGCAACGTGGCGGTCGGCGGCGGAAGCTCACTCATCGTGCGATCACCAGCTTCGAGTAGCGCCACCAGACGACGACGACCCCGCCGAGGGTCCACACGATGTTGCTCGCCAACACGCTCCAGGTCGACAGCTCGGGGAAGTTGCCGGGTTGGTCGAAGATTCGGAACACCAGCTCGAAGGGCATCGTCGAGATGTCGATCAGCCGCAACGACGGTGAGAGATCGGCACCCTCGACGAGCGCGGCCGCGAGGATCGGCGAGGCCAGCACGAGCAGGACGATGCCGATCGCCGCGAACGCTCGGCGGTCGGTGAGGCTCGACGCAGCCATCGACACCGCCGCGAGCGCTGCGGAGATCGCCATGCCGGACAGGACGATCCGAACCAGCGTCCAGAGCCACCCGTCGATCCCATCGGGGCCCGCTCCTTCGACCGTGTAGCCGATCAACAACAGCAGCGGCGGGCCGAGCGTCACCAGCCCGAGCGTCGTGATCACCGCAACCGCCTTGGCCGCGAGATAGGTGCGACGGTCGAGCGGTGTCGACAGGTACATCGCCAGCATGCCGTTGCGGCGGTCCGACACGAGCACCTCGGGCGCAACGAGCGCCGCGAACAGCACGATCGCCAGGATGATGAAGCCGTAGTAGCCCGGATAGTCCGCGACCTCCTCCGGTTGCAGGATGTCGCCCGGGATCAACACGGCGACGCCGACGAAGACGACCGCCGGGAGGTAGGCGATCACGACGGCGATGACCGGGAAGATCTTCGTCCGGGCAGGACGCCCCAACCCGAGCGTCGCCTTGATGCTCTCCCAGCTCACGCTGCGGATCGCGCCCGGCACCCCCGATCGGCGGCCCTCGTAGCGCTGGAACCCGCGCTCGACGATCTGGGCATCACCGCGACCGCTCATGGCTGCGCCTGCTCGATCGGGCCCGAGAAGATGTCGTCCAGGGTGCGACGGTGCTGGCCGAGCGTGCGGATGCGAGCCCCGGCCTCGGCGACCGAACGGGCGGCGAGATCGAACAGATCGTCGTCGGGCAGGCCGACCACCGAGAGCGTGGTGCCCGAACGTCGGACCCCGACGCCGGCCGCCGACATCGATGCCGCGACGTCGTCGATCGAGGTCGGCCGGTCGGGCAGCTCGACGAGTTCGAGTTCGATGCCACCCGAGGCGCCCGCCAATTCGGCCATCGAACCCTGCGCCACCAGCCGTCCCTCGGCGAGCGCGACGACGTGGTCGCAGACCCGCTCGACTTCCTCGAGCACGTGCGACGACAACATCACGTCGATCCCGAAGTCGCGATGGACCTGCACGATGATGTTGAGCATCTCGTCGCGCTGCACGGGATCGAGCCCGTCGGTCGGCTCGTCGAGCACGATGAGGCGGGGATCTGCGGCGATCGCCTGCGCCAGCTTCACCCGCTGGCGCTGCCCGGTCGACATCGTGCCGAGCGCTCGGAAACGCTCCTCACCGAGGCCGACGAGATAGAGCGAGTCGCTCGCCCGGCTGCGGGCCTCGTCGCGCGGGAGGCCCTTGACCTCGGCGAGATGGCGAACGAAGTCGTAGGCGCGCAGATCGTCGGGAAACACGTTGCGCTCGGGCCCGTAGCCGATCATGGCGCGCAGCTCCGGGCCGTCCGAGGTCGGATCGAGCCCGAGCACCGAGATCGACCCGTTGGTGGGCTTCAACAGGCCGAGCGCCAGCGAGATCAGGGTCGTCTTGCCGGCGCCGTTCGCCCCGACGAGCCCCGTGACGCCGTTCGGGATCGAGACATCGAGTTGGTCGAGCGCCCGCGTCGAGGAGAACTGCATGACGAGTCCTCTGGTCTCGATGATCGCCGTCACAGTGGGTGAGTCTCGCACCTCCCGTGCGTCGCACCGTGCCAGGCGCCAGGTGACGGATCACTACCGTTTCGTCATGAGCGTGATCCACCTGCCGGCGAGCGCGACCGCCGACGAGCTGCACGACGTCCTGGCGCGCGACGGAGCGGTGATCGTCGACGATCTCGCGGGCACCGATCTGATCGACCGCGTCGTGGCGGAGATGACGCCCTACATCGAGGCAACGCCACCGGGGAGCGACGACTTCTCCGGTCGGAACACGAAGCGGACCGGAGCACTGATCGCCCGCTCGCCGTCGAGCCACGCACTGATCCAGCATCCGACGATTCTCGCGGTGACCGGCAAGCTGCTCGATCGGGCCCAGACCTACCAGCTCCACCTGACCCAGGTGATCTCGATCGGGCCCGACTCACCGGGCCAGTCGATCCACCGCGACCAGTGGGCGTTCGACTTCTTCGAGTTCCCGAGCGACTACCACGTGCAGTGCAACACGATCTGGGCGCTCACCGACTTCACCGAGGAGAACGGCGCCACGCGACTGATGCCGGGCAGTCAGGATCTGCCGAACGATCACGGTCACACGGTCGACGAGACGGTTCCGGCCGAGATGACCAAGGGATCGTGCCTGCTGTACACGGGCAAGGTGTACCACGGAGGCGGCGCCAACCGATCCGACGAGACCCGGATGGGCCTCAACATCACCTACGACGTCGGGTGGCTGCGCCAGGAGGAGAACCAATACCTCTCGGTGCCCCACGATGTGGCGGTCACGCTGCCCGACGACCTACTGCGCCTCATGGGCTATCGCATCGGCGCGTACGCGCTCGGCTACATCGACGACGTACGCGACCCGATCGAGGCGCTCCGCGGCCCGAGCGGCTCGATGTCCTTCGGAAACCTTGCAACAGGGGTCTGATCCCGGATGCACCACCAGGTGTGTCGGTCAGACCGTCGGGACGAGGTCGGCGGCGGTGAACGGCGTCGAGAAGCGGACGCACCAGACCACGACCGTGTCGAATCGGGCGAGATCGACCTCAGGCGGAATCTCGTAGTTCTGGTCACCGATGTTGCCCTTGAGATTCCCGAGGTCGATGAACTCCTCGTCGAACGCGCCGCTGTCGGCGTTCGCATCGGCCGTCGTGAGGTACACGTTGAGGTCTGGTCCGTTGTCGGTCGAGAAGTTCTCGAACCGCAGGAACCGCTGCTCGCTCCCGTCGTTCAACACGAGTGCCGTCCCGTCGCCGCTGTACCGCCCACGAGGCACGAACGAGCCTGCCGCGAGCGTGACGACCTGAGGTGCCGTCGGTGCGGTGCCCGGTGGCACCGTCTCGCCCGGCGTCTCGGCGACCGTGACCTCCGGCGCCTCGACGACGTTCGCGGGCGGCGCCTCGACGGGCGCCGTGGTCGGCGGTGACACGTCGTCGACCCCGACACCTGAGTCGAAGACGGGTCCGGATTCATCGACGGTGTCGTCGATGAACAGGGTCTGTACCCCGAACACGCCGAAGGCGAGAAACGCCACACCGATCACCAGCACCACGCCGACGGGAACGATGACCTTGAGGTTGCGTCGAATCCACTGCATGGCGTCAACCTACGAAGGGTCGGTCGTCAGAGAACCTGGGTCACCGATCGTTCCCGATCCGTTCCGAGAACGGAAAGAATTTGGCTGCGTTCAGGCGTCGACGAGTTGCTTGTCGGCGTCGGGCTGGTCGCCCTCGATCGCGGCGAGCCTCGCCTCCTCGTCGTGAGCGAGCGAGATCGCGGAGCTGTGCGCGCCACCCTCGACGTTGAGCGTCGGGAGCAGACGATCGAGCCAGCGCGGCAGCCACCAGTTGCGGGCCCCAAGCAGCTCCATCGTGGCGGGCACGAGCAACATGCGCACGAGCGTCGCGTCGAGGAACACCGCAGATGCCAGGCCGAGGCCGAACATCTTGATGATGCGATTGTCCTCGAGCACGAAGCTGCCGAACACCACGATCATGATCGCGGCGGCGGCCGTGATCACGCGGGCGGTCGCGGCGAGGCCGTCGGACACCGAGTTCACGGGGTCACCAGTGCGGTCGTACTCCTCCTTGACGCGTGACAGCAGGAACACCTCGTAGTCCATCGACAACCCGAACACGATGGCGAACATCATCATCGGCAAGAAGGGCTCAATCGGGCCGCCGGCGGTGTTGAAGAGCGACGCACCCCAACCCCACTGGAAGACCATCACGACGATGCCGTAGGCACCGCCGATCGACAGCATGTTCATGATCACGGCCTTGAGCGGCACGAGCAGCGAACGGAACACCATCATCAGCAGCAGGAACGACAGCGTCAGCACTGCGATGAAGAAGATCGGCAGACGCGCGGCGAGGTAGCTGCTGAAGTCGATGTTCGCGGCGACCGCGCCCGACACGTTGACGACGACACCGGTGCCGTCGGTGGACGCCGGGACGACCTCGGCGCGCAACGCCTTGACGAGCGTGTCGGTCGCGGCGTCCTGTGGGCCGGTGGTGGGCGTCACGCGGATGATCGCCGCCGACGCCGACATCGGGTCGTCCGGGGTGTTGGGGATCGGCCCGACGGCCTCCGCCACACCCTCGGTCTGGTTCAACGTCTCGGTGAGGGCGAGCAGGACCTGCAGGTCCTGCGGGCCGCTGACCTCGGCGGTGAGCAGGAGCGGGCCGTTGGCTCCGGGTCCGAATGCCTCGCTCGTGAGGTCGTAGGCCTGGCGGGTCGTGGTTCCCGCGGCGAAGTTGCTCTCGTCGCTGAACCCGAGCCGGAGGCCGACCACGGGAATCGTGAGGACGAGCAGGAAGGTGGTGGTCGCGACCGCGATCGACCACGGGTGGCGCTGCACCCAGCGGCTCCAGCGATACGCGAGCGTCTGACGCAGCGGCTTCTCCTTGCGTGGCGGCAGCTCCTTGCGCAGCGGCGCGAACGCGATCGAGGCGAGCAGGATGATCACGGCGATCGGGGCTCCGACGAGCAGCGGCTGGATGCCGAGGCCGACCCCGAGCAGTGCGATCGCCACGAAGCCGGCGGCGAGGATGCCGCGCCAGCGGGTGACCTCGATCTTGTGCTGCGCGAAGCCGAGGAAGGCCGGCAGCAGGGTGATCGAGGCGATCATCGTGATCAGCACGGTGACCGCGGCGCCGGTGGCCAGGCCATTGATGAACGCGAGGTTCATGATGTACATGCCGAGCAGCGAGATCACCACGGTGAAGCCGGCGAACACCACGGCGCGCCCTGCGGTGTCGATCG
>Ga0316188_10001504_pt1 | contig 11052 bp, 8 predicted proteins | sample Phiworburrow1_MG_FD_204933 | JGI IMG/M metagenome (GOLD analysis project Ga0316188, IMG submission 204933) | Coastal sediment microbial communities from Maine, United States - Phippsburg worm burrow 1 | ecosystem: Environmental > Aquatic > Marine > Coastal > Sediment | place: USA: Maine... | reverse complement strand
ACTCCACCAAGGAAAGTTCCTATAGTAAGTAAAAACAATCCTACCTGAACTGTCATTTCATTTATGGTTGTTAACTCCTTTATCGTATGTTTAATTCTAGCCTTATTCTTCTCAGTTTGAAATATCATCAATAGAAGATTAAGGAGTCCCAATAATGAACTTAAACCCAAAAATCCATAACTAGAAGTAATAATTGCCACATGGATCATTAACCAATACGAATCCAGTACAGGAACCAAATTTGTAATTTCAGGATCCATCCAATTCAAATGAGCAACCATCAAGATAAGAGATGCTAAAATTCCGGTAACAGCACTTGCAATTGTCGATTTTTTGGAAAAGATCATCCCTGCTAACATTGTTGTCCAGGCGATAAACACCATTGATTCATAAGCATTTGACCAGGGAGCATGACCGGAAATGTAACCTCGTGTAATTAATCCTATGGAATGGAATACAAATCCTACGATTAACAGACCCTGTAAACTTTTTATTAACCAACCCCTTTTACTTTTATTTCTAAATACATTTATAAATAATATAATTAAAAGCAAGAAACTCACTAGACCGTAAAACTGAAACAGTTTCTTAAAAATTTGGGATTCATTATACCATACTTCAAGCTTAATTTTACTCTCAGGGGGCATTACATCCTTTCCGAATTTATGTTGGAACTTTGAAATATAGGCCAGTGTTTCATTTGCATTGGTCCAATCGCCTGTATGAGTGGCTGATTCAACCGCATCAATATACATAGGCAATATATTCCGTATAAATAAAGAATCACTTCCTCTGAATGGAAATGGTTCTGCGCCTGCTGCATACCAGGTGTAATTAATATCTGCGGAATCCGGAAAGATCTTAAGCATCGAACCTGTATAAACCATATAAAGGATATTCACTCTTTCATCTACAGCTAAAATGTCTTTATCATATTTAGACCTTTCTGATTCTTTTGTTCGATTAATCTCTTCAAGATTTTCACCGAGTATATACTTAAATTCATTATCAAAAACACTTAAAAAAGTAGTGTATTTACCCTCAACATTTAAATCCTTTTTTAATGCATCATGAGATATCTTAATCATCGGAACTTGTTGCCAATAGTCCGGATAAACCATCATACTAAGGTATAGCTGACTTGCATCCATTCCCATAAAAGTCTCTTTTCGAGTTACTTTTCTCAGGATTTCCGAAGCCATCGTATTTAGTGGTTTAATCCTTCCTCCTCTATCTTGAACTAAAATTTCACCAAAAGCTTCTGCATGGTCTTTATCTATTTGTATCGCATATTTTGCAAGTTCATCCACACTATGATTGTGCCCTTGTGAATAAGCCACTGAACTAATAAAAAGCCCAATTATTAGAAGAGTTGCTTTATTTTTAAGTCCGGATACGATTTGTTTCAATCGATCGTAACGCGTTCCTTTAATAAACAAAGTAAAGAACATCCCGATCGACATAAGTAAATAACCAAGGTAGGTTACAATGGTTCCCCATCGATCATGATTTACAGAAAGCACAGTACCTAATTCATCTTTATCATAGGAAGACTGAAAAAATCTAAAACCTTCATAATCCAAAACATTATTCATAAAAATTCTATGTTCTTCATTTATATTATGACGCTCATCAATTAAAATAACCTCACTCGCATAAGAAGCAGGACTCATAGAACCCGGGTAGCGATCTAATTGAAAATCAACTAATTCAATTGAAAATGGAAGTTGTATGTTTTTTGCTCCGTAATTTAAATTGAAGTTTAATCCTCCAAATGAAAATTTTGTTGATGCACTCGTATAATTTTTTCCGCCTTCAATAAATAATTCTTTAGAATCCTCATCTACATCAACCTTTACCAGCATAACATCTGTAGGAGAAGCATTCTTACCTGCCTTTCCTGATTTTGCTTTTAATGCTGCTTTTGGATAATATTGCTTAAGTACAATATTTACACCTCCAATGGTGTAAAGATGCCGTGGCTGAAATACCTGAGCTGTATCCTGGTTTAAAATACCTCTGGTTTGAGTATCCATACTTAAGTAGGAAACAGCCACAGGAGAGTTAAAGATCAGTCCATTAACATCTTCCCTAATTTTAAAAGCAAAATCTTTATCATCATCTACATTAAAACTTACCGGCAGTTGTCCTAGTAAAACTCTTTCTCCACTTTTTACATATCGTGTAACTCTTCCATTTCCGTCTGTAGTAACTAGTTCAAGTATTCCTGCTCCATTGGCGTCCTCTTCAACATAATATTCTGCAGAAGCATAGGTTTCAAGTATTTCAATTTTAACCTTTTTATTACTGAAATCGAATTTATGATTAAAGGGTTTATTATATAAAGGATTAACTAACATCATTTTATCAAAGCTGTATTGCTGAACCTGATCATCCACTTTTATTTGGAAATAAGCATTACTTGTTTGCAATAAACTACTTGATTTTCCTTCTCTGATATGCATCATTCCTTCGTAGCTTATATATCTTGTAATTCCGGATCCCAGTAAGATTAAAATGAAGGAAAAATGGAATAAAAATACAGGCCATTTTTTCAATTTATACATCTTAAACCTGTAAATATTAGCAATGAGGTTTATTAAAAGAATCAATAAAATGGTCTCGAACCAGGTAGTATTGTAAATTACGGCCTTTGATGCCGGGGTTCCAAAGTCATTTTCGATAAAAGTTGCCGTGCCTATAGAAATTGCAAAGAGCAAAATCATTATAACCATGGTTTTCATTGAAATTAAAATATTAAAAATCTTATCAAGCATGTGTTCAGTTTTTATAGCGCGTAAATTTAGTACTTTTAAACAGACAATTAGGTTTTGCTCATGAATAAAATATCCTTTATTGGCAGCGGAAATGTTGCTTCACATTTAAGTAAAGCTTTGAGTAGATCAGCTTGTTCAATCAACAGCATAAGCTCCAAAAATGAAGCTCATTCAAAAGAATTAGCAAATTTACTTGGAGTAAAGACCTGCAGTATATCTGATATAGATCCTACTATAGATCTGCTAATAATTTCTGTAAATGATGATGCTATCATAGATGTTATAAGTAAAATTCCTAAAGGCATAAAATCAGTAATTCATACAAGTGGAGCGATCTCGATGGATGTTTTTAAAGATCGATTTGAAAATTTCGGAGTGTTTTATCCTCTTCAGTCCTTTAAGAAAGACCGTGAATTAGATTTCTCGACGATTCCAATATTAATAGAGGGTAATAACATCCCTTTTGAAAAAGAATTAATAGAATTCGCCAAAAGGATTACCCGGCGTGTGGAGCTAATGGATTCTGAATCGAGAAAAACACTCCATTTAGCCGCTGTTTTTGCAAATAATTTTGTAAATCTTTTAGCAACAGAAGCTTATGAAATATTAGAAAGAGCAAATATCGATGGAAGTTTGATTCGTCCCTTGTTGGAAGAGACGATTTTACGCTTAAAAGACAATCACCCAAAATTGATGCAGACGGGCCCTGCGATGAGAAAAGACTTTGATGTGCTTAAAAAACATGAAGAATTATTAAAAACCAATCCCAATTTGCAATCTTTGTACCTTCAATTAAGTAGGCAAATAATGAAAAGATACAATGGCTGAGAATTATAAATCCATACTAAAAAATATTAACACGCTCATCTTTGATATTGATGGTGTTTTTACTGATAATCGCGTCATTTTATTTCCGGGAATGGAACCAGTTCGTTCATTTTCGGCAAGAGATGGTTACGCAATTCAATACGCGATTAAAAAAGGGCTCCGCCTCGTAATTATAACGGGTGGAAAATCAGAAAGTGTATTGACTCATCTTAAAAATTTTGGTTTAGAACACGTCTATACCTCAGTTCAAAATAAAGAACAAAAACTAAATGAGTTTCTTGAACTAACGAAGATCAATTTAGAAGAAATCCTCTATATGGGGGATGATATTCCCGATATGAAGGTGATGAAAATGGCGGGACTGGCATGTTGTCCCCAAGATGCTGTAAATGAGATCAAACATATCTGTAACTACGTTTCTCCTTACAAAGGAGGATATGGTTGCGTAAGAGACATCATCGAACAAACGTTAAAAGTCCAAGGTAAATGGCTGGATGAAGATGCCCATGAATGGTAATATTAATCTTCTGCTTCCATCTCCACTTCAAGAATTAAAAGATCCTCTTTTTACTGAGAAAAAAATAAAGGTCTTTTTAAAACGGGATGATCTAATTCATCCATCCATTTCGGGCAATAAATGGAGAAAACTAAAATACAATCTCATTGGATTAAAAAAGGATCGTATTCTCACATTTGGAGGAGCATTCTCAAATCACATTGCAGCAACAGCTGCTATTTGCTATGATCTAAAGTTAAGATCAATTGGAATTATTCGAGGAGAAGAAACGGAATCGCTCAATGATACTTTGAGAATCGCAAAAGACCTGGGGATGCATTTAGCATTTATTTCAAGAGAAGAATATCGAAATAAGGATGCTGATGAATATCAAAAATCACTAATGTTAAAGTACAATGATCCTTACATTATTCCTGAGGGTGGTGCAAATGCCAAGGGATTACAAGGATGTATTGAGATGATTGATGAGATCGATTTGGATTTTGATGTCATCGTAAGTGCAGTTGGTACCGGAGCTACTTTAGCGGGAATTTGTCTGGGCCTGAATGATAATCAAAAAGCAATTGGTATTGTTGTACTAAAAGGAGCAGAATACCTCGAAAAGGAGATCAGTGATTTCATCAATAATTATGATTCAAAAAATAAGCCCTCCGGATCGATCAAAAAATTTGAATTAAAACATGATTACCATTTTGGAGGATATGCTAAGATGAATCAAACACTCATTGATTTTATGAAGCATTTTTATGATCAACATAAGATCAAAACTGATCCTGTTTACAGCGGAAAGTCATTGTTTGCTCTGTATGATATGATTCGAAAAGATCAATTTAATCCCGGTTCAAAGATCATTTATTATCACTGTGGTGGTTTGCAAGGAATAAAAGGGATGGAAAATCGTTATAAAGTGAAATTCTATTCCAATTGAGTACAAAAGTATAGCCTTTTGGATTAATCCATTTATTAACAAATGTTTGTTTGAGTTTCAAATAATAAAAGTTAATAACCGGAGTTTTTGTAATCTATATTTGGCTTCTGGAAGAAACTAATTGTTAATAAGTTGAGGATAACCCTGTTAATATATTTTTTTACTATTCAAACGGCATTACTCGTTTCGGGAAATGGGAATGAAACGGAGTACACACGCAAAGATTATATCGATCGATGGAAAGTAACGGCATTAAAAAATATGTTTGAACATAATATTCCGGCAAGTATCACTTTAGCTCAAGGAATTTTGGAAAGTGGGAATGGTAATTCAACATTGACACGAAAAGCAAATAATCATTTTGGAATTAAATGTCATGGCTGGGATGGACCCGGATATTACATGGATGATGATAAAAAGGATGAATGTTTTAGATCCTATAAAAGAGCCGAAGATAGTTTTGAGGATCATTCTCAGTTTTTATTAAAATCACGTTATGCTGATCTGTTCAAATTAAAACTCACCGATTATAAAGGCTGGGCAAAAGGACTTAAAAAAGCAGGATATGCAACTAATCCCGAATACGCCTCTCGTTTGATAAAAATCATTGAAGAAAATAAACTTTATGAATTTGATAAATACTCTTATGAAGATTATTTATCCTTAAAAAGTAAGAGTAAGTATGATGATGAATCCGATGCATTGGTCATTGCTGCAACACCGTCAAAAAAGAGATCCAAGAATTCTTCAAAGGAACTTAAAGAAGTTGAGATCACGATAGGAAGAAAGCAATATGTTCATGAAAATAAGATCAACTATATTATTGCTAAAGAAGGAGATAATTACAGCACTATCGCAAGTGATATGAACTTGGGGAAATGGCAGATCTTAAAATATAACGACCTTGATAAAAATGATCAGATCCATGCCGGAGATGTTGTTTTTATTCAACCAAAGCATAATAGATCAAAAAAGAAAAGTTGCATAGCTTCTAATGGAGATTCCTGGAGAAGTATATCACAGCAATACGGAATTAAAATGAATAAGCTCCTAAAAATGAATGATGCCGGCCCCAATCAAGAGGTCAAAGCCGGCCAGAAAATTGCCCTCCGATAAAACCTTATAAAATATTAACCTCTCTTTCCAATAGAACACCAAATTTTTTATTGATATCTTCTATTATTTTATCGCTCAAAAGCAGAATATCCTTTCCTTTTCCATCACTATAATTTACAAGCACAAGTGCTTGTTTTTCATGAACGCCGATCGCACCATCGCGAAATCCCTTCCAACCTGCTTTCTCTATTAACCAACCTGCTGCTAATTTAACCTGACCATCTTCGGCAGGATAATTTGGGACATTTTCAAAGTTTTTCTCAAGGTTTTTAAGCACCTCTATATTGACTAAGGGGTTTTTAAAAAATGAACCTGAATTCCCAATTTTTTTCGGGTCAGGAAGTTTGCTTTGACGAACGGCAATAACCGCATCTGAAATATCTTTTGGACTGGGATCTGAGATTGAGCGCTTATCCAATTCATCCTGTAAGGCGCTATATCTCACATTTACTTTAGCCTCTTTGCGAAGCACAAATACGACTTTAGTAATAAATACTTTACCTTTTAATTCTTGTTTAAAGATACTATTGCGATAGTCGAATCGAATGGAGGGATTTTCGAGTGTTTTTGTGACCCCACTTTTTAGATCGATAAATTCAACACTTAAAATAAAATCTTTTACTTCTACCCCATAAGCTCCAATATTCTGAATTGGTGAAGCTCCTACAGAACCGGGAATTAAAGATAAATTTTCGAGTCCAAACCACTTTTTATCCAAACTAAACATCACAAAGTTATGCCAGTTCTCTCCGCTCATAACTTCTACAACCACCTCATCTTTGTTCTGATCTAAAACATAGATACCTCTGGTTCTGTTAATAAGTACCCATTTATCAATATCATCACTTAAAAGAATATTACTTCCTCCACCTAAAGGATAAAGTTCTTTTTTTAGATTTTTATTTTCTTCTATCACATCTTGAAGATCTTCAATACAAGTAATATGCGTACATAGCGCAGCACTGGATTGCACTCCGAAGGTGTTGTGATCTTTTAAATCGAAGTTTTTTATAATATCCATAAGAATTAATATTACTACAAAGAAAAGAAATGACAATGGCTTTTAATACATTCGTAGCGATGGGTAATCAACAAAAAATAGTTGTAATTGTTTCAAACGATCTAAGCACAGATCAACGAGTTAGGAAAATGTGTCATTCTCTTCAAAAAAGAGGCTATGATATATGCTTAGTAGGGCGAAAACTAAATAATTCACTCCCCATTGATAGGCCATATCAAGTAAAACGATTTCGATTATGGTTTAATAAAGGAGGGCTATTTTATGCAAATTTAAATATCAGCTTATTCTTCTATTTACTTTTCTCTAAGTACGATCGAATCCATGCAAATGATCTTGATACGCTTTTAGCTGCTTTCATCGTATCGAAATTGAGAAATAAGCCCTTAGTTTATGACACTCATGAAATTTTCACAGAGGTTCCGGAAATTCAGGGCAGATGGGCTAAAAAAGTATGGCAATATATCGAAAACACCATTTTTCCTCACTTAGAAATGATCATTACGGTAAATAAATCGATCTCGGAATTTTACGGTAAGCGATTTTCAAAAGAGATCAGGGTGATTCGAAATATTCCGGAAAAATTATCGAATACCACTTTTCCAAGTCGAAAAGAGTTAGGCCTTCCTGAAAACAAATTTATTGTTATTGCACAAGGTTCCGGGATAAATATAGATCGAGGAAATGAGGAACTTCTTTTATCTATGGAACATTTAAAAGACGTTTTACTGCTATTTGTAGGATCGGGTGATGCTATTCCGGGTTTAAAAAAACTAGCCCTCGATTTAAAGCTAGATGATAAGGTTATTTTTATTGATCGAATGCCTTATGAAAAAATGATGAATTACACAGCTAATGCAGACTTAGGGATTTCCCTGGACAAGGCTAGTAACCTAAATTATCTATTTAGTCTTCCAAATAAGGTATTCGATTACATCCATGCAGGAATACCAATATTGGCTTCACAACTTCCGGAAGTTTCTTTCATCATAAATAATTATCAAGTTGGCAGTATAATAGAAGAAGTGGATCCAAATGAAATTATAAAAGGGATCGAAAATATGAGACTAAAGAGCAAGCATGAATGGCAAAAAGCGTTAGCATTTGCGAGCTCGGAATTAACTTGGGAGCGTGAATCTGAAGCTCTGAATGATTTTTATTAAGCTAGCATAAATCATGGCGGGTCAATCGCCTTAGAATCCCATAATTAATATAAGATAGGACAATTATTTTATTGATTCAAATCAATAATTTGTTCCAAAAATAGGGAAGATAATTTAGCTTACCCTTAGTCAATAAGCTTTTCAATAGCATCCTTAAGTTGTACCTTAGAATTGGTGAAAGTTATTTAAATAAGGTTGAATAATTTATAAAAAAGGAGGCTATCATGTTTGTATTAAGGCAATTTCCGGAGATTTAACTAACTGAATAACTAATTTTAAACTATAATGTCATGTTAAAAAAAGCGATAATACCTATGCTAGTACTCGCAATGACATTTTTTTGTCAATGTGAAAAAGATGATCTTCTTTCTCCAGCTGATGCTTCATCGAGCGCTTTTGAAAAAGGTCTGGATGGAAATGGAAATGGAAATGGTAACGGTAACGGTAATGGGGGGAATGGCGGGAACGGAGGGAACGGAGGATCAAGTGGAACATACGGTGACTTATTAATTTGCTCAAGAACTGCTGATGGGATACCTATCTATCAAGAAATATACAACGAAGAACATAACACAACCGATTATTACATATTACCAATAAAAGTTGATATTTCTACTGATGAATTGCTTAGAACCCCAAGTCAAATGTCATATGTTACTTTCGAATTAAATGAAGAAGGAGAAGTAATTGATGATGATCCTTTGTACGATCCAAAAGAAGTTGAATTTGGTAGATTAAATGTTGTAAGAGCTCCTCAAAAAGTAATGGACAAATCACTTGCGGCAGCAGTTACAACTCTTACCGATATAAATGTAACAGATATTAAAACAGATGCCAGTGGTCGTTTAACAGCTATCATTCATAATGAAGACTGGATAGTAAACTACGATGATGACCCTCTAAACGATGAATCCGATGATAAAATCATAGATTCTCCTCTGGAAAACGTAGCTATATACCAAGAATTAATGGGGAATGGCTTCGATGGAGTTCTATCATTTCTTAGTCAACACTTTCAAGAGAATGATGTTTTAATGATAGCTGCCGGTGCTCTCGCAGGTGGTGCGGATAAAACAGGTAGAATGATTGTTGATGAAGTAGCCTATATGAATGACTGGTTGCTGAAATTCGAAATTGACAACATTCCTCAAGCCAATAACAGCCCGGATATAAAAGGAAGACGATACTTCAATTTTAATTCCTTTAATTACGACAGATACGAAACCTATGCTGATAAATATGTAAGGATCATGAATTTAAATGCTGACGGTACCTGGTACTATGATATTCAATCTTTATATAAGGTAGTTAATTGGAGTAATCCAAATTTACTCGTTAGCTATGGAAATGAAAACGAAAATATTACAGGATTCTCAAATGCAGCTGATGACGCTATCCGAGTAATAGAATACATTCATAGTAGCGATATGATCGTATATAGTCCTAATTTCAAGAATTAATATCAATTAATTAATAAAAAAAGCCCTGTATAGGGCTTTTTTTATTAATTCGTTTCTATCAAAATTAACTGTAAACATTATGTATCCCTTTATAAAAATGGGCTAAAAAAATCAAGGAAATCTCTCATATACCTCATCTTTAATCCGTAATTTTCGAACACAAAAAATAAACGAATGAAGACCCATTTAGTTTCGGGAGGATGTGGATTTGTAGGCCGAAATATGGTTAAAAGACTATATAACACTACAGAAGATAGAATTATTTTTATAGACAATTTATCCGTTGGAACTCACCCCGACACATGGTTAAAGATATCTAAAAGTGATACGAATGAGAATATTACTCATTATGGAGAAAGACTCATTTTTATCGAAGACGACTTTAGAAATACGCTTCGGATCTTAATAAATGATTTTGCGGCTTTTGAAAAATCTCTTAAAGTTTCCATAGGAACTTTTGCCGATGTGTTTCATTTTGCAGCAATTGTTGGCGGAAGAGCAATGATCGATGGAGATCCTATGATGGTCGCCCTTGATCTATCCATCGATGCCGAGTTCTTTTATTGGATCACACGACATAAACCTGATCGTGTGCTTTATCCGAGTTCAAGCGCAGCATATCCTGTTTCAAAACAAACGGAAAGCAATACCATACAACTAAGAGAAAGCGATATCGATTTTAATAATATGGGACAGCCGGATATGACTTACGGTTGGACTAAACTAACAGGTGAGTTTTTAGCCAAAATTGCTGCAGAACATTACGGGGTGAAAATAACTTGTATTCGCCCATTTTCCGGTTATGGAGAAGATCAGGATCTAAGTTATCCCATTCCGGCGATCGCGCGAAGAGCTGCCTTAAAAGAAGAACCTTTTGAAGTATGGGGAAGCGGATATCAAGGCAGAGACTTTGTCCATATAGATGATGTTTTGGATTGTACCCTTGAGGCTATGAAAACTATTCATGACGGAAGGGCAATTAATATCGGTATGGGTAGATTAAGCACTTTTAGAGAAATTATTGGGATTTTTTGTGAATTTGCAGGATATAAACCCGAAATTAAAGCATTATTAGATAAACCGGTTGGTGTTTTTTCCCGCTATTGCAGCATGGAAAACGTAGAAAAAGAACTTGGATGGAAAGCGAAAATCAGTTTGAGAGAAGGATTGAAGAGAGTGTATGATAAGGCGGTGGAGAATATAGATTAGTAGCTAGTAGCTAGTAGCTAGTAATTAGTAGCTAGT
>Ga0316188_10001503_pt1 | contig 11054 bp, 10 predicted proteins | sample Phiworburrow1_MG_FD_204933 | JGI IMG/M metagenome (GOLD analysis project Ga0316188, IMG submission 204933) | Coastal sediment microbial communities from Maine, United States - Phippsburg worm burrow 1 | ecosystem: Environmental > Aquatic > Marine > Coastal > Sediment | place: USA: Maine... | reverse complement strand
CCTGGCGGGCATCTATCCGCTGGGAATGAAACTGATCGTCAGCTGGTCTCCCGAGCGATCGGGTGAAGTGCTTGGCTGGCTGGTCGGAATGCTGACGCTGGGGACCGCGCTGCCCCACGGGGTGCGCGCGCTGGGCTCCGGCTGGAAGTGGAACACCGTGGTGCTGACCAGCTCGGCGCTCGCACTGCTCGCCGCAGCGATCGTTCACCACCTCGGAGACGGCCCGCACCTCAAGTCCCCCGGCGCCGCAGCCAGGCCCCGGCTGGGCGCAGTGATGCAGGCCTTTCAGGTGCCCGCATTTCGCGGCGCGGCGCTGGGCTACTTCGGCCACATGTGGGAGCTGTACGCGTTCTGGACGGTGGCGCCGCTGTTGCTCGCTTCGATCGTCGCTCCGGACCAGGTTTCTCTCTGGGCGTTCCTGGTCATCGGCGCCGGTGCGGCCGGCTGCATACTGGGCGGACTGTGGTCCCGGGGAATTGGCGGCGCGCGGGTGGCAGCGCTCGCACTGTGCGGCTCGGGGGCAATGTGCGCGATCTTTCCCTTCGTCGGCGGAGCGCCGCGCGCGCTCGTGCTCGCGCTGCTGCTGTTCTGGGGCTTCTGCGTGGTCGCCGATTCACCGCAGTTCTCGGCACTGTCCGCGCGCGCCTGCCCGCCGGCGCTGATCGGCAGCGCCCTGGCGTTCCAGAACAGCATCGGATTCCTCATCACCGTGGTCGCGATCGGCGTCACCGCGCCGGCCGTCGCCGCAAATGGACCGGCGGTGAGCCTGATCCTGCTGCCCGGACCGATCCTCGGGCTGATCGCGATCCTGCCGCTCGCGCTCGGACGGGTGAAGATCGTCAAGGCCTAGACTGCCTCCGTCGACTGACATGTACGTTGTCGAACGATTCGCGCGATACGCGCACGAGTTCCGCAGCGGGCCGATCCCCGCGCAGGCGCTGCATCACGCCAAACGGGCGGTCATCGACTGGCACGCCGCAGTGGTGCCGGGCGCGCTCGTTGCGCCGGCCACACTGCTGGAGCGCGCCCGCGCCAAGGACCTCGACCGCGGCAGCGCGGCACTGATCCTCGGAAGGCCTGCCACCGCCCGGGCGGCCGCACTGATCAACGGCACCGCCGCGCACGCGGTCGAGGTCGACGACATCTTCAAGTTCGGCATCTATCATCCCGGCGCGCCCACGATCGCCGCCGCGTTCGCGGCCGCGCAGGCGGTCCGCGCGAACGGCGAGGCACTGTTGCGCGCGGTGATCGTCGGCTACGAGATCTCCACCCGCATCGGCGCGGCGATGGGCCGCGCGCACTACCGGTTCTGGCACAACACCGGCACGGTGGGCACTTTCGGCGCGGCCGCCGCCTGCGCAGAGGTCTACCGGCTCGATGCCGCCCGCTTCGCGCACGCGATCGCGACCGCGAGCACCTTCGCCGCCGGCCTGCAGCAGGCGTTCCGCATCGATTCCATGTCCAAGCCCTTGCACTCGGGCCACGCTGCAGAGGCAGGCCTGCTCGCCGCGCAGGCCGCACGCGAGGGCGTCACCGGGTCACTGGACGTGATCGAGGGCGACGGCGGCCGAGGCGCGCTTCAGCCTCAAGTACGTGATCGCCACCGCCCTCGTCCACGGCAGCGTCCGGCTCGCGGCGTTCGAGCCCGCGCGCCTGGCCGACCCCGGCACGCGCGCGCTGATGCAGCGGATCGATCTCGAGGTCGAGCCGCAGCTCGACGCGGCATTTCCAGGCCAGCGCGCCGCGCGGGTGGAGATCGTCACCCGTGACGGCCGTTGCGAGCGCCACCTGCAGCCGGCCAGAAAGGGCGACCCCGAGTTGCCGCTCTCCGACCGCGAACTGGAGGACAAGCACCTCGAGCTCTGCACCCCCGTGCTGGGAGACAGGCGCGCCCGTACCCTGCTCGCGCGTCTGTGGCGGCTCGACGAATCGGATACCGTCACCTTCGAATCCGCATGACCGACGAGCCCCCCAGCCGTCGTGCGCACCGCCAGTAGACCGCGGCCGAAACCCGCACCGAACGCCGCCCGACCGATCGTCCACCAAGAGCCCACGATGAACGTCGCCCAACTGATCGTCCAGTACTTGCGCGCTCTGGGGGTGCGCCACGTATTCGGCTACCCCGGCGACCCGTCGGTGGAGTTCCTCGAGGCCGCGCGACGCGAGGGCCTGGAGTTCGTGCTCGCCCGCCGCGAGGGCACCGCGGGACTGATGGCCGAAGCGGCCGGCATGCTGACCGGCCTGCCCGGCGTCTGCCTGTCCACGCTCGGGCCGGGCTCGTCGAACCTGGTCAATGCGGTCGCCGGCGCGTGGCTCGACCGCGTGCCGATGCTGGCCATCTCGGGCCAGATCGAGACACGCCGCGAACCCTATTTCACCCACCAGGTGCTGGATCACGGGCGCATGTTCTCGCCGGTGTCGAAATGGACGACCACCCTGCAGCCGCACAACGCGGCGACGATCCTGCGCAAGGCGATCCGGACCGCGATGGCCGAGCGCCCGGGGCCTGTGCACATCACGACCGCGGCGGACGTGATCGGCGCACAGGCCACCGACGACCGGATCGCGCTTCCGCCGCTCGCGGCGCGGCAGTTTCCGTGCGCATTCTCGACCGACGAAGCCGCCGCCGACGTCGACGCCCGACTTCGGACCGCGCGACGCCCCGCGATCCTCGCCGGCATCGCGGCAGTGCGCGGCGACGCCTCGCAGGCGCTCGAGCGGCTCGCGCAGACCCTCGGCTGCCCGGTCGTCGTCGCGCCGATGGCCAAGGGCCTGCTCGCCGAGGACCATCCGATGTACGCGGGCACGCTCGACATGGCCTGCAATGCCTTTGTCTGGGACTTCCTGTCGGGCTGCGACCTGCTGGTCGCGGTCGGCTTCGACGCGGTGGAACTCATCAAGCCCTGGGCGCTGACCGTCCCCACGATCCACATCGACTCGACGCCGAACACCGACCAGATCTATCCGGCCGAACTCGAACTGACCGGCCCGATCGCCGCGATCCTCGACGCGCTCTCCGACGCCTTCCGGGGCGAGCCCCGCTGGAGCGAGGCCGACGTCCGCGCCCATCGCGAGGCGCTCGCCAGCCGCTACTACGCGGGCCGCGTCCCAGGTCGCCTGAACCCGACCGACGTCATCGACGTCGTCCGGCAGGCGAGCCCGCGAGATGCCATCGCCACCAGTGACGTCGGCTCGCACAAACTGCTGGTGGGCCAGGGCTGGACCACCTATGCTCCGCGCGCAACGCTGATGTCCAACGGCCTGTCGTCGATGGGCTTCTCGCTGCCGGCGGCCATCGCCGCAAAACTCCTGCACCCGCAGCGACCGGTCGTGTGCTTCACCGGCGACGGCGGCCTCGCAATGGTCCAGGGTGAGCTGCGCCTGGCGGCGAGCCTTCGCATCGATCCGCTGGTCGTCGTGTTCTGCGACAACAGCCTGAACCGGATCGAACTCAAGCAGGGGCAGCGCAACTACCCGAGCTGGGGCACGCTGATCGACGAGACCGATGTCGCCAAGCTCGCTGAATCGATGGGCTGCGCGGGAACGATGGTCGATTCGCCGTCCGCGCTGGAGCGCGCGCTCGCCGGCCCTCGCCCCTCCGACCGGCCGCTGGTGATCGGTGCAAGGATCGACCCGGCGCAGTACGCCGCGCAATTCTGAAAGCCCCCTGCCGATCCGGGGCAGCGCGGGCGACCCTCGCTCCCGCCCTGCCGTACACCGGCATCGTCGCCCGGTCCGGCGGTCCCTGACCTCGTCCCGACGCCCTCAGCGCGACCCAGCGCAGCGCGTCACCGTTTCCTCGACGAAGCGGCGCAGCAGTGCGGCGACCTCCAGCGGACAGTCGAGGTTCGGCGAGTGCCCGACACCGTGCCAGACGTGCAGCCCGGTGCCCGGCGGGTACATGGCCCACGACGCCAGCATGTTCGCCAGCGGGATGACCGCGTCCTGGTCGCCGGCGGCCAGCAGCACCGGCATCGGCAGCGCCTTCACCCGCGCACCGAGCCGCAGCTGCAGCATCGAGCGCATCGATCCGCGCAGCCTTCGCTCGGGCGCGGCGTTGATGTCGGCGATGAGCAGGCGCATCTGCTCGGCATCGGCGCCCGCACCGCTCGCATCGATTCCGTCGCCGCCTCCGCCACGCGCGATCTGCGCGCGTCGCGCCGACATCCTGTCGTCCAGGAAGCGCTCGAGTTCGTCATCAGGCATCTCGCGTCCGTCCGGGCTCGCGGGGTCCAGCAGCACAAGGCCCTTGAGCAGCTCCGGATGGTCGACCGCGAACTGTGCGACGGTCGTGCCACCCATCGAGTGACCGACCAGCGTGACGTCGCGCAACCCCAGCTGCGCAACCAGCTCGTGCGCGTCGCGCGCGAACTTCTGCACGGTGAAGTCGCTCTCGGCGGGCGGCGCGTCGGAAGCGCCGGCCCCGCGATTGTTGATGGCGATCGACCGGTAGCGATCGGCGGGAAGCGCCTGCTGAACGCCGTGCCAGATCCTGGCCGAGGCCTGGTATCCGTGCACGAAGACGAACGTCTCCGGCCCCGAACCGTGCTCGAAGTACTCGAGGCGAACCTCGGACAGCCGCGCGAAGGACATGATCGCCCCGTCAACCGACGCGCATCGCACCGAGCCGCTGCGCGATGATCGCCTCGGCCTCGCTGACAATCCGCGACACCAACTCCGCGCAGGTCGGGATGTCGTGGATCAGACCCTGAACCATGCCGGCCGACCAGATGCCGAACTCCGGGTCGCCCTGCTCGTAAACGACCTTGCCGCGTTGCCCCGCCACGAGATGGCGCAGGTCGTCGATCGTCGCTCCGCCCTTGCGCTCGATCGCCACCACCTCCTGGCTGACCGCGTTTCGGGCGACGCGCGACGTGTTGCGCAGCGTGCGGAAAATCAGGTCGGTGGCCCGCTCGTCGTTGGCGACGATCTGCTCCTTGACGCGCTGGTGTATCGGACTCTCCACCGTGCACATGAACCGCGTGCCCATGTTGATGCCGTCGGCGCCCAGCGCGAGCGCGGCGACCAGCCCGCGCGCATCGCCGAACCCGCCCGAGGCGATCATCGGGATGCTCACCTTGTCGGCCGCTGCAGGAATCAGGATCAGGCCAGGGATGTCGTCCTCGCCGGGATGCCCCGCGCATTCGAAACCGTCGATCGAGATCGCATCCGCGCCGATCTTCTGCGCCTTGACCGCGTGGCGCACCGCCGTGCACTTGTGGATCACCTTCACGCCGTACTTCTTGAACTCGGCAATGTGCTCCTCCGGGTTGTAGCCCGCGGTTTCCACGATCTTGATGCCGGATTCGACGATCGCCTGCCTGTACTCCGCGTACGGCGGCGGCTTGAGCGCGGGAAGGATCGTGAGATTCACGCCGAACGGTTTGTCGGTCATGCCCTGGCAGCGCGCAATCTCCTTGCGAAGATCCTCCGGCGTGGGCTGGGTCAGCGCGGTGACGAAGCCGAGCGCACCGGCGTTGGCCACCGCCGCGACGAGCTCGGCGCGGCCGACCCACTGCATCCCTCCCTGAACGATCGGGTGCTCGATACCGAACAGCTCGGTGAACCGTGTCTTCAGCATGCGTCCTCCTGTATGCGATCAGCGTGCGTCATCGGAGCGCGGACGTCCGCCCGCGCGCTGTTGCGAGCCTAGCGCAAGACCCGCACCGCACGCGCCGGCCGCCGGTCCGAAAACCGGCGGTTCACGCCTGCGTCACCGCTCCTGGGTGACTCCTGCGGTACCGGTCAAAGCCCGTAGAGCATCCCGAGCAGCCCCGTGTACGCGATCCACATCAGCACCGCGAGCGGCAGGCCCACGCGGACGAAATCGCTGAAGGTGTACCCGCCCGCGGCCATCACCAGCACGTTGATCTTGTGCGCGAGGGGCGTCACGTAACAGAGATTCGCCCCGAAGATGACCGCCAGCACGAACGGCTCAGGCGACTGACCGATCTGGTCCGCGATGCTCACGGCGATCGGCGTTCCGATCACCGCCGCGGCGTTGCTCGAGACCACGTTGGTCAGGATGCCCATCAGCAGCGTGAGGCCGCCCAGCACGACGATCGCAGGCGCGCCGAAAGTCGTCGCGACGAACACGCGAGCCAGGTACTCCGCACCGCCCGTCTCGAGCAACGCCATCCCGAGGCCCAGGCTCGCGACGACGATCAGGATCACCTGCCCGTTGAGCGCGCCCGCGGCCTCGCGCCAGTTCAGGCAGCGCGTGGCCACCATCAGCAGAACGCCGCACACCGCGCTGATCGAAATCGGTACGACTCCCATTGCGGCAAAGAAGATCACCGCGCCCATGATCATCACCGCCATGGGCGACCGGTTCGTGTGCGGAAGGTCCGCGGTGGCATCCAGCACCAGCATCTGGTCGTCGCGCCTGAGCGCCGCAATCTGCTCGGCGGCGCCTTGCACCAGGAGCACGTCGCCGGCGTGGAGCTCGACGTCGCCCATGCCCGCACCGAGCGACATCACCTTCTTGCCGGCGCGATGCAATGCCAGGACTACCAGCTGGTATCGATCGATGAAGCGCACGTCCCTCAGCGTCACTCCTTCGATCGGAGAGCCGCTGACGACCACGATTTCGGAAATCTGCTGATCCTCCGCGCGCAGCGGATTGTCCTCGTCCACCGCGCTTCCGCCCGAATACAGCGTGCCGCCAAGGCCCTTTTCGAAGCGCTTCAGGTTGTTCGGCGTGTCGGTGATCAGCAGCCTGTCGCCGGCCTTGAGCTTGGCATCGGGAAATGGCGTCACGTAGAGCCCTTCGCCGCGCTCGACCTGCCGCACCTTCATCCCGCCGCCCACCTTCGCGTCCGCCTCCGACAGCGTGACCCCGACCGCGGGACTCTCTTCGGGAATGCTCAGGTGAGCGGTGAAGATGCGAGGCGAGGCGTCGGCGAGCGGCGTGCTGCGCTTGGGCAGCAGTCGTGGAGCCGCGAGCCACAGGAATGCCAGTCCGATCGCCCCGGCGATCGCCGCCGGCAAGACGAAATCGAACATGCCGATCTTGCGCAATCCCATGTCCGCGGCGACCGAAACGACCAGCAGGTTCGTCGACGTGCCGATCGTCGTGGCCGTGCCTCCTACCAGCGTCGCGATTCCCATCGGCATCAGCACCTTCGACGGGTTCATCCGGGTACGGATCGACACGCTGATCAGCACCGGTAACAGCAGAACCACGATCGGCGTGTTGTTGACGAATGCGCTAAGTACCGCGGCCACCGTCAGCGTCAGCAGCATCGACAGCGTCGGGCTCGTGGCCCAGAGCTTGGCGAGGACCGCGCCCAAGGGCTCGAGCGCTCCCGTGCGCACCAGGCCCTGTCCGACGATCATCAGCGCGCAGACCGCGATCAGCGCCTCGTGACCAAAGCCGTGAAAGAAGTCGATTGCGCGCAGCGTCCTACCATCGGCGCCGGTATAGGGGAAGAGTTCGAAGCCGAGCGTCAGCGCAACGATCACGCACATGCTCGACGTCTCGAGCGGCGTCTTCTCGCGCATGAAGAGCGCCAGCGCGACGAGCGTGAGGATCATCACCGCGATGGCGTGGGCGTCCGGTGCTACGGGGAAGTGCATATTGCTCTCGAGTCTGCCGCGCGAGGTCTCGACGTTTTCGGCCGCCTATGATGCCAGCATCGCGCGCGACGTAAACTTTCCCGGCACTAACCCCTACAATTCGAACGGCAATGCTTCATCAAAGCACTTTCGTGGTGCGGACACGCGGACGCGGCACCCTCGAGGTCACCGCGGAGGTCTCGCGCATCGTTGCGACGAGTGGCGTCGGGACCGGACTTTGTCACCTGTTCCTGCAGCACACGAGCGCCTCGCTGATTCTCTCGGAAAACGCCGATCCGAGGGTGCGGCAGGACCTCGAAACCGCAATGCGCCGATTGGCCCCCGACGGGGATCCCACCAACGTGCACGACACGGAAGGCCCGGACGACATGCCCGCGCACCTGCGTTCCGTGCTGACTTCCAACGCGCTCACCATTCCCTGCGCGGCGGGAAGGCTGCTGCTTGGCACCTGGCAGGGGATCTTTCTCTGGGAGCACAGGTTGGCCCCCCACAGCCGCAGCATCGTGGTCACGGTTCAGGGCGATCCGTAGCCTCGCTTCCCGTTTCACACCGCGCGCAGGCACGCATCCACCCGACCCGCCCACCACATTACGAGGGAGAAGCAACATGTCGTTTCAGAACCGCATGGCAGTCGTCACCGGTGCCGGATCCGGCATCGGGCGCGCGGTCGCGCTGATGCTGGCCGCGCGCGGCGCTTCGGTGGCCGCGATGGACGTCGACGAGGCAACCGCCATGGAGACCGCGCAGCTCGTCACCACCGCCGGCGGTCGCGCCACCGGCTATCGCGTCGACGTGAGTCAGGCCGGCGAGCTCGATGCGGCGATCACCGCCGCCGTGCGGAACCTCGGACCTCTCGAGATCATGGTGAACAACGCAGGAATTCTGGACGGCTACTTCAACGTCGACGAGATGGACGAGGATGTCTGGCGGCGCGTGATCGACATCGACCTGACGGGCATATTTCTCGGCTGCAAGCGGGCGCTCAAGGAAATGCTGCCACGCGCCCGCGGCCGCATCGTCAACATGGCGTCGGTCGCCGGGCTGAACGGCACCGGCGGCGGCGCCGCCTACATTGCCGCCAAGCACGGCGTCGTCGGCCTCACGAAGCAGATGGCGGTCGTCTATTCGCCGCGTGGCATCACTGTCAATTGCGTCTGCCCCGGGGCCGTCCTCACCGGCCTGCGTCAGCACTCCCAGCAGATCCTCGGGCCAGGCGTTCCGGACATGAGCAATCGTGGCGTGGCGGTCAGCGAGGATCAGATCCGAGCGCTCATTCCCGCGGGAACCCGGGGCAGCGTCGACGACGTGGCGTCGGCCGTATGCTTCCTCGCGTCAGACGAAGCCGGCTACATCACCGGGCACAGCCTCGTCGTCGACGGCGGATGGCGCGCGAAGTGACGGGCGGCGCATCGTCGTCCGGCGACCGCCACGCACCCGGGCCGTCGACTCGACAGCGGGCGACGTGACGATCCGGAATCTGGCCATGGGCCATCCGGTAGAATCTTCGCTGCCGCCCCCGTAGCTCAGTGGATAGAGCATCCCCCTCCTAAGGGGAGGGTCGCACGTTCGATTCGTGCCGGGGGCGCCAGCGAAACCCAATACCGGAGCGGGTTTCCGGGAATTGAGCCAGTCCACCCCCGGCGGAGACCGGGTAGTCGCCAGGGACTAGAACCGATACGTCTTTCCTACCGCCGACGGTGCGACCGCCTCGCCGAAGGCTGCCGCGAGCGCACTCACCGCGCGCCAGCCGGTGCAGTGGGCTGCTGCGATGGTCTTGAGGTCGAACGCACGCATTGCGGCGACCGTTTCCGGAATGACGCGTTCATTGGTACCGCTCAGATGGAAGCCACCGAGTACACCGTACATCGGAGCTCCCGGCAGGCAATCGCGCGCGTGCGTCATGACGTTGACCACGCCCGCGTGGGAACAGGCCGTGAAGACAATGACTCCCTTACCCTTCACCCTGACGGCGACAAAGCGTTCGTCCATCAGCAACGGGTCGGGTTCCCAGTCGGACCCGTCCGCCGTGCGCCGATACTGACCGGGCAACCCGGTTTCGAACGCCGTGACCCGAGGAATCTCGCCACTCACGTAGAACAGATCGTCCAGGATCAGCTGCGCCTCCCGGTCGTGCACGACCAGCGCACCTTGCTGCTCGAGCATGGCCGCGGTCGGCACGTCCTGGAACGGCCGCATCGACCCGTTCGGCGCCTTCATGGCTCGGGTTTGGTACATGTCGGGATGCATATAGGTCGGGATGGCGCGCCCACCATTGCGCAACTCGATCATCTCCAGCGCGCGGAGCATGGCGCCACAATGGTCCCAATGGCCGTGCGAGAGGACGATACCGTCCACGGTTCCCATGTCGAAACCCAGACGGTCGACGTTGCGTTCAAAAACCCAGGGATCGGGTCCCGTGTCGAACAGCAAGGTGCGCGCCGTGTCGCCGTGCCAGGCCCTGATGGCGCAAGACAGGCCGTGGGCGCCGCAGCAAAGACATTGACCGGACAGTTGTCGCAAGCCTCTCTGAAAGAGTCGCGGCACCTCGTTCTCGACGTAATCCGGTACCGAGGAGAGGTTGTCGGTGACGTTGTCGACCAGCACCAACACTTCGACCCTGTCGGCCGCCGCCAGTTCGCCCATCGCGTTCATCGCGCAGGCATCGACTTGCTCATGCGCTCGATGATGTCCGGCGGAACGAAGTTGACCAGTTCGGTCGTCTCGGCCTCGACCAGCTCGACGTAGCGCTTGACCACGTCGGATGGATCCATCTGGCCGACGGTGATGCGCTGCACCAGCTGATCCATCACCGCCACGTCTTCGGGCGCGGCGCTCTTTCGGTCGAACCACGGTCCCGGGTCATTGGCCATGCGATCGTTGAAGCCGGTGGCGTACGGCCCCGGATTGATCAGGCAAACATCGACCCCGAACGCCTTGAGCTCCGCGCGCAGCGCGGTCCCGAACGCCTGGATCGCGTGCTTGGTCATCGTGTACGGCCCGGATCCCACGCCGGCGCGCACGCCGCCGATCGACGACACGATGATGATCCGGCCGGCGCGCTTCCTGCGCATCGCCTGCGCGACCCGCTGCGTGATGGCGACGGTGCCGAAGACATTCACTTCGAACACCGTGCGCAACCGATCCAGAGGAATCAGTGACATGGGCCCGGTCTGCCCGATCGCGGCGTTCGCGACGAAGACGTCCGGGTTCCACTGGTCGACCTTGGCGATGTCCTTGACGTCGGTGATGTCGAGCTTGACGACCGTCAGGCTCGGCTCCGCCTTCGCGAGCTCGGCAGCCTGCCGATCGTTCAGTACCGCCGCGATCACCTTGTGGCCGCGCCGGGCAAGTTCGACGGCGGCGTCGCGGCCGAAGCCGCTTCCGGCCCCGGTGATAAGCACTGTCTTGGGCATGTCTTCTCCTATGCGATCTGTTGGCGCGCCACGTCCTCGGGTCCGGTCGCGCGGTCCATGCCA
>Ga0316188_10001502_pt1 | contig 11056 bp, 10 predicted proteins | sample Phiworburrow1_MG_FD_204933 | JGI IMG/M metagenome (GOLD analysis project Ga0316188, IMG submission 204933) | Coastal sediment microbial communities from Maine, United States - Phippsburg worm burrow 1 | ecosystem: Environmental > Aquatic > Marine > Coastal > Sediment | place: USA: Maine... | reverse complement strand
CGAGGAAGTGAAGGAAGAGCGGCTCGCGCGCTTCATGGAAGTGGCGGCGGCGATCAGCGCGCAAAAGCTCGCCGCGAAGGTCGGCTTGTCGCTGCGCGTGCTCGTCGATAGCGTCAGCCCGGAAGCGGGTGCCATTGCACGCTCGGCGGCCGACGCGCCGGAGATCGATGGCGTGGTCCGCATTGCCAAGCCCGGCAGGAAGCTGCGGGCGGGCGACTGGGCCGACGTCCGCATTACCGGCGCCGATGCCTACGACCTGCAAGCGAAGATCGCTCATGCCTAGCGTGACTGCGTCGACTGGGTCCATGAGGCCTGGCGCAGGCGCCGCGTTGAAGGCTTGCGAGCAACACCCATGGAGCGCAATCGCATGACGCGTCGATCTGCCGTGATCGCTGTGGCCGTACTGACCACGGCTCTTTTCATGCCGTACACCACCTTCGCGCAGCAGCCAGCGCCGGCCGGAACCGTTCCAGCGGTCGCCGCCGTCGCCAGCCCGCTGGCCGAAGCCATCCGTAACCGCATCGATCTCCTGCGCTACGAGAAGCAGCACGACATGCGCGGCGCACGCATCATCGTCGACGAACTGGTCGCGCGGTACTACGAGGCCCAGCAGTTCCAGCCGGCCTGGCAGGATCCCGCCAAGCTCGACGAGCTCGTTGCGAGCATCGACGACCTGCGCAACGACGGTCTCGATCCCGACGACTACCATCTCGAGGCGTTGCAGTCGTACCGCCTCGACGTGCGCATGAAGTCGCCGCTCACGCTGCAGGATCGTGCGGACCTGGAACTGCTGGCAACCGACGCCTTCATGCTCGGGCTCTACCACGTCTACCTGGGCAAGGTGGACCCGGTGAAGCTGAGCTCGCAATGGAATTTCTCGCAGCGCCCGATCCCGTCGTTCGAGCAAGGGCTGCAGCGCTTCTCGGCGCGTCTCGCCGCCGGTGAGATCCGCGAAGCATTCGACAGCGCGCGTCCGTCGCACGTCTGGTATCAACGTGGTCGTGCTCGCCTGCAGGAGTACCGTGCGATCGCCGCAGCCGGCGGCTGGCCGAGCATCCCGGACGGACCCACGATCAAGCCCGGCATGAGCGACACGCGCGTGCCGGTGTTGCGCAAGCGGCTCGAAGTCACCAAGGACCTGGCCCCGGCGGTGGCCGCCGTTGCAGCCGCTGATCCGGATCTCTACGACACGACGCTCGAGCAGGCGGTCAAGGCTTTCCAGGATCGTCACGGCCTGACGCCGGATGGCGCAATCGGGCCGGGCACGCGCGCCGCCATGAACGTGCCGGTCGCGCAGCGCATCGACCAGATCCGCGTCAACCTGGAACGGGCGCGCTGGACGCTGCACGAACTCAAGGGCGAGTTCGTGCTGGTCGACGTCGCGGGTTTCTACGTGAGTTATTTCCGCAACGACGAGCCGATCTGGACCTCGAAGGTGATCGTGGGCCGGGATCAGCGCGAGACGCCGATCTTCCGCTCGAAGATCACCTACGTCGTGTTCAATCCAACCTGGACCATCCCGCCGGGCATCCTGGTCAAGGACAAGCTGCCGGACCTCAAGCGCAATCCAGGTGCGCTCAAGAAGATGAACATCCGCGTGCTGGACGGCAGCGGACGGGAAGTGAACCCATATTCGGTCAACTGGAAGCAGTACGGAGCCTCACGATTACCGCCGTACCAGTTCGTACAGGATCCCGGGCCAAACAACGCGCTCGGCCTGGTCAAGGTCATGTTTCCGAATCCGTACCTCGTGTACCTGCACGATTCGCCGGCGAAATCGCTCTACGAGCAGGACCAGCGCACGTTCAGCTCGGGCTGCATCCGGGTGCAGAAGGCGTTCGAACTCGCGGAGCTCGTGCTCAATGATCCGCAGTGGAACAAGCAGAGCATGGACGCCGTGATCGCGACCGGGGAAACGCGGACCGTCAACCTCAGGCAGCCGGTGCCGGTGCTGATCCTGTACTGGACGGCGCAACCGCGAGCGGATGGCCAGTTGGTCTTCCGCAACGACGTCTATGGGCGCGATGCGCCGACGCTCGCGGCGCTCAATAGCAGTTCCCGTCTGCCGGCACTCGACTGACGAAAAAAGAAGGCCGGCGAACCTTGCGGTAGCCGGCCAAATTTTCACGCAGGAGGAAAAACGTACGGGGCATAGGTTGCTCCCGCCGCCCCCTTTCCTGCTTCCGGAATCACCGCCGATCGATAGGTGGAAATTACTAGGGCGCGATGGACGGCGCGACGTGGATGCACGACGATGGCACATGCTCGCGCTGCGCTATCACTCCATCGGCGACCTGGCTGGACTCGGTCTCGAGGAGATTCCCGCGCCCGTGCCCGCAGCGGGCGAGGTGCTCGTGCGTATCCGCGCCGCGAGCCTGAACCCGGTGGATTGGAAGATCGCGACCGGCAGTTTTCGCCTGCTCGTGCGGGGCGGCGTGCCGCGGACGATGGGCTCGGATTTTGCCGGCGAAATCGCCGCGATCGGCTCCAGCGTCGCGACGTTCGCGCCCGGCGATCGAGTGTTCGGTTTCATCGATCCCTTCAGGCGCGCGGGCGGAACGTTTGCCGAGTTCGCCGCGGTTCCAGTCAGGTTTGCGCACCGCTTGCCCGACGAGGTCGGCTATGTCGACGCCGCCGCCCTGGCCTGCGTCGGCGCCACCGCGGTCACGCTGTGCAATCTCGGCCACGTCGGCACCGGCAGCAAAGTGCTGGTCAATGGCGCTTCGGGCGGTGTCGGTCACTTGGCAGTGCAGGTCGCGAGCGCGCGGGGCGCAAGCGTCACCGCAACGGCGAGCGCGGCCCGTCACGATTTCATACGCTCGCTTGGTGTGAACGCGTGCATCGACTACCGGACGGTGCCGATGACCCGCTGGCCCGGCGATTTCGACGCCGTCCTCGATTGCGTGCCGAACATTCCGCGAGCCGAGCAGCGTCGCCTGCTCGGACGCAAGGGGCACTATGTCACCACGGTGCCCAATGCGGCGACCTTGCTGCTCGATCCGCTCGTCAACCTTTGCGGCGGCGCACGGCGACACGGCGTCATGCTCAGGCCGGACCCGGGCGTGATGAATGAAGTGCTCGGTTACGTCGCGCAGGGCCGGTTGCGCTGCGCGATCGAACGCGAGTTCCCGCTGCAACTGGCGCGGGATGCTGTCGAGCGCTCGCGCTCGGGTCGGGTGCAGGGCAAGATCGCGCTCGTCATCTGAAAATGGGGACGCTCACCTATTTCCCGGAAATAGGTGAGCGTCCCCATTTTCCGGTCCCCCAGGGATCAGTGGTGGTGACCACCGGGCCCGTGCACGTGACCGTGCTCGAGTTCTTCCTGCGTCGCTTCGCGCACTTCGGTGATCTCGACTTCGAAGTTGAGGTGCTCGCCCGCCAGCGGATGGTTGCCGTCGACGGTGACCATGTCGCCCTGGATGCCGGTCACCGTCACGACGCGCGCATGGCCGTCGGACGTCTGGGCCTGGAACTGCATGCCGGGCTTCAGGTTCGAGACGTTGCCGAACGAGCGTTTCGGCACGCGCTGGATCAGCTCGGCATCGCGTTCGCCGTACCCGTCGGCCGGTGCAATCTTCACGCTGAGCTTCGCGCCCGTCGATTTGCCTTCGAGCTCGCGCTCGAGACCCGGAATCAGGTTGCCGTGGCCGTGGATGTACGCGAGCGGATCGCCGCCCGACGAGCTGTCGACCACTTTGCCCTCGTCGTTGGTGAGGGTGTAATGGATCAGCACGACCTTGTCCGCTGCAACAAGCATGAAAGCGACTCCGGGTTTGGATTGGCCGTAAAGATTAACGCGAGATCAGACGGGTTGCCCGTCCTTGAGCTTGAGCCAGCCGCGCGCGACGCGGTAAATGACCCAGACGCCGATGATGAAGATGCCGATCGGGAACGTGACGAACCCGACGAGTACGAAGAACAGGGGTAGCGACAACAGGAAAACGACCGTGACCCAGGCCGCGGCGAACCAGAAGGTGCGCAGCTGCCAGGTGAAGTGCGATTCCAGGTAGGTGCCGCGGGCGTCGCTGCGGCGGACGTAGTTCATCACCACGGCAATGATCGAGGGCAGGCCAAACACGAAGGCCGTGGCGATGAACGCCGAGCCAAACATGCCGATCAGGGCGCTCGCCGTGTGCAGCGCATACATCCAGTGGGTGTAGCTGACAAGCGACGCGTCGGCGATTTTCAGCGAAGAAGCCGGCGAGTTCATGGCTTTTGCGTCCTTATGACCGGATCCGTGGGGCACCTATCCTACTGTGTCCCGCCGCCCGACGGGGGAACGCCCTGTCGCATGGCAGCGTCCCAGTGGCGCTTCGGCACGTGGGTTCGCAGCCGTCTGGCCACCAGGTCGAGCACCTCCGCGTCGATTCCGTGCCCCAGGAACGGGATGACGTCCGCAACGACGTCGGCGCCCAGCGCGACGAGATGTCTGGCAGCGTCGACGGTGAAACCGTAATGGATCACTTCGTCGGCCTTGCCGTGTACGAGGAACAAAGTCGTTGTGCCCGGACTGGTCTCTGGCAACTGCGCATAACGACCAGCGAGCGCCACCACGCGTCCGGCAAGCACGTCGTCACCGGCCCGGGTCGCCGCCTCGAGCACCATGATGGCCCCCTGCGAAAAGCCAACCAGCACGGTGGCTTCCGGACCGAGGCCCGTATCGCGCTGCCATTGCCGGATGACCGCGATGAACAGCGGCATCTCGGCCGCGACCCGTTCGACCCGCCTGGCGTCGTCGATGCCTTCGACGGAAAACCACTGGTAGCCGAAGCCGAAGTTCGCCGGATGAGGTGCTCGCAGGCTTGCCACCAACGCCAGCGGGTACTCCGCCGCGAGCCGCTCACCCACCGGCCGCAGGTCCTCTTCGCTGGCGCCCAGGCCATGGAACAGCAGCACGAGCTGCCGTGCCGCACCGCTCGGCCGCTGAATGATCAGGGCATCCCGCATCATGTCCCGCAGCATGGACGATTCAGGGAGCGGCTTGCCACTCGCGCGGGGTGCGCCTTGCTCAAAGCCAGCGGCGCACGGAGCGCCGGTAGTCCTCGAAGTCCCTGCCGAACCGGCTGGCGAGCGCACGCTCCTCGGGTTCGATCTGAAGGCGATTCATGTACAGGACGAACGCCGGCAGTACGGCCCCCGCGGCGACGCTGGCCAGCCACACGGCCCAGCCTGCCAGCATGAGCAGCATGCCGAGGTACATCGGGTTGCGCGTGCGCCGGTAGATGCCGGAACGTACCAGCGCGGATGCGGCCGCGGGCGTCATCGGATTGACCGTCGTGCTCGCCCGGCGGAACTCGCGCACTCCCGCAAGCGCAACTGCAACTCCCGTGGCAAACAACAGCAAACCCGCGCCGGACCGCACCGGCGTCGGCCAGTGCAAGCCGGTCGCCGCACGGGCCAGCAGCGTCATCAGCAGCGCAGCCAACAGCGCCACGACCGCCGGTGGAACCCGTAGCTCGACCAAGGAACCGAAGTGCATTTTCGTCACGCACCCAGCTGCTTGAAGTAGTACACGGTCGGAAACAGTTCGCCGTCGGGCGTGGTTGCGTAGTCCGGTATCTCTCCCGCGCGGCTCCACCCGAGATGGCGGTAGACGTTCTCGGCGGGCGACGCGAGCAGCGTGTCCAGCACCAGCAGGGAGCGCCGCTGCATTCGCGCCTCCGCCTCGACCGCCTGCAGCAGCAGCGTCGCGAGCCCCTGGCCGCGGGCTGCCGTGTGCACGAAAAGTTTCTGTACCTCGGCACGGTGACGTCCATTCTCCTTGTGGCACAGCGCCAGTTGCACGGATCCGAGGACTTTTCCTTCCCGCTCGGCGACCCAGAGCCGCAGGCCGTCACCGGCGTGCAGGGCAAGGAAAATGTCGCGCCAGTAACGATCTGCCGTTGCGCGCCCCACCGGCGCCAGAAACCCGACCGAGGCACCCGACTGCACGGCGTCGATGAGCAGGTCACCCAACGGCCCGATCAGCGAAGTCTCGCCGGCGTCGACGCGGCGCACGACGCTGCCCGGGGAGCGGCGGATCGACCCGCGGATGGCATTGTCCAGCGCCGCCTGCCCGCGACCAGCCGGCCTGAAGACGCGCACGGTCGAGGCCGGGTTCGCGGCGAGCTTTGCAGCCGGCCGCCGCGGCCGCGGCAGCAACTCGCCACCGCAGTTCGGGCACCTGCCATTCAGGCGACGTTCGGCGCAGGTGGCGCAGAACGTGCATTCGAACGAACAGATTCGAGCGAGCGGCGACTCCGGCGGCAGGTCCGCGTCGCAGCATTCACAGCAGGGGCGCACTTCCAACATGACCGTTCGATCCGTCGTGCCGGGACAATGCGGCAAGGCTAGCACCGATCTTTTGGAGTCGGTCCGGGATCGTTCTACGCGTTCGGACCCCGGTCTCATGGGGGTTTTCCCCGTCCGTAACCTCACGGATGCGTTGCTTTTGGACTGCGTCCTAAGCTTTCATACCGCATATCGAAGGTCAGGACCGCGGTTCGCCAGAATCCCTCACGGAGACACAGACATGAAGCTCAGCAAGTTCGCCCTGTTGGCGGTCGCCGCCAGTTGCACCCTGGCCAGCCAGGGCGTGTACGCCCAGGCCATGGAAGTCGTGACGGTCGAAGCCGTCCGCGAGATCGTCATCGGCAAGTCGCCGATCGGCGCGCCGATCAAGGAACTGACTATCCGCTCGCGTGTCAGCTACGCGGACCTCGACCTGACGACGGCCACAGGCGCGGCGACACTGGAGAAGCGCGTCCGGGACACGGCCACGTCGTCGTGCAAGGAAATCAAGGTCGACGTGCCCGTCGAGGGCTGGACGATCGATCGCTGCGTGCGCGAAGCGACCGAGGACGCGATGGTGCAGGTAAACAAGGCCATCGCCGACGCGAAAGCTGCGAAGAAATAGCCGGGCCTGAAGCTCGAGGAGCGCAAGGCGGGTGGCCTCGCGGCCACTCGCCTTTTTTCGTGCGTACCGCAAGTACTGCAGGTGGCAAAGCCGCGCACGGTCGCGACTGGCCGAGCCGTACCCCGCCTAGGCGAGCTGCTGCGCGACCGCGCCCGCTGCGCGTTCGCCCGATTCGATCGCGCCTTCCATGCCACGCGCTCTCACTGAGGTGTGTTCCCCGCAGAAATGCACACGGCCCCGCGGCTGGAACATCGCCGGCAGGAACCTGGTGACCGTGCCTGGATTGAAGTAGGCCCACGCGCCCCCCGCAAAGGGGTCCTGCTCCCAGGAATGCTGGCCAGTCACCTGCAGCGCGCCCCTGGCCGCGGGCCGCATCTGCTCGATCTGCGCCACGACGTAACGCGCTGAGCCCTCCTTGCCAAGGCGGTCGAGGCGCCGCGCGCCGAGTCCGAATGCGGAGACCACCAGGCTCGACACCTGGTCGTCCTTCGCTTCGTGATAGATCGCGGAGACACGGCCGATCGAGTCGGTCCACATCGAAGGCTCGAGGCCGTCGTCCTCCCAGAACGGACGCGACACCTGCAGCGCAAGCTGGTGGATCGGCTGGTAGGGCAGCGATTTCACGGCCCGCTCCTGCACGCCTGCGAGATCCGGCCGCAGGTCGATGCGCCGCAGCGTCGTGAAGGGCACGGCACACACGACGGCGCGCGCGGAATATCGGGCACCGTTTGCCGTGCGGACCGAGACGCCCGCGGCCGTCGTCTCGACGGACTTGACGGTCTGATTGAACCGCACCGGTTGTTGCAGCTGCGCCGCCATCGCGATCGGAATGTTCTGGTTGCCACCCCTGGCTTGCAGCATCACCGGCTTGGCCGACTTCTGCGCCGCGGTGAACGCCGACACGTACGCCATCATCAGCGCAGAGATGTCCTTCGCGTTCAGGCCGTAGGTCGGAATCGTGTCGTACGCGAGTTCGATCATCGGCTCGGTCGCGCCCTGCTTGCGCAGGAAATCACGCATCGACACGTCGAACGGCGCGTTCTTCGCCTCGTACCAGCCTTCGATCGAGGTGAGCGGATTCTCCTGGCTCGTCACCAGCGGCACGTATTGCCACGGCATCATTTCGCGCAGCGCGGGCGGGAACGGGTTGCGGGGCGAATCCACCCACTGCGACCGGCTCATCGGCCTGCCATCGAGCACGAGCGTGTACTTCGAATGCTTCGACAGCCGCGGCACCTGATCTTCGAGCGGCACGGCGACGCGCGTCGCGACGTCCATCAATCGCCGGTAATCGCCGTAGATGATGTTGCCGCCGGCTTCAGGCACGCCCTGGACGTTGCCGAACGTGAAGACGCGGCCACCCACGCGGTCGCGACCTTCCAGCACCAGCACCTTGAAGCCCTTCTGCTCCAGGGTCCAGGCCGCCTGCAGGCCGGACAGGCCGGCCCCGATCACGATGACGTCGGCCGTATCTTCGGCAGACCAGGCCCGTCGTCCGGCAAGCAGGGTGGCGCCGGTGAGCGCGCCCGAGTGCAACAGGAAATCGCGACGGGAAAGGGTCATCGGCGGCAGGTCTCCAGGATCGCGACCGGCAATCCGGCCCTTCGGTACGACCGACTATTTGACGGTGACATCGATTGGAACTGTACGCGTACTTTTACGGGTGGGGCTACTACGGACCGCTGGCCGGACTGCGCGCCGGGGTTGGCGTACGCTCCACGCCATTCAGCGGCGCTCCATTGCGACGATCACCGTGCGGCCGGTCAGCACCGCGAAGGAATTCATCCGCGCGAGGTGCTCCCGGTTTTCCTCGAGTATGGCGGGAGTCTTGCGGCGGGCATGCATCGCGACGATTGCCGAGCCCAGTCTTACCAGCGGCCACAGCACGAGCAGCACCGCAGAACCTGACTTGACGCGATCGGTGGAGCAGCTCGTCACGCGGAAACCGGCTTTCTCGGCCATGTACGAAATGTAGTACACGGAGACCGGATGGATGTGGCCGCCAACGTGCTGCGGATCGTAGCCATGGATCGGCAGCGGCCCGAACAATTCAGGGAATCCGGCCACCAGCGTGCGCACACGCGAGGTCAGGCTGAGCACGTTCGGCGTCGTCAACACGAACCGGCCGCCGGGTCGCAGTACACGATGCACCTCGCGGAAGAACAGGAACTGGTCTTCGAGGTGCTCGAGCACTTCGACCGAGTACGCGAGGTCGACGCTCTGGTCGGCAAGCGGGAGTCCGCCATGCAGGTCGATGGCATGGCAGCGCACTTCGGGCACGCGAAAGTTGCCGGGAAACAGATCGCACGCCTCGAGCTCTGTCGCGTATCCCCTGGTCGTGATCAGGTCGTGGACGCGACGCGCCAGGTAGCCCTCGCCGGCGCCGATGTCCAGCACCCGGCCCGCCCGCGCAAGATGCGGCTCGAGCAGCGCGAGCACCTTCGCATTGGTCCTGGGCAGCGAATAGGAAGCGGGCGCCGGCGCGTCGGTCACCGCGGGGTTCATCATGGTTTCCTCGACTGCCGCATCACCGGGTGAACAGCAGCAATGCCTGGCTTGGCGAATTCGGTTCCCGCGAGGATAGCGTCAAGGCGGGCCTGCTGCTCGCGGCGCATGGGCGATGGCACCAGTGTCACGCGTTCTTGCTCGCTGCCACCGTTGCCGAGGTGATGCACGACCAGGTTCTCCGCCGTTTGCTCGACAACGAGAGTGTCGCCGGTGGCGGCGGTGAACGAGTGCTGCTCGAATGGCACGATGTCCAGGTCTAGCCGCGCGGCCTGGCCCTGCAGTCGCCACGTGTACCGCCTGCCGCGATCGGAACGCTCGTACGATGCGCTGACGGCGCCGGCACCGATCCTCGAATTGAATTCGACGTTGCCGCAAGCCTCTGGCAGCCGCGGCGCCAGGCGAATCGTGCCCTGTTCCAGGTCGGGCTGGATGCCTAGAAAGTGCTGGTACCAGACCCGCAGCTGCTCGGCATTCGACCAGCCCTGCAGGTACGCCCCCGTGAGACGCGGCGCGCGTTCGCCGGGGTGCGAATAGGCGTCCAGGTTTTCGGGCAATCCGCCCACCACGCCGCGGGTGAGCGCAATTTCGTTCGTGTTCGTGAACAGCTGCCAGGCGAGGTCGACCTGACCCAGTTCGATCATGCGCTGCATCGCAATGCCGTTGAGCCAGGGCCAGACGGCGCCGTTATGGTAGGCCGCGTCCTTGTGATAGTGCTCCGGCGCGACGTGATACGGATGAAAATCGGGATCGTCCTGCGCAAGCGTCGCCACGCCCCACGGGTATGCCAGGGCTTCCCAGGCTTGCCGGGCAGCGCGTGCGGCAGCAGCCGGCTGGTCCAGCAGCTGCAGACTGAACAGCGCATTCGGCCGCACCTGCAGGTTCGGGACGCCGCGCGCGTCGAGATGATCGGCGATGCGACCGGTGGACGGATCCACGAAATCGTGCGCGAACCGGCTGCGCAAGCGATCAGCCGCTGCCGACCACCGCGTTGCCGCTTCCCGGTCGTTCAGCGCAACGGCGAACTCGGCGCCAGCTCGCAGTTGCTCGTACCACAATGCCTGGACGTCGTTGGCGCGCGTGCCGCGCGGTGAGTACGCGACCTTGTCGGGTTCGCGGCGTGCATCCATCCACGTTTCGTTGTCCGCGTGCACGAGGTAGCCGGCAGCGTCGGTGAAGTTCGCGAGCGCGCCCTCGATGCTGGCTTTCACGTTCGGGTACAGCTCGGCCACGATCGAGCGGTCGCCCGTGTAGCGCACGTAATCGCGCAATGCGATGACCCAGCGCGGCGTGCCGTCCGCGGTGTGGTAATCGATGCTGCCGGGTTTGACGATATTGGGCAGGCGGCCGTAGAAACGGGACGCGCGATCGAGGTCCTGGAATCCGGCGAACGAGGCCAGGACCGCGCGGGCTTCCTCGAAATGGCCGGTGACGAGCGTCGCACCGGGCAGCGAGATGAAACTGTCGCGGCCCCAGTATTCGTTGAACCAGGGCAGCCCGGCGTAAATGCCGTCACCACGCTGGCGGGTCACGAGCGAATCCGTCGTCAGTTGCAGCCAGCGCACCGCCTCCGCCAGCCTTGGATCGTCGCTCCCAAGGTAGTGCTCGCCCGCGATTACGGCCGTCAGTCGTGCGCGCCGGGCAGCCTCCCAGGCC
>Ga0316188_10001501_pt1 | contig 11058 bp, 9 predicted proteins | sample Phiworburrow1_MG_FD_204933 | JGI IMG/M metagenome (GOLD analysis project Ga0316188, IMG submission 204933) | Coastal sediment microbial communities from Maine, United States - Phippsburg worm burrow 1 | ecosystem: Environmental > Aquatic > Marine > Coastal > Sediment | place: USA: Maine... | reverse complement strand
ATGGGATCGATGGAATTGGCATAATTTTTGAAGTACCTCAATGTGTCAGATTTAGCCGCTTAACTTATACGAAAATCATTTGCTCAAATTTTTAACAACAAATTTTAGAATGCAATGGTTCTCAGCGCTTCCGGGCGGACACTTAAGGGCAGATAAATTTAACAGGGATATCTTCCGGGAAAAAAAGGAAACAACAATGGTGAAAATGAATTGTTGGGAATTCAATATGTGTGGCAGGGAGCCGGGCGGCGACAATGTGTCTGAATTTGGAATATGCCCGGCTGCCCGTGATACGAATCTTGACGGTATCAACCAGGGCAAGAGCGGAGGGCGTGCCTGCTGGGCGATTTCAGGGACATTCTGTGAGGGAGAGGTGCAGGGCACCTTTGCAACGAAGTTTAGAGATTGCAAAAAATGTAGTTTCTTTAAGCTAGTTCTAATGCAGCAGGGCAGCAAATTACAAGATATCCGGGAAATCCGCCGGGCACTCATGCTGACCGATCTGAAACGTCATTTTGGAGAAAAATACAAAGACCATCTTAACTTAAAGATCCGGCCCCTCAAGGGACGTTGGGAAAATCTGCCGAAAGTCAATTGCTGGGAATTTATGGCGTGCGGAAGAGAACCGGGCGGTGAGTTCGTCGATGATTTGGGAGTATGTCCGGCTGCAGAAGACCCTGCATTTGAAGGCATCAACCAGGGCAACAAGGGGGGACGTGCCTGCTGGGCAGTATCCGGAACCCTCTGTCTTGGGCGAGTTCGGGAAGGATTTGGATCAAAAGAATGCGACTGTGAGCGGTGTGACTTTTATCAACTGGTACGACTGGAGCAGGGAAAAGATTTTTCGAATACCAGAAAAATACGGCAGCAGTATATACTCAAGGAGTTAGAGCTTCATACATGCAAATACCCTGAAAAAGACCCCCAAAATAATTAATTCGGCCATCTATTTTGTTTGCCATCGATCAAGGTATAAATTTTTGGGGAAGGGGCGGGTCATCCTTCAACCCCCGCCCCGGCTGAATCATCACCGTTGATGTTCCATGGGCCAAGATCTTCCCATCTTCATTGGCCACCTCGGCCTCTGCGTATCCAAGGGTTTTACCCAGCTTGATCTGGCGCCCCCTTGCAACGAGCTTCCCGGATACTGCCGGTGCAAGGTAATTTAACTTGATATCCACGGTGGTTACCCCGGAATTTTGATCTTCAACGTCATAATAGACCGACCAAAAAGCTGCTGCATCGATTATGGATGCAAAAACCCCGCCGTGCACCAGACCGAAAGGCTGTAAATGTTTTTGGTCAATATCAATTTCAAGATGAGAATATCCGATGCCCACGTCAAGAATTTTCATGGAAAGCAATGAAAAGTAGGGTGAATTGTTCACGAGAAGGTTGACTCTTTCAACATACTCTGAATTAAGTTTTTTCATACCACCTCATTTTAAGATTCTCATCGAAGACCGTCTTTTTCCTGGGCGCTCATGGATCATTCGACATGGAGCAAACGCCCTTCATCAGCCCGCACCCCATGGGTATCATTCCCAAAAAAAAGTGCTCGATGTGGAACCGTTCGTCATTGCATGGATTCCCATCGGAAAAAAATTATGCACGTTTTAAGATGCCCTTTCATCGTCAATGGCAATGTTACCCTGATAAAGGGTTACACCGTGGGGAATTTTGGCCGCTGAAAATTTAAACGGTTTGGTAAACAGGCGATCATCACAGATTTGCTTCAGGAAATCGTCGCGAAAATTGGGATGGGCAACACTGGCGATGGCCAAGGCTTTGTTGCCCAGGGTCAAGCCGCGGAGATCGGCAATTCCGTATTCTGTCACCAGCACAACACCGTCATAGGCCGAGGCAGTCAGGCTGATTCCCGGCGGATGCATGAAGCTGATTTTGGATGCACCTTTGTCGGTCAGGCTTTTCATCGCAATGATCGGCGTACCGATGGAAGCGTCGATGATGGCGCGAATAAAATCGGGCTGTCCGCCAACGCCGCTGTAGTACCGCCGGGGATCGATGAAATCGGCCCAGACATTGCCGAAAAGATCAACACCGATGGCGGTGTTTACGGAAACAAAAGGGTGATTGAGACGAATGGTATGGGCCGCGTTGGTATAAGACGATGGCCGCATCTGCACGCCTGAGCGCATGTGGACATAGTCATATAAGTCCCGGGAACCCATAATCAGACTGGTGGTGCTGTAACCCATATTGGTCTTCTTTTTTCGATTGGTAACGATTCCTGCTTTTTGCAAAAGCATTAGACCGTCGCCGTAAAGCTCGGTCTGGATCCCCAGATCCTTGGGGGTTGCCTCTTTTATGGTGCCCACCACCGCATCGGGTATTTTTCCGATACCCACTTGGAGCGTAATCCCGTTTCGGATGAAGTGCTCGGTGATCAATGACCCGATTCGGCGCTCTTCCGGCGACAAGTGCTCGAAAGCCGGTGCTGGAAAGTCATACACGGGTTTTATGCCTTCTTCGACAAGGTAATCGATGGACTGAGCGTCTACAAGGCTCTGGCCTTGGGTAAACGGCATGCTGGGGTCTACCTCGGCAATAACGATCTTGGCGTGATCGATGGCTGTATGCAGCGCTTCCACCGACAGCCCCAAGCTGTATTCACCGGTGGTCGGATGTCGGCTTACTTTCATGATGACCACATCGGGTTCATATTTTTGCCCTTGGCGGATCAGACCGTCTAAATTCGCAAGGGTGCAGGGGAGATAAAAGGCCCGTCCCTGGTTGGCCGCCTCCCGTACAGGCCCGCTGGAAAAAATTGAATACGTCATGATGCGGTCCTGGAGGCCTTTCTCCACATAGGGTACCGGCCCCTGCAACAGTATATGAACCATTTTTAAGAACGGCAACCGTTGTGAGCCGGACTTTACCGCGTCGGTCAGCGCCTCGATGGAGGCCGTGGGGGTGGCTGCATTGGATCCGATATAACAGGTAATCGCATCCCGGCCGTTGAAGCTGGCGGCAATGATGCCGGCAATGTCGTCTAGCTGGATCGTTTTGGGAGAAAAATTCATAAATGACCTCTTTATATGATGACCTCATTTAGGACCGTTGCCCGGATGCTCCATACTGGAGATTCTCGATGAGTGAACCTCCCTGCAGCCCTGGAAGGGGGGTTTTCCGCCCCGGATAAACAAAAAGTACGATGATACTTCGCCGTATTCGTTATTTGTCCGCCGTACAAGACTTTGGCAGGCGGGTCAAGGGTTTCCATTAGACGATCGCGGTCTATCACGCATTATCAGTGGGATTTCTTGTGTGTCTCGAATCTGGGGCATCCTCGACTTTCGCTCAATTGGGGAATACGTTCAAGTTGTGGTTTTGTTAGGGGCCGAGCCCTTTTTCAGCTTTTTTTCCAGTTCCGCAAAAAGGTCCTTTTGCTTTTTTTCCTGTTCAGCCCGAAACAATTCCGCTTTTTGGGTCATATCTTTTCTTGAACTCTGAAATTTTTTAACGGCGTCCTCGAGGCTGTCCGCCTTTTTCTCTTTGGAGATTTCTTCTATTTTTAAATGGTTTTTTAAAAATAGGCGGGTCCCGAAGGCACCTTCAATGATTTCGATGATTCCTTTATCTTTTAGTTTTTTACAGATAAAATTGCCTTGCTCCAAAGAAAAAAACAGGGTCTGGCAAATCTCATCGATGGAGGGAGGGGTTGAATTCTTGTGGGTGAGAATCCTTATGGCTGCAGCCACGAGATGTGCATCGGAATAAAAGTCAGAGTTTTGCATAACACGCCTTAAGAACCGGGACCGAAGAACCCGGCTTTTCTTTTCCTCTAAAAAAGGTTATGATTTTAGCGCTTAAAGGGCCTTGTGTGTAGAAAAATTTACAGCAATAAAGATATCGGATGTCCTTTCCTTGACATTGAATTATTAGAAGAGTAACATTTATTTTCAAATTGTCAACCCGGAAAAATGGGTTTGAATAGCTGAAATTTACATGCAATTTAAAGTCATTACAGAAATATTCAACATCTTTTACAGGAGAGAAAAATGACCGAAATAATTGATGTCAAAGCAAGGGAAATTCTCGATTCAAGAGGCAATCCTACCGTTGAAGCCGATGTCTATGTTTCCTGCGGTGCCGTCGGCCGTGCGGCAGTCCCATCCGGCGCTTCCACAGGAAAACGTGAAGCCTTGGAACTTCGAGACATACGATCAAAACGGTTTGGCGGCAAAGGCGTTGTCACGGCGGTTAAAAACGTGATCGATAAGATTGCACCGGCTGTTTTTGGAATGGATGCCGCGGATCAAGTGGCATTGGACAACGCCATGATTAAACTGGACGGCACATCCAACAAGTCAAAACTGGGCGCCAATGCAATCCTTAGCGTATCGATGGCAGCTGCCAGAGCGGCTGCACAGGCCTATGGGTTACCGCTTTACAAATATCTAGGCGGCATCAATGCCAGATGTCTCCCCCTTCCCATGATGAATATTATCAATGGCGGCGCCCATGCCGCCAACAATCTGGACATCCAGGAATTTATGATTGTGCCCGTGGGGGCCAAATCCATCACCCAGGCTGTTCAGATGGGAGCAGAAACCTTTCACAGCCTGAAAAAGATCCTCAAAGACAAAGGTCTTAACACGGCTGTGGGGGATGAGGGGGGATTTGCACCCGATTTCAATTCTCATGAAGAAGCCATCCAATTCATCATCGACGCCATTGAATCCGCCGGGTACAAACCCGGGACCGATATCGGGCTTGCTTTGGATTGCGCTGCAAGCGAGTTCTTCAAAAAAGGAGCGTACATCCTTAATTCGGAAAACAAAAAACTGACCGCCGAAAAACTGATCGATTATTATGAGAATCTCATTGATAACTATCCCATCCTGAGTATTGAGGACGGGCTTGCGGAACAGGATTGGAAAGGCTGGGCGCTCATGACCGACCGGCTGGAAGGATCCATCCAGATTGTGGGCGATGATATTTTCGTGACCAATCCCAAGATCTTTAAAAAAGGGATCGAAGAAAGCATCGGCAACTCCATCTTGATAAAGCTGAATCAGGTCGGGACAGTGACCGAAACCCTCGACACCATTGAGATGGCAAAAAATGCCGGGTACACCACGGTGATATCTCACAGATCGGGTGAAACCGAAGACGACTTTATCTCGGATTTTGTCGTGGGTGTCAACGGCGGCCAGATAAAGACCGGCTCCATGTCCCGCAGTGACCGTATCTCCAAGTATAACCAACTCATGAGGATTGAAGAAGAACTCGGGGATGGGGCCACGTTTTCAGATGAAATACTTTAGGCTTCTTCTACATCAACACCTGAAAAGGTCGTTGATCCTTTTCTTCGGCCTTGCCCTTTTGATCTGTTGCCATGCCCCGGCACGGGCTTATGTCTTGCCGGGACCTTACATTCTTGAATTGATGACCCAGAATCTCGGCAAGGGCAAACGTCTTTTGGTGACCCAAAAACTGGTTCTGCTCAACGGCAGCCTGAACAAAAACACCGTTGAACTCAGCGAAACGTTAAAGTATATTTTCCCGGATACGTTTCGTTCGGATATTTTATCAGAAAATATTCAACGAATTCATGTGGTATCCAGGGGCAGGGCCTTGACGGTCATTGACGGAAAGACTTCGGATGAAGGCGAAAGCCCCTATGATCACTACAAAGATCTTCTCCTTTTCAGATCCCGGGAGATGCTTCAAGAGAGGTTGTCCCATCTGGGTGTGGACCCAAAGGTTTCAAGCCTTGGGCGCTTTCAGGGCAACCCGGTATATGTTCTGGGTGCCCAATATCCGGATGAAACGGTTCCCCAAGTATGGTTGGACAAGAATACCTTCAGACCGCTTCGCTGGATAATTACAAGCCAAACACAGCAGCGCCTGGAAGTTCGATATTTACAGTGGCGTAAGTTGGAGAATACCTGGTATCCAACGCGTTTCGAGTTTATCGCCGATGGGAATTTAGTCCGGGAAATCCATGTGGAAAACATCAAGGTGGACCCGTCTTTTGAAAAAAACCTTTTCATCATCGAACATCTTAAATCACGCTATCCCCAGGCTGAACCCACGGCGCCAACAGGTCAAGACAAGAAAGAATCGACCAATGAAATTCAAAAAACCATTGAGGATTTCAAAAAAATATACAAATAATAATCTAAATCCTAAATTCGAAACTGAGGCACTGAATGGATAATAAAACAAAATATATATTTGTTACAGGGGGCGTACTTTCATCTCTGGGCAAAGGACTTGCGTCCGCGGCCATCGGGGCACTGCTTGAAAGCCGCGGACTTACCGTAACCTTACAGAAACTCGATCCCTACATTAATGTGGATCCCGGAACCATGAACCCGTTCCAGCACGGAGAGGTCTATGTAACGGATGACGGTGCAGAAACCGATCTGGATCTCGGTCACTATGAAAGATTTACCCACGCCAGATTGAGCCGTGACAACAACTTTACCACCGGGAAAATATACGATTCGGTCATCACCAAGGAGCGTCGGGGAGACTATCTGGGCGGTACGGTTCAGGTGATTCCCCACATTACCGATGAAATTAAAAGAAGTATCAAACTTGTTGCCGGTTCAGTTGACATCGTCATCGTCGAAATCGGCGGAACGGTGGGAGATATAGAAAGCCTTCCTTTTCTGGAAGCCATCCGGCAATTCAGGACGGATGTCGGCAAGGAAAATGCCCTGTATATCCATCTCACCCTTGTTCCATATATCGACACAGCCGGAGAAGTTAAGACCAAACCGACACAGCACAGCGTAAAGGAACTCCGCAGTATCGGTATTCAGCCGGACATTCTCCTCTGTCGCACCAAAAAATACCTGCCCAAAGAAATCAAGGCAAAAATAGCCCTATTTTGCAATGTCACCGTAGATGAGGTGATTACAGCCAAAGACGTGGAGTGTATTTATGAAGTCCCACTGGTATTCCGTAAGGAACGCCTTGACGAAAAAATTGTGGAAAAGCTTAACATCTGGACACGAGCGCCCCTCCTCGACGACTGGGAGGAAATTGTCCGGCGGCTCAAAGAGCCTAAATCTTCAGTGACCATTGCAATTGTTGGCAAATATGTCGACTTGACCGAATCCTACAAAAGCTTGAACGAAGCGCTCCGTCACGGCGGAATTCCTAATGATTGCCGGGTAAACCTCAAATTTGTCGATTCAGAGAAGATCGAGGAAAACAATTGCGGACAGATGATCGGGGATGTGGACGGCATACTGGTCCCCGGCGGCTTTGGATCCCGGGGGACTGAAGGTAAGATTTGCGCCGTAAAATATGCCCGGCAAGAAAAGATTCCCTATTTTGGTATTTGCCTCGGCATGCAGATTGCCGTCATCGAATTCGCACGGAACGTCGCAGGCATGAACGGCGCCCATAGCCAGGAATTTGATAAAAACACGCCGTATCCGGTGATATACCTGATGACGGAATGGTATGACGATAAGACCGGAACCGTCCAGCGGCGGGATATCACTTCGGACAAAGGGGGAACCATGCGCCTGGGTGCTTATCCCTGCATTATTAAAAACGATACCGTGGCCTATACTGCGTACGGCGTTTCAAATATTTCAGAACGTCACCGCCACAGATATGAGTTCAACAATGGGTATATGGACCGACTCGAGACCAGCGGCCTGGTTGTCAGTGGAACGTCACCGGACGGCGAGCTGGTTGAAATGGTGGAGCTCAAAGACCATCCCTGGTTTCTCGGCTGTCAGTTCCATCCGGAGTTCAAATCACGGCCCATGGATCCCCATCCCCTGTTCAAAGCGTTCATCCGGGCATCGTTGGCATATTCAAACATCCGCTCTTGATTGGATGGTTATGGGGCATGAAGTCTTGGCCCGGCGTGATTGCCCGTCAGACGGCCAAATCCCGATTCATGCTCCCCTGGCGATACCCTTCGAGATCTAAAGCCACATGGAAAAAACCGATTTTCCTCAACTTCTCTACAATGACGGATCGCATTTCCGGGTCGAGGAATTTTTGGACATCTCCGGTATCGACTTCTATCCGGGCGACGTTCCCGTGCTTTCGAACGCGACAGCCCGTAAAACCGTAGCCCCATAAAACCTGTTCAGCCTGTTCCACCATGTTAAGGTCTTTGGGGGTTATGGGGGTTCCGTAGGGAATTCTTGTGGCAAGGCATGCCATGGCCGGTGTGTTCCAGGTGCTCAGGTTCATCTGCTTTGAAAGCATGCGAATATCGTTCTTGGTGAGCCCTGCATCCACCAGCGGCGCTGTAATGCCCATCTCACGGGCAGCGTCAAACCCGGGACGGAAGTCATCAAAATCATCCAGGTTGGCCCCATGGGCAACGTGTGCAATCCCTCTGTCGCCGGCAATTTTTAACAAATCCTCGCAGAGATATTTCTTGCAGAAATAACACCGATCTTTGGTGTTGGATCTAAATTCGCGCCGGCGCATTTCCCTGGAATGTATAATGATATGCTCAACGCCCAGTTGTCGTGCGAAGGTTGTTGCCGATTGTCTTTCCCATTCTGAATGAACCGGCGAACTTGCGGTGACGGCAACCAGATTCTTTTTCAATGCTTCCTGTGCCATGGCCAGGAGAAAAGAACTGTCAACGCCACCGGAATATGCGACGACCAACGCACCATATTTTTCTAAAATCGAAAACAGGTGATCTCTTTTTATTGTTAAGGTATTCTGGTTCATGATAAAAAAATGTTTACAAAACTTATGTATTGATATATACACATTTTTCTTAATATAAATTATTATATTACAATATACACTCTCAACCACAATTTCAAAGAGGTTTTTTTATGGGAAAGAACAGCCTGCTTAAATCGACCTCCAAAGCCAAGAAAAAATCAGCCGCAAAAAAAAAGGCGGCCGCTAAGGCCAAAGCAGCTCCAAAGGCCAAAGCTCTCCCCAAGGCCAAAAAGGCACCCGCAGCTAAAACGCAAAAAGCCATTCCTAAAACACCCAAGAAGGTTTCAGTGAAAGATCTCATGATGAAAAAGTTCGATGTTTGGAAGCCTGAAACCCTCTTTACCGTGAGTCCGGATAAAACCGATTCAAAGGATTTTGCTGCACCGCCTTTTTTCTCAGGCTCCGAAGAAGACACCCGTCGGATCAAAGAACTGCTGCTGAAAAAATTTGATCTGGCGGAAATCAAGGCCGCTGGCGAAAAAGCTGCTGCTGAAAAGGCCGCCGCTGAAAAGGCCGCCGCTGAAAAGGCTGCTGCTGAAAAGGCTGCTGAACCTGAAGTGTCTGTGTCATACGAGCCTCCCGATAGTGGCGACACCACAACCGAAGATCCAATGGAAAAAGCCATGAAATATCTGGCAGCCGTTTTCGCGGTTCTCATGGCCCTGGTTATCGGAACCAGCATGATAAACAAAAACAAATTTTACATTCATGCCACCGACGGTGCCCTTGAAATCTGGCAGGGAAGATTCGCCCCCATGGGCGAGGCATGTCTGATATCTCTCCCTGGCGTTCAAGCTCCTGAAACAATAAAAGATATTTACTCAAAATCAGAGGCCTTCCCCCTTATTTTCAATTTTTATGTGGATAAGGCAGATACCCTTTTGGCGGTTCCGGGGTTACCGGATTTTGAAGGAATTAAAAGGTATTTAAATAAGGCGCTGGCCTATGCCACAACACCGGCCGCCAATGAAGCTGTTTTTGGCCGCCTAAACAACATCGAACTGATGATTCTTCTATACAAGGCGGATGTATCCGCCAGCAAACCTACCCTTTCGGATCTTAAACAAGCCAAAGGATATCTTTCCCAAGCGGAAAGACTGGACATCGATGATCTTAAAATCGATTTGATCCATCAAAAAATGAAAGCCGTGGATCAACAGATGACGGCCCTAAAGGCAAAACAGGCGGCGAAAACATCTCCGGCAAAGCCTTCTAAATAGATTGTTTATCCTTCATCACGATTAAACAAAGCGGACGACGGTTGATAAAAAACGGTTGTCCGCTTTTTCATTTCTCCAAAACTCCCCAGGCCATCTCTTTACGATTCTGATATTCAAAATGTGGAGAGATGTGGCGCCGGGTTCTTTCTATTTCCGCCGATGCCTTTTCGCTTGACTCAAAAACCTGAATCTCTTATGTTTATGTTTCGACAATATTTATCCTTTAAAAACATTTAGTTATCCCAAACGACCCATTGGCGAAATTCATACAATAAACGACTGTTATCATGACCATTCGACGCGTCCTCATTTTCGCACCCATCCTTCTCATTCTGGTCTTGTTGCAGTCGTATTTCTGGGTGCCGACCTACGAACAGCAAACCCGGGGCAATCCCGCGCGTCTTGCTGAATACATTGCCGGATCCATCGGTGATGCCAGCCTCCTTAATCCCATTCTTACAGCGGATTCCGCCAGCAGCAACATCCAGGAGCTTGTGTTCGAAGGTCTTATCGACCGGGATGAGCAATTGCGTTTTAGGGGACGGCTGGCAAAATCCTGGAAGGTTTTTGAAGAAGCTTTTTTTTATGTCAACCCATCCGCATCCATACCCGGCCTGGGCAAGGCAGATCCTCAAACCCTGGCGGGCTTTGTGAGAAACGCCCAAAAAACAAATCATGCAACAGATCCGGGGCTTAAAGATTCTCTAAAACGCATCACTGAAATTTCCGTGCTTCCCCCCAGAACCTTCTCGGTGACCCGGACGTTCAAAGATCCGAAGACCGACACACAGGAGCAGATAGAAATTCACGTTGCAGCACCTGCCAGAATCAAACTGGTTCTCAACGGCGTCGACCAGGATCTTTTTAAAAACCTGTCGCACCTTCTGGGCAAAGATTATTTTGAGTCCTTTCACGCCAAAGACTACTTGAGTTCCTTGTCTCAGAACGGCAAAGAAAAATTGGCGGCATACACCGAGGAACTGTTACCGGCCACGGAACACAATCCGATCCTGCTGTTTCACCTGCGGCCCGGGGTAAAATTTCATGACGGCCATCGGGTCGGAGCCGATGATGTCAAATTTACCTATGAAGCCATCATGAATCCCAAAAACCTTTCGCCCCGCATTTCAGATTATGAGCCGGTCAA
>Ga0316188_10001500_pt1 | contig 11059 bp, 8 predicted proteins | sample Phiworburrow1_MG_FD_204933 | JGI IMG/M metagenome (GOLD analysis project Ga0316188, IMG submission 204933) | Coastal sediment microbial communities from Maine, United States - Phippsburg worm burrow 1 | ecosystem: Environmental > Aquatic > Marine > Coastal > Sediment | place: USA: Maine... | reverse complement strand
CGGCAATCAGGGCGGCATGCTGACCGGCGTTTGAGCTCAAAGATACAACCCGCGTCACATCGGGTCTTTTTTCAAACTGTTGCGCCAGGATGGTGGCGGAATTGTCCGCGCTGCCATCGTTCACAAACAGGATTTCATACGGGCGCCCGAGGCTGTCCATGACGGGGTATAAACGTCCGAACAGCAGGCCAAGGACGTCCTGCTCGTTGTACACCGGTATCAGGATGGATAGTTCGACCTCATGATCTTGCTTGTCTTTTTTGGTGTCAGCGTTCACATGATCTCTCCCGTGTTTGGATCTTTTCAATGACAATTCAGCCTGCCTGGACTGCGAGCAAACCGGATCTGCCATCGACTTCAGCCCACTTTATCTCCTGCTTCGGCAGTGTTGACTGATCCAGGGAAAGATAAAGCTGATGGAGGGTCTTGAACTCGAAACCGGATGTTTTCCAATGCTCCAGCAGTTTTTCCATTACCGGCATCAGTTTCATACCCTCCAGCTCCGCGTGCAATGTGTAGACGTGGCCATGTGGCAGTGGCTCAAGGCTTTTTTCCAGGATGGTCTGCCAACAGTTCGATGAGTCTATACCATCAGAACCTATGATTTCATCCAGTGTAGGCAGCGTGGTCGGTAGTTGGATGCAGTTGGAACGGGTGCCCTCCATCACCGGAAAAAACGGCTCGTGTCCGCGCACGTCACTGGCATAGCTGAAGCCCATTTGTTCTTCCAGGGCAATGACGTGGCGGTTGATCTGCCAACCTGCCGCTCCAATGGTTTGCGGCTCCATTTGCACAGCATCCCTGAAGGCTGCAAGCGCCCTATCCATTTCATGCCGCGTCCATTCTTGGTCTTTGGCGGCGACAAAATCCTGCCATCGAACATGATCATGGCAGTGGATTCCCACTTCGTGACCCGCCGCGGCGACCTCTCGCATGACAGACCCTGCGCGTTTGCCAATATGCGGCCCCGGTTTGAGCACGCCATTCATCAATGTGCGGAATCCGTAATGACTGACCACCGAGGTCCGTCCAACCTTCTGCAAAAAGCCCTTCCTGAAAACCCGGCGTATTGCCCTGCCGGTGTTGTCCGGACCAACACTGAACAGGAAACTCGCATTGACATCAAAGCGCTCAAAAAGCCCGAGTAACGCCGGCACACCATGGAGGGTGCCCAGGTAGGTATCAACATCCACTTTCAGCGCAACCTGCTTCATGAATCACCGTCCCCGGCAAGCATCAAGCGGGACCCAAAAGCATCGTGGAACAAGGACAGATCCGCCTTTGATCCATTAATTCGCAAGTGGGTAATCATGAAGCGCTGGCCATCGGCACAATCCGCCTGGAAACTTCCATCCTCAAGATAGATGCACGGTTCATCAAAACGGGCTGCTTCACCTCGAATATAACTGCCGAGCACCTCGATACGCCGTGAGCCGATATCAAAGAAAGCACCGGGATAGGGCGGCGCCACGGCACGTATCAAATTGTGTATATCCCGGGCCGGCCGGTGCCAGTCGATTCTGCCGTCTTCGGGCCTTCTGCCTGAGAAGTAACTGCCCTTTTCCAGCTCAAGCGGTATTTCTATCACTCGCCCGGCGAGCATTTCGGGAACAACCTCGATCAACATGTTCTCAGCTGCACACTTGAGCTTTTGAAAGACATCATAGGCAGTGTCATTGCGCAGGATGGGCACGGCCGCCTGCGCCAGCAGGTTGCCAGCATCCGGCCTGATCTCCATTCTGTGCAGGCTCACGCCAGATTCTTTCTCGCCGTGGATAATGGCCCAGTTAACCGGTACACGTCCCCGGTATTTGGGTAACAGGGAGCCATGGACATTGAAAGCGCCCCTGGCTGGAATATCCAGTAACTCCTGCCCAAGCATTTGACGGTAATAGAATGAGAAAATGTAATCCGGACCACATTGGGAAACCCGGTCAATCACCGCGGATTCATTTACGTTATCCGGTGTTATGCATGCAATCCTGTTCCTGCCCGCGACCCCGGCAACGCTGTCGAACCATATCTTTTCTGACGCGTTGTCCTGGTGTGTCACCACCAGCCTGACATCGATACCCAGCTCAAGCAGGGCTTCGAGACAGCGCACGCCGATGTCGTGATAGGCGAAAACGACAGCGCCGGAAGCCACTTCGGTGTGCCTGGTCATGCCAATAGATTTTTAAAAACCGAGATGACACGGTCTGCATCATCAATCGTCATCGAGGGAAACAGCGGCAGGGTAAAGGTCTGGTCTCCAATCTGCTCTGCGACGGGGAAATTGCCCCGTCCATAGCCCAGCTGTCGATACAGACCAAACAGGTGCATCGCCGGGTAGTGCATGCCAAGCAGGATGTCGTGCGTCGTGAACGTGTCGAGCACATCAGCACGGCTCATGCCCAGGGATTCAAAATCCAGGCAAATACAGAACATATGCCAGCTATGGCCGGGCGCATCGGCCGGCAGCACCAGCGCCGGATGACGCGGCAGGTGTTTGAAATAGTGTTCGGCCAGTAACCGCCGTTTGGCATTGAAGCCATCCAGTTTCTTCAGTTGTGCCAGGCCAATGGATGCGTTCACATCCGGCAGGTTCATCTTTCCGCCCCAGGCCTCAACCAGCATTTCACCCTCATTATTCCGGGAGATACCGTGGAAGCGAATGGACTCCAATTGCTTGATCAATTGCGGGTCGCTCGAGGCGACGGCCCCGCCTTCGATGGTTGTCATGTTCTTATTGGGATGAAAGCTGAACGAGACCGGGTTGCCGGATGAACCGATTTGCCGGCCCTGGTATTTCGTGCCGATGGCTTGTGCGGCATCTTCCAGTACCAGCAGGTTTTGTTCAGCCGCCAATTCGTAGATGGGCACGAGGTCGACCGGCATACCGGCAAAATGCACCGGCATGATGGCCCGGGTTTTTTGGGTAATGGCCGATCGGACTGCACCGGCATCAAGGTTGCGGCTTTCGAGCCCGACATCGACAAAAACCGGTGTCGCACCGGTACGCACCACCACATTGGCCGATGCGACGAAACTCATGGCGGGTACGATGACTTCATCACCGGCACCGATTCCGCTGGCGATGAGGACCGCTTCCAGGGCCGCCGTGGCTGAGGTGAACAGACGGACATCGACACCGCCGCCAATATACGTCGCGAGACATTTTTCAAGCTCGATTACGTTGGGTCCGCTGGTGAGCCAGCCGGATTGCAGCACCTTCTGGACCGCGCTGAACTCTTCTTCACCCAACGTCGGGCGGGTAAAAGGCAGTATGCTCATGAGCGCGCCAAGATATAGACACCCACGATGATGACGCCAATTCCAATGACTTTGCCCGGGTTCATGGGTTCGTCGAATAAATGCCAGGCTGCAACCGCGTTCACAATGTAACCAATCGATAACATCGGGTATGCAATGGATACATCGACCCGGCTCAATGCCAGGATCCACACCACCACGCTGATCGCGTAACAGATGAGCCCCAGCCACAGCCACAGGTTGGAAGCCAGGCTGCCCGCCGAGGTCAACAGGGAATTCAGATCGAGGTTGATGATGCCCGTGTCACTGACACTGGCTTTGAGTGCCAACTGGGCGATGGCATTTAAAAGTACACCGGTCATGACCAGGGCGAAGGCCGCCCATGTCATGCTGTGTCCTATTGATTCGGTCATGATTTAATGATCACCATAGTCTTTGGGCCCTTGTAAACAACCCTTCCCTTCAGTTCGTCAACCTTGAGGTTCTGCAGCCTGTTCAGTTTGACCACCACGGCTGCCTGGTCAAGATTCTGCCACACCGCCAAAAATTCGTCCTGCGTTTTTATGAACTTCTCCGGTTCAAGCCTGACGCCCATCGCCATCTCACCCTCGTATTCTACTATGGTGATGGGTCTTCCAAGGTAAAAGGCGGCGGCTTCCGGGAAGTACTGGAAAGAAAAAACAGGCACACCGGCAGGCAGCGTTTGGGTGATGACATCCGCTATCACCTTACTGGAACGGCTTTCAGCCAGGGAACCGGCCCCCGATACGATCAGCAGCATGGCTGCCATCGACCCCAGCGCGGCAGCGGCAAATGCCGGCAGCCGGGCAATTTTCCTGATGCTCAGAGCGCCAAACGAAAGCAGGAACAACAAACCGCTGCCAATAATCCAGGGCCGGTAGGATGCCCATTGCTCAGCCGGGTAATGTTTGCTGGCCAGCAACTCCACAGCGAAAGCGCCCGCGACGAAGAGCAAACCAAGGGAAAGCATCGTCCACCGGTCTGCAGCGCTTGGTCCTCTCGATGCGATCTGCCCTCCGGAAATTATCGCGATCACCGGCAAGACCGGCAGGATATAACCTGGCAGCTTGGATTGGCCCAGGGAGAAGAAGCAAAATGTGACCACGACAAACGTCCACAGGAAGCGTTCCGGGTCGAATTGCCCGGGCATGTCGGGTGACCATTTAAAACCCGGTGATACCAATGCACGAATACTGGTGACCAACCAGGGGCACACACCAAGCAGCAAAACGGGTATGAAATAATAAATCGGCCCTTCACGGCTATGAACTTCGCTGGTGTAACGGTCGAAATGTTCATGAATAAAAAAGAATTCTGCAAATTCGGGGTTGGCGGCACTGACCGCGATAAACCACGGTGCGGTGATCAACAGGTACAACAGCAACCCCTTGAAAAGGTGCAGGTATTTCCACAGGTTCCAGTCCCGTTGCCAAACACTGTACAACACCACGGATGCTGCCGGCAGCACGATGGCGACAAGACCCTTGGTCAGGGTGGCCAGCGCCAGCGCGGCCCAGCCGGCCAACATCCAGTTTCTTGCCTGGCTTTCGCTGGACCGGTTGGATTGGGCAACAACGAGACTGCCGATACCCATGACAAGGAACCCACTCAAGGCCATATCCAACGTGAGGTAGTGGCCAAAAGCCACCACCATCAGGTAGCTGATACTGAGCAGAAAGGTATAAGCCGCCGCCCGGCCACCGTATAAACGGAACGCAACAAGCATCGAAAACAGGGCTGTCGAAAAGCCCAGCACCGCAGTGAACAGACGTGCACTGGTATTGCTTTTTCCAAAAATTTTGTATGCGACGGCCGTGCCCCAGTACTGCAAAGCAGGTTTTTCAAAGTACTTGAAATCATTCAGCCTGGGGGTAAGCCAATCACCCGTATCGACCATGGCGGCAGGAATTCCGGCATAACGGCCTTCGTCCGGATCGAAAAGATCACGCTGACCGAGTGTCCCGAACCATAACACTGCAAAAAGCAGGATGACCATGGCCACAAAACGCTTTAGTTGGGTGGGTGCAATCATGGATTGTGAGTCCGGAAGCAGGCCCGGCGGGTTCCTATTGACGTGTGTGCTTGCCCGGGATGATAGGGCTCACGCTGAACTTATACAACCAGTCAGGACCGAAGCGGTCTGTACTCGCCACAAAGTACTGAAACTCGCCGGCCAGCCTTAAAGGCATGCTGCCAATTTTAAAGGTCTTGGCAATACCGCCACCCAGGGGCAAATTCAGTTTGTTGCCACTGTCACCTTCCCAGTCGTAGGTGATAACCGGGTTGGAGATCAACTGCCAGCCATGACCAAGCCCGTAGCTGAAGTACGCCTGGATGGTTGTCTGGCTCGTATCCGGGGTGCCTTTATCCCTCTTTTCAACAACATCAAAGACATGCGAAATCAAAGCCCCGTAAACACCCCAACCTGTCATTTTTCCGATATTGACCTCCGGCCCCAAAATGAGCTGCTGCTTGGCATTGGAGGTATCTGATGATGTCGGCAGTACACCGGCGAGCCCATAACTCAATATACGGCCGGAATCATTAACACCGCCATAGACCAGGTCAATAATCATATCGTCCGTATGGCCGTGGGTAGGCGCCCAGTACCCGCCCTCCTGGACCGTCGGGTCCTGTTGGCGAATCTTCCACTCCGAATAACCCCGGTCGACCCAGTAGACGGGCTGATCCACATGATAAGGCAAGGCAAATTTGAATACCCATCCCTTTCCATTCTTTTCGCGGAACGGAAGCGTGGCCTGGATGGTGTGAGACCAACTGCTTTGATCGTCCGCACCGGGTATATCGCCCTGGAAAGTCCTGTATTGAGCCTCGTAATCAAACCGGTAGAACGCCGCCAGCGGATTGGTCATCTCGCGCGCGATTTCCTCAACGGTTTTCTGTGATTCGCTTGCGTTGGCAATGGGTAAGGCAAAGACCATTGCAAAACACATGGCTGATAAAACACGGGTAAAAGGGAACATGGATCGCACCAGTTTAATTCCTGCCTTAAAAGGGCAGCATTCTACCCTTAGTCCCTTCATGAATCCATGCCGATGCCCTACTGTCTCTGCAGAGTGCGGGTTGAGCCGCTATACAACCTTTATTGACCGGCGCGGAACGGGTAGCCAGCAAACATGTCCTGGATACCGGCATAGATATTTACCCGCCTTTCTTCGTTTGTCGTCTTCTCATTGATCCGGCCAACTGCTACACCTTCCCAGACCATACGCTTCAGAGCCCGGTCAACCATATCGACATTGACCGTGCCTTCGGTGTAATTGCTGACATGGGTGGTGGTTCCGTAACCATAACCACCCCAGGCGCCGTAAGCACCCCGGCGATAACCGTAATAGCCACCGGCCATGTATGGATCAGACGTCGTGGTGACCTTGGTCTTGTCCTGCAGACGGCCGGACACGTTGATCAGCAGATCGGGATTATCGGATTTCGTGTAACCCCTGCTCTCCATTTCCTTGCTGATTGCATCACGGAAAATAGAGCCATAGATACTGGAATAACTGGGGTTTTCGATACCCATCGGATTAAAGAACGCATAGGTCTTGTACTGGCTGAAATCAACCGTGTGATCGTAATCGGTCTCTATGGTTGGTTTGGAAGCACACCCGGCGATCAGCAGGGCTGCAGCGGAAAATAATACCAACCTCGATAACTTTGTGAACATGGAATGGGTTTGCATATTTCTGTCCTTTCTGTGATATCTGGAACGTGTGAAATCAATCTATATGATTGGTTCAATACCCGTTGAAGTCAAGGATTTGACCACCGCTTCAGTAGGTTCCGGCACCCGTGTCAATTTCACCACTCAAGGATGAATCAAGCCCCATGAAACAGTGCAGACTTCACCGCAATGAACCCTATTTCTGACTGGCTTCCTTCGTCATGCGGTACTTGCTGTATTGATCCATACCTTCGAGACGCGCCAGTTCCTGGCGATCCAGTTCCGACCTGCTCAAGGTCCGTTTGTGTGCCGGCACCCACCCCTGTTGATCCCGGGTCTCGGGTCTTTGCTGCGGCCGTGGCTCAAGACGCTGATTCTGTGCTATGGATTGCATGGTGGTCCAGCCACCATCACCGTGCTGGCTCCATCCCTCGTCATCGCGTTGGTATACTTCCCCGTCCGGGCCGGAATACCTGTTGGATGAGAGCGAGGCACTCGCGTAGAGCGATGCGGCCGAGACCTTTGACGCCCCCCCTGCAGCGTCCTTGCTGGTGCGCACGAATTTTTCTGTGCCATCGGCCTTCTTTTTGGGCAGGAATTCATCGAGTGATTTTTCGCTGGTTTGAGTCGGGTCACCGGGCGTGGTCTGCAGCGGTCCCTCCCAGGTCGAGCCGTAACCCTGGGTGTAATTGACCGATGCAGATTCGATGGTCATGGTCGTTCTACCACCATAACCCCAGCCACCGTAGGGGCCATAAGCCCACCGCCCGTAATACCCTCCACGAGGACCATAATATGCACCGACGGGGTGATAGCCGGTGTTGTAGCCATAGGTCTGACCATAACGCCAGTAGGCCGGGCCGTTGGCGGAATCCCAGTAAACCGCGGACGGATAATGCCAGCCCGTGCCGTAAACGACACTCACAGTGGTTGAAAAACTGCCCCTGTAGCCGCTCGAATAGCTGTAATTGACATACGCCTGCGTCTCGTCCTGCCCTGGATCCAGTTTCACGAAGGTAACGTTGTAGGCCGGGTCGGAAGCGGGAATACGATAAATTTCATCGGGAACCTTCAATGCAACTTTCCACGCTCCCACTGGTGATTCGGAGAAGTACCAGGCGCCCTCATAACAGAGGTAATAAAAGTTATTGTGCTTGATTACCTGGAAAGGCGTGTTCAGGCCACGCTGAAGCTGGGTGGTCGCGATCGCTTCGAAACGGGGCTCACCTACCCAACTCACCTCGAGTGTCTCAGCGGAACTTTTCGCAACCGGATTGCGGTGGGGTAGTGCCGCTTCAATCAGTGCCAGTTTCGCCTGCCTTGTACCGGGCACTGAAAACAACACATGGCCTTTGACGTGGTCAGCAGGGATTTGCGCGAAAGCATCGGGTAAATTTTTGACGGCCTGCCATTGACCCGACAGGCTGGTGTTGCTGAACCAACGACCGGAAACCAGGAAATACCAGTCATCCCCAATACGGAATAAATCACTCTGGGTGTTGCTGACATAACTGATGCCTGTCCCATCAATAACACTTAAACGTGGCGCGCCATCCAGCAGGATCAGTTCGGTTTCCTGCAGGCTGATCACGAAAGGAACGGGCTGTTCCGCCGGTTTACGCGCCGGTAATGCCTTCTGGACTTGCTCCCAGCTATCTTTCAGCGACAATTTGTCGAAATCCACCGGCAGCTCATCGGTTGTTGTCCAATCACCATCCGCCAGGTAGTTATTTTGTTGCCAGGCATCGCCATTGAGTACGTACCACCGCTCATCCGGGCGATAGTAAAAAACATTCCAGTTGGTATTAACCACGTACTCAAGACCGGTGCCTTCGATTGGCGCTTTGACCGGTTCCTTATCAATTGAAAGTAGCTTCAGTGGTTTCTCCGAAACCAGGATTGCCGGCGGATCAAAATTCAGAAGCGGGACATCTGCTCCCTGTCCGGGTATTTCGAAATCCTCGGGTAACAGACGCAGCAGAACATCCAGCGGCACGATGCTCTCGCGGCCTTCAAACGCCATGGATACCAGCTTTGCCAAAATGTCTGATTGCCCGTCATCGGTGAACGTGGTCTTCAGTACATCCAGTTGTGAAATGGCCACCGTGCGCTGCTCAAAATCAATAACGGTCAGGGCCTGGACATACGCAGAACCTACGTGTGGATTGCTGTCACCATTCAAAGTTACCTCCACCGGTAACCAGGCCTTCAGATAATGGAAATCCGGCCAGGACTCGAGGGTCGGAAAGTCCACCTGCACGCGGCCCAGCTCAAAATTTTCGATACGTGGATAATTCGTAAGATTATCCAGTTCGGGTACGGTGCCAGTCGTGTCGGCAGAAGCAGTAACAGTCACACCACAGGAAAATAGCAAGAGAAATAGGATTATGAGTAAGTATGGATTGGTTTGCCTGTTCAAATGATTTTCCTGCAGCGGTTGTGAAACGGAGCGTAATGATAGTGGTTTTTGTGTAGTATTGACACGTTTGCCATTGCTTCAGAGACTATCATTCCATGTCAAAAACAAAAGGTTTACGAATCCACTATTGGCTACCTGTCGCATTTGCGTTTTCCAGCTGTTTTTTCGCGGCACCCACTCAAGCCGAGGTATTCCAGTGCCAGAGAGCTGAAGTCACGGGCCGTCCAAAAATAGGGCTTGTGCTCGGTGGTGGCGGAGCGCGCGGTTATGCACATGTCGGTGTACTCAAAAAACTGGAGGAAATGCGTATCCCGTACGATTACATCGTAGGTACCAGCATGGGTTCCATCGTCGGTGGATTCCTGGCGACCGGGATGGAGTCAGATGAGCTTGCCAGGGTTGTCAGGGATGCGGACTGGGATGACCTGTTCAAGGACAAGACCCCCCGCGAAGACCAGCCTTTCCGGCGCAAAGCCGATGACGATCTTGGCTTGTATGGACCCAAACTCGGTATCGGTAAGGACAGCAATCTGCTTCCGAAGGGCGTGGTGTCCGGTCAGAAGGTCGTATTCATGTTCGAATCGATTACTTCCCAGCGGGTCAACACCACCGATTTCAATCAACTGCCTATCCCTTACCGCGCCATTGCTACGGACATCGTGACGGGCGCTATGATCGTCATCGGGGAGGGAGACCTTTCCATGGCCATGCGCGCCAGCATGGCGGTGCCGGGTGTATTTGACCCGGTTCGACTTGGCGATGCATTGTTGGTCGATGGTGGTCTGGTAAGAAACCTGCCGGTAGATGTCGCCAGGGATATGGGCGCGGATGTGATCATCGCCGTTGACGTCGGTACCAAGCTGGCAGGTAAAGAGGAAATAGATAATGCGCTGGCCATCGTCTACCAGATGAGCGGTCTGTTGACAGTCAGGAATACCGAGATTCAGATAAAAAGTCTGGGTGAAAACGATATATTGCTCAGTCCGGATATCGGCGACAAAATAGGTTCGGCAGACTTCAGCAAACTGGAAGAAGCCATTCCGCTTGGTTATGCAGCCGCGGAAGCCATGCAGGATCAGTTACAGAAATACTCACTTTCCGAGAGTGCCTACCGTGCCTGGCATCAACAACTCAACAAATGCGTAGAGGGCCCGCCGCAGGTACACTTTGTAAACCTGGATAACCGATCAAGGTTTTCCGATGACGTCATTTCAACATTGATCACCGTCCAGCCGGGTCAAACCCTCGACCTGGATCAACTGGACTATGATCTTCGCCAGATTTACGCGCTGGGATTTATCCGCCAGGCCCGCTACAGCATCGTGGAGAAAGATGGTGATCAAGGTATCGTAATCACCGTGCTCCAGGATGAACGCGGGACGCAATTCATCGAAACCGGTGTCGATCTCGCTTTCAGTGCCCGTGGTACTGCCTTTAACCTCAGGGGCGGCTACCTGGCGACCGGCCTTGACGATCGCGGTTCTGAATTTCGCGCCGTCGCCCAGATTGGTGAATCACCTGGAATTTTCCTGGATTATTTCAGACCACTGGATGACGCCCTCAAATACAGTTTTGAACCCAGGGTATTCTGGTTCGATCGTCCGCTATATGTTTATGACACAAGAGGCGACGCGCTTGCCGAACTCGAGATCAATGAGTGGGGCGGCGCCCTCGCGTTTGGCCGT
>Ga0316188_10001499_pt1 | contig 11064 bp, 7 predicted proteins | sample Phiworburrow1_MG_FD_204933 | JGI IMG/M metagenome (GOLD analysis project Ga0316188, IMG submission 204933) | Coastal sediment microbial communities from Maine, United States - Phippsburg worm burrow 1 | ecosystem: Environmental > Aquatic > Marine > Coastal > Sediment | place: USA: Maine... | reverse complement strand
TTTCGCTTTTAACTTCCAAAAGCCTAAAATCAAAAGCCTTTGATCCAAGAAGATCAATATTACTCGCTGTTAATCCCATGAGTGAATTTTTTATAAAAGTATATTATTTAATAAGCAATTTTAAAAATAAAATAAATACTACGAGGTGATTAGACTAACACTATAAATAATTAAGCAATTGTATATTCGCACAAATTTTAAAAGTAATGAAAAGACAATTTTTATTCGGACTATTAATTTTGACATCTATTACTTCATTTGCACAAAGCGAAAAAGAAGATTCTTTGCAGATGAGAGCGATCTATGATGAAGTTTTATTAAGAGGAGAGGCTTATTCTAATCTTCATTATTTATGTAAGAATATTGGGAATCGGGTAAGTGGAAGCGCAAATGCTCAGAAAGCAGTTGACTGGAGTTTCGAATTAATGGAGAATTATCAGTTTGATAAGGTCTGGCTTCAGGAAATAATGGTTCCAAATTGGAAAAGAGGAAGTATTGAAAATTGTTTTATTCAAGATGCTGATGGAAATGATATTGAGTTAAGCATTACTGCCCTTGGAGGTTCGATCGGATCTAATGGCGTTTTAACAGCAGAAGTTATTGAAGTTAATTCATTGGAAGATTTAAATAGCAGGGATAATAAGGAAATTGAAGGAAAGATAGTATTTATAAACCAGGCCTTTGATCAGCGGTTTATCAGAACCGGTTCAGCTTATGGGGCTTGTGGAGGAATTCGATGGAATGGTGCGGCAGAAGCGGCTAATAAAGGGGCAATAGCCGTTATTAACAGATCTTTAAGTTCAAAAGATGATGATTTCCCTCATACAGGTTCGATGGGATATAGAGATTCTATTCCAAAAATCCCTGCAATGGCTATTAGTACGGAAGGATCCAATTTTTTAAGTCAGTTTATTCTTGATGGAAATACTAAAATGAGCCTGGAATTAAATTGTGAAATGCATCCGGATACTATTTCTTACAACGTGATCGCTGAAATAACAGGGAGTAAATACCCTGAAAAGGTAATGGTTGTTGGTGGTCATTTAGACAGTTGGGATATTGGAGAAGGAGCTCATGACGATGGAGCAGGAGTTGTACAGTCACTCGAAGTCTTGAGGGTATTTAAAGCATTAAATATTCAACCCGAACATACCCTAAGATGTGTCTTTTATATGAACGAAGAAAATGGAACAAGAGGAGCAACGGCTTATGCAAATTGGGCGAAGTTAAATGAAGATGAGATTCCATGGGTGGCTATGGAAAGTGATGGAGGAGGATTTACACCTAGAGGGTTTTCTGTTCAGGCAGATGATATTTATTTTGAAGCGATCTCAGAATGGAGGGGTTTATTTAGTACTTATTCTGCAAATAGGTTAAGAAAAGGACATGGAGGAACAGATATTGGAAAATTAGAAGATCAGGGAACGATATTAATCGGTTTTGAAGGGGATTCACAGCGCTATTTTGATCTTCATCATTCAGCCAATGATGTTTTTGAGAATGTAAATAAAAGAGAGTTGCATTTAGGTGCTGCAACAATGGCTTCTTTATTATATCTGATCGATACGCATGGTCTTCCGGAAAAAATTAAAGACTAATCCTTAATTTCCTCTGATCTGGCTCCGAAAATAGGATAGAAATATAATTACTTATTTTTTCATTGTTTCTTTTGGTGAATATAAATTATCATATACATTTGCATCCTTAAAAAAACCAAGGGAAATTAGCTCAGTTGGTTCAGAGCACCTCGTTTACACCGAGGGGGTCGGGGGTTCGAATCCCTCATTTCCCACAAAAATCAAAAAGGCCATCCATTTCGGATGGCCTTTTTGATTTTTATATGGGAACGGGATGAGAACCCGGGTTCGAAATGAGCGAGAGCGAATTCATGAGAGGCCAGCGTGAAGGCCTTGCGCGTACGAATAATCCCTCTGGTTCATTTATCAATTAATGTATATCGATAAATGCTTAGCCATCCATTTCGGATGGCCTTTTTGATTTTTATATGGGAATGGCTAGAGCCCTTCGACTGAGCCTTCGAGTAGCTTCCGCGGAGCAAAGTTCAATTCTCCTTTCGGAAGAATCCCTTCGACCTGCCCGCCCTCTGGAGGGGGCCCTTTTCTAATAAGAATGATTTTCGTAAGCAAACTGTTTCAGAGTGTTTTGCTTGAAAAGCAAAATGTATCTACGAATCAATTTATTTACAATTTGAGTTGTTTTTGATTACAAATCGTGTGTTGGTTAATATTCTATAATAAAAGTAGAATAGTCCGATATTTTTGTGGAAATTGGCAGAACTAAAAGGGTGAATGTAGAATGATAAAGAGATTTTCTTTAAAGAGTTGGGTATTGGTTTTTGCTCTGTTATGCAATAGCCTTTTTGCTTTTAGTAATCCTGAGGTTTTTAAAGACGGAAAAGTAAGGGGAATTATCATTGATAAACAAACAAATGAACCTGTAGAGTACGCAACCATTGCTTTGTATCAACAAAATAATAATTCACTTGTTACCGGAACAATTACTGATTTTAATGGATATTTTAAATTAGAAAACCTTGAATTAGACTCCTATTACATTGTTATTTCTTTTATTGGATATGAAGATCTGAAAATAGAGCAAATTGAAATCCGTAATGATAAAAACAATATAAATCTAGGGAATATTTTTCTCAATTCTCTGGCAAAAGAGTTAGAAGAATTTGAAGTGGTAGGAAAGAAAGCATCGATCGAATTTAAAATTGATAAGAAAGTGATCAATGTAGATAAGCAAATTACTGCTGAATCGGGTACCGCGGTTGATGTTCTTGAAAATGTGCCTTCGGTACAGGTAGATGTTGAAGGAAATGTGACCTTGCGTGGAAGTAGTGGATTCACGGTATTGATCGATGGAAGACCGACAATATTAGATCCTAGTGATGTATTGCGACAAATTCCTGCAAGCAGCATCGAAAATATCGAGATCATTACAAATCCTTCTGTTAAATATAATCCTGATGGTGCTACAGGAATTATTAATGTTATTACTAAAAAGAATCCATTTGAAGGGATTAGTGGAATTGTAAATGCGAATCTGGGGAATTTCAATCGATATGGAGGAGACCTTCAATTAAATTATCGATTAAATAAAGTAAACTTTGTTTTTGCTGCGAATTACAATAAAAATACACGTCCCGGATATAGTGTTAAAGAACGTGTGAATTCATCAAATGACAGCATCTTTTATGTGAATTCATATGGTGAATCGGACCGCTATAATATTAGTAATAGTGTTAGAGGAGGTCTGGAATACTCCATTTCAAAAAATGATTTCTTTTCTCTCTCAGGGACATATGGAACAATGGATATGAATCGCTCAACTCAATTAAGATATGATGACTGGACCTTTCCTGAAACTATTTTTCTTTCATACAATAGTTTGGATGAGATGAAGCGAAATGGCGATTATTATAATTTAGATATTGTATATCAACATGACTTCCCAAAAAAGAAAAAAAAGGAGATCATCAGAAATGAAAAGATAGATGAAGTAGAATCAGCAAAGTCCGATTTGGATAAAGGAAAAAAACAAGGATTCAGAAAAGCTAATGTCCATTATTTAAAACTTGAATCAAGTTATCAATATAGAAATTTGAATGAAATTTCTACAAGTCAAATAAGCACCTTATCTGAGATTCTGATTGGGGGAAAAAAGAATGTCGAAATTGGACCTTCAGAATCTATCAATATTAATTTAGATTATAGTTTACCAATTAAAGAAGAAGATAAATTTGAGGCTGGGCTTGGATTTCGAAGCGGAACAAGCATTGATGAAACCGAATTATGGCTGTATAATGAATTCACCGGTGAAATTGAGTTTATAAATCAGTTTAATAATTATGTAGAATATTACCGAAACATTTATTCAGTATACGGATTATATGCTGGACTTCACAAAAAGCTGGGTTATCAACTTGGATTAAGGACAGAATATACCGACCGTAAGGTCGAAGCGAAAGATTTTCAGAATACAATATTAAAGCGTTGGGATTATTTCCCGACACTGCATTTATCATATAATCTCGAAAAAGACCAGCAGGTGATGGCGAGTTACTCTAGAAGAATTGAAAGGCCAAGAGGATATTGGTTAGAACCTTTTGTTACCTGGCAAGATGCATACAATGCAAGACAGGGTAATCCTAATTTATTACCGGAATATGTTGACTCTTACGAGCTTGCGTATATAAAGAACTTCGGAGAAAATTTTTTATCACTCGAAGGATATTACCGAGTAACAAATAATAAAGTCGAAAGGATCTCAACTGTATATACGGATATCGCTTTATTAGCAAAATTTGAGAATGTAGGACAAGATTTTTCTTTAGGAATCGAAGCAATGTTGAATTTTACTGTTACTGACTGGTGGGATTTGGAATTGAGCGCTAATTTTTTCAATTATAAACTCGAAGGTGAATTGGTTTATAATCGGGGGGAGAGTGATCAGGTTGTTGAGACACTAAATAGAAGCTCTACGAATTGGAATTCCCGATTTAATAATACTTTCAAATTATGGAAAGATGTAGTTTTTCAACTTAACAGCAGGTATAATAGTTCTTCAGTTTATGCGCAAGGGATCAGCCAAGGTTTTTACACTTTAGATGCCGCATTTAAAGTGTCATTTTTAAATAAATCGCTATCTGCTAATCTTCAGGGAAGAAATCTATTAGGAACAGCAAAACGTGAGTATACTTCTGAAGGTTTGGGTTTTAATTTCTATACTAAATATGAACCCAGTTTCCCTCAGATCGTTCTCTCGCTTTCTTATCGCTTTAATAATTTCAAACAGAACCGAAGAACTTCGAAATCAGGTGATAGTTCCGAAGATGATTTTTAAAAGTAAGAGTTTTGAGGGTTATATCAGTTCACCTTCACTCTGAAACTGGCCCTCCCGTTCCCATCCCTAAAGGGAGTCCGGCGCTCAAAATTGGTTTTCCGAATTAAAATTAATAAGGGCTACCTGAAACCGAGAAACAACTTAATTGATAAATGAACCGCCCCTCGATAAATTTTGCTTTTCAAGCAAAACACTACTGATGCTTCTCCTTTGTCGAAGATCAGCACAAGTCGGGGACCCTTAATCAACAGTTTTTAATAACGAAGGTTATCGGACCCTGAGTGATTTGATCCACTCTGAAGTATGAAGAGGGGAGCGAATCGTACCGAAGGGCTCACCCCATCTCCGAATTAAAATTAAAAAGGCTTACCTGAAATAGGTAAGCTACTTGACTTGTACAATTTTACTGAAAAGATACTGAGGGATTATTCGTACGCACAAGGCCTTCACTCAATGCCTCTCATGCTTTCGCTGTCGCTCAAGTCGAACCCGGGTTCTCACCCCATCTCCGAATTAAAATTAAAAAGGCTTACCTGAAATAGGTAAGCCTTTTTAATTTTAGCGGAGAGAGAGGGATTCGAACCCCCGGAGGTATAACCCTCAATAGTTTTCAAGACTACCGCAATCGACCACTCTGCCATCTCTCCGTAAGCGGTCGCAAAAGTAAGTTTTTTTTTAATTTCTCAAATTCCTTTCTGTAAAAAATGCAATATTTAATAAGAATGCTAATTTTAGCATTCCAATTCCTTCCTTTGAAAGTGTATTTTATCAAAAATACTTTTGAAAATTTATCTTTATGATTTTGTACCTTTGAAAAAATCCCATTGATGAGAGTCTTTTTCTTTTTATGCTCTATTGTAGTAAGTATTAGTTCATTCGGGCAGAGTCTTGAGGCGTATTTTAATTTAACCCGCTTTAATATTCCTACCGATAAACCTTTTGTAGATGTTTTCATTTCTTTTAATGGAAGAACACTGGCTTATGAAAAAGGAAAAGCAAATGTAGAATCTATTATTTTAATTAAGTCAGGGGAACATATCATCGACTTTAGAAAAACAAAGGTTGAAAGTCCACCTTTAGGCCTAGACTCTATTCCTGTTGATTTTGTTGATGCGCAACGTTTTTCTTTAAAAAATGGAAAGTATTCTATTGAAGTTCTCCTGCACGATCTTAATCTCGCTAATTCAGATACAATGAAAATCTCTTATCCTTTCGAGATCTATTTCAGTGGATTTCAAGTAGAGATCTCAGATATTGAATTGGTCGACAGAATGGAAAAATCCAATGAACAAAACCTATTTTCAAAATCGGGTTATCAAATAATACCATTCGTATCCGATTATTATAATAGTTTTTATAATGACTTAACTTTTTATTCCGAAGTGTATAATTCAGAGAAGCGCTTCGGACAAAATGAAAAATATCTTGTCGTAGCACAAATTACAAATACAGGAGGTGAAGTAGTTGGAAATTTTCGAAAAATGATGAGGGTTGAAACGGCCGAAGTGAGTGTAATCCTTAATAATTTTGATATCACTGAACTGTATAGCGGAACCTATCAACTTCAAATTGAAGTCCGGGATAAGGAGAATAAATTAATTAAATCTAATTCCTTTCAGTTTTTTAGAAATAATCCGATGCCTTTAAGTGAATTTTCAATTTCTGATAGTTTATTCCAGGGAGAAGTTCTTTTTACTCAAATGATCCCTGATAGGGAAGTGCTGTTGGAATATATCAGAAGTATGTGGCCTCTGGGTGAGTCACTGGAAAGAAATATTATTGATCATCAGATCAATTCATCAACTACCGAAGAATTGCAGCAGTTTATGTACACTTTTTGGTATAAGAGAGATCCTGAAAATCCGCAGGAAGCATGGGATAAATATTATGATGTGGTAAAAATGGTCAACCAATTATATGGTACTCAAATACGTAAAGGATATGAAACGGATAGGGGTAGAGTAACCTTACAGTACGGTAAGCCAAATAAATTAGTAGATGTTCCCTCCGAACCCTCCTCTTATCCATATCAAATCTGGCAATATTATCATATCGATCGTTACTCAAATATTCGTTTTGTGTTCTATAATAGAGACCTTTCTACCAATGACTATGTTCTTTTGCATTCAGATATGAGGGGAGAAGTGTATAATAGAAGATGGGAAGCAGAACTTCATAGTAGAACAACACCAATGAATAACATTGATCAAAACAACTCCGATCCTCATATGGGGGGCAGAGCTAATGATTATTATGATAATCCTCGATAAATAAGGCTTTGATAAACTGTTGCTTCTTCTATTTTTGCATACGTTAAAAAGATGCAGGGTTTGGACAAGATAGCTATTGTAATATTAAATTGGAATGGAAAGGGAATGCTCGAGAAGTTTCTTCCCTTTGTTATTGAGCATTCAAGTAAGGCTAAAATTTATGTTGCAGATAATGCTTCTACCGACGATTCAGTCTCCTTTGTAAAAAGTAAATTTCCTGAAATAACATGCGTCGAGAACAAGCATAATAATGGTTATTCATCCGGATACAACGAAGCCTTAAAAAAAATCGAAGCAGAGTATTACGTTTTATTAAATTCGGATGTTGAGGTGGCCGCAAACTGGCTCGATCCTATCATTTCTATGATGGATAAGGACCAGAGTATTGCAGCTTGTCAGCCGAAAATCCTGTCGTACCATAATAAATCCATGTTCGAATATGCCGGAGCTGCAGGGGGATTTATTGATAAAGATGGATATATGTTTTGCAGAGGAAGGATCTTTAATCATTTTGAAAAAGATAACGGGCAATACGATGGAGCAAAAGAAATATTCTGGGCAAGCGGAGCCTGTCTTTTTATTAGAGCCGATCTGTTTCATCAGGTTTCAGGTTTAGATTCTGATTTCTTTGCCCATATGGAAGAGATCGACCTTTGCTGGAGACTTAAAAATAGAGGATATAAGATCTACTATAATTCTGATTCGATCGTTTATCACGTTGGAGGAGGTACTCTTTCAAAGAATAATCCGATCAAGACCTATTTAAATTTTAGAAATAATCTGTATTTACTGACTAAAAATTACTTTCAGGGTAATTATATGCTCAAACTTTTTTATAGATTAATACTCGATGGCTTCGCCGGGATCAAATTTTTATTTGACGGGCATCCGGATCATAGTATCGCGATCCTGAAAGCTCATTTTTCATTTTATCGAAATTTTAAAAAATTCTATAAGAAAAGAATGATTGTTAAAAAGGAATTTAGATTATATAATCCGGTTGGACAATATAAAAAAAGTATTGTTTTTGATTACTTTTTTAAAGGGATTAGAAATTTTAGCGATCTAAAATTAAAAGATTTCTATTAATGGAAATTGGTATTTTAATTATTGTTGCTTTAGCAGCTTTTATCTCAGTAATAATTAGCTAATTAGTAAGGATGAAGAAATGCTATATCATTATTTTTATCGCTGTATCCACTCTTCATTTTTCATGTAATAATCACTCTATTGACAAAGATCCGGAAATGGAGATCGAAGAGGATACGATTGTTACATTCGAAAGTATTAAGGCTAAAAAAGAAGTTCCTACTCGTTTAAATAATCAGAGTATTGTTGATTTCCTTCTTAAATATGGAGATGAAAATAAAGAGAGTGTAATAAAGATCATCACAGAGTTTGGAGATATTAAAATTCGATTATATAAAGACACTCCCCTTCACAGAGCGAATTTTATTCAATTAATAAAAAAGGGAATTTATGAAAACACACAATTTTCCAGGGTGGTTAAAGGTTTTGTAATTCAAGGCGGGAGTTCTGATGAAACTACGATAGCAAACAAGAAATTTTATTTGGGAGACTATACGCTGCCTCAGGAGATGAGTATTAAAAACATTCATAAATATGGCGCCCTTGCAATGAGCAGATCCTATGTCGGAAATGAAGATAAACGATCAGATCCTTTCGACTTTTATATCGTTATCGGAGAGAAGATCAGCAATCAAAGTTTATATCAAATTCAAAAAGAAAAAGAAATTACCTATACTGAAGAACAATTACATTTGTATAAAACCATTGGGGGAACCCCTCATTTAGATTTCGAACATACTGTTTTTGGAGAAGTAATTTCAGGAATGGAAATTGTCAAGAAGATAAATGAAGTTGAAGTAGATGGCCTCGACTGGCCTAAAGAGAATGTTATTATTAATTTTGAAGTGATAAAATAGAATGAAATTAACTTATACGATAATCGCTTTTTTTATGATGATAGGGCCGATGCACGCCCAGATCGATAGCGCGGAGGTGTATCGCCAACTATTTGAAGAAGATGAACAATTGGACCCGGTATTGATCATTGAGGATAATAACTATAGTACTAAATTGGAAAAACCAGAGAAAGATGAAGATGAAGACGAAGGCATTCCGATCTTTGTTTCAATACAACCCGCACTCTATTTTCCAAATAATGCCAATGCGAATTATTATAATGGATCAGTAAAAGATATTACCTATAACCAAAATTATATTATTCAAACGGTTTGGGACAATACTAATAATAAACGGACCATTAAAGATGATCTTTTTTTAAATGATGATCAATACAATTCGGTAAAGTTTGATGAGAGTAATTTCAATTATAACATGAAATACGATATCGGATTGATGATAGGATTTCAGGCTTTTGTTGCATTTAAACCCCGACTTTCTTTAATGTTGGATTTTAATTTTGTATCATTAAATACGGCTAGTTATATCACTATTAGTGTCCCGGATTATGAATCCCCTAATCCTGACATCAATAGCAATGTTATTAAAATGAATGTTTATGGTAAAGAACAACGTTTTATAACTGATCTGGGAGTGCATTATATCATTGGTAAACAAAGCTTGAAATATTATGTTGAAGGTGGAGCGAATCTATTGATGGCAAAGTCGACCGATAATTATTTCACTACCGGCGAAGAGGGAAAAGAACATACCTGGAATCTAAAACAAACAACAAATAATACAGCTCAAAGTACTATTACAAGTATTACTTTTGGAGGATTCGCCGGTGCCGGTTTGTTCTTTAAAATGAATGAAGATTTTGCTTTTGAATTAGGCACAGCAGTAGCTGTGAATAATGTCAAATTTCCCGGTTATGATAAGTATTTAAGTAATATTCAGCTGAACATCCGAATTATCTATCTTTCTAAAAATAGTAAGCTATAGTCCTTCAACAGTTCACCCCGCTTCTTTATCTTTTTTCACTTTTTCTTTTTGTGGGTCTACGATCGTAAATACCCTACTGATATTAAATCCAAAGCGAATATCACCATTGCCCCATTTACCTACGGTTTCAGTAATTGCTTGATCAGCAACCATTCCAACTGCATTTGTGAATAATAATTGAAAAACATGTCCTCCGGTTTCCAAATCTAAACCGATAGAAAGAGGATTGGTATAGCTTGAGGCAAGTTGATCAGGAAAACTATAATAGTATTCAAGATTTATGGAAAGTCTGTTTGTTAATTTTATCCGACCGGCAAGACCTAATGAAAGAACATCGTTTGATTCAGCACTTGTTTCTACAATGTTTCTGTGTACTAATGAAGGGACAAGTTGCATGGTAATTTTCTCACTAAATTTCCTAGCCAGTAAAAATTGAAAGGTATAATTGAACTTATCTACTTTATAAATTTCTCTTGGATCATTTTCACCATAATTCACACTTTGATAAGAAGTTACGGTATAAAAACTTAGGGATAATGGCATTATTTTAGAACCTGTACTTTGCCATAAGATCCTCCATTTAAAAGATCCATCATAATTTTTATTTAATGTACTTCGTCCAATTCCAAATTCTATACGATCTGTGAGTCCATATTTAAATCCAAGTCTTGTTGTTGCTTGATCCAGTCCGAAAAACTCATAAAAACCATCATTTACGGGTCCGAAACGATGCATGATCTTAAAATCGAGAACGCCTTTATGCGTGTTTTCTATCGATTCCAAATTTACGACCAGTGTAGATTTAAAACTGGCAGTAGTGTAGTTAACTTCATCAGCTTCCCCTAAAAGATCAAGAAGATCCATTTCATCGTCCTGAGCGATCATTAAACTTGAAAATAGTACCAGAAATACGGTGATTGTTTGTTTTTTTAGGCTTTTGAGAATCATGATCTAACGATTAAATGGGGCTAATACTGCTTCAAAGTTTAATAAC
>Ga0316188_10001498_pt1 | contig 11072 bp, 11 predicted proteins | sample Phiworburrow1_MG_FD_204933 | JGI IMG/M metagenome (GOLD analysis project Ga0316188, IMG submission 204933) | Coastal sediment microbial communities from Maine, United States - Phippsburg worm burrow 1 | ecosystem: Environmental > Aquatic > Marine > Coastal > Sediment | place: USA: Maine... | reverse complement strand
CTTCTCAACTGATCCGAGCCGCACTGCAATAAAAAAGCAGATACTGCTTTGTAATCGTGGCCATTTTAGGGTTTAATATCCCTTCGTGACCACACATGTGAAAAATCTTACGTCCCCGACACGCAAACCAATCATCGGCGTCATCGGTGCCTCGCGATCTTCGCTCGAGGGCTTGCGCATGGCCGAAGCTGTCGGCCGCGAAATCGCCCTGCGCGGTGCGACCCTGGTCTGTGGCGGTCTGGGCGGGGTCATGGAGGCAGCTGCCAAGGGGGCGGCCGAGGCTGGCGGCGAGGTCCTCGGCATCCTGCCGGGACCGGACAAACGCTCGGCCAATCCTTATGTCACCCTGGCGGTCCCGACCAACATGGGGCATGCACGCAACGTCATCATCGCCCACACCGCGGACGCCCTGATCGTGGTCGAAGGGGAGTACGGCACCTTATCCGAAACGGCCATCGGCCTGAAACTCGACAAGCCGGTCTTTGTCCTGCCCGGTGGCCAGCGCATCAAGGGGACGGTGGCCGTGGACACGGCCGAGTCGGCGGTCTCTTTCGCTTTCGAGAGTCTGAAATTATGAAAAAAGCGATATCCTGCAATCTGAATCACTCCGAGGAGTTCTCCACCGGGATCATCGAGTGGCTGCGCGGCAAAGGCTCGATCCTGATCGTCACCCACGATCATCCGGATCCGGATGCCCTTGCGGCAGCCTTCGCCCTGCAGCACCTGATCCTGGTCAAAACCGGTCAGAAAGCGATCATCGCCTTCGGCGGCGGGATCGGCCGCCGCGAGAACATGGTGATGGTCAAGGAACTGGAGATCAAGTCACAACCGATCGACACCCTTGACCTCGACACCTTCAATGCGGTCTGTATGGTCGACACCCAGCCCGGGACCGGCAACAATTCCTATCCAGAGAAAAGGCGCGTCGACCTGGTGATCGACCATCACCAAGTCAAGGAGCAGACCCATGCCTGCCGCTGGGTCGATGTGCGCCCCGAATACGGCGCCTCGGCCAGCATCCTCTTCGAATATTTACAGGCCCAGGAAGTAAAGATCGCCACCAAGCTGGCGACAATTCTGTTCTATGCGATCAAATCGGAGACCGAGGATCTGGGCCGCGACTGGACCCGGTCGGACCGTGACGCCTACCTCAAGCTGATGCCGCTCTGCAACAATCGCATTCTTCACGAAATCGCCCGGCCGAAATCGTCACGCGCCTATTTCAAGTATTTCGAGACGGGGCTGAAGAACGCGAAAATTTACGGCAACGTCCTGATTTTCAATCTCTACCTGATCGATCACGCGGAGATCGTGGCGGAAATCGCTGATTTTCTGATGCGCGTCGAGGGGGTCGAAATTGTCCTGGGGTTGGGGTGCTACCACGATGAAGGGGTGCTCTCCATGCGTACCAGCCAACAGGAAACCCATGCCGGGGTGCTGATGCAGAAAGTCATCAAGGGCCTTGGCACCGGCGGTGGTCACAGCATGACTGCCGGCGGGCAGATCCGTCCCTTGGAGGCGGTGCGGGGCAGCCTCGGTGCGCTGGAGTACGAACTGGCCGGGCGCCTGCTGGCGGCCTTGGGCCGGGAGCATGTCGAGCCGGTGTTGCTGGTCGCCAGGTAGCCGGCCTTGCTTAGCTCTGCGTTGACAGTCCTGCACATCTGGAGTATAAAACCCGCCATGCCTCGCTTCCTCCTGCAATTTTCCGCCCTGTTGTTGGTCCTCCTGACTTTTGCACCGCCTGCCGGTGCCCTGGTCGAGATTGGCCGACCCGGTGCCGTTCCCCTGGTCATCGAGGACGTCTACCTGCGCGAGGGAACAGCCTTCATTGCCATCGATGACGTCCTGACTGCTCTTGGCCTGCAGGGGCAGTGGGATTCGGTGGCCCATGTTTACACCATCAGTACTCCGCACGGTCGGGCGCTGATCTCGCCGGGCAGCCAGTTCCTGAAAATTGGCGACAATTTCACTCCGATTGCCCATCGGCCGCGCTTCATCGATTCCAAGCTGCGGATCTCGGAAGATTTTCTGCTGCGCCAGCTGGCGCCGTTGCTCACCGAGCCGATCTACTACCGCAATAACGACCCGCCGGAACCTGTCAAGAACGAAGATCCTCTCGACCAGCTGTTTGCCTTTCTGCTGCGCAAAAAGGAACCGGTCGCCGATGGCAGCAAGTGGGTGGTGGCCATCGATCCGGGACACGGCGGCGAAGATTCCGGAGCACTCGGTTTGAACGGCAGCAAGGAGAAAGCCTTCAACCTCGTCATCGGCCAGCGCCTGGAAAAGCTCCTCAAGATGCACCAGGACGCGCCGGTTGTCATGACGCGCGACGGCGACTACGCCCTCGATATGGAGCGCCGGCTGGAACTAGTCGCGGAAGGGCAGGCCGACGTGCTGCTCTCCCTGCATGCCCAGGCGTTTGCCTCGGAGGAGAGCTCTGGCGTCAATATCTATATACAGACGCAGACCGAGCGGGATGTCCCCGACGGCATGCTGGCCGACAATTCCAGCCTGAAACTCGCCGAAAGCCTGCAACAGAAGCTGAAGCTGAACGGTTTCGACGTGCATGGCATCAAGGAACTACCGCTTTACCCCCTCGGACGCGGCGACCTGCCGCGCGTCCTGGTGGAGATGGGCAGCCTGACCAATGCGATCGACCTGGCCACGCTGCAGGACCCGATCCGCCAACAGGATTTCGCCCGCGCCCTCATCGACGGGTTGCAGGCCTTTTTCGACACTTTCTCAGGAGTCAATCCATGAGTTCTTCCTCTTCCCCCCGCCACGACGGCCGCCAGCCGAACCAGCTGCGTTCGGTGACGATCGAGCGCGGCTTCACCCGATACGCCGAAGGGTCGGTGCTGATCTGTTTCGGCGAGACCCGTGTCCTGTGCAACGCATCCGTCGAAGAGAGCGTGCCGCCCTTCATGCGCGGCCAGGGGCGCGGTTGGGTGACTGCCGAATACAGCATGCTGCCCCGTGCGACCCAGACCCGCTCGGTCCGTGAGGCGGCGCGCGGCAAGCTGGGTGGTCGAACCCAGGAGATCCAGCGCCTGATCGGCCGCGCCCTGCGCGCCGTGGTCGATTTCGAGCTCCTCGGCGAGCGCACGATTCTGATTGACTGCGATGTCCTTCAGGCTGACGGTGGCACACGCACCGCTGCGATCACCGGGGCCTGGATCGCGCTGGCCGATGCGGTCGAGAAACTGCTGGCGCAGGGGTTGCTCAAGAAATCCCCTCTCAAGGACAGCGTGGCCGCGGTCAGCTCCGGGGTCGTCGATGGCCGGCCGGTTCTCGACCTTGATTACGTCGAGGACTCGGGCGCCAGCGTTGACATGAATTTCGTCATGACCGGTGACGGCCGTTTTGTCGAAGTTCAGGGGACGGCCGAGGACGAGCCTTTTAGCACTGTGGAACTCGATGCCTTGCGTGAGTTGGCCAGCCATGGCTGCAGGGAGTTGACACAATTGCAGCAGGGCTCGAGAGCCCGGGCATGATGGAGCTGGTCGTCGCCACCCGCAATGCCGGCAAGCTCAGAGAGATCCGTCGCCTGCTCGAGGCGAAGGGCGTCAGAGTCCTCGGTATGGACAACTTTCCGGATGCGCCTGAAGTCGAGGAGGACGGCGACACCTTCGCGTCCAATGCGGTGAAAAAAGCCCTGGCCATTGCCTCGTTTACCGGCAGGCCGTGCCTGGCCGACGACTCCGGGCTGGAGGTTACCGCATTGCAGGGGCGTCCCGGCGTGCATTCGGCGCGCTTTGCCGGCGTTGATGCCGACGACCACAGCAACAATTGTCTACTGCTTCGCGAGATGGCCGAGGTGCCTGAAAGTCGGCGCCAGGCGGCCTTTTGCTGTGTCATCGCCCTGTGCCTGCCCGGTGTACCCCCCCGTCTCTTCGAAGGCCGGGTCGAGGGGCGGATCCTGGGACAGCAGCGGGGTGACGGTGGCTTCGGTTACGACCCGCTGTTCTGGCTGCCGGACTTCGCCTGCACCATGGCCGAATTACCCCTCGATACCAAAAACCGCATCAGTCATCGCGGCCAGGCCATGCGCCTGGTTGTCGACTACCTTTCTTCTCTACAGAGCTGATTTATAAAAACTTCCGTGGAAAATCGCGGAATGCTCTCTCCTTGGCAATTTTTACTTTATTTTTTTCCAAACGGTGTTTAGTATACGTAGGTCTTGTATACAGTATGCAGTATTGTGCAGCGGGCCGAGAGAGAGAAACCAACCGGTTCGCGGCGATGTAACAAGGGATCTTCATATGGGTTTGTCTAGTCGTTGGCGGGGGCCTCCTCGGTAGGCCATGGCAAGGCGCGTCGTCTTGCCATGTCTTTTCGCCGGCTGCGACCGGTTCCGACGGGCTCTGTATTTCGGGTTTCATCCATCACAACACATTGAGCAAGGGATCAAAATCATGCAACTGACGCAAAGTTCTGTGGGCAGAAAGATCATCATGGCCGTTACCGGCATCGTGTTGGTCGCGTTTGTTTGCGTGCACCTGCTGGGCAACTCGTCCGTGTTTATTGGTGCAAACGCAATCAACGCATACGCGCAGAAGCTGCACAGTCTCGGACCGTTCGTCTGGGTCTTCCGGCTGGTTATGCTGGCAGCTTTCGCCATTCACATCATTTTCGGAATCCAGTTGACCCTGGAGAACCGGGCGGCAACTCCCGAAAAAAATGTGCAGGTCAAGCGCCTGAAGACCGGTTTCGGTGCAGAAACCATGGTCGTTTCTGGTTTGGTGCTGCTGGCCTTTGTCATCTATCATCTCCTGCACTTCACCGTTCGGGTGACCAACCCCGAAATCTATGTCCCGCTCGGTGATCATGGCATGGTCGATGTCTATGTCATGATAGTCAAAGGCTTCAAGAGTGCTCTGCCGGTAATTATCTACCTGGTCGGCATGTCCTTTTTGTTCCTGCATGTCAGCCACGGCTTCCAGAGCCTGTTCCAGACCTTGGGACTGAGCAATGACAAGTCACTTCCGGTCATGGAAACAGTCAGCAAGCTGGTTGGTGTTGTCCTCCTCGTGGGCTACATCTCCATTCCGCTGCTGGTTGTTTTCGGACTCATCAAGATTTAGGGGGTTGATTTAATGATACTCGACGGCAAATGTCCTACTGGACCAATTGAAACTTCCTGGGATCGTCATCGCTTCGAAACGAAGTTGGTCAATCCTTCGAATAAGCGTAAATTCAAAATCCTCTGCGTCGGTACCGGCCTCGCCGGTGGTGCCGCGGCGGCTTCCCTGGGTGAGTTGGGCTACAACGTGCATGCCTTCTGCTACCAGGACAGTGCCCGCCGTGCGCATTCCATCGCGGCCCAGGGCGGCATCAACGCGGCCAAGAACTATCCGAACGATGGTGACTCCATCTACCGCCTGTTCTACGACACCATCAAGGGCGGCGACTTCCGCGCCCGTGAAGCCGACGTCTGGCGCCTGGCCCAGGTGTCCAACAACATTATCGACCAGTGCGTTGCCCAAGGCGTGCCCTTCGCCCGCGACTACGCCGGCTACCTGGACAACCGCTCCTTCGGCGGCGCCCAGGTCTCCCGGACCTTCTATGCCCGCGGCCAGACTGGCCAGCAGCTGCTGCTCGGTGCCTACTCGGCGCTGTCCCGCCAGGTCAAGGCCGGTACGGTCGTGCTCCACGAGCGCCGCGAGATGCTCGACCTGGTCGTGGTCGATGGCGTCGCCCGCGGCATCACCTGCCGCAACATGGTGACCGGTGAGATCGAATCCCACTGGGGTGATGCAGTCATCCTGGCCACCGGCGGCTACGTCAACGTCTTCTACCTCTCCACCAACGCGATGGGCTGCAGTGTCACCGCCACCTGGAAGGCCGCCAAGAAGGGCGCCTACATGGCCAACCCCTGCTACACCCAGATCCACCCGACCTGCATTCCACAGCACGGCGAGCATCAGTCGAAGCTGACCCTGATGTCCGAGTCGCTGCGCAACGACGGCCGCTGCTGGGTGCCGAAGAAGATTGAAGACTGCGAGAAACCGGCCGGAGACATCGCCGATGCGGATCGCGACTACTACCTGGAGCGCAAGTATCCTTCCTTCGGCAACCTGGCCCCACGTGACATCGCCTCCCGCGCCGCCAAGGAACAGTGTGACGAAGAGCGCGGCGTCGGCCCCGGCAAGCGTGGTGTGTACCTTGACTTTGCCGATTCGATCAAGCGCCTCGGCGAAGACACCATCCGCGAACGTTACGGCAACCTCTTCGAGATGTACGAGAAGATCACCGCCGAGAATGGCTACAAGCAGCCGATGCGCATCTACCCGGCACCGCACTATGCCATGGGCGGCCTCTGGGTCGATTACAACTGCATGAGCAACGTCCCCGGCCTGTTCGTGCTCGGCGAGGCCAACTTCTCCGTGCACGGCGCCAACCGCCTCGGCGCTTCGGCCCTGATGCAGGGGTTGGCCGATGGCTACTTCGTCATCCCCTACACCATCGCCGGCTACCTGGCGACCGTGAAGCCGGGGCAAGTCCAGGACGATCACGCCGAATTCAAGAAGTCGGCGGAAGACGTCAAGGCCGACATCGACAAGATGCTCTCCATCAACGGTACCAAGACGCCTTCCGAGCTGCATCGCGAACTCGGCAAGGTCATGTGGGAAGATGTCGGCATGGCCCGCAGCAAGGAAAGCCTCGAGCACGCCCTCAAGCGCATCCCGGAAATCCGCGAGGAATTCTGGAACAACGTCAAGGTGGTCGGCACCAACGAGCAGTTCAACCAGGAGCTCGAAAATGCCGGGCGCCTGGCCGACTTCCTCGAGTTCGCCGAAATACTCACCAAGGATGCCCTGAATCGCGAGGAGTCCTGCGGTGGTCACTTCCGGACCGAACATCAGACCGAGGATGGCGAGGCAATGCGTAACGATGAGGATTTCTGTTATGTTGCCGCCTGGGAATTCAAGGGCGCGGGTGTCGAACCCGAACTGCACAAGGAGCCTTTGAAATTTGAGAATGTCAAGCTTGCCGTAAGGAGTTACAAATAATGAAAGTCAAACTTCACGTATGGCGCCAGAACGGCCCAAATGACAAAGGGACAATGGAGACTTACGAGGTTCCTAATGTCAGCCCCGACCAATCCTTCCTGGAAATGCTGGACGACGTCAACCTGGCCTTGGCGAAAGAGGGCCGGGATGTCATCGCCTTCGACCACGATTGCCGCGAAGGCATCTGCGGCATGTGTTCTCAAGTCATCAACGGGGTTCCTCACGGCGGCCAGGAACGGACCACGGTCTGCCAGCTGCACATGCGGGAATTCGAGGATGGTGCCGAGATCTTCGTCGAGCCCTGGAAGGCCCGTGCTTTCCCGGTCATCAAGGACCTGGTTGTCGACCGCGGCGCCCTGGAGAAGATCATGCAGGCCGGCGGGTACACCTCCTGCCACACGGGCGGGGTCGCCGATGGCAACGCCCTGCCGATCGGCAAGGAAATCGCCGACTACTCCATGGATGCTGCTGAATGCATCGGCTGTGGGGCGTGTGTCGCTTCCTGTCCGAACAGTTCGGCCATGCTCTACACCGGTGCCAAGGTCGCCCAGCTGGCGGTCCTTCCGCAAGGCAAAGTGGAAGCCCATCGCCGTGTCATGGCCATGACTGAAACCGCCAAAGAGCAGGGCTTCGGCAACTGCACCAATCATTACGAGTGCCAGGCCTCCTGTCCCAAGGGAGTCGATGTCAAGTTCATCGCCAAACTGAATCGTGAATACATGAAGGCACTCTTCAAGTAATCTGCGGAAATTTTCAGGATGAGATGAAGGGCGGGCCATGCGGCCCGCCTTTTTTTCTATTGAAGCTGTGGATTGGCCGCGGCAAACGCCTCATAGCCGAACCCGGTGCGCCTGGCGACTTCCATCAGGGATTCGCACTCCGGGACGACTTCAGGTACAATTAACGGGCAAATCCTTGCCCGCTTGTGGGCAGGCCGGCAGGGTCCAGGGAAGAGGTTTCTGATGCTGACAAGGAATGAACAGCCGATTGCTGTTATTGGTGCCACCGGTTATATTGGCGCCCGCCTGGTGCCGCGCCTGGTGGAGTCCGGTTGGAGGGTACGGGCGATCGGTCGCACAGCCGGCAAACTCAAGGGCCGGAGCTGGAGCAATCTGCCGGGTGTCGAAGTTGCCAAGGGCGATGTGTTCGACCCGGTGTCACTGCGGGAGGCCCTCAAGGGCTGTCAGGCCGCCTATTACCTCGTCCACTCCATGAACCCGAATGTCGTTGATTTTGCCAGTGCGGATCGCCAGGCCGCACTGAACATGGTCGCTGCAGCGGAAGAAAATGGCCTGCAAAGAATCCTTTATCTCGGTGGCCTGGGAGACAATGCCCCCGATTTGAGCCATCACCTGCGTTCGCGGCACGAAGTCGGCGAGGTGTTGCAGTCGGGCTCCGTGCCGGTGACCATCCTGCGGGCAGCCATGATTATCGGCTCCGGCAGCGCATCATTTGAAATCATGCGCTACCTGGTGGAACGACTGCCGGTCATGATCACCCCCCGCTGGATTTTTACCCCGAGCCAGCCCATTGCCGTGCGTAATGTGCTTTACTACCTGGTGGCCTGTCTCGATAGTCCGGAAACCAGCGGCGAGGTCTTTGATATCGGCAGCGAGGAAGTGGTCACCTACGATGATCTCATGCGCATCTATGCCGAGGAAGCCGGATTGCCGCGGCGTCTGATCATTCCGGTGCCGGTTCTGACCCCCCGGCTGTCATCCTACTGGATTCACCTGGTGACGCCGGTCCCGGCTGCTCTCGCCCGGCCGTTGGCAGAAGGCTTGCGCAACCCGGTCCTTTGCCAGGAAAACCGCATCCGCGATTTGCTGCCGCAACCGCTGCTCGATTGCCGACAGGCGATCCGCCTTGCCCTGGAGAAAATGCGCCTGCACCAGGTCGAAACCTCCTGGTCCGACGCTGGGGCCATGGCACCGGTCGAATGGAGCAGCCAGGAAGACCCGGCATGGGCCGGTGGGACCATTTTCAGTGATGATCGCCGCATGCTGGTCAAGGCCAGGGCAGAACGACTCTGGCCGGCTGTGGTTGGTATCGGCGGCAAGACGGGCTGGTACTACGGGGACTGGCTCTGGCATGTGCGCGGCTGGATCGATCGTCTGGTCGGCGGTCCTGGTCTCAGCCGCGGGCGGCGGGACCCGGAGCAAGTCCAGGAAGGCGACGCGCTGGATTTCTGGCGGGTCCTCGCCGTCGAGCAGAATCACCGGCTGAAACTGGTCGCTGAGATGAAGGTGCCCGGGGAGGCCGTTCTGGAGCTGCTGCTCACGGAATGTGCCGACGGTACAACCGAGGTCCAGCAGTATGCCCGTTTCAAGCCGCGTGGCCTGTTCGGGCTCCTTTACTGGTATGCGGTTGTACCGTTTCACAACCTGGTGTTCTCCGGCATGCTCAGGGGAATTGCCAAGGCGTCCGCTGCCGAAATTGTCCAGGGCCCGGAACACTTGCCTTGAGCCGTGAGCAGACGGCTGCGTGGCATACACAATCAAATCAACCCATTGGCCTTCTGCCGTTTATCATTGAACCTTTGCGAGTCTGAAATGCTCTTTGCGCCGACACAACGACTTGAATATCATCAGGACCTGCCGATTCTACCCGAAGCGGCCTGGGAATTCTTCTCGCGCCCCGAGAACCTGGCGCGGATCACACCCGAGAACCTGGGCTTCGAAGTGACCTCCGCATTGCCTGAACGGATGTATGCAGGCATGATCGTCACTTATCGGGTTCGGCCCCTTTTCGGAGTCGCCATCCCCTGGATGACCGAAATTACCCATGTGCGTGAACCGGAGTTTTTTGTCGATGAACAGCGCAGCGGCCCCTATCGCATCTGGCATCACCAGCACATCTTCACCCCGCTTGACGGCGGCGTCAGGATGATCGACCGGGTGCATTACCAGGTTGCCTTTGGTCTGCCTGGCTATTGGCTGCTTGGTGGCATCGTGCGCAGCCGTCTCGAGGAGATTTTCAGCTATCGGCGAAGGACCTTGATCGACATGTTCGGCCATATGGAACAAGTACGATGACAGCCGGCAGAAAAAACCTGATCGTGTTTGCCGTAATGGCAATCTCAGGCCTGTTCGGCTGTGCCCCGCCGGCTCAAGATCGGCCTCCCCTGAGAACGGTCCCCCACGTTGACCTGCAGCGTTATCTCGGGACTTGGTACGAAATCGCCCGTTTTCCACATCGTTTTCAGACAGGGTGTGTCGAGACCAGGGCAGTCTATACTCTGCGCGATGATGGTCTGATCGGCGTGCACAATGAATGCCGCAAGGGCAGCGTTGACGGACCGCTCAAGGCTGCAGAGGGGCGGGCGCGGGTGATCGACAGGGTGACCAATGCGAAGCTCGAGGTCAGCTTTTTCTGGCCCTTCTGGGGCGACTACTGGATCATCGATCTCGATCCGGATTACCATTGGGCCGTGGTGGGGCACCCGAGCCGCAAGTATCTCTGGGTCCTCTGTCGTGAACAGACGCTGGATGCCGAGGTCCTGAGCGGGATCTGGCGGCGGCTTGAGCAGCAGGGGTATGATCTGTCGAACCTGATCATCGCGCAGCCCGGGTGATGCTTCTAGCGGCTTGATCCGTTCTCGTTACTGTCCAAGAAACTCTGTCGAATGGCCGAAGGGCAGATTGTACGGGTATTCACTATCTTTGAGCATGCACACAGGAATGGCCAGTATTTTTGCTCCTGAATTCTGTCTTCTGTCTTCTGAATCCCTGCTCTTCACTTGATGTCGTTCTGAATGGTTAGCGTCTTTTTTGCATTAAAACCGAGCTGAATTCACGAAGCATGTGATTCCGCAAGAGCTCACAGCCTCTCTGTTGGTAAGCTTGGCGCACATCGAAGTTGTCCTCCCACAGAATCCCCGAAAGTAATAATGTCCCCCCCGGTTTGAGCTTCGCAGCGAGGGGTTGGGCCAGAGCAAGCAGGATGTCTCCGTAGATGTTGGCCAGGATGACATCGAAGCCGTTTGCCATGACCGTGTCCAGCGTTCCGGTGACGTGGGTCACCCGGTCGTCGACATGGTTCAATCGGCAGTTGCCCAGA
>Ga0316188_10001497_pt1 | contig 11075 bp, 8 predicted proteins | sample Phiworburrow1_MG_FD_204933 | JGI IMG/M metagenome (GOLD analysis project Ga0316188, IMG submission 204933) | Coastal sediment microbial communities from Maine, United States - Phippsburg worm burrow 1 | ecosystem: Environmental > Aquatic > Marine > Coastal > Sediment | place: USA: Maine... | reverse complement strand
CGCCACGAAGGCCTCGAGGGTGAGGACGGCCCCGACGGCTGCGGCCGCCCCGACCGCCTTGAAGAGCAGGGTGCCGTTCCCACTGGTGGAACCCGATGCCAGCGATGGGAACACCACGGTCACGATTGACCATCCGGCGATGAACACGAGCCGTCCCACGAGTGCGACCGCCGCGTAGCTGCCGGCGTCGGCCGGAATCAAGGCTGCGACGACCCACAGGTCGCCATTGGCGATGACGACCTGACCGACGAGGAGGAGCACGGTGGCGCCGACCGCGGTTCGCGCCTCGCGTACGGTTGTGTCCGCGGCGTCGAGATGGAGGTGTCTCGGTGACGATGCCAGCCAGCCGACGGCGAACGCGGCAACCAAGCCGAGGGCCGCGCTCGTCGCGCCCATGCCCATGCTCAGCGCGAGCATCGTCACCGCGAGCCGGGCCAGCGGTTCTGCGACTTGTGAGAGTCCGATCTGGCCGAATCGATGTGATGCCTGGAGCACGCCGCGGCGCATCGCCATCGAGAAGAAGATGGGAACGCCGGCGCCCAGCACGATCAAGGGAATCGGTGACGCCATGTTGAACCACGAGGCGATCAAGGGGGACAGCAGTGCGACGGCGGCCCCGGTCCCGGTCCCGACGATCACCGCGCGTCGTTCGAGCCGTCGCGCGGCCGAAGCGCCTCCACCGGTCGCGATCGCGCGGGCGACGGTGAGTTGAAGACCCAGCGCAACGGCGCTGAGGAGAAGCAGTCCGCTCACGATGAGCGCCGCGTCGGCGAACTGGTCGGCCTCGAGCCGGCGTCCGAGCACGAGGTTGCTCGCGTAGTTGGCGACACTCGCGACAAGCGTTGCTGCGCCCAGGCCGAGGCCCCCGCGCAGGAGCCCACCATCGGTGTCCCGGCTGCGGCGATCCACCGCTGGTGCGGTCACCGTGGCGGTGGACACGGTCAGCGCGGACCGATCGGGAGGACGCCGACCTGGTCGGCCAGGCGACGCGGGGTCGCTGCCATCGGCGCGACGACCGAGACCGTCCGCCCCGCCCGGGAGGCGTTCAGCACCGGCGAGGTGACCGCCGCGAGTCCCGCTGTGTCGAGCTCGTCGACGGCGCTGAGGTCGACGACCGCGTGGAGCGCGGGCTCGGCGTTGTCGAGGAACTCGCGAACAGCGACACGCGCTGCGGCGGCGTGACGGACTTCGAGGGCGCCGTGAAATCGGAGTGTGGTGGCCGATCCGATGTGGTCGGTCGTGATGCCGAAGTTGGTTGGAGACAGGGTGACGCTCATGCCGCCACCGACGCATCGGCCATCGCATGCCCGAGGAGCTCGAACGTGATGCGCATTGCGGTCGACGGTCGAGCGATCCGCAGCCCGCGGTCAGGGTTGCGCTCGGCCGAGAGGAGCGCCTCGACCGCGGCCAGGTCGATGAACGCAACCGCCGAGCAGTCGAGGACGAGGTCTCTGGATCCTCCGGTGGTCTGTTCTGCGATCCATGCGTCGAGCTCGGGCAGGTGGTGAACGTCGAGTCGTGCCGGGGCCCAGGCAATCGCAGCGTGCTGCGTGGTGCTCGGCTTCTCGATCAGGGCGATGGTGCTCATGTGCTGTTCTTTCGGGGGTGATGTGGCCGACTCGTCGTGCGGCCGTGGGATGCGAGAACTCTCGCCGACCCACCTCAAGGCCCTCCGAAGTCGAGATCAAGTCGAGATCAAGATTCGTGCGGTTCAGCGCGCGGCGAGAGCAGCCAGGTGGATCACGTGCCAGTCGACGACGTCGGTCAACGGCAAGGCGGCGGCCGCGGCGGCGTTCTGGCGGGCGATCTGGTCGCGCCGTTCGTCGTCGTCGAGCAGGCGCGCTACGGCGCCGGCCATGCTCATGGCGTCGTCGGGTTCGAACGACTCCCCGGCGAATCCTTCGTCGTGGATCAACTCCAGGAGATCGCCGATCGCCGGGAGCACGGCCGCTCGGCCGTACGACCCCGCCTGATGCAGCGGCCCGGAACTGCCGGTCGTCGCGGTGTACGGGAAGACGACCAAGGTCGAGTCCCTGAACGTCGACTCGACGTCGTCTTCGGCGACATAGCCGGTGAAGCTGAGGCCGGAGAGGTCGCGGTTCGCGTCCGCGACCGATGCGAGGTATCCCCGAGTGTTCGCGGCGTCGGTGCCGGCGACCACCAACTCGAGGTCCCGGTAGCCGGCCTCGAGGAGCAGTCGGTATGCGGCGATCAGCGTTTCGACTCGCTTGTAGGTCCCGAACTTGCCGAACGTGAGTAGACGCCGCGGGCCGTCCGGAATGCTGACGTCGTCGGTCGCCGCCTCGAAGACACCGTGCGGAGCGAGGTACACGTTGGTGGCCCCGTACCGCTCCTCGAGGATGCCGACGTACGTGGGGATGGTCACGGCAACCTCGTTGGCGGCGAGGATCAGGCGCGTCAGGACCCGACCGATCGCCGTGTAGACGGTTGCCACCACCTTGTTGCGGGCGAAACCGGCCTGTTCCAGGTCGACGGTGTCGACGAGGTTGTGGAGTAGGACGATCGAACGGAACCCCAGGAGTCGGGCCACGAGCGGCGACAAGAGCCCGAGTGCGGCGGACACGCGACCGTCGCCGAACGACGCGAATTGGATGTTGAACAACACGACGTCGGGTCGTTCCCGGCGCAGTGTCCTGGCGAGACGCAGCGTGTTCCACACCGATCCGAAGCGCCACGCCGGCACGGCCCGAACGTCGGAAGGAAGATCGACCGCGCTCTTCTGTCCGTCGGGCAGGTCGTCGTGGAGCACCGTCAGTTCGCTCACCTCGGGCTTCGACGCGAGCGCACGCACCAGGTGCAGGCCGTATTCGTTGAGGGTCTTGTCCGATGGCGGGAACGTCGTGACGACGGCAACGTGCAGCGGCGCGCCCGTCGAGAGGACGTCGGTGTGCACGGATCCCGCCGAACGGCGCCGGTAGGCACCGCGGATCGAGCACCAACGGATTCGCAGAATGTCGCGGAGGAACCGGATCGACTCCTTCGCCGGATCGACGGTGGAACCGGGGGCGTCGAACCACGACACGGGGTGCTCGACGACCGTCAGTCCGCGCTGGCGCGCGAGATAGAGCAGCTCGAGATCGAACGAGAACCCGGTGATCGTCTGCGACTCGGCGAGCTGGCGCGCGACGTCGCGTCGGAACAGCTTGAATCCGCACTGCGTGTCGTGGACCCCAGTCGGGAGCAGGGCCGACACGACCAGCCGGAGCGAGGTCGACATCAGGTGGCGCAGCCCGGACTTGTTGGTTGTCACCGCGCCGTCGATCGTGCGCGAGCCCACCACGACGTCGGCGCCGTCGTGCAGCCGCGCGAGCATCGGGTCGAGTTCGGCGATCGGGGTCGAGCAGTCGGCGTCGGCGAACAGTACCGCCCGCCCTCGGGCGGCCAGGAAGCCCCGCCGGACCGCCGCCCCCTTGCCCTCGTTCACACCGCTGGTCACGACGCGCAGGTTGGTCATGCCGAGCGCTTGCAGTCGCTCGGGACACCCGTCGGTCGAGCCGTCGTCGGACACGATCAGCTCCCAGGTGAGCGAGGACGCTGCAAGGTGGGCGGCGATGGACGCGACGGTCGGCACGATCCGTCGCGATTCGTTGTAGGCCGGGATGACAACGGTGAGGTCAGGCTCGGTTGCGAGTTGCTCGTTGCGCCAGCGTTCGAAGTGTTCGTAGCTCATGGCGCGCAACGTACGAATCGCACATCAACGCAGGATCAGGACACGATCAGGCCTGCATCAGGTTGTCCGCGAGCGCGCTACGAGTCGGAGTTCGCCAGCCCGTAACCCACTCCCCGCACGGTGCGCACGATCTGCCGTGAGGTGACTTGTGCGAGTTTCTTGCGGAGGTTGGCGACATGCACGTCGACGATGTGGTCGTCGCCGTAGTGGTCGTCCCACACCGCATCGAGGAGCTGGCCGCGTGTGAACACCTGCTGAGGGCTGACGATCATGCAGTGGAGCAGGTCGAACTCGATCCGTGTGAGGTCGACCGGCGCGTCGCCGATCTCGACCGCACGAGATGCCGGTCGCACCACGAGGTCGCCGTGACGGAACTCGTCGACCACCGCAGTGACGGGCCCCCGAGGGCGGCGGGCGAGCGCCTCGATCCGGACGCCCAGCTCTCGTGGCGAGAACGGCTTGGTGACGTAGTCGTCGGCGCCGAGCCGGAACCCGATCACCTTGTCGACCTCGTCGTCGCGGGCGGTGAGCATCAGCACGTACGCGGTCGAGCGCTCACGGATCGACCGGCACAGGTCGAGGCCGTCGCCGTCGGGCAACGTGAGGTCCAAGATGACCAGATCGGGTGATGTCGACAGCAGCACCTTCTCCGCCTCGGCGATCGTTCCCGCGGTGCGGACGCGGTGGCCGCCCGAACGGAGCACCTCGACCACGATCTGCTGGTATTCGGGCGCGTCCTCGACCACCAGGACCTCGAGCGCAGTCATGTAGACCAGTGTTGCACCCGTTGCTGCGTCCTCAACCCATTCACAGGAGATCGTGGCCACGCCGGTCAGCGCTCGCTCTCGTCGTCGGTCGGCGTGTCGTCGCCGGGTTCCTCGTCCCACGCCCGGGTGGCGCGCCACCGGATCAGTGCGAGGCAGCCGGCGAGGATCAGCAGGGTGACGATCACGTGCTGCCAGCGCCCGCCGAGCCCGTCGGGGTCCGGGGTCTCGAGGTCGACGCCGATCAGCTCGAGCAGCTCGTCGGTGGTCAGGTCGGCGTGGGGGCCATTGCCGACGCCGTCGAGCGTTCCGTCGAGCACACCGGCGCGAACGGCGGACTGCTCGGAGCAGCGCAGGTCGCTCGGGCCGTCGGCGATCGTGATGTCGTCGGGAACCGAGATGGTCGAGTAGGTGTCCTCGGGGATCAGCAGCACGCCTTCGACGAGCATCGGGTTGTCGTCGTGCTTGTCGACGACGAAGGTGTGCGCTCCCGCGGTGGCGTCGACGGTGCCGAGGTCGTGGTACACGTAGCGCAGGTTGATCGGGACGAGCTCCGACGGAACGGTCTCCTCGAGCTGCTCGACCGACATCGACGACGTATCCGTGGCGACCCGATTGGGCTCGTAGATGTCGTCGACGTGGAAGAACTGGAGTGCATCGTCGGGCGAGCGCAACTCCGCCGACGTGGAGAACCCGAGCGTGGGCGAGCTGACGTCGAGGTCGTTGGCGGTCGCGGCCGCGCGCATCAGCACTCGGTACCGCCCCGGGGTGGTGACCACCGTGGGGATGGTGAACCGGGTCGAGCGGGGCACGCCGATGAACGACCCGCGCAGGGTTCCGAAGATCCCTGGGGTGATCATCTCGGTGCGGTTCCACTTGGTGTCGGAGAAGAAGAGGAACAGCCGGAACATCGGCGACAGGTAGTAGCTGCTCGCGACGACGTCGGGGTTGAACGCGAAGATCTTCGAGCTCGGCACGAAGAACTCGCTCTGGTGCTCGCGCGCCCAGATGTCGATCGCTGCGCTTCGTTCGTCGGTGGCCAGCAGCGTCATCGGCTCGTCGGTGACCCCGTCGAAATCCGAGATGTACTGGAAGTCGTAGCAGCGGCTGAGATCGAGGCGGGTGAACACGGCGTCGAGGTAGTCCTGCCAGCTGGTGTCGAACAGCAGCACCTCGCGGTCGGGCGGTGCGGTGTCGTCGAGTCGGTAGAGGACGAAGCTGTCGTTCTCGTAGAGCTGGCTGACGTGCTCGGGGACCGCCTCGATCTGTTCGCGCAGGTAGGTCTCGATGTCGGGGAGGTACTCGGCGCCGACGCCGCGGTTGTCCTCGACCTGCTTGTTCAACACGATGTATTCGAGGCCGATGTCGCGCGCGACGTTCACCCACCAGTCCTGCTGGTAGTAGAGGCTGCGCAGGAGGAGGAAGAACTCGAACTTGTTGACCGAGTCGCCGGTCAGGCCGTAGTAGAAGCTCGGCTGGTCGAGGTAGTAGATGTAGAACTTGTCGATGAACTTGTGGGCGACGCCGTCGCTGCCGACCACGAGTTTGGCTGTCTCGGTCGGCGGCAACACGACGGTCTTGCCCTGCGGGAGACCCTCGAGCGCCTGCTTCACCTCGGCGAGCTCGTCGACGGGATAGGCGGCCGCAAAGCCGTTGAAGTCCCCCGAGCCGTAGACCTGCCGGTACGGCTCGTTGGAGAGGAACGGCCCGAAGAACATGGTGCCGAGCGCGACGCCGGTGGCCACGAGCGCGACGAGGTCGACACTTCCGGTCCTCTGCGGTCGGGCGGCCCGAGACGCACGGCGCCCCATCAGCCGATCGATGCCCCACGCCAGCGACAGCGTCATCAGCGCGGGCGCGAGCGCGAACAGGGTCAGCTGGAAGCGATGGGGGAATCGGAGGACCTGGACGATCGTGCTGGAGACCGCGAGCGTCAGGTTGCCGAACACGGAGTCGGTCGCGTAGGCGGCACGCGTGGTTGCCGCCAACGACCGGTGGAACGTCGGGAGCCACCCGGGCTCGGCATAGCCGACGGTCGCCCACGCCGCGAACCCGACGTTGAAGAGGATCACGCCGAGCAACTGGCGGTGACGGCGGGTCGGGAAGAGCGATCGGCGCACCCAGGGCACGACGAACGGGACGAGGAGGATGACCGTGTAGATCATGTTCGACACCCGTGGCACCTTCGCCAGGTAGTCGCCGAACTGGATCTTGTCCATGATCCCCGCGAGGTCCCACGACAGCAGGTGGACGAGCGACACCGAGGCGTCGCGAATGAAGTAGTAGTCGCCCGGCACGGTCTCCGAGAGGTTCTCCACCCCGCGGAGGGCGACGAACTTGACGAACAGTGCGTACGGGAAGACCGCCACCCACGCGAACGCCGTCATCGCCACCGCGCAACGGCCGGTCGTGCCGTTCAGGAAGGTGCGCAGCCTCACCCCCGGGCGTTCAGATGCGGTTGGCCGTCTCAGGCGCCGCCACGCCGCGCGCGGGCGCCAGCGCAGGGCTCGACCGGGGCCGCCGCGACGGATCCATCTCGCGAACTCGCCGAGCAGGAGCGCGGTGACCGTCAAGGTCATGAACAGGGCGAACAGCACCAGGTAGTGCACCGCCGGGTTCAGCAACGTCACGGCGCACGCGGCGACCATCCGGCGGCCCCATCGCTCGTTGCGGAAGATCAGCGCGTCGAGCATGACGAGCATCGAGATCGTCATGAGCATCAGCCCGAAGACCAGCGTGTAGAAGTGCGTGATCTTGGCGTAGATCATGATCATGTAGAACAACGCCGTCGGGAACGCAGCGGCCACGTAGACCGTTGGCTTCTCCAGCGTGCGGAAGACGCGGCTGACGAACCAGGCGGTGGTCAGGTATGCCGACCAGACGATCGTGGGGAGGAAGAGCAGGATCGCGAACGGCAGCACCTGGTAGTGCCGCACCCACGTGGTGAGGAACGAGTAGCGGACACGGAACTCGAAGCCGTTCGTCAGGTCGGAGAACTCTCCCTTCGCCTGGTCGATGAGCTGGCTGCTCGGATTGAAGAACGGCACGAGCTCGTCGCCGACGATGACCTTGTCACCTCGCAGCACCGATGGGATCGCGAAGAGGACGTCGCGGAAGATGACGAACGACGCGACGTAGTAGCAGAGCCCGACGACGATGGCGATGCGCACATGGGTCGGCCGGAGACGCGCGCGGATCCGAGCGCCGAGGCGACGCTCGGCGCTCGGATCGTCGGCGGTCTCCGGTTCGATCATGTGCTCGGTCGACTCTCACCCGCGGACGCCGGCCAGGTCCGGTGACCGGACGGGTCGTCGAGCCACTGGCGGATCTGCCCGAAGTGGGCGTCGAGTTCGGTCCGGTACGTCTCGGCCTGCATGTGGAGGCGCAGCCCCTCGTCGACGCCGAGTGCAGCGGTGTCGACGATCGCGTCGGCGAGGTGAGCGGGATCGAACGGCTGGTTGATGTCGATCGAGCGGTCGCGGATGCCGAGCTGGTCCGCGAGCTCGGCGACCTTGACGTCGTAGAGCAGACCGACGGTCGGCCGGCCCAGGATCGCCGCGACGACGACGGCGTGGAACCGTTCGCTGACCACGAGGTCGCAACCGGCGATGATGCTCGCGATGTCGTGGTGGTCGGCGGTGTGATGGAGCACGGGGTGCCACTCGGGGTGATCGGCGAGGAACTCGCGCAGCACCGTGGCGTCGTCGTGGTCCTTGAAGGCCGACTGCATCGGAAGGGCGTGGAGCTCGATCGGGATCCGATCGGCCACCAGTTCGAAGGTCTGCGTGAGCTCGGCGAGTGCGTCGTCCCAGCGGTCGCCGTTGGCGATGTCGCGGTTCAGATTGAGCGCGATCCGGACCCGCTCGTTCGAGCCGCCGCTCTGTTGCGCCGTCGGCAGGAGCTGGTCGGTTCGATTGACGAACGCCGGGTCGGGGATGCGCACGACCCGTTCTGGTCGCGCGCCGATCGAGAGACAGGTGGCGTACGAGGTTGCGTCGCGGACCGAGACGAGGCTGGCGGTGCGCACGATCATGGCGGCGAGCAGACGCCCCGCCCGGGTGTCGATCGGACCGACCCCGACGCCGCAGAGGAGCACCGGGCGCCTCGCTGCACGAGCCACCAGCACGAGGGCCAGCACCATGACGAGCGTCGCGTACCGCCAGCGACCGACCGAGCGGTACAGCTCCTTGACGATCGAACCACCCCCGAAGACGACGGCGTCGCAGCGCACGAGGTGACGCAACAGCGACCACCGATCGCCGGAGGTGGAGATCACGTCGACGTCGTAGTGCGGCGCGAGCTCTGTTCGAGTGCGCTCGGGGGAGTACGAGTTGACGACGTAGCGGTGCTCGTCACCCAGCTGCTGCAGGAACGTCGTGAGCAGCAGCTCGTCGCCGATGTTCGCTTGGCCGTGGGTGCCGAGGAAGAGGATCCGGTGCCTCGTCCGACCCGGCTGAACGGGCAGCTCGGCGGGGGCGGTGTCGATGTCGATCATGCGCACAGCCAACGCGGCGGAGATCAGCGCCGGGTGTGGGGAAGATCAAGCGAAGATCAAGACTGCTTCAGTGGTCTCCCGCGGGCAGCGTGACGGCCGCCCGTGTCGAGCCGCCGTCGTTGGTGAGCTCGAGGGTTCCGCCGGCCGCGCGTGCGACACGTGTCGCAAGGGCCAGCCCGATGCCGAGCTGGCCGCGCTCGCCGAAACGGACGAACGGCTCGATCGCAGCTGCCAGCTGGTGCTCGTCGAGCCCGGGACCGTTGTCGACGACCTGGCAGACGAGTGCTCCGGAGCTGTCGATGCCGAGTTCGACTCGCAGCGTGCCGGGTCGGGCATGGACGACGGCGTTGTCGAGCAGCGTGTCGACCACTTGTCGCAGGCGGGCCCATGGTGCTTCGACGGGTCGTGCCGGCGCAGTGCAAACCGGCACGAGCAACTGGCCGGCCGACGCTGCTCGCCGCGTCCACGACTCGGCGACCTGGTCGAGCCACACCGTGGGTGTCATCGTCACGATCTCGTCGGAGGTGGGTGCGCCCTCGGCTCCGGCGAGCTCGATGAGTCCGAAGAGCAGGTCGGCGAGTTGTCGAGCGTTGGTTGCTGCCTGCTCGAGGCGGGCGCGATCGTCGCCGGCGAGCGCGTCGCTGTCGATCAGTTCGAGCAGCCCGAGAACTGCGTGCAGTGGCGTGGCGAGTTCGTGGCCGAGGTCGGCGAGGAAGGTCTCCTTCGCCTCGCTCGCCATGTGCGCGGCTCGAAGCGAACGCTCGAGGTCGACGGTGCGTGCCGCGACCCGCGCTTCGAGTTCCTGGTTGGCGAGCCACAGGTCGCGCAGGCCGCGCTCGGCGATCTGCTCGGCTTCCTCTCGGGCTCGTCGCTCGCGTTCGACTCGCCGTTCGAGCCGTTGGATTCGTTCCTGGTCGGACATCAACGGGTCGGATCGACAGGCCCGTCGCCGGCGACGACCTCGCGGATGACCATCGTGCAGGCGGCTGCTCCGTCGTGGACACAGCGCTCGTGTTCGACGTGGAGTTCGGAGCCGTACCATTCGCCGCCGCCGACGATGAGACCCTCCGCCAACGCGCAGAGTTGGCGGCGCGATGTGTAGACCACGCGGAGCCCGCCGTCGATGTCGGTCGTCGCGAAGCCGGGGACCTCGGCATCCGGATAGGTCTTGCGGACCTCCGGGTGGATGATGTCGTCGAGCGAACCGACCAACTGTTTCCAGCCCTCGATCCCGTCGAGGATGTGAGGGTTGCGCCCGGCGAGGTGCTTGAAGCCCAGCCGACCGGCGAGCCTGAGGGTGTCCTCGGTCGACAGCTCCGCGGTGGTGGCGATCGCCCCGACGATGGCGGTCAGGTCGGTGTCGGGGTAGGAGGCGAGGGACGTGTAGCTGCCGTCGACACCTGCGGCGTCGATCACGTCGTCCCATGCGTCGGCCGACATCGCCTCCGTGACGACGTCCTCGACGACGTTGAACAGGATTCCCTTCATCGTGCTTCCTTCTGCGGCTGGTCGTGGAGCCACGAGCGGAATGCCAGTTCGGCTGCGGTGGCGTGATCGTCGACGAGAGGTGCCCGTGACGGGTCTGTTTCTACCTGCTCGCAGATGTTCGCGAGGTGGACTGCGCCGAGCAGACGGGCACTCGACTTGAGCGTGTGCGCCTCACGGGCGATCTGCTCGGGGTCGACCCCGGCGATCGCGGTTCGGCGCCGTTCGAGCTCACCCAGGAACGTGGTGACGAGCGCAGTGACGATGGCAGGGTCGCCGAGTTCGTCGGCGAGCGTCGCCAGCGTGTCGACGTCGACCGCCTCCGCGGTGCGGTCCGCACCTTCGCCTTCGGCGCCTCCCCGGTCGGCGAGTTCGGGGGTGGGGGCCTCGGGTCGGGTGATCAGCGCATCGAGGGTCGAACTCAGCCGGTCGAGCCCTACGGGCTTCGCGAGGAAGGCGTCCATGCCGGCGTCGATGCACGCCTGCTCGTCAGCGGCGGTCGCGCTCGCGGTCACGCCGACGATCGGAGCGGTCACGTTGCGGCGGCGCAGTTCTCGTGTTGCGTCCCGGCCGTTCATCCCAGGGAGCTGATGGTCCATGAGGATGGCATCGAAGTCCTGGTTGACGGCGAGTTCGATTG
>Ga0316188_10001496_pt1 | contig 11081 bp, 10 predicted proteins | sample Phiworburrow1_MG_FD_204933 | JGI IMG/M metagenome (GOLD analysis project Ga0316188, IMG submission 204933) | Coastal sediment microbial communities from Maine, United States - Phippsburg worm burrow 1 | ecosystem: Environmental > Aquatic > Marine > Coastal > Sediment | place: USA: Maine... | reverse complement strand
GAGCGCAGCCGCGATTCGCAACCGGGTCGGTCGTCTTACCCTGGAGTCGGCCGCGGATCAGGGAGCGAGCAGGGGCGGCACCATCGAGGACTCGCCCCTGCCTTCGCGCGCCGGATCGGCCGACTCGTTCCAGCCCAGGTCCTGGGCCTGGTCCGGCGGCACCGGCGTGCGCGATAGCCAGACCACCAGGCGCATGCCGTCGGTGAAGTACGGGTCGTCGGTCAGGTTCAGGCGGGGCCTGTCCTGGCCCGCTTCGCCCACGCCCTGGACAAACGCGAACCGGCCGACGGCATCGCGATGCAGCAGGCTGTGCAGCAGGTATTCCCGGGATTCGTCGACGACCGGATCGATGACGTGCGTCGTCAGGGTCGGCGACTTGGTCGTCAGCTTGACGCCGATGTCGCGGCTCACCTGCCCCAGCCACACCGCCTGACCCTCGCAGCGGAAGGGCGCCAGCCACAGTCGCATGTGATTGCGCTGCGAGATCGACGATCGTCCGCGCTGCAGCGCGATGTCCTGCGGGCGGCCGAAAGCGTAGAGTGAACTGACCGGAGCGCTGAGGAAGGACTCTTCCGCGATCGCGGCACCGATCATCCGGCGGATGCTGTCGACCGTGATGGCCTCGGTGAAGTTCCAGCCGCTGGCGCTCAACGCGGCGATGGCGTCTTCGCCGCTGCCGATCAGCACGACGTTCAGCGGATCGCCCTGCCCCGTGCCGTCCTCGGTGGTCGCGCAGCAAGGCAGCCCGCGCAGGCGCTCGCGCAGCTGCGGCACACTCAGGTCCGGCAGTTCGTTCAGGTGCGCATACATCTGCCGCAGCGCCGACTTCTCGTAGTCGAATCCTTCGGTCGGCAGCAGCACGGCAAAGCGCATGCGCACGCTGTGCAGGTGGCCCGACATGCGAATATCGACGAAACGCCCCCCACGTGCGTGGGTGGCATAGAGGTAGCCCTCGTGCGCGCTCCTGGGCTTGGAGAAGAACGGCAGCGCGTTGGCACGGAACACCGCCCGGTTGCGGTCGACGGTGTCCTGCGGCAGGTGCGCGCCCGTGACGGTCGCGGCCTCGTCCGCCGAATAGTAGTCGGGGTCGATCGCGACGGGCAGCAGCCAGTAGCCGACGTCGGTGTCGTTCTCGACGCGGATCCAGATCGGCTGCAGGCCATGCTCGGCGAGGTTCACGCCGAAGAACTGCGATGCATCGTCGTCCGACGGTATCGCGATGTGCACGGTGACGCCGTGCTGCTCGAGACTCTGGATGCGCCCCAGTTTCAGCGGTTGGGCCGTCTCGGCCGAAGGCGGCTGCGCGGGACCTGCGGCACATCCGGCCAGCAGCACCGCAATCAGCAGCAGCGCCCGCCCTGAGGACTTCGGACGGTAGGGTATCGGGCGCATCGCGGCAGGCTCCAGTCCTTGTTCAGCTCGCAGGCTTCGACGCCTGGGGCGCCACGGTTTGTGCGCCCTGGCATCCAGTCTACGAACTTTGAACGGCAGCCCGGCCGCGGGGCGTGCCCCGCAGAAGCGGAGTGCAGTCACCACGAGAGATGCTGGTGGGATGTTGAACCGAGCGTCTGGGATGGCTTGCCGGTACCGCCGCACTGGAAGGGCATGCCTGCAGGCGGCATCGGCATCGGCATCGGCATCGGCATCGGCATCGGCATCTGCATCTGCATCTGCATCTGGAGACGAGGTCTGTGACGTCCGCTGATGGTTCGGCTGCTGCGTCAGGCCGAGGCCTTCAGGTACGGTCCGCCGGCCGAGAACCTGTCATGGGCGTCGGGCGGTGGGCGCGAACGGCTGCTGCCGCACACACCCATTTGCCCGAAGGCGTCGGCAAAGGTCGGGTTCCTCAAGGTTGACCGGGCGTTCGCCGGGAAGGCCGCTGACGGCGCCCATCGGCCGCGACGGCCCCCGGCCGCTTGGGGAGACTCTCGTGGCCTGCCCGCCCGCGGCGGTACATCGTGTATGGTTCGAAGCCGCTTCAGGCTGAAGCCGCACACACCGCTGCCCGGGGAGTCCGGCGCGCGGCCGCGGGGCCGGAGCAACTGTCATTTCACATGCGCTGCCAGCGCCGCTGGGCACGCGCCATCCAACCCAGGAGTTCCCCGCCCATGTCCCGCATCCTGACCGTCCTCGCCGCACTGTGCCTGGCGCCCGCGCTGGCGCTTGCGCAAGCACCCACCGCACCGCTCGACGGGCGGCTGAAGAAGATCCACGACACGAAGACGATCGCGGTGGCCTACCGCACCGATGCATTGCCGTTCTCGTACGAGGACGACAACAAGAAGCCGGCCGGCTATACCGTCGACCTGTGCCGCAGCGTCATCGGCTCCATCGAGCGCCAGATCGGCGTGACGCCGCTACAGGTCAAGTGGGTGCCCGTGACGGTGCAGAACCGCTTCACCACCATCAGCAGTGGCCAGGCCGACATGGAGTGCGGTTCGAGCACGGTGACCCTGGGCCGCATGAAGGAGGTCGGCTTCTCGTCGCTGACCTTCGTCGACGGCACCGGCCTGCTGGTGCGCAAGACCACCGTCGGCAATTCGCTGATGGACCTGGCCAACAAGAAGATCGGCGTCATCACCGGCACCAGCAACGAGCGGGCGCTGACCGAGGCCATGAAGGCCAAGATGGTGACCGCCACCGTGCTGCCGGTGAAGTCGCGCGAGGACGGGCTGAAGCAACTGGAGGAGGGCACGATCGACGCCTTTGCCAACGACCGGGTACTGCTGGTTGGCCTGGCGAGCAAGGCGAAGGACCCGGGCACGCTCGCGCTGCTGGGCGACCCGCTGTCGTACGAACCCTATGCGATCGTGCTGCCGCGCGGCGACTGGGCGCTCACCCTCGCGGTCAACACCGCCCTGTCGCAGATCTATAACAGCAGCGCGCTGCCCGAGATCTACGGCCGTTGGTTCGGCAGCCTCGGCCGCCCAAGCCCGATCCTGGAAGTGATGTACGGGCTGGGCCGCCTGCCTGAGTGAACCCGGGCGGCCCGGCGACATGCCGGCGTGCGGCTGCGGCGCGGGTCGCGGCCACGGAAGTTCGTTCGCGACCGGCCGGCGGCGGCCGCCCGGCGCACTGAGGGAGTCCGCGGCGTGGAAACCATCTTGTTGCAGGAAGCGGTCGAGAAGATCCCGCACGGTGCCAGCCTGATGATCGGCGGCTTCATGGGGGTCGGCACGCCCGAACGCGTGATCGACGAACTCGTCCGGCAGGGCAAGCGCGACCTCACCGTGATCGCCAACGACAACGCCATGCCAGGCCGCGGCATCGGCAAGCTGGTGTCGGCGGGGCTGCTGAGGCGGACCATCGCGAGTCACATCGGGCTGAATCCCGAGACCCAGCAGCAGATGATCGCCGGCAGGCTGCAGGTGGACCTGGTGCCCCAGGGGACCCTCATCGAACGCATCCGGGCCGGTGGCTTCGGGCTCGGCGGTGTGCTCACGCCGACCGGCGTGGGCACGCTCGTCGAAGACGGCAAGCAGAAGGTGGCCATCGACGGCAAGGACTTCCTCGTCGAGCCGGCGCTGCGCGCGGACTTTGCGCTGGTGCACGCGTTCCTGGCCGACTACCTCGGCAACCTGTGCTACGCGTTGACGGCGCGCAACTTCAATCCTGTCATCGCGATGGCGGCCGACACCGTGATCGCGACGGCGGAAAACATCGTGCCCGTCGGCGTGATCCCCCCGGACCAGGTCGTGACGCCGGCACCGCTCGTCGACTACCTCGTCGCCAACCCCTGAGACCGCCGCATGGACGCCCAGACTGTCATCGCCAAGCGCATCGCGCTGGAACTCCGACCCGGCATGCTCGTCAACCTCGGCATCGGCATCCCCACGCTCGTGGCGAACTACGTGCCCGCGGGCATGAACGTCTTCTTCCAGTCGGAAAACGGTCTGATCGGCACCGGCCCCGTCCCCGAGGACGGGATGGCCCATCCGATGCTGACCGACGCCGGCGGGCGGCCGGTGAGCGCCCTGCCCGGCGCCTGCACCTTCGACAGCGCCATGTCCTTCGGGCTCATCCGCGGCGGCCATCTCGACATGACCGTGCTCGGGGGCCTGCAGGTCGACCAGCACGGCCTGCTCGCGAACTGGATGATTCCCGGCAAGATGGTGCCGGGCATGGGCGGCGCCATGGATCTCGTCACCGGCGCCAGGCGCGTCATCGTGGCCATGCAGCACTCGGCGAAGGGAAAACCCAAGATTCTGACGGCCTGCACGCTGCCGCTCACGTCGGTGCGGCCGGTGGACCTGGTCGTGACCGAACTGGCGGTGATTGCCTTTCCCGAGGGTCGCCCGACCCTGCTCGAGACCGCGCCGGGCGTCAGCGTGCAGCAGGTGCTGGACGCCACCGAGGCCAAGCTTGCCGTCCCGGCAGACGTCCCGACGATGAACATTCACTGAGGCCTCGCACATGAACACGGCATCCACCCCCCGGCAGCTCTTCGCGGGCAAGAAGGTACTCGTCGTCGGCATCGCCAACGAGCACTCGATCGCGTACGGCTGTGCCGCCGCCTTCCGCGAGCTCGGCGCCGAGCTGGCCATCACCTACCTGAACCCGAAGTCCAAGCCGCACGTCGAGCCGCACGCCAGCAAGCTGGAGGCACCGATCTTCATGCCGCTGGATGTGTCCACGCCGGGCGAGCTCGAGGCGGTGTTCGATCGCATCCGCCAGCAGTGGGGCCGGCTCGACGTCATCGTGCACTCCATCGCCTGGGCCCCGAAGGACGACCTGCAGGGCGGGCTGCTCAACTGCACCGCGCAAGGCTTCGCGAAGGCGATGGACATCTCCTGCCATTCCTTCGTGCGCATGGCCAGGCTCGCGGCGCCGCTGATGACGGACGGCGGCTCGATGTTCGCGATGAGCTACCTCGGCGCCAACCGGGTCGTCCCCAACTACAACGTGATGGGCCCGGTCAAGGCGGCCCTCGAGGCCGCGTGTCGATACCTCGCCTTCGAGCTCGGACCACGGCGGATCCGCGTGCACCCGATTTCCCCCGGACCGTTGAAGACGCGCGCGGCGTCGGGCCTCAAGGACTTCGACCTCCTGCTGAACGAGGCGGTGCAGAAGGCGCCGGTCGGCGAGCTGGTCGACATCATGGACGTGGGCTTCGCCGTCGCGTACCTCGCCACGGACTACGCACGACGCATCACCGGCGACACCGTCTACGTGGACGGCGGCGTGAACATCATGGCGTAGCCGCCGGCGCGCGAACCTGGCGCGTGTGAAGCCGCCCGTCGGCCCGGTCAGGCGACGAGCGTGTCCAGCCCGGCGGTGAAGTAGCGCTGCACGATCCGATTCAGCTCCGCGCGCAGGCCGGGGTCCTCTCGGCTCGCATAGCGCGCGTGCAGGTCCCCGGCAAGGCCGGCAAAGATGTCCAGCAGGGCAGGATCGAAGTGCGTGCCGCGGCCCTTGCGCAGGATGAGCATGGCTTCCTCGAACGACAGCGGCTCCTTGTAGGGCCGGCGCGAGGTGAGCGCGTCGAAGACGTCGGAGATGGCGAAGATGCGTGCCGCGAGCGGGATGTCGTCGCCACGCAGTCGCCGCGGGTAGCCGCTGCCGTCGAACTTCTCGTGGTGCGCCCCGACGACGTCGATGGCGTCTGCCAGCCACTCCGAGCGCTGCATGATCTCCAGGCCATGGTCGACGTGCGTTTTCATGATCGAAAACTCGTCGGCGTCCAGTTTCCCCGGCTTGAGAAGGATGTGGTCGCGGATGCCGATCTTGCCGACGTCGTGCAGGAAGGCGCCCTTGATCAGCGCACGCATCGCGTCGCCCCCGAGGCCGGCCGCCTCGGCCAGGTGCACCGTGTACAGCGTGACGCGATAGTTGTGGGCGTCGGTGTCGCTGTCGCGCTGCGCGATGGCGCTGCCCAGCACCTGCACGGTTTCCAGGTTGGCGGCCAGCAGCCGTTCCGAGAAGCTGGCCAGTCGGCGCATCAGCGACAGGATCACCGGGTACAGCATCAGGCTGGTGGCCAGCACGATCAGGGCCACGTAGCCGGCCGTCCCGACCGCCGCGCGCCGGGCGCCGGCGACGGCGGCGTCGGAGATCGCGTACAGGCCCTCGCCATAGGCGGCGACGGCGCCGCCACGGTCGGCAATGGCCACGGCCACATGGACGTACGGCCGGCCGCCGATGTCCACGGTCTCGCGCCATGGCTCCTCAAGGGCCGGAAAGTGCAGGCGCGACTGCGCGAGAAAGCCCTCCAGCCGCGCCGGTGGCGGCCCGCCTGCCTCGGCGCGCTGCGCGAGCAGCATCCCGTCCGGGGCGTAGAAGCGCGAATAGACGTACCTGCCGTGGCGCGACACCACGCCGTCGTCGGTGTCCTCGTCGAGCGCCTCCTGGATGGCTGCGTCCAGGCCCATGCCTTGCTGCACCAACATCACCCGCACACGCGCCCGCAGCCGGTCGACGCTGTTGATGGCATGGACGATGGCGTCCTGCCCGACGTCGTCGTAGCGCGCCAGGTAGGCACCCGCGCCGAACAGTGCAGCGATGCAGGCGCAACCGATCAGCAGGCGCAGAACAAGCCGGCGATGGACAAAGGCATTCAATCCGTACTGCGGTCCTGCCACGTCGGGCCCCGGGGAGGTTGGCTGCGACCCATTATTTCGCACGGCGGATCGGGCGCCGCCGCGTCGCGCCACGGGCCGGCGCCGGACCGGAGCTTCATCGATTGCGATTCGCGGCCCGTTGCTGCACCATCCTTGCGCCCGCACCCCCGCCGGGCGACCGATTGCTTCCGCCCCTCATCGGGCATGCCGAGCCCCATGCGCATCCTCCTGGCCGAAGACGAACCCGAACTTGCCAGCTGGCTCGTGCGGGCACTGCAGCAGGGCGGCTTCCAGGTCGATTGGGTCGACGACGGTCGCATGGTCCGGCGCAGCCTGAAGGCCACGCGCTACGACGCGCTGGTGCTCGACCTGGGGCTGCCGGGCCTCGGCGGCCACGACGTGCTGGCCGATCTGCGCGCCGCCGACCAGCGCTTGCCGGTGCTGATACTGACCGCACGCGACTCGCTCATCGAACGCGTCAGCACCTTGAACGAAGGCGCCGACGACTTCCTCGCCAAGCCCTTCGAGCTGGCGGAACTGGAAGCGCGGCTGACGGCGCTGATCCGGCGCGCGCGCGGCAGCGAACACCCTCGGCTGGCCTGCGGGCCGCTGGCCTACGACCCGGCGAGCAAGCAGTTCACGCTCGGCCACGACCCGCTGGCGCTGACGCCACGCGAGCATGCAGCGCTGCGCGCGCTGATCCAGCACAGCGGCGAGCCCCTGTCCAAGCAGGAGATCCTCGAGCGCGTGTTCTCGGACGAGCAGGACGTCAACCCGGAAGCGGTCGAAGTGCTGGTCCACCGCCTGCGAAAGCGGCTGGGCGCCTGCGCGGTGCAGATCACGACGCTTCGCGGCCTGGGCTACGTGCTCGAGGCCGCGCCCGAAGGCCCCGCTTGAACCTCGACGCCTGGCACGCCCTGAGCCTGCGCCGCACGCTGCTGCTGGCGCTCTTCCCTGGCCTGTTGCTGGTCGTCGGCGCCGAGCTCTGGCTGACCTGGCGCACCGCGATGGACGCGGCCAATGCCGCCTACGACCGTTCGCTGCTGGGCGCGATCAAGGCCATGGATGCCAACGTCTCCACCGCCAGCGGCGGCATCGGTGTCGAGCTGCCCTACCGCATGCTCGAATTCTTCGAACTCACGGCCAGCGGGCGCGTCTTCTACCGCGTCGCCACCGAGGACGGGCTGGTCGAGATCGGCAATGCCGACCTGCCGCCGCCACCGCAGGCGCTGGTCACCGGGCAGCCGCAGTTCAGCGACGCCAGCTACTTCGACGAGCCGGTTCGCGTCGGGTCCTACGCCCGCAAGCTCGACCGGCCGTTGGCAGGCCAGGCCGCGCCGCAGCGCATCGTGATCCAGATCGCCGAGACGCTGCAGTCCCGGCAGGCCTTCACCCGCACGCTGGTCTGGCAGTCGCTCGCACGCGACCTGGCGCTGGTGGTCGCGGCCACCGGCCTGCTGGTGCTGGCCGTCGGCTGGGCGCTGCGGCCCTTGGCGCGGCTGCGCGCCGAGGTGCAGGCGCGGCCCGCGCAGGACCTGCGGCCGATCTCGCCGCGCGGCATCCCGGCCGACGTGCGGCCGCTGGTCGAGGCGATCAACCACCATGTCGAGCGCAGCCGGGCGCAGACCGATGCGCGGCGCCGCTTCGTCGACGATGCCTCGCACCAGCTGCGCACGCCGCTGGCCACGCTCGCCACGCAGGTCGGCTATGCGCTGCGCGAGACCGACCCCCTGCTGCAGCACGAGGCGCTGCAGGCCATCAAGTCGCAACTCGACGAGGCGGTGCGCCAGACCAACCAGTTGCTGGCGCTGGCGCGCATCGACAGCGTCGAGCCCTCGCCCGAGCCGGTCGACCTCGAGGTATTGGCGCAGTCGGTGGCGCGCCGGTGGTGGGCGGAGGCCCGCGCCGGCGGCATCGACCTCGGCCTGGAGCCGGCGCGCGGCCCCGTGCGGGTGGCAGCGCAGCCCGCGTTGCTGAACGAAGCGTTGTCGAATCTGCTGCACAACGCGATCCGCTACACGCCGCGTGGGGGCCACGTGACCGTGAAGCTGCGATCGGCCGCCGCGCGCGCCTGGATCGAGGTGGTGGACGACGGCCCGGGCATCCCGGACGGCGAACTCGCGCGTGCGGGCGAGCGGTTCTTCCGTGCCAGCAATGTCCGGCAGCCCGGCACCGGGCTGGGCCTGGCGATCGTGAAGTCGATCGCCGAACGCATCGGCGGCCGGCTCCACCTCGGGCCCGGGCCGAACGGGCGCGGACTGAGCGCGATGATCGACTTGCCCGCCGCCGACGCCCAGGGTAAACCCGCGCCGCTGGGCCGAACCCTTGAAAGCCAGCTGAAAGTGGCCGGCCGATAGAGTCGCGCCATCCGCCTTGCCCCGGCACGCCGGGCCTGACCCGCAACCGATGGAGACACGACGATGAACTGCAAAGCCCCCCTGATGACGCTGCTGCTGGCGCTGGCCGCCGGCGCCGCCCTGGCCGGCCCGCTGGACAAGACCGAGTGCATCGCGCCGGCCAAGCCCGGCGGCGGCTTCGACCTGACCTGCAAGCTGGCGCAGTCGGCGCTGATGGACGGCAAGTACATCAGCGACCCGATGCGCATCAGCTACATGCCCGGCGGCATCGGCGCCGTGGCCTACAACACGGTCATCGCGCAGCGCCCGGCCGAGGCCAACACGATCGTCGCGTTCTCGGGCGGCTCGCTGCTGAACCTGGCGCAGGGCAAGTTCGGCCGCTACAACGAGAACGACGTGCGCTGGCTGGCCGCGGTGGGCAGCGACTTCGGCGCCGTGATCGTGGCCGAGAGCTCGCCGCTGAAGTCCTTGAGCGACCTGATCGCCGCCGTCAAGGCCGACCCGACCAAGGTCGTCTTCGGTGCCGGCGGCACGGTCGGCAGCCAGGACTGGATGAAGGCCGCACTCACGGCCCGTGCCGCCGGGCTCGACCCGCGTTCGATGCGCTTCGTGGCCTTCGAAGGCGGCGGCGAGGCCATCACGGCGCTGCAGGGCGGGCACGTGCAGGTCTACTCCGGCGACGCGTCGGAGGCCGAGGAGCAGATGAAGGCCGGCGCCAAGATCCGCGTGATCGCGGTCATGGCCGACAAGCGCCTGGAAGGCAGGCTGGCCGCGGTGCCGACGGCCAAGGAACAGGGCATGGACATCGAGTGGCCGATCATCCGCGGCTTCTACGTCGGCCCCAAGGTCAGCGACGCCGACTACAAGGTCTGGTCCGAAACCTTCGACAAGATGATGGCGACGCCGGCCTTCAACAAGCTGCGCGCCGAGCGCGGCCTGTTCCAGTTCGCCAAGACGGGCGCGGACCTGGACGCCTTCGTCAAGCAGCGCGTGGCCTTCTACCGCACCCTGGCCGCGGACTTCGGCCTCAACGTCACGCCCGCCAAGTAGGCGGCGCATGCGCGCGCGGGTGACCCTGCCCGCGCGCCAGCCCTGCAGGAGACCCAGCCATGAGTGACCGCGTGCTCGGGGCGGTGTGCGTGGTCGCGGGCGCAGGCATGGCCTGGGCCGCGCGCGACTATGCGGCCCCGATTTCCTACGAACCGGTCGGCCCGCGTGCCTTTCCGCTGCTGCTGGCCGGCCTGATGGCGCTGGCCGGCGCCTGGCTGATGGTGCGGCCCGGCCCGCAGGGCTTCGGCCTGGCGCGCGAGAACGTCAAGCCCGTCGCCTGGGCGGTGGCGGCGGTGTTTGCCTACGCGGCGCTGTTCGAGACCCTGGGGTTCCCGATCGCCACCACCGCGATGGCGCTGCCCGTGGGCCTGGCCTTCGGCGGCAGTTGGAAGCAGGCGCTTGCCGGCGGCGCGGCCATGGGCCTGGCTCTGTACCTGCTGTTCGACAAGCTGCTCGACGTCGTGCTGCCGACCGGGCTGCTGTCGTTCCTGCTGGGGGGGCGCTGATGGAGACGCTGCAGTTCCTGCTCGGCGGCTTTGCCGTCGCGCTGACACCGGAGAACCTGCTGATCGCCGCCCTCGGCGCCTTCATCGGCACCGTGGTCGGCATGCTGCCCGGCCTGGGGCCGATCAACGGCGTGGCCATCCTGATGCCGCTGGCGTTCGCGCTCAAGCTGCCGCCCGAAACGGCGCTGATCCTGCTGGCGGCCGTCTACATGGGCTGCGAGTACGGCGGGCGCATCTCGTCGATCCTGCTCAACGTGCCCGGCGACGCCGGCGCCATCATGACCGCGCTGGACGGCCACCCGATGGCCCGGCAGGGGCTGGGCGGGGTGGCGCTGTCGATCTCGGCCTGGAGCTCGTTCGTCGGCTCGCTGGTCGCCACCGTCGGCATCGTCCTGTTTGCGCCTCTGCTGGCGCGCTGGGCGCTGGCCTTCGGCCCGGCCGAGTACTTCGCGCTGATGTGCTTCGCCTTTGCCTGCATCACCGGCCTGATGGGCGACGCGCCGGTGAAGGCCGCGCTGGCGGCCGTGATCGGCCTGTCGATGTCGACCATCGGGCTGGACTCGAATTCGGGTGTCTACCGCTTCACCGGCGACAACGTGCACCTGTCCGAC